>Ga0256914_1002297_pt1 | contig 16159 bp, 13 predicted proteins | sample HulkmetaG_FD_191571 | JGI IMG/M metagenome (GOLD analysis project Ga0256914, IMG submission 191571) | Hydrothermal chimney microbial communities from Main Endeavour vent field at the Juan de Fuca Ridge, Pacific Ocean - Hulk | ecosystem: Environmental > Aquatic > Marine > Hydrothermal vents ... | reverse complement strand
CGTGTTCCCGATTGCGATCATGATCAGAGATAAAAAGCAAGAATCGTAAAGGGCGATTAGCTCAGTTGGTTTAGAGCATCTGCCTTACAAGCAGGGGGTCGTAGGTTCGAATCCTACATCGCCCACGAAAAGCCTCAATGTTCAATTGGGGCTTTTTTATTTTAAGGAGCAAGCTTCGTTGGTTTAGAGCATCCCGACAAGTCGGGAGGATCGACAGGTTCGCATCCTACATCGCCCACGGAGAGCCTCAATTTTAATTGGGGCTTTTTTATTTTAAGGAGCAAGCTTCGTTGGTTTAGAGCATCCCGACAAGTCGGGAGGATCGTAGGTTCGCATCCTACATCGCCCACGAAAAGCCTCAATGTTCAATTGAGGCTTTTTTTATTTTAAGGAGCAAGCTTCGCTGGTTTAGAGCATCCCGACAAGTCGGGAGGATCGACAGGTTCGCATCCTACATCGCCCACGGAGAGCCTCAATGTTCAATTGGGGCTTTTTTATTTTAAGGAGCAAGCTTCGTTGGTTTAGAGCATCCCGACAAGTCGGGAGGATCGATAGGTTCGAATCCTACATCGCCCACGAAAAGCCTCAATTTCAGTTGGGGCTTTTTTATTTTAAGGAGCAGGCTTCGCTGGTTTAGAGCATCGGCAGGTTCTGCCACCACAAAGGCAGGCCGAAGGCCAAAGCAATTTTATCAGGAGAAATTTGCCGCGCCTGCTTACGGCTTTACGGGTACCGGGAGTGATTGTCAACCCTGTTTTGTGGAAGTTACTTCCAAATACCCGGAATTTTTGTCCCGCAATAAGGGCATTTCCCATTGGTAATGTGCATGCTTTTTATCGTAAAGCCAATGCGCTCAACCAAAGGCTTTCCGCAATGGGGGCAGTACGTATTTTCCGCGGGATGGCCCGGTACGTTGCCCACATACACATAATGCAAGCCCTCGGCATCGGCGATGGCTTTACAGCGGTCGAGCGTTGCTACGGGAGTAGGGGGCAGGTTTTTTAATAAATATTGCGGGAAAAAACGGGTAAAATGGATGGGTACATCCGGGCCGAGATAGCGTTTAATCCAGCGCGAAAGTTTTTTGATTTCCGCTTCACTGTCGTTTAGCGTAGGCACAACCAGATACACAATTTCCAACCACGTGTCCTGCTTACGAATTGTTTCCAGAGCTTGCAACACAGGTTTTAATTCGCCGTGGACAATGTCTTTGTAATATTTTTCCGAAAACGCTTTTAAATCTACCTTTATGGCATCCACTACCTGGCACAGTTCGGCAATGGGATCGTGTTCGATGTAAGCGGCTGTAATGACTACACTTTTTACGCTTTGTTCTTGGGCGGCCACGGCTGTGTCGTACATGTATTCGTAGAAAATCGTGGGCTCGTTGTAAGTGTAGGCAATCGATTTTGTTTTGTATTCACGGGCCAGCGTCGCCAGTTTTTGCGGCGGCAGGTAGTAGCTATCGACCTGCTCCGGCGTGACCTGCGAAATTTGCCAATTCTGGCAAAATTTACAATTCAGATTGCAACCGGCTGTGGCGATGGAAAAAGCCATGCTCCCGGGGAGAAAGTGAAACAACGGCTTCTTTTCAATGGGATCAATATGGTAGGTGGCTGCCCGGGAATAAACCAATGTGTAATAAGTTCCCCCGCGGTTCTCCCGAACTCCGCAGTAGCCCCGCTCGTGGTCGTCCACCACGCATCCGCGGGGACACAGCTGGCAGTGAACTTGCTTGTGGGCCTTCTTTTCCCAATAACGGGCCTCGCGTACAAACCGCTCATCATTTCCGGTCGCAGCCAGCAAAGCGCGTCCTTCCGACCAATTTATGCCCGGAAGGCCCAGGAGAATCCCGGCGGAAGAGGCAAGTTTTAGAAAGGTTCGTCGGCTTACACCGAATGATTTCTTTCGCTCTTGTCCCGGCCATTGGTCGATTAAAATGGTTTGTTCTTTCATCGTTTTTACCTTTGCCGAATTACACCATGATTTTTTCGATAAGCCTGGGATTGCTATTACCCAACAAATGATCCGAGTCACTGGCTGTGAAAATGTATCGGGGCTCTCGGTTTTCGTCTTTTAGTGGAGGTAATCCCATTGCCCTTCGTTTTTCTTCGATGATGTGCCATCCTGTGTAGTCAATTGCAACCCGGTCTTGTCCGACGAGCAAACCGGCATACGGCCAGCGCCATTGGGGCATGTAAGCCGGCCCTCCGTGATATTGGGCTTCGAGCGCATCGACAATGGTAAAGCGCACCTTCCGACGAATAACCGGGAAGGCGTTCACATCGGGAATGTAAGGATCGCCGACATTGAGATGGTATTTGTTGGGATTGTGGATGGCTCCGAACAGGTTCTTGAGAGAAATGGACACGCCGGCAATACTGTGATCCCGAAGGAGCGCCAGATTAATGATCCCGTCACACAGGTGGGTCATGATGCGTGTTACCAGACTACCAGCCTGGCCGAATACTTGCAACTCAGGATCGAATCCCACGGCGTCGTTGCCGAAGACCAGTGGGCCTTTGCCTTTGTAGCGAATCCGGTACCCTGCTTCTTCCAGGTCTTTGTTCAGCCGGTCCCAAATGATGATGTTACGTGCTTTAATACCGGCCTGGCGCAAGCGTTCGACGACCGCATCGACCAGTTCTTTGTGGGTGGAACCTCGCCCCGAAAGGCAGTTCACTTTAACGCCAATGACTTCGCCGGGATGGACGATTTTCTGCCAGCCGTGTAAAGGATGATCCACATTAAAGTAGGCCTGAATGGCATTGTCCAGCAGATCGGTAACTTTTCTGCTATTCAAACGATTGTTGTTAAAAACAGAAGGATCACGGGCAATGACCACACGGGATTTCTTCCCGGAAGCAACGGAAACCATCGGCAGCGAAAAGAAAGAAGCAGGAAGCCAGGTTCCAACACTTATTAGGGCGCTGCTTTTCAAAAATTTTCTGCGTTTCATAACGTGCCAGCCGTTTTTCTTTTTCTTTGAAATTAATAGACATTTCTTCGCCGGGCAAGAATTATTGTGTTTCCCTCAGTACCGGCAACGTGACCAAAATCTTTGATTTTGCTCCGCATTTTGTTAAATTAAAATTGATTTGCAATAAAGATGTTCCCAATCTTGACGAAACTACGCGCAGAACAGGTTCGGGAGAAATATGGAAAATAAGCCGCTTATTGTTTTTGCGGTTTTTATGGCAGCCGCATTGGTGATTATTGCCGCCTTTTTAGGATCGAATGATCCGTACAAAAGAGTTGAGAAAGGGCAAACCAGGCAAAGCGGTGTGCGCTCTGCCACGGTTTTGTATGCACACAATTGCGCTTCGTGCCACGGAACTACGGGGCAGGGGCAAAATGGCTATCCGTCTTTGCAGAAAACAAATCTCACCGAAGAGCAAATCGCACAAGTTATCATTAATGGACGTGGTGAAATGCCCGCGTTTCCCCATTTTTCTTCCGAAGATGTTTCGAATTTAGCAAGGTTGGTCAAGCAATTTTAATATTATGATTCATTTTTTCCTTCTTTCGATTATGCAATTTTTAAATCCCCAAATTAGTTTTCCTTACGAATCGAGTACTCAGGTTGTAAATAGTCAATCACCGCAATTTTTCAAGAAAGATTGGTTTAATGTAGAGGAGGTTTTGGAGAATTACCATGATTCGCCGTTTACTTTCGATTAATAATCAAAACAACGAACCGGTACATTTTGATTTACGCTATCTGGAAGGGACAAATCAGGCGCCGGTCATCATCCTGTTGCACGGCTTTTTAGGCTCAAAAGATTGGGGCTTTTACCCCGATCTGGCGCGGGCTTTGGTACGTAGCGATTACGTTACGTTAGCAATGAATTTTTCGTTAAATGGTATTGGGCCGGACGGTAAGAACTTTACTGCGATGGACGCATTTGCACGCAATACCATTTCGCAAGAATTGGCTGACGTGCAGGCCGTGGTTCGGGCCATTCGCGAAGGGAAAGTGGGCAAGCAGGTTATCGATCCGGAGCGCATCGGACTTTTGGGGCACAGTCGTGGCGGCGGAATAGCCATTCTCTCGGCACTGGAAATGCCGGAAGAAATTGGCGCATTGGTGACGTGGGCTACGGTTAGTCATTTCGGACGTTTAAGCGAAGAGCAACTGGCAATGCTGCGTGAGCAGGGTTTTGTAGAGTTCGACGACGCGAGCAAAAAGGCGACTTTTCGAATTAACCAATCGTTTGTGGATGATTTGCAAGACAATGAAAAGAAGTTTAATTTGGTAGATCGTATTGAGGAACTGGAAGCCCCGACACTTTTTATTCACGGAGGGGCCGATGCCGTGGTCCCTGCTGCGGAGAGCGAAATGCTTTACGAACGTTGCGGAGCATTTTCCAAGCGGTTGGAGATTATCGAAGATGCGGATCACACCTTTGGCACGCGCCATCCTTTCGAAGTCGGGACCGAGGCGTACAATATTGCCAGAGATTTAACCGAATCGTGGTTTGACCGCCACTTGAAATATTAGCCCATTTTTCTAACACCGGGCTGGCCCGGCAGAAATTTGGAATTTGGAAAAAAGTTACAACGGAGGTCGGAATGCAGATAGGTCAATACGAAGTTTTTACCGTCGAATCGGGTTATGTTTGGCTGGACGGAGGAGCCATGTTCGGGGTGGTACCCAAGGTATTGTGGAGCAAAACCAACCCTGCGGATGAGCTGAATCGCATTCAACTGGCGTTGCGCACGATGGTGATTAAAAGTGAGCGTCGTTTGATCCTCGTCGATACCGGAGTGGGGCATAAGATGAACGAAAAACTGCAGAAAATTTACAATGTGGATCAAACGAAACACGATCTTGAAAAAGACCTCTTGAAGTACGGCATCCGTCCAGAAGATGTGACCGACGTAATTATTACTCACCTGCATTTTGACCATGTAGGGGGAGCAACCACCGTTAAGGATGGAAAGCTGCAGCCTACGTTCCCAAATGCCAAATATTACGTGCAGGGCGAACAATGGTATTGGGCGAACCATCCCAGCGAAAAAGACCGGGCCAGCTACATGCCCGAAAACTTTAAGCCCATCGAAGAAGCGGGGCAACTGGTAGAATTGGAGGGACCCAAAGAATTGTTCCCGGGGATTCAGGTTTTAGTGATGTACGGCCATACTCACGGCATGCAGTTAGTCAAAGTTTATGATGAGCAAAGCACGTTGCTGTATTGTGCCGATTTAATGCCGACGGCCTCACACATTCCTTTGCCTTACATTATGGCCTATGACAACAATCCGTTGATTACTCTGGAAGAAAAAAAACGCCTGCTGCCCCAGGCCGTTCAAGAAAACTGGATTCTGGTATTCGAGCACGATCCGTTCCGAGTAGCCGGACGCGTGGTGGAAACGGACAAAGGCTTTCAGCTTGGAGAAGAAGTACGTCTGTGATATCTCGTGAAATAGCTGTTGCCAAGAGTAGCGAGATCCGGGAGGGCCAGGCCTTTTCTTTGGAAGTAGACGGGCAGCCCATTGTGATTTTTCGCCACCGGAGTAAACTTTTCGCCATGCGCAATCGGTGCCCGCATCAGGGAGCGCCGTTAAGCGATGGTGTGCTGATGCAGGGCCACATTGTTTGCATTTATCATGGCTGGCGGTTTGCATTAAAAGACGGTGCGTTTACCGGCAATCCGAATTTAAAGATTCCAACGTATCCCGTGTGCGAAAAGGGAGGCCGGGTGTTGCTTGTGTTATCGGAAAAAGATGAAAAATAGAATTTTTACCTCCGTTGCAAAAACGATTGCCACAAGCGGCGTTGCTCGGCGGAGGCATCCGGGTTTTCTTCTAAAATGAATTTTCCGCTTCTTTTCTCTTTGCTGAACTTTAATCCTAAATTTTCAACCAATTCGTAAGGGAGCTTTCGGGTGGAATGCACACAGCGCCGCAGAAAAGCCCTTCCTTCTTCGCCCAGCTTTTTGGCGATTCGATTCTCGATCTCTTGCTCGCTGTAGCCACGTCCCGACAGGTAATAAGAAGAGGCTGGTGCCGAATAATAGGTTTCCCAGAGTTCCTTCAAAAAATCATCCAGGTCGTATTGCCCGCCCGAGTGACCCCGGAATAAAGCATCCAGCAAAAATCCAACGATAAGTCCTTTGTAATAATAAGAATAGGTTGTCCGGTGAATGTTCGTTTCGGCATAATGCGGCACATGACCGGTAAACAACCAGGTTAAAACGGAAACTTCGGTTAAGGTGCGTAGTTTGTTCCCGGGAGAACTTTCATAGCGGTTGATGCGTCCCCCGATTTCCGAAAGCCATTTTTGAGACGTGTAAATTCCGGTGCGCAATAAAGCCAGATAGGCATAGTACGAAGTCCAGCCTTCTACAATCCACAAGCTGGGTGTGTACACTTCTTTGGTGTAGTCGAACGGGCCCAAACCCACGGGACGTAAACGTTTAGCATTCCATGTGTGGAAAAATTCGTGAGCGCTTAACCAGATTAAATTGTCGTAATCGGGGTCGGTGTTGGCATTTGCTTTGACCGAATCGATGTTCATACGCAACATGACGCGGCAGGCGTTCAAATGCTCCATGCCGTCGGGATGGGGCAAGTGGGGCAGAAGGTGGAAAAAGAATACGTAGTGCTGGTAAGGCAGGCTATCGCCAAAAAGCGAAGCATGAAACCGGATAACCTTTTGTAAATCGTTTTTAAATGTTTGCAACAAGGGAGTGGGTAAAGGCCGGTGAAAAACCAGAGTGTGCGGTTTGTTGAGCACGTTGAATACATGGGTAAACAGTCTGCCCATTTCGATGGGGGTATCGATGAAAACGTCGTAATTGGGAGCATGGTAGGGCCGGCTTTGGTTGTCAAATCCGGTAACAATCCGCCAGGGACGAGGCGCCTGAATATCCAGCAGGACGGGCCAATGCTTGCGTCCGCGTACGTACATGAACAGGCTGGCGCCGTTGAGCGAAGCCCCGGAAGTGTCGATGGTCGAAAACGTTCCGTCCAAAGTGTGAGCAAAAATGCGGTAGCTAAAAGTAATGCGCTTTTTCCCCCGACAAGGAACCTGCCAGGTTTGTTTATCGATGAGCAAAGGACGAATGGAATGGCCGTATTCGTCATGGGCGGAAATATCGAACACGTTTTGGGAAAAGTTGTAGATGACGTATCGTCCCGGAGACCAGGCGGGCATGGCGAAAGTCAGTGTATCGGCATTGTTTACCGGTGCCTCAATGGTTATGTTTGCCACATGCCGGCCGGGTTCGGTGATTCGCAGCGTGTAATGAATTTGTGCGCCGGGCGCGCTAAAGGCCAGCGCGAACAGAAATAAAAAAATACGTTTCATGAATTTTATTCTTTTTGCTTGGGTGACGGAAGCGAAGAACGGACAGAAGCGTCCAGATGTTTTTCGATGCGTACCTGATCAATTTTGCGCAAGGGGCGTTCCAACTGATTGGTACGGGTGGTAACCAGGTTGTTGAATTCTTTTTGGGCATCACTGAGCTTTTTGCCCATTTTGTCCATGGAATCTTTGAATTTTTCCCACTGTTTGTTAAAATCGTTTAATAATGCCAGAATTTCGGCTGCCGTGCGTTCCAGGTTAAAGTTGTCCACGGCCTGGCGAATAACCGCCAGTACCGCATACAGGGTAATGGGGGAAGAAAGAATAACTTTGTTGCGCAAGGCTTCGTCCAGAATGGCGCTGTCGTGTTCGTTAATGAAGGCATACACCTGTTCGTTGGGAATAAAAACGATGACGTAATCGACCGTGTTTTCGGCGGGATTGATGTAATCGCGGGTGGTTACTTCTTTAATGCGCTGGCGGACGTCTTTCAGAAAGAGATTTTTGTAGTGCTCTTTTTCCTGTTCGTTTTCGGCATTTAAATAGGCCAGATAATTATTCAACGGAAATTTGACATCCATGTTTACTTTGAGGTTCTGGGGAAGCAAAAAGGTGAAATCGGGTCGTTTGTCGTTATTTTGGAGACGCTTTTGTTTCAGGTAGTTGATTCCCTCGATGAAGCCGGCCATGCGCAGCACATCTTCGGCCATGCGCTCTCCCCACTGCCCACGGGCCTGGGTGTGAGAAAGAGCGGACGATAGCTGGTGGGTAATTTCCTGTAATTTCTGCGTTTGCTGCACAGATTGCTTGAGTTGTGTGCTGATTTCCCCGTAGGTCTGTTTGCGTTCGCTTTCTATTTTTTGAATCAGATTTTGTACCTTGTTTAATTCTTCTTTCATGTTTTCCAGTGTTTGATCGATCAGTTTTTTCTTGCCGGTTAATTGTTCTTCGGAAAGTTTGGAGCGATCTTCCAGAACTTTATCGGCCATTTGCAAAAGCTGGCGGGTACTTTTATCCAGCACTTGCATGGAAAGATGTCCAAAGGATTCCTTGACCTGATTTAGGAGAGTCTCCAACTCCCGTGTTTTTTCTTCCTGAGCGCGTGCACTGAATTCTGCGGCTAAATCGGCGGCATTTTTTTGCTGGCGTGAAAGGAAATAATACGTTACGCCGGAGCCTAACAATAAGCCGAAAATGAACAAAAAAATAACGGAAAGAATAAAGACGGTAGTACTGATCATGAAATTTCCTTTTGCTTGAGGGTTTTCGTGTACGGAAATTTATCTAATTATGCGCCTATTTGAAAGAAAATTTTTGGCGGAGAGTGCCTATTGGGTAATTTTGAAAGTACGTTCCGGGGTTTGGGGCAGGCGGTATTCGTTGAATAATGGGGAATGGTACACTTTAATTTGGTAGGTTCCGGGCTGTAAGGTCACTCTATTTTTTGCGGCAATCCGGCCGGGCGTATTGGGCGCAACCCATTGGTCTTTTAGGGTAGAAGCAGACGGGAGCTTGCCATGCAGGACGACGGCAGTGTAGTTCATTTCATCTATGGAGCTGCAGACCTGAGAATTTCCCTGAAAAATTGTGTAGTGGATGAGCGGGTTACTGTAGTCGTAAGTTAAGGCAATATCGGATTGGTTTCGTACCGTAAAAGAGACGATGAAATTTTCTCCGGACTTGAAAACAGAGGCTTCTCTCCCGGTTGTATCGCTAAGAGTAAATGAGACTATCACATCATCTGAGTCTAATTTTTGCTCAAAAATACAAGCCGAAATAAAAAAGGCAGTGATAAGAAGAAATATTCGGGTGTACAATTTTCTCTCCTTTTTTTCAATTTACAATGGGACTTTTGGAGAAGCAAGATAAATAAAATTGCATTTTAATGATAAAATATAAATATTCCGCAGGAAAGGCATGCGGTTAATGGGGGAGTACTCTTTACGCAAAGGATGTGGAGAACAAAAGTTAAAATTCAACCAAACATAGATGGAGTTTGCCATGGGCGTCATTATTTTGCTGGTGGTTTTGGTCGTTGTCATTTTGATATTTTTGTTTGAGTTCCGTCAAAGAAGGCCGGACGAGATTATTTTGAGCGATAGCGGAGGGAAGATTCGAAGGCGTAAGGGGCGGTACTATCCCCGGCATTTTAGCCTGGCCGTGCCGGCTACGATTTATTCTTTGACGCAGGAATTTGAGAGCGAGGCCAAAGGGAAATTGCCGGTAAAGATTAAGCTCGTTTTTACCATTGCCGCTTCGGAAGATCATCTGGATGCACTGGTGCGCAGTGGGGGATGGAATAAGAACATGGTTCAAAAAGCTGCGGAAGAAACGGCGTTGTTGATTCAAGCGGTAACGCGAGAATTTTGTGAACGGTATGAGATTGACGACCTGAGCGGCGAGGCGTTACGCCTGCATTTGCAAAAGGTTCTTGAAAAAGAATGCCCCAAGTTCGGTTTACAGTTTGTCAGCTTAAGCGTGCAGGGGGTCGAGCCACTGGATGCGGAAATTGCGGAAGCGATGCGTCAGCAAGAGGCGGCACGCATCCGGGAAAAAACCGAGAAAGTGGATCAGGCGGCGCGATTAGAAGCAACGCGGGTAAAACTGGAGACAGACGAAAAGATCAAAGCGATGGAGCATCAGTTGCAACTAAAGGAGTTTGAGTTGCAACAGCAAGCGCAGGAAAAAGAGGCAGAATTGGCCCGTTACCGGGTAGAGCAGGAACTTGAACGGCGCAAAATGCAGTGGGAGATGGAACAAAAAGAGTTGCAGGCCTTTGAGCAGCATCCCGAGTTGCTGCTCCTTTCACCGCAGCTGGCACGGCTGGCAGAGGCGAGTCAACAATTAAAAAATGCCCGGACGATCGTTTCGCTTGCGGGGTTGGATCAGCAAAAAAGCGGGCAACTGGTTGAGACATTAGAGGCGGTTATACGGAAGGTGTTTAAGAAAGATTAGGTAGGTGGAGGGAAACCGTTTAAACGGTTTTTCCTGCCCTGGTTTGTGGATTAACTTTGCAGAGAAAATGCAAGAAGATTTTTTTGCTTTAAAGCCGCTTAAAGCGGCTAAAGTTTCGGAGATAAGTGAGGCAACGGCTATGGCACCCGTTCCCGATAAGGAGCGGGTGAATTTTCATATTGGCCATCCGATACAGGATAACCGATTGACGGCGCTTTTTCGTCAATTGGTTTTCCAAACGGATCCGGAGACTGTTCAGGACAAAGAAGCGTTTCAACGCTTTTTGGGCACGGTCTCTGCAAATGATATCCAACGGCGTAATGCACAATTTGTATTTGATGCAATACCTTTGTGTAATCCTTATATGCCGCGTGGTGGCTACAATCGGCGTTCCCCGGGGCCCTTGGTAGAGCGTATCCGCCACTGGCTGGAGAACGAACAGCTTGAACCGTTAAAATACGATATTGGCCAACAGACCGGGCACAAAGAGTTGATGCTGGGCAGCGGCGGACTTGTAGAGAATATTCGTGTGTTTTTGTTCATGTTAAATCGCGCGTTACGTGTCCGGCCTGCGGTTGTTTGGCTTTTTAATGTTTCCTTGCCAAATTTTTTGTTTGAATTGGAGCAAACCGAGAAGCATGTGTTACCCAATGACGAGGAACATGCGCTTGCCGCTTTGCAAGCGGAATTCCAGAAAACAGAGGTGCATCAGCCGCATTTTGTTTTTCTTGGTGCAGTACCGTCTGAAAAATTTCGGCGGCATTTGCGGGAATTGGTTTTAGCTCATCCGTTATTTGTTGTGGAAGTAAATAATGCGCCCAATCATTTTTCGTTGGCCCGTGAGGCTCTTTTGGCGGATCGTGTGCTCCGCTTTCTTACTCCGGAGGCGGTTAATCCCGGGCTAAAAGGCCATTCCATTGTTTTGGTCATGGGCCGGGCCGATTACATTCAACACTTGGAAACGGTGCATTTCGAGCTGAAAGGCACACCATCTGCACCGGAAGCCGAGCTGCTGCATTTTGCCCTGAGTCAGGAGATGAAAAAACGTGCATTCCAGGTTAACAAAGACGGAATTGATGAGAACATCGAGAGTGAGCTTCAGCGCCAAACAGATCGTTTTACGGGAAGCAGCGCACTTTTAACCGTTCGCCGGGCCGAAGAAATCGCGACTTCTTTTACTCGACAAATGGCAAGAAATGCGCAAAAGGTCCAGGGTATTGCCGAAAAATGGCAGAATTTTGCTCGGCAAAAAGGAGAGCATGGAAGCCGTTCTTTTGAGGGTGAAAGGGTCGCGGACGATTCGTTTTCTTCTTTTTCGTCATTTGAATTAATTAATCGATTTTTTGACCGTTTGGATGATAAAACCTTCATCAGGGAGCTAAAGGAAAATTTTTTAGAGGTCTTTCTTGCCCTCCATTCTGAGTACGAACGAGAGGCGTGTGCAGTGGTTAGCGGTTCGGCACGAACGGCATTGGGCTTATTAGGCCATTTCGGCCCGATTAAAAAAGTTGCTACGCTGGATTTGAGTTGGACGTATGAACATTGTTTCCCTCACGTGGAAACTCTCCCTTTGAGCCCACTCCACACATTCTCGGCAAAACATTTTATTGAGCAAATGGAGGCTCTCCTATTGCGAGATAGCTCGTGGCGCGAAAATGGTGCCATTGTTTTCAACAACCCGCATAATGCAACGGGGCGCATTTTGCCGGAAGAAGAATTGCGTTCCATTTTGCACTGGGCCTTACGGCAAGGGGTTCGAGTGATTGATGATTTATCGTATCAAAATGTTGGCCCCTGGCAGTCTTCCCGACGGATAAAAACGCTTAAGCAACTTGTCGCTCAACTGGTACGTAACGGATACATAGCCGGAAAAGATGCGGAGAAGCTTATTACCATTCATTCGCTTTCCAAGACCGATAGTTTTGCCGGGGCGCGATTGACGGTGGTAGAAATTCCTGAAGCCGATGTGCGCACGCTTTTCCTTGAAAGATTAAAATTCGTACGGGATCATCGGTTGCCGTTGCTTATTGCGTATTTATTTTATCGGAATGGACGCGAGAAAGTAGAAAACTACTGGGATTTTCGTAATCGATTGTTTGCCCGGAGAATGAGCTGGTTGAAAAAGGCAGAACAGGAATTGCCTGAGGAGCGCAATCCTTTTCTGGGAACGCTGCAGACGCCGGCGGGCAGCATGTACCCGTTGCTGTTTATTAAGCGTTTGCCGGCCGGTATTTCACTGGAAACACTGTCATCGAATCTGGCCAATCAGGGCATCGGGCTGGTTCCTCTTACGACCTTTGCCCGTACCGCCCAAGGCTACCAAATTGCGCGTAATGCATTTCGGCTGACCTTAGGTGGTAGCGTGAGTGACGAGCAGCTTTATTACCAGATGCGGCGGGTTTTAATCGGTTTAAACCGATTAATCGCTCAGGAAGCGTCGGCCATCCAAAAGAAGACCATGCCGCCGCTGTCTTCCGGCCGCTGGATGACTTACGCAAACCAACAACTCTCCGTCTGGGAAAAAACGGTTGAAACCGTTCAACACCTGGCCTGCCAGCACTTCGATCGCACGCGCAAGCCTTTTGCTATTCCCGACCAGCGTACCGCATTTGTCGAAGAGCATCTACGCAACCGACTTGTCGGTTTTACGCGTCAGTTTAACGACAAATTAGCCATTTGGCAGGCATTGCGATTCATGGAGCAGAAACAGCGTAATGCCTATTTGCAAGAGTTGTTGCAACGCGAATTTTACAAAGACAATCTGGCCTCGCGGCAGCAGCGTTTCCGCAAACGCATTTTGGATCGCACGGTTCATCCCACACAAATGTATGCGCTTTCCGTGGATATTCAGGCGGCCAGCCTCATGCAAACCATTCTCCGGGGGCATCGGCCATCGCCCGGGGTACTGGAAAAGCTGGCTCGAGAATTAGTTGCCGAGTTTTTTGGCGAGACGGTGCCCATTAATTCCGTGCAAGAAGCTGACGAGCTTCTTCAGGACCTAAACGCCTTTGTCGAGGCAGAAATTCTGGCCGAATTACAAGGAGAACAAGTACCCGCCTTTCTCTCCTTTTGGGGAGACTGGGACGGCAGCACACGGCCTTCCGGTCAGGGCCACCGTTTGGTTGGGGCTGTTGTTATCGAAAACGTAAGTCGTTTGGCAAACATTTTGACATTGCTTCTCTCTCTGGAGAACGATTTGGACTTAGACCCGGAACTACGCACGGCCCTTCAGGAACTCCCGCGACGTCGGGAAAAATTCTGGAAAGTACTAAACGAAATTACCGCACTTACCAACCAACTGGAAAAACGCTATCGTAGTTTACTTCCGGCGCAAACACGGCCCGGTTTTTGGCGCAGCCTGGGAATGAAATTAGGCATCGCTCAAGATCCGTTAACGGCTCTTTGGACGCACAACGACCGCCTCGAACGAAAAATGCGTCAGCTCCGCAATCAGCGGCGAAAAGGGCTGGAAGAATATTTCCTTTTGAACAAAAAATTACGCAAGGCATTGCACGCTTCCATTCCGGCCATCCTCAAGCATTCCGATAATTCCGAATTACTTTTTCGGGTAGGATTTTACCGTGATTTACTCAAACGATTTGTGTTAACACCGCGCATTCATCAAAACATGATTACCTCGGTCGATCCCTTTGCCATTGACACCACAGTATTCAACCTGACCGAGATTAACGAACTGGGCGGAAATGTCGGTAACGCCGGCCTCATTCTGGCCCTGCAGGTCAGCATGACCAGCAAAACCGAAGCGTTGATCCGCCTGGAGCAAAAATTACGTGCTCGCAAAGAAGCCGTATTGCGTCGTTCGCCCAGGACAGCTCTCCCCGACATTTGGGTCATCCCTCTTTTTGAAGATTATGACGTCGTCAAGCGCATTGAGACCTATCTGAACGAATTGTGGAACTACGTACAAAGTCACCGGGCCACATCCCAGTCGCCGGAGGAACGTTTTAGCCAGATGCTCTGCGAAATATTTGTCGCTGGTTCCGATTTAAGCCAGCAGGTAGGGCAGGCCCTTGCCGCCCAATTGTACAAAGAAACCAAGTTTAAAGTGGTCAAATGGCTGGCACAAAAGGGGTTGTTGGGGAAGGTGCGGTTGAAATTGGGAAGCGGAGAACCCATGCAACGCCAGGGCGGGTTTTACGACGCAATAGGCAGCACCCCTGCGTTCCTGTTAAACCACAGAAACAAGCAGCAGCTAAACCAATTGTTACTTCCGCCAGCCGCCAAAAGCGCGGAATTTGCGATTACCCCTTTACGTGGAGTGTTTAGCAGTGGCGACCTGCGAACCTTTCAAAGTACGATTTCGGAAAAACTGCGCATGTTGCCGGCAAGCGAGCGAGCCAACACTCTGTACCATGTAAAACTTCAGCAGCAGTACCACGATCAGGAGTTGCTCCGTGCCGGTGAACCGCTCATTTCCACACGCCTGCAATATCACGAAAAAGGGGAAAAGGAATTACGGCGTCTGACACTGGGTTGGTCGGACCCCATGTACGACAAATTTCTGCAGATTGCCTCCGAAAACTTTCGCCAAATTGTGTACGGGCGAGATGAAGATGTGGTGGGCATCCACATCGTCTCCTATTTTGTTTCGCGCATGACCCCCTCGTTTAGAGATCGTCCGACAATTCGCCCGGGCAATGTTTCGCAGGCGGATGTGGGGCAGAAGGTAGTAGAGCGTCTCACCCGAGTGCTCCCGCTTTCCAAACACGGTACGTTATTGCGCGCGATTGGGCACAACCGGGCCCAGACAATGATTTTGGGGATCAATCAGTTAACGACCGGACTGTTCCGGGCCTTAAAAGAATTTGCCAACGACCAGCAAAGTGTGATGCCGCAACAATTTGCACTGCAAGAACGTATTTTGCCCTATTTGCCCGTGTACGAAATTTTGAACACGCTCCGTTTGTATCAGGATGTAGATCTGGAGCATTTTCGAAATCTGGAACCGCTGTTCCCGGCCGGCAATAGCGCCCTTTTTGCCCTGCACGAAGACACGAAATTAATGCACGAATTCATCCCGCTTTTCCAAGTAGAATTAGTCAGGAGACACGGGTTGCCCGTCGGTGACTTCTTTGAAAACGGGGCGTTCCGCAGCGAACTTTTGCCGACCTTGCGTCCCGATTTGGCGGTTCTTTTACAAGAGAATCTCTTTAATACCGAGCCCGATGTTTTACTTGGCAGAAAGGATACTACATTAACTCCGGACGAAGCCTGGCTTCGGCAAACCGAGCATTTGTTGCGTATTCCCGTAAAGGTGCGCCACTGGCGAAAGGAAATCTGGCAGTTGATCGGAGAAAAAGTCGCCGGGCAGGTAGAAAGTTTTGTTCAACTAAGTCAGGCTATTGACGTGCTTTTAAAAAATCAGGCGGCAAATGGGATTCCGTTTCAAAGCACGGATCAACGGGTTTTGAGCCAGCTTCATTCGGGGCTGCGCAATGTTACGGACGACAATCTAAAACAATTTCTACTGGCCGCCATGCACTATTTGAATCATCAGGCACAGGCAGCGGTGGAGTTACCGGTAAATGTAATGCGTGCTTTGCGTGATGTGGAGCGTATTGTTAAAATTGAGCAACAGCCCCTTTCATCCGCAGAACAGGAGCAATTACGCTTTTACATTTTGCAGATCGCCCGTCTTACCGGCGAAAACGGGTAAAATAAAAAAGGCATCCATAAAATTAGGATGCCTTGATTCTCTTGGGAGGAGTGGGTATATGGAGATGGGTGAACCTCTCCTAATAGGATGTTTATCGGGAAAAATGGGCTTTCATGCTTTTAATTTTGTATTTTGCCTTGATTTTAATCTTCATGGCTTTTCTCCTTTTTTAATTTCAGTGCCAAGATCGACATTTCACTCGAAATGTGCCATGACAA
>Ga0256914_1002296_pt1 | contig 16160 bp, 13 predicted proteins | sample HulkmetaG_FD_191571 | JGI IMG/M metagenome (GOLD analysis project Ga0256914, IMG submission 191571) | Hydrothermal chimney microbial communities from Main Endeavour vent field at the Juan de Fuca Ridge, Pacific Ocean - Hulk | ecosystem: Environmental > Aquatic > Marine > Hydrothermal vents ... | reverse complement strand
TTGCGTAGGAGCTGTATTAGATGGAAATACTGTAATCGCTTTTCTTACAGATACACCACGAGAGTATACATATTCTTCTATATTCGGCAATTCACCCTTCTCAAGCATGTCATAAAAAATAGACGATCCAACATTATCTAGAATTATATTAAATACATGTTTTATACCCACTGCACTCGCCTCTTAAGTTGCAACATTTTCTATATAAAATCATTACATAAGTACTTTTATGGTTAAGGGTAGAAAAAAGAATTGAAACAAAAAAGGCGAAAATACAGTTTAGGAATATTTACCCTCCACAACTTCCTGTTCATGTCCTGAGATGTCCGTTTTCTTGCGAATTAATTTAGTTATGGAATACATAAGTTTCTTATTTCCAAGAATAATTGCGCCAATGATCTTACCGTTTTGAACAATTATTTTTGTGTATTGTTTATTATTCTGGTCCAAATGCGCAAATTCATCGTAGTTGCCCTCACGCGGCTTAGAGTTACCAATAGTTGTTAGATCGATTCCTTCAACTTTTAGCGTATGAACAGAGACAAACTCCTTATATTCTGCAGAACCGGGCTTTACCATATTTGCTCCAGCTACACGACCTTGTTGCATAGCAGCAGGATATATTCCATACCAGCGCCCTTCACATTCTGCAACATCACCCGCAGCAAATACTCCTGGGATATTCGTCTCCATATGAACATCTGTAATTATACAACGTCCGATGTTCATTTTTTCCTTAAATGCTTGCATGATATTTGAACGCACACCAGTTGCCAGAAGTACAAAATCCACATCTATAATACGACCGTCATTTAGCTTAATTCCGGAAACCCAATCGCCACCAGCAATTTCTTCAGTTTCAGCATTTGTATAAATACTAATACCTAACTTTTGCAAATGTTCCATTAGAATCTTGCCTGCAGTCTCATCGATCTGAGCATGTAAAACATAAGAAGATCTCTCAATTAGAGTTACGTATATACCTCTTTTTGCTAGTGCAGCTGCAGATTCTACACCAATAAATCCTCCACCAATAATTCCGGCTTTATCAGAATGTTGAGCGTGCTCATGAATTTGCAAAGCATCTTCAAGATTTCTCAATGTAAAAACTCCTAATTTATCTACACCGGGAATGGGTGGTTTCCAAGCATGAGCCCCAGATGCTATTAATAATTTATCGTAAGATATAGTATGTTCTTTAGAGGTAGTAACAACCTTATTATCAAAATCAATATCAATAACAGATTCTTCCAAGCGGACATCAATATTCCTTTCAAAATACCAAGTACCGGATCTTACATACAATTTGCTTAAATCAAATTTTCCAGATAGCACTTCAATTAGTGACGGACGATAATAGGTGTTATGCTTTTCTTCTGATACAATGACAATACGCGCTTCATTATCTAGCTTGCGAATTTGTTCAGCTGCAGACAATCCTGCAATGCCATTTCCAATAATAAGATACAAGTTTCCCACCAATATGTAATATATATTCGTTATTAATAAATTTTAATGAAATAAACGATTAATCACAGAAGATTTTATAAAGAAAATTTGTATATAATTAACCAAATAGTCAAAAATGGACTATTTTACGGGAGGTTTGTGTATGCGAAGGGATGTAATTGTAATTATTCTTTCGATGCTATTACTAGTCCCTATGATACCATATATTAGTGCTGCAAATGTTCCATCAGCTTCCGTTTCAATTACATCTGAGGGAACAACCTTAATTCAAGGTCCAAAAGATGAAGCAGTACTTATCCATACAATTCAATCAACAGGAATGATTGATGTATTTTCATCAGATACAACAGTCATGAATGGCCTATCAATAATGGCTATGTGGTATCGCGATAGAAATGTGCCAGTATGGCCATTTGCATATCTGTTTGGACATGCTCCAGATTATGAATCAGTATATCCTGGTGCATGGATGTTCTTCCTATATTCAGTATCTAGCGGAACTATAGATTTGGATGCAAAAATAAATGCCATTCAGTCGATCGCAGAATCAAGATTTGGATTCAGATTTGAAGTCATGCAAAAGGCATCTGCATACGCTATCGGATACATTACGCTAAGAGCTCCTGCAGGCGTTAATTTAACGAACTTTATTAATTCAATAGAATGTCCTGATAATACCGTATATAGTAAATTTAATACTACAATTTTGAAGAATGCTACATATAAACAAATTAGTTTTATTTATACACCAGGTTCATCATCATTCTATTCAATGTATAATATTCATTCAAAGCCGGTTGAAAATTCTGGAAACTATACCTTAGATATATCACCCATATTTGAAACAAAAGAATTCAAATTGAATTCATCATATTACTTTAACATATTCGTGCCATACGCTAATATAACAGATCACCACGGAATTGGATCTCTAAATCCATGGCCATTTGCACTAATATATATTGACAAGAATACTGGAGATATACTAAATCTAACAGTAGAGGATATTACATATAATTTTGATCTGAAAGCTCCATCCCTTTTGGTTTATACAACACTTGACAACTATCAAATACCAAATAGCGGTACTGCACACCTATTAGTACATGTAAAGAACATTGGTAACTCACCTGCATACAACTTGCAGCTTGTACAAATGCGACCCACAGAATTTGGAGGAACTGTATATCAGAACAATAGTGTTAATTACTTGGCACCGGGCGATTCATTTGATTATGTAATAGAAATTACTGCAGGTGCCTCTGTAGATAGCTTGGTTAATTTTGATCCTGCGTATCTATTGTATTCAACAAAACAATCTTCAGGAGAAACATTGATCAGTATAGGTCAATCCCTTGTTGCAGCAGTAGGTACCGTAAACAAACCAGTTATGAATATTTATGTAACCACTCCAAAAGGAAACATAAAACAAGGTGAAGACATTTTATTTACGTTCCATATTACAAATAATGGAACAGCTCCAGGGTCTGCCATATTAGATTTCACATCTGCAGTAGAATGGTTCGGAGCAGTAGATACACCAGGCTCATTTGCATACAATGCTTCACTTGGAGCCGGAGAAACCGCTACATATAATATATCAGTAAAAGCAACAGTACCATTTGTATGGGCATGGTCCGCAATTGGAGATGTACCCGCATTCTTTGAAATTCGAATCCCAGAAGTTACTACATTTACTCTCAATGGATTCCCAATCTTTGTAAATATAGACCCAGAATTCGGATATGGATTACCAGAATTTGAAATTCAACGAATTGTGAGTGGAGATACTATCACAGTTAAAGTGACAAACGTTGGAAATGGAGCTGCATATGCACTCTATGTATATGACCTGATTCCTCAAGGTGCAACTGTAGTTGGTGGAAATTATACTGGCATATTCACTGATACTAATTCTCAGCACAAATTCGTCTATAGTCACGTTACAATTCTTAGACCCGGAGAATCATTTTCATTCACGTATACATTAAGCACATCAAGTTATCTACTTAGTTCAAACCTCATACCTGCAGATGATGAAGTAGCAGTATCAAAGACCAAATACATGTTTAGAGATTTACCCATTGAGGAATATCAATCGCCGGAGACAACAACAGGTTCATCCAGCACTAGTACCGGAACTAATGGCACATCGGGTACGTCATCAGAGACAAACAGTACTGCAGGTTCAGGATTACCTGAAATACCACTAAATAGCGAAACATTAACCTACATTGGCATAGGCATTGCAGTACTAGCAATAATCTTAGTAATTAAGAAACGACATTAGTCTCAGTTTCTCTTCTTTTTTTAATTTATAAAAAGATCAAGAACCGAAGACAGCCCTGCAAGATACGCATTAACTATGTTTTTTGAACTACCAATTATGATAACATCATTGTTTTCAAAAGTTAGGTCCCGTATTTTTTTATAGAATTCAGGATAGAATTCTGCCACTTTAATGTTATTTGGAGGAATTAAAATCTCTCTATTTTTAACAGTAAGCGTAGTTACTCCAACTTCAATATTCCTACAGGTAATAATTGCAATATCTCGCTGTCGCATTCCATTAGATATTTTGTGCGACTTATTTTTTATTAGAAATAGAACATCTTGTGGAAATAGAGTGATATCTCCAAAGGAGTTGCGTCTAATGATTGGTACATCATCTCGAAATGAAGTGTATAATTGAATGCCAGTATCAGTTAAAGTGTGCCCCTTTTTTAATTTAGCAGAAATTATACCTGCTTTTCTCATTTTCTCAAGCATAGTTTTAATTATGGCTTCCGTAAGATTCAACTCATGCATTAATTGATATCGCCCAATATAGTCAGATTCAGCAATTCTTAAAAATAAATAAAAAATGCGAGGAATGTCATTCCATGAATGTTCTCTTGCTGCATTTGTAATGAAATCGACCCAGTTCAATTTACACAGCCCATATTAGTTATGATTAATTTAGCCGCCACCAATGACCATTTTCGCACGCATATAAGGACCCCCACTTGTGACTGGTACCCAGTCCTCTTCACCTTTACCGCATGTACCGGGGGAGCCAGTTACCTCTTTACTTACGGCATCAACTGTCTTAAGAATTTCTAAAGCTTTTCCAGTGATCGAAAATCCACGAACAAGATCTTTCAGTTCGCCATTCTTAATTATATATCCTTTAAGAGCTCTTGCCTGAACACCGCCTCCAGCAACATCTTCCATTCCGGAAATACCTTTAATTGCAAGAAGTCCATCTTTTGTATCAGCAATTATTTCATCTAAGTTCCAATCTCCAGGCAAGAACCATGTGTTCGTCATTCGTACAAAGACACGTCTGTTAAAATCTTGAGCACGCCCATTTCCAGTCGGCTTTACACCCATCAGCGATGCAGTTTCCAATGAATGCATATACCCTTTGTAAATTCCGTTTTCAATAATTACAGTTCTACTTGAAGGTGTTCCTTCACTATCAAATGGAATAGACCCATATGCATCTTTCATAGTACCATCATCAACCATGTTTACAAATTCGGAGCCCACTCGCTTACCAACCATATCCGTAAGGAAGGACCTACGCTTTACTACCTCATCAGCCTCTGATGCATGCCCCATAACCTCATGTGCCAGAAGCCCGGAAATATCACCATCTGAGACTACAGTCAGCATACCTGAAGGAGCTTGCTTTGCACCCAATAGTTCAATTGCACCTTCAGCAGGCTCACGAGTGAACTTTTCAGCATCAATACTCTTTACAATTTCCCAACCCAAAGTTCCTGCACGAACATTATATTCAAATTCGGTACGCTCGCCTTCACGCGCAACTGCACTAACAATTACTGAAGTCCGAATTTCAGGCCAGTGAAGTCTGGTACCCATGGAATTAACAAGATCTATTTCATATTCTGCAGAATATATCGTAGAGTTCGTATTTACGATTCGCTCATCAATTTTTAGGGATCTATTAAGTTCAAATGCAAACTTTGTCTTCTCCTCAATATCAATAGAACTAGGCATAATTTTTACGGACGGCTTCATTTCCTTTTCAGTAATTGGAATATTATCAAAAGTAATTTGCTTTTCAGACTTGTTAGCGGATTTTGCTATTTTGATCGCATCTTTTAAAGCATTCTCAATACTATTCTTCGATACATCAGTGGTTGCAGTAAATCCCCAACTTTCACCTACAAGAGCACGAACAGCAACACCTTCTTTGTATATTTTAGAAATTTGCTTAAGTTGTTGGTTAATTACTTGAACAGTATCGAATCGTCGAACTTCATGCCGAATATCAATAAAGCTTACATCACTACGCATATGTTTATTCAGGATCTCCTCAATTAAATCAAGCAAAAGGAACACCTCAAGAAATAAATAAGAAATCTCATATAAAAATCATATTGTAAAAGAAAAAAGAAAAATCTGATTCTACCACATCATTTCTTCTTTTCTTGCAAGCTTTGTGCGAACATCACTCATTAATTCCTTACAAATCTCTGTAACTCTTTTAAAAACCTCTTCTGGTGGATTTTTTGGTATTATGATAGGACTGATTTCTTTAATTGGAAATAGGTGTAGTACTTGGGTGCTTTCATCCGTTGCAATAATTGCTAGTATGCCAAGATCACCTTTTTCCTCATCTGTTTCTTTTACAACAATAGGCAATAGAAATACAGTTTTACTACCCATCCGGATTTGTAAAATTTTATCCTTATCCAGTGTTTCAATCTTGTTTACTTCATCTACAATTACTGAAAATAAATTCTCATTTTCTGGATGCCCACCTACAATTTGGAATGTATCTTGATACTTCAGGATTAATATATTTTCGATCATTCTCACTCACCCCTCCACTGTACTTTGTGAATAGATTTTTTCGATCCAGAATGTTGTTCGCTGCTTTCCTTTCTTAAAAGCGAAGTTCCCAAGAAAGATAACCAAAGCACCGGAGACCAGCATTCCCATTGCAATATAGAACACTAAGCTTTCTGCATAAATAAACAATGAACCAAAGCTCAATAAGAAAATACCGATTGCGAATGATAGAGATTTAATACTTTTATTGATAGTATAGATGAACATGAATAAGAATACTGCAATAATTGCACCAATAGCAAACGTAAGGGAGCGTACAATTGACCAATATTGTGGGAAGTATATCATTGATATCAGGTCACCAATGACAAACAATACTGGAATTATATGTCCGATTTTCCACTCTAGCATGCGAATGCCAAGTAACATTAGCATTAAGCCTTGAATAACAACCATGAAGTCCCAGACCATATTGAATTCAGCAGGCATATCTGCACGCCTAACTTGATTGATTATTTCGAATATACCGACACTACCGGATGTAAGTGCAATTGTAATATCAAAAACAAATACTATTAGGGTTTCTGTTAGTTTTCCCTTCATAAAAATTTTGATGTGCCTCGTAGATAAAATAAAGAATAAAATGGCAATTATTATGTTGCCAATACCTGCAACCATATATGGATCAGTTATACCCAAACTCTTCTGCCTCCTAAATTTTTAGTTAAACGATAGTACATCTTCATAAATTTCATGGAATCTTTGAGGATCTAGTTCCTCTTTATTATTTCGATATTCATGCTCTACTTTTTGTACAATTCTTGATAGAATTTCACGGATTGCTGTAGGATCAGCAGCCATTGGAGCAATGGCGACTCCTGTAAGATTTTCAGTTTTGTGGATGACAATCATTCTGTTTTTTAGAATGAGATGCTGAACACCACCCTTTTCATTAAGATATTCCTCAGCATATGTGTTTAATACTTCAGTGAGCATTGGCAAAAATACTTCTTTGCTAGATGTATTATCCCTGACTAAAGTAGTATACGGTACGCCTCCTTTCTTGAAAATATAGATATTGTCAATGTCTATGTTAAATTTGATCTGCTTGCCCGTCAATTTACTATAAATCCATCCAAAAGCGGATATTAGACCAAAGCCATACTTACCTGAAGTTTCAAAGATTTGCCATGGATGATTTCTTAGTTTACCCAAATCAAGAATTTCAATCAAGTCTGAAATATTCATACGTTTATCAATGTCACTCTTATTTCCAAAGATTACGATGGGCTTTCCTTCTTCCAAATTATTAATTGCATTCCAAAACTCTGTTTTTACTTCCTCTATACGCTTTCGGTCAGATAGATCAATAACAAAGATTAACAAGTCAGACGAAGAAATATAGTCGGGCCATAATTTCCTGAAAGGTTTTTGACCACCCATATCCCATACAGATAACTTCAAATCATATAATTTAATTTCTTCTTGATCTACGCCCATTGTTGGAGTTGTTGAACCCCCGTTATTGTACCTCAAGAAATTTAGTATTGTTGTCTTACCGGCATTATCTAAGCCAACGATGGAGATTTTCTTCCCACCCATCAGTTTCGTAAATATTTTAAACACCATTTAATTTTCACCCACAACAGATGTTACTTTATTTTTAGTAATAATACCTATATAACACTTTCCAATATTTCATTATTTAATTATTTTTTAAGATTTTTAAAAAAATAATAATATAAAATGCAAATTTTTTAATAATTATGTAGAAATAAGTTTTTAAAACAATCAAATAAGATAAGATTTTAAGTATATCGCACAAAATTTTAAAATATTTATATATTTATCTACAATATGTTTAAAAAATAAACGAAAAATTTTAAAAAAATTACGATTTGATAAGTTTTATAAGTATTTTTATACGTATTATATTTAGGGTGTTGATATTGAATGATGCAAACCCCGAAGTTTGTGTCAATCTAGCAAACTTCTTGATCGCGGGACTAATAAAAGCTATAAATACTGGTGGAATTGACTTTGAACTTTTGAGACGGCTGACTGGGCTTTCCATCGATGAATCTGCTACAGCTTATGAAAAAATGGGTATTGCCTTTCCTTCAGGAAACTCACCCAAGGAAATAATTACAAATTATGGAAATTGGATGAAAAACAATGGACTTTTAGAAGATCTTGAAATAACCTCAGATGAATCAGGAATTCTCTCATTAAAAATTAGAAAATGCTGGCTGTCAGGTGCAACAGACCTTGTTAGGGAAGATAAAACAATTACAGAACCCTTGTGTATGTTTTTAACTACAATAGCTGGTAGAATAGAAAAAATAACTGGTAAGACAATTAAAATCGTTAGTGCAGGTAGAGATCAAAAAACGAATATTTGCAGCCACGAGATTCAATTTGAATAGAATTCCACCTTTATTTTTTATTTTGTTTTCGGTTCAATGAATTTCTAGACTCATTCGATAAGTTTATATTTTGCGATATGTGTATTTTGCATATCGGTCATGAAGGTAAACGGAAATGTTAGATGACAGAAAGGCAGCACATATAATTTTACTAATTTCGCTGATATTAGCATCAGTATCAATCGCGGCCTTAGCTCTTAATAATCAAGGAGAGAATAAGTTAGAGCCACCCATAATTACTATTTACGGCAAAAGCGGAATAACAAAGGTATTAGACAAGACACAAATTTTGAATTTAGATTACGTGGAAGGATTTTCAATTTATGAAAATCGGTTCAACAATTGGAGAGATCCGGGAATTTATCGTGGGGTGAACATATCAACTTTGATAGAGCTTGCAGGCGGCATGAGTCAAAATGACATTATTGAAGTTATTGCCATAGATGGTTATACTCAAAACTTTACGTACGCCAATGTTTATCCAAATTCAAGTTGGTTTTCAATACAAGGATACTTTATTTTAGCATATTCATACAATGGGACAGTTGTTCCAGATTGGTCTGATGGATATAGAATTGCCTTCATACCCCCTGATGGAAATTATAGTAATGCAGATGCAAAAAACACAACAGATGGTGTACCTCTTCCCACCTCAGCAGGTGAACGATGGGTAAAAAATGTAAAAGAAATTCGAATATTATCCACAGACACCTCCACACAAATGCATACATTGTCAAAAATTCCCATCGTTCACTATGGAGGAGAAGCACACAAAATATGCGCCTCCGATAGATTTTTTGTATTTGAACATCCTCCGTACACATCTCGTGCTTCTCCTCCTAACTTTTATAACCGATAGAATAAGGAGGTAATTAAAATGGAAAAATCTATTCAAGGGATTATAATAATCCTGATAATTGTTGGTGCAGTAGCGGGAACATTTTTTGTTTTTAATCAGATGCAAACGCCACAAGCGACTGTTGAAGTAAATGGTGGTTTCATCGTATCAAATTCAACAGATACAGTGGTTATCAGAGCGATAGCGCCAGTGGTATCTATTAATATCTCGACTGCAGTAGCGACCACCTTAGTTATTACTAATTTAAACAAAGATCTATCAACAATCACAAATGATGGCGATTTAACAGGAGCATTTACAGGAACTAATTATACAATTCAGATTCCGGCGGGTAGAAATATCAGAATAACTGTTACATCACAAATTTCAAGCGCGTATTCGTTCATAGCATTTGGCGACAACAAAGGATATGTTGATGTACTGAATGAAATTGGAAATTCTACAATTAGCGATAAAGCTTTTGCATTTCATCTTGGAGATTATGCACCAAATAATGCACCTGAACAATTCAGAAATGTTATGAAGCATCTTAATCACTTCCCGATTCCCGTGTATACTGTAATTGGAAACCATGAATCTTTTGGTGAAAATTTGAATTTATTTAAAGAATATTTTGGGCCCACAAACTATGCTTTTCAAATTCAGAATGATCTATACGTAGTTGTTGATAGTTCAAAGGGCACAATAAATCAAACAATTCTTGATTGGATGAATTCGATGTTAAGCAAGACATGGCGACACAAAATTGTTCTAACCCACGTTCCACCATTTGACCCTAGACCTGATGGGGATCATGCACTTGAAAATACAACAGCCGCGCAAGAATTTATGAATATTGTTGAACAAAACCATGTAGACCTTGTAATTTGCGGCGACATACACATGTACAATCAAACGGTCAAAAATGGAGTTCGTTATTTAATTACAGGTGGTGCGGGTGCTCAGTTGTATGAGCCATATAGTCAGGGAGGCTTTTATCACTATAGTGTTATCACGGTAAATAGCTCAGGCGTATATGCAACGCCAATAGAAGTGCAGGCACCGAATAGAGCTCGTGAAATTATAATTCGTGGTCTGACAAAGAATATCACTGTAACATATAGCGACCTGCTTTACATGGATTATATCGAAGGATTCTCCACATACGAAAATAGATTTAACAATTGGAGAGACCCCGGTATCTACCGCGGCGTAAAAATCAGCGATTTAATTGAACTTGCAGGCGGTATGGGTGAAAACGATACCGTAAGAATTTATGCTGCAGATGGCTATAATATGGAATTTTGCTACGGAAACATATATCCAAACTCGACGTGGTATCAATATCAAGGCGATATGATCTTAGCATACTCATATAATGGAACAAGTGTTCCAGATTGGAGTGATGGATATAGAATTGCATTCCTACCGCCAGACGGAAATTACAGTAACGAAGATTGTCAACATACATCTGCACCCGGAATGGGCTATTATGTATCAGGCTCGGCAGGGGCAAATTGGATTAAAACAGTATACATAATCGAGGTGGTGCACCATTAGCGATGGCAAGTACTGGCTAACAACACGAGACCTTGTAGTCATTGCCCTCCTTTCTTCTTTAGGAGGAGTAATGAGCGCATTCGTCGGATACCTTGCATCATTAATTAACATAGCAGTTGGTGTTCCATTTGGTGCAGGACAACTCATTACCGGACTTCATGTATTTTGGCTCGTCTTAATTCTGGGAATAACAAAAAAATCGGGAACTGCTACAATTGCAGGACTAATCAAAGGAGCCGTAGAAGTTTTTGCCGGCAGCTCTCATGGTATTGTAATAATCTTAGTATCTCTGATAGAAGGTCTTATTCTTGATCTTGTTATGCTCACAGATAAAGAAAAATCTAGCTACTTCATGTTCTACATTGGTGCAGCATTATCCAGCATGTCGAATGTATTTGTATTTCAAGCAATTTACATGAATAATGTACCATTTGCATACATAATGGTTATGGCAACCCTTGCTTTTGCGTCTGGGACAATTTTCGGCGGATATTTCGGCAGAAGCACAATTGACTTCCTTATTGAATCGAATATGATTAGTGGAACTCCAACCGTCAGAAAAGTTGTACAAAGACGACATCTACCAGTTCTTGTGTTTCTAATTGTAATTGTAGCAGGAGCTGGATTTTACTACACAACGATCTACAAACCATTTGCAGACCCACTCTCATTTCAAGTTACAGGGAATGTAACACATCCATATACGTATCATCACTCAGACTTTGTTAATCAATATGTTACAATTGAGGCGGAAATGATTGGCAGTACTACATATGTACCTCCGAAAAACTACACAGGAACCCCATTAAGTATAGTGCTTCAGCATGCAGGACTGAAATCTACAAATGGAACGGTAATCGTACGAGCATCCGATGGATATGAGAAGTCATTCTCACTCCAAAGCGTACTAAACGATAACAAAATTATTGTAAGCGAGTACGAAGGACACTTGAGAATTGTTGCGGCAAATTATGATGCAGCTTATTGGGTGAGAAATATAGTAGAAATAATCGTCCAATAAGTTTCGTTCACTCTTTTTTATTCTCTTAGACTTTTTAATATCTCGAGGTTTCTTTTGAACATGGGCATTCCACCAGGAGTCTCAAGCACCATTGCAATATCATCAAACCGTTTATCATTAACAATAAATCGAAAAGCATCTATCCCGATTAGTCCCATGCCAATATTTTCATGACGATCAACATGAGAACCAAGTTCTGTCTTAGAATCGTTTAGATGCATTGCATGCACTTTATCAAGACCAACAATACTGTCAAATTCATGTATTGTTTCTTCATATGCTTCACGAGTTCTAATATCATATCCTGCTTCGAATATATGTGCAGTATCTATACAAGTGCCGATTCTGGATTTATCATCTATGAGATCAATTATCGACGCAATATGCTCAAATTTATGTCCAATATTTGACCCCTGCCCGGCAGTAGTTTCAATTAAAGCTATGACAGAATATTCTTCAAGTTTCGCAAAAACCTCATTGAGTGCCTCAGCCGTCCGCTTAATCCCAATTTCTTCGCCATCGCCACCATGAGCACCCGGATGAAATACAACATATGGTATGCCTAATAATTCCGCTCGCTTAAGCTCATCGATAAATGCATCGATAGACTTTTTCCTAAGCTCCACTTTTCCAGTGGATAGATTTATCAAATATGAATCATGCGTAATAACACGTCGTATTCCATTTGCCTTTAGCGCAGGTTGAAAATTCGCAATCTCTTTTTCGGTTATTTTTCGTGCGGTCCAGCGCATTTGATTACGAGTAAATATTTGTATTGCTTCAGCACCTATCTCTTTTCCTCTGGCAGGTGCGAGATGTATTCCACCAGATATCGATACATGAGCCCCTAATGCCATATTTAATTACCTCTAACTTTCAATCCGCGAACTTCGTGCTTTTATCAGTACATGTATACAAAATAAATATAAAATATAAAAGATATGGAAGGAGATTTTAAGAGGTATTGGGCTACATGATTAAAATGCGAGGCATTTAAAAGTGTGCGCGACATTAGTGGAATAAATAGTGCAACAATTTGATTATTTTGTATGTAAATATTTTTCTAAGACCCATTAAGATCAAATAATATGACAATGTTCAGGCAAAAATTTAGAACTTGTTTTTTCAGCGATAGAATTAATTTTTATGAAGATAATTATTTTTTATTTTCTACAAATAGAAAATAACTCACTAAAAAATTAAAATATGAGGATAAACATAATATAATAAATAAAGTGGGTGGGACCGAAATTATGAAGCTAAAAACCAGAAATTTTGCAATCGAATCAAAAGAACCACGTGTTATTTTGAATTCAGTAGATGCAGAAAAGGAAGAAATACATCCGGGAGATCGCGTCATAATAAATACAAAGGATATAACAAAGATTGCGATAGTGGATATTGCAGATAGCCTTGTTTCCCCAGGAGAAATTGGAATATTAAGGTCACTTCAGCGACCTTGGATAATTGAAGATAATATAGAAGTGAACGTTTCACCGTTGGTGAAGCCAAAATCATTAGAATATATCAAAAAGAAATTAATTGGGCAAAGGCTCAATGAAAAAGAAATTTACCAAATTATAGAGGATATAGTAGATGGGAGATTATCAGATTTAGAAATTGCAGCATTTGTCGTAGCAGAGAATACATTAGACTTGTCAGACGAAGAACTCACGTATTTATCAAGAGCAATGGCAGATACGGGAGAAAAAATCGACTGGGATAGAACTGTCTATGATAAACATAGCATTGGTGGAGTTCCCGGTAATAAGGTTACCCTGTTGATCGTTCCAATTGTAGCCGCAGCTGGACTCTTGATTCCGAAAACAAGCAGTCGGGCAATTACAAGTCCATCAGGAACTGCAGATACAATGGAAACACTTGCAGATGTCAGTTTCACGGCGGAAGAGCTTAAAGAAATAGCAACGAAAACAAATGGAGCAATAATTTGGGGTGGAGGACTAAACCTTGCTCCAGCAGACGACTTGATCATTCACGTAGAACATCCCTTGGATATAGATCCTGAACCACAACTGATCGCATCAATAGTATCGAAGAAACTTGCAACCGGAGTTGATTTTCTTGTCTTAGACCTTCCGATGGGTAGAGGAACTAAATTACCAAGTGAATCTGAAGCCAGAAGATTTGCTGCGCGATTCATTAAAGTGACGGAAAAATTAGGGATTAAAACTGCAGCAGCCATTACGTACGGAACACAACCCGTAGGACATGCAATAGGTCCAGCGTTAGAAGCAAAAGAGGCTCTCGAAACACTTATGGGATCTGGTCCGGGAAGCCTAATAGAGAAATCAACAGGACTTGCAGGAATGCTCTTAGAGATGGCAGGAATTGCATCGCCCGGAAATGGTAAGGATATTGCATATGAGATATTAAAGAGTGGCAAAGCCTACCAGAAAATGAAAGAAATAATTGAAGCTCAGGGCGGAAATCCAGAAATTAAACCTGATGAACTACCAATAGGTGATAAACAAGTAATCATAAATGCACCGAATAATGGATACATAACAGAAGTTGATAATACAGGCATTAAGATGACAGCAGTAATTGCAGGAGCACCACTCGATAAAGGTGCAGGGGTATTATTACATGCAAAAGTAGGATACAAAGTAAATAAAGGAGATCCATTACTCACAATATATTCAAATTCAAGCTCGAGATTAGAACAGGCACATAAATTCGTCCTACAAAACAATCCAATACTTGTTGAATCAATGATATTAGAAAAAATTGGGCACTTTACAAAATTATGAGTGCCCGCCATACGACTTCTTTTTTATAAATGACCCCACTTCTCTAATGCCAGACGCAATTCTTCGTGAGTTTTGGCATATTCTTCAAGTGAAATTCCCTTAATAGTAGCATCAATAGCTTGTCGCATTGCAGTTGCTCCTGCTCGTGTTCCTTTAGGATGACCATGAATTCCACCGCCGGCTTGCAGCACAATATCAGTTCCTAAATATTTAATATTCACACCGACAATTCCTGGATAAACGCCTCCACTCGCAACTGGAAATACTGTTTTTAGACCGTAGAAATCACTTCTGAGAAATTCATAAATTTCTTGCACTTCTTTTATCTCTTCAGCGTCATGTTCACCCATTTTTCCTGCGGCAGTTCCAGAATGTAGTTGGTCTCCACCGGCAAGACGAACTAGTTTCGCAAAAACTTTGAAGTTAATACCATGATCCCTTAATTTTGTAATTGCTGCATGCATGGTTCTGTGAACGTGAATTGGCACTTTCAGAGAAGGCTCTTTTCTTAGCATTTCAAGCGCACCAAAACCCGCAGTCAATACATCAATCATTACCATATTTCCGCCAGACTCTTGAACAAAATCCAGGTTCTCAAGTAACTGATTCGGTGGTGCAGTGATGTTAGTTGCATATAATACAGTCCTACCAGTTTCATCCTTGACTTTATCTAACATCTCTAAGACTTTTGGAACTCGGTCTCTAAGACGACAGAAAGATTGATCCGTAAGTGTTTCATCATCTTTTATTAAATCAACACCACCAATTGCAGCTTCATAGGCCACCTTGGCAGTCTGTTCCGGATTAAGACCTACTTTTGGTTTGATAATTGTTCCCATATGTGGACGCCCACTTTCTGTGGTTCCGACTATTTTTCGAATCCCACTGATACCAAATTTGGGCCCTGGAAATGCTTTTGCTATTTTTTCGGGTATGTCAATATCCTCTAATCGAACCTTCTTGATAGTCCCAAGTCCAAATAAATTCCCAGCAATAATACTTAGAAATCCAGGCAAGCCGCCAGTATTCAAATCAAATATTTCGACGGGAAATGCTATTTTTATTGTTTTTGTCTGTTCATCCACTTTATTTACAAGTGCAGCTAGATCTTTCAAATTTGAAAAATCAGTGGTATAAACATCAGTCCAAGTACCAATTGATTGCTCTTGCGCAATGCGAATCCCCGCTTGTAATAGATCAAGTTCGGATTCCACACGATAATATGCAAAAAGATAGTCTTTGGGATCCAAATCTTCATTAAGAGCAAGGTA
>Ga0256914_1002295_pt1 | contig 16169 bp, 11 predicted proteins | sample HulkmetaG_FD_191571 | JGI IMG/M metagenome (GOLD analysis project Ga0256914, IMG submission 191571) | Hydrothermal chimney microbial communities from Main Endeavour vent field at the Juan de Fuca Ridge, Pacific Ocean - Hulk | ecosystem: Environmental > Aquatic > Marine > Hydrothermal vents ... | reverse complement strand
TACTGCTGCTGTATTTTCTAAAAATCCTGTTTACACAGTATTACTTGTTTTGGTGATGATTATTCATCAGGCTTTTGTATTATTAACTCTGGGATCTGACTTTTTAACTGCTGTGCAGATTATAGTATATGCTGGAGCCATTCTGGTATTGTTCTTATTTGTGGTTTATCTGATTAATTTACGTAAAGAGACGAGAGGGAGTATATTTATAAGGCGTTTTTGTTTAAGTCTGATAATATTTTTGGTTTCGGTCTTTTTTATAGTGAAGGATGTGGGGATTTTAATGGCTTTGAAGCCTGGATTTTCTGCGCATTTACCTTTTAGTGCTGGTAAAAGTAATGTATGGTGGATAGCGTCCTATTTATTTACTCATTATTTACTTCAGTTTGAGATCATAGGAGTAATACTTCTTGTAGCGATTTTGGGAGTGGTTTTCTTAGTTAGAAAGGTGAAGGAGGCTTAAAGGTGGTGGGATTGGGGCACTATATAGCGTTATCATTGATTTTATTTATTATAGGTATGTTTGGGTTTATATTTCGTAGGAATCTGATTGTTATGCTTGTTTGTATAGAAGTTATGTTAAATGGATTGATAATAATGTTTGCTGCTATATCTCATTATACGAAGGATATAAGTGGATATATAGTAGTATTTTTTATAATAGCGATGGCTGCTGCAGAGGCTGCTATAGGATTGAGTCTTGTGGTATTGATATACAAAAAGCTTAGGAAAAAGGTATATTCTGACGAAATTACATTTTTTAAGGGGTAAGGTGTATGGTGGAGAAATCTTTTGAGGTGATAAGAGAATTTAACTTAACGATATTTTTAATCCCCTTTTTACCGTTTGCAGCGAGTATTATAACTCTTACTCTGGGAAGACTTTACTGGAGGGATAAGGCACACTATTTACCGGTTCTTGCGGTATTTTTAAGTTTTATATTGGGTTTTAAGACGCTTTTTGATGTTCTTGGTGGAAAGATATACGAATTTGACATCTACACCTGGATTTTATCTTCTCATCTTAAGGTAGGGCTTGGATTTCTTGTAGATCCTCTTTCCATAATGATGGTATGTATGGTTTGTTCTCTGTCTTTTCTTATTCATGTTTATTCTATTGGATACATGCATGGAGATCCTGGATACTATAGATTTTTCTCTTATATAGCATTATTTACATTCAGTATGTTGATGCTTGTTCTTTCAAACAATTTAGTTCAGCTCTTTCTTGGATGGGAAGCAGTTGGACTTTGTTCTTACTTTTTAATTGGATTCTGGTATGAGAAAAAGAGTGCAGCAGATGCAGCCAAGAAGGCATTTATAGTTAACAGAGTGGGGGACTTTGGATTTGCACTTGGAATTTATATGGTATTTTACTTCCTTGGGACTCTTTATTATCATGAAATGTTTCCCAAGCTTCATTTAATAGCTCACAAGTATATCCATATTGGTGGATGGGAGATACATGTTCCGTTTTTAATCAGTTTCTTGCTTTTCTGTGGTGCTATGGGAAAGAGTGCTCAGGTTCCACTTCATGTATGGTTACCGGATGCAATGGAAGGTCCTACTCCTGTTTCTGCATTAATTCACGCTGCTACCATGGTAACTGCTGGTGTATTTATGGTTTCAAGGCTTCACAGTTTATTTGAGATGTCTGAAGCAGCTATGGCAATGGTAGCTTTTGTTGGAGCATTTACATGTTTTATGGCAGCTACCATTGCACCTACTCAGTTTGACATAAAGAGAGTGATAGCGTTTTCCACGCTTTCTCAGCTTGGATACATGTTTATGGCTTGTGGAGTAGGTGCATTTGCAGTGGGGATGTTTCACCTATTTACTCATGCATATTTTAAAGCGCTTCTCTTTCTTGGAGCAGGAAGTGTAATTCATGCGTTACACCATGCACCGGATCCTAATGATATAAGAATAATGGGTGGTTTAAGGAAGTATATGCCGATTACCTTCTGGACATTCCTTATTGCATCTCTTTCAATTTCCGGGGTTCCTGGATTTGCAGGTTTCTTCAGTAAAGATGAAATTTTATCTCATGCATTCTTTTCTGAATATCCATGGGGTAAGATTATCTGGTTTATAGGATGGTTTGTAGCAGCACTTACTGCGTTTTATACTTTTAGAATTGTATTTAAGGCATTTTGTGGAGAATTTAGAGGAAGAGAGGTTTTGCATGGAGAGGTTCCTCATGAATCTCCAAAAGTAATGACGATACCTTTAATTATTATAGCTTTTGGAGCTATTTTTTCTGGATGGTTAGGGATTCCTGAAAGCTTAGGTGGTGGAGCCCACTTTATGAAGTTTCTTGAAAGTGTTGTAGGAGAGCCAAAGGTTGTTCATGAAGCATCTCATGGACTTGAATATTTTCTTATGTTACTTTCTGTCCTTGCAGGACTTACTGGAATCGGACTTGCATGGCTTGTATATGTAAAGAAACCCGAACTTGAAACTGCATTTTCTTCCAGATTTAGAAGAATTTACACCTTCCTGTTTAGAAAGTGGTATTTTGATGAGCTTTATTACTATACTATAGTTAGACCAACTCTCTGGATTGCTGAATTTGTAGTTAAATTAATACTTGACACATTTGTGATTGAAAATACTGTAAATGGTTCTGCTTACAGTGTTGATACTGTTGGTTCTGGATTAAGAAAGTTTCATAATGGAATTGTAAATTATTACAATGTATTTATATTACTTGGAGTAATAATTTACTTTATAGTGTTTTATTTAAGATAATTTTTAAAGTGGAGGCGGGTGTATGGGATCTGCTTTTCCAAACATTCTTTCTTGGATACTTTGGTTTCCATTAATAGGAATAGTAGCGTTATTTTTTATTCCGAGGAAAAATGAAAGTTTAATTAAGTGGACAGCTCTTATAGTAACTTTGATAGATTTTATTCTTTCATTAATTCTTCTGTTAAATTTTAATTTTTCTGATCCAGGATTTCAATTTGTGGAAAAGAAGAAATGGCTTAATTTTATTAATTCTTATTATTTTCTTGGTGTTGATGGTATAAGTGTATTGTTTGTTCCGCTTTCTACTCTTGTTACTTTACTGTGTATTTTAATTTCCTGGGATTCTATAAAGAAGAAGGTTAAAGAATTTTATCTTGCTCTTTTATTTACTAATATTGCAATGGTAGGAGTTTTCTGTGCTTTAGATCTTCTTCTATTCTATATTTTCTGGGAAGCTATACTTATTCCAATGTATTTAATTATTGGAATCTGGGGAGGTCCGAGGAGAATTTATTCTACTATAAAGTTTTTCCTTTATACTTTTGTTGGATCAGTTTTTATGCTTATTGCTATTATTTATCTTTATATAAAGTATGGAAGCTTTGATTATACGGTTCTTGTAAAGCAGAGTATACCTTTTGATGTTCAGAAATTGTTATTTTTGGCATTTGCTTTAGCATTTGCTATTAAAGTTCCTATGTGGCCTGTTCATACATGGCTTCCGGATGCTCACACAGAAGCTCCTACAGCTGGATCTGTAATTCTTGCAGGGATTTTGATTAAAATGGGGGGATATGGATTTGTAAGATATGTATTGCCTCTGTTTCCAAAGGCAACGGTATATTTTGCACCACTTGTATTAACTCTTTCTGTAATAGCAATAATTTATGCTGGACTTGCCTGTCTTGCTCAGGATGACCTTAAGAGACTCATTGCATACAGTTCTGTTAGCCACATGGGATTTGTTACTCTTGGAATCTTTTCGTTGAATCATATTGCAATTCAGGGAGCAATTCTTCAGATGATTAATCACGGAGTTGTAACCGGTGCTTTGTTTATGTGTGTAGGAGTTATTTATGACAGGACGCATACAAGAGCTATAAGTTACTATGGAGGACTTGCTACGACCATGCCTATTTATGCTGCGTTTTTTATGATATTTACTCTTGCTTCTATAGGACTTCCGGGAACCAATGGATTTATTGGAGAATTTCTGATTTTACTTGGAGCTTTTATGCATAGTAAAGTGATGGCAGTTTTTGCATGCACAGGAGTTATAATTGGAGCGGCTTATATGCTCTGGCTTTATCAGAGAGTCTTTTGTCAGAAGGTAAGTCCTAATGTTATAGGGCTTCAGCCCATGAAAGTTAATGAGCTTGTTGCTATAATTCCTATGGTTGTGCTTGTATTTTTAATTGGATTTTATCCAAATTTACTTTTAGATTTTATGAGAAGCTCTGTTAATGTATTACTTATGAATTTCAAATAGTGAATGGGGGAGATGTGTATGGGGAACCAGTTAAGTATTGCTAATTTAAACTTTTCAGTAATAGGAATAGAGGTTCTACTTATAGGAGTGGCTACTCTTATTTTTTTAATAGATAAGTTTGTAAAAAATAAAAACTATGCTTTTTATATTTCTATTCTGGTATGTGCATTAATAAGTGTTTTGCTTTACTATTCACCTTTTGGAGAATTTACGAGGGCTTATAAAACTGACTTTTTTACAATAACCTTAAAAGAATTTATAGTTTTTGGAACCATTTTAATTCTTATAATGTCTTATGGATATCTTCAGAATTACAAGAACTTAAATCTGGGAGAGTATTATGCTCTGATTTTATTCTCGATTGTGGGTTCGTTTTTAATGGTTTCTGGAACAGATTTGATCACCATTTATTTAAGTATTGAATTAATGAGTTTTCCTGTGTATTTTCTTATAGCTTTAAATTATGCATATAACAAACCTGCAATAGAAGGATCATTCAAGTATTTTATTGCAGGTAGTTTTTCTTCGATATTTATGCTTTTAAGTCTTGGAATTATATATTATTTTACCGGAAGCTTTTATCTTAAGGATATTTTTATTAAACTTTCACAGCAGGTTCATCAAAAGGAGATTCTTTTAGCATTTATGTTACTTTTAATCAGCTTTTCTATTAAACTTTCTTTTGTTCCTTTTCACATGTGGGCACCTGATGCTTATGAAAGTGCACCTATACCAATTACAAGTTTTATAGCATCTCTGGTAAAACTGGCAGCCCTTGCAACCCTTATAAAAATAATTCTTCTTGGATTTATGCCTATAAAAGTAGAAATAGGAAAACTTCTTATACCAATTATTCTTTTAACAATACTTGTTGGAAACATAATGGCTGTAAAACAGGACAATTTTATCAGAATGCTTGCTTACTCTTCAATAGCACATGCAGGATATGCAGGTCTTGGATTAATCAGTGCGGATTATCTTGGATATTCTTTTGCCCTGTTTTACATGCTTATTTATCTCATTATGGCAGTAGGAATCTTTTCTGTTCTTATATTTTTTGCAAATTATCAGAAAGAATATCTTTACATTCCAAATCTTGCTGGGCTCAGTAAAAAGATGCCATTTTTGAGTTTTCTTATTCTGATTTTTATGTTCTCGCTTGCAGGGGTTCCACCTACAGCAGGATTTATTGCAAAATTTTATCTCTTCATGTCGCTTGTTAAAGCTCATTATGTTCTTGTAGCAGTGCTTGCTATTGCTTTTTCAGTTATTGGAGCATATCCTTATCTTAGAGTGGTTAAGTTTATTTATATGGATGAAGAAAAACTTCCCATTTCTCAGTATAAATTTGACTGGTCTTTTATTATTCCTGTTGGAATAGCTTCTGTGCTTATTATTTTACTTGGAATTTATCCCAAAATACTTGTAAATTTTGTAAATAAAACATTATTTCTCTATTTGAGCACTCTCTACATTCCTTCATAAATTTGAAAATTAAGGAAAATTTTTCAAAAAGCCCCCTTTAAAGGGGGCTTTTTTATTTTTAAAATCCTGGAATTTTTTTCCTTTTTTTCTTTATCATAAATAATTTTCAGGAAATTTTTTCCAGCAATTTATAAAAAAAGTCTCTAAAAAATGGGCATCCGATTTGCTTATAAATTGTAAAAAAACAATAAGGAGTAAGAAATATGATTCAGAGAGTTAGCCCGGGAATGAACGAAGGTATTCAAAATGTTTTTCAAGGAAATAATATAAAAATACAGTCTCAGAGTTTAATGGATTTTGCATTAATGTTGTATCTGTTGTGTCTTACAGATCCGAATATAAATATAGAGGAGAAGAATTTATCAGAAATATCCGTTTCTTTAAATTCTGGATCAGATTCTGGATTAGATTTTGATAATTTTATCAAACATAAAGGAGAAAATGGATTTTTGTGTTTTGATGGAAAAGGAAAAATAGAAGAATATGTGTCTAAACCGGTATTTAAGAAGGATGTATATAAGGTTTTTATACCTGTTAAAAAATTTTTAAATATTTTTGAGAAGGATGAACAGGATCAATTAAAAGAAGTAATCAGAACTTTGGAAGATCCCGGAGTTAAAAAAGAAGAATTTTTAAAGAAATTAAAAGAGGTTTTAAAGAGTTTTTACGAAAAGGAAGGGAAAAAGGGGGTGGAAAAGTTCAAGTATTTTTTGGTGGTTTTGTATGAGAATATCAATTTATGTGAAAATGTTAATCGCGATCTGAATAAACTTAACAATTTAAAAACATCTGAAGAAAACGAGGTTTTTATAAAAAAAGAGGGAAAGGTGCAAATTTTAGGAGAATTTTTAGGAAAGATTCAGGAAGAAAATCTGGAGGAAGGTGTAAAAGATAATAAACAGGTTAAAGAAAGCACAAAAGAAGTTAATAAGGAAGAGGAGGGTATCGGAATTAAAAGGACAATTGATACTAAAGAACCGGAAGAGGTTGATTTTATAAAACACGTTGAAGTCTTCAGGGTTGTGAAAAACAAGAAATCTAATAAAAAAGTTAAACATAGTGCTTTTAATTTTGATGATAAAAAGACATTAAATAAAGTTTTTGATAAAAGTGAGAAAGTATCAGATGAGAATAATTTTAGCGTGGATTTAAAACAGATTTTAAAAGAAAATAAAAAAGCGGGTAAAAAAGTGACTTTGAAAGGAGAGGGAAGTTTTATAAAAAGAGGGGAAGATAACGAATTGAATGAGGTTCATGGTAAAAGAGGGGAGATTTTGAAAAATAGTAATTTAAATAAGATTTTTAAAGTAGAAGAGGTATCTACAAACAGGGAAATGTCCTTAGGGAACTATCTGTCCGGGCATGGTTTTAAAATTGAAGATTCCAAACAGAAGGTATCAGAAGTAAAGGATGTAAAAGGGGTAAAGATTAATCAGATATTAGAAATTGTTAAGGAAATGGTATTTGATGTTTCTCCAGACGGGGAAAAAAAGGCGATTTTGAAGCTCGAACCTCCTGAATTAGGACATCTTGATCTGGAAGTAAGGGTGCATCATAAAGATGTGCACATTATAGCTCATGTAGAAAGAGCAGAGGTTTTACAGGAGGTTAAGCATCATCTCGGGCATATTAAAAGTCATCTTGAAGAAGCAGGATTTAACTTGGAGGAATTTCAGGTATATGTAGGGACAGGGACAGGTGGAGGGATAGAAGCAGGGTTTGGAAGAGATTACAGGAATAGAAATGGAAGTCAAAGAGATGGAGTAGAAAAGATAAGCAATTTAAAGGGGAAGGAAATTTTTAAAGAGATCAGATTTGTAAATACTAAAGGTAATTATTATTATGTAGTATAGGAGGGAGAAAATGATTTCTGGAATAGATGAAAAAACAGGACAGCCTTTAGCACTTAAAAGAATTCCGAAAAAAGTGCTCGATAAAGAAGATTTTATAAAACTTTTTATTACTCAGCTTGAGTATCAGGATCCAATGAAACCAATAGATAATAATGAAATGGCTGTGCAATTGGCACTTTTTAATCAGGTAGATCAACTTTTTAAAATAAATGAAACCTTGGAAAAATTGATGGAAATAAGGAAAAATTCTGATTTAAATCTTGCCACTGGTTTAATCGGAAAGTATGTAAAAATAAAAGGGAATGAAGGACTTGTTGAAGATGGTAAGTTTATGGGAGGAGAGTTTGAGGTGGATGAACCTGTTAATGTTTTAAATATTACTATAAGAGACAAAGATGGCAAAGTAATAAAGAATATTCAGCTAAATAATGTTACAAAAGGGGTTCACAAGATTGAATGGGATGCAACTGATAATGAAGGGAATAAAGTTCCGGATGGAACCTATACATTTACAATTACAGATCCGACCAAAAATCCACCTGAGGAGATAACACCGACTATGATAGCAAAAATTACAAGTGTAATTCTTGGAGACGAGATAAAAGTTATGGCTAATGGAGACGACGAAATAAAACTCAGCGACATTAAAGAGATTCTGGGGAGGTGATAAAGGATGAGTCTTTTTGGTAATATGTTTGTGGGATATACAGGACTTGTTACAAATACCATGGGAATGAGAGCAGTAGCAGACAATGTGGCAAATTTAAACACAACAGGATATAAAGAAAGTAAAGTGGAATTTATGAACCAGCTTGTTAGAACCTGTGATGTATTTGGAAATGAAAAAGGATGCGGAAGTTTTGTAAAGAGTGTGGTTACTCTTTATTCTTCAGGTCCTATTCAAAGCACAGATAGACCAACAGATCTTGCTATTTCTGGTAAAGGATTTTTTATAGTATCTGATTCTGACGGCAACATTTTTTATACAAGGGATGGAGAATTTTATTTAAATGAAGTAGATGAGGAGCATTTTGCTTTACAAAATACTCTTGGGATGTATCTTCTTGGTGCAGATCCTGATGCTACAGAAGCAGATTTAACTTCTTTAAAACCTTATTTAATTCCCAAGGAAATGGATGCCAAGGCAACAAATCTTATTCAAACTCAGCTTATTTTTGATAGTAGAAAAAAACCAAATACACGGAGTTTGCTGGAAAAATATAATTATACCACCAATTCTGAACATCCTTTAAGTGAAAATGATTACGACTGGGTTTGGGATTTGCCAATTTATGATAGTCTGGGAGATAAAATAGACTTAAAGTTATATGCAGATAGAGGAGAAAGTGCAAATGAATACGAAATTCTTGTTGCTCTGGAAAATCCAGAGCTTGATGGAAGAGGAGATGGAGCATTTAAAGGAGCTTTTCTTTATGGAATATTAACTTTTGGAGGCTCTGGAGAGATTCAATCAGCAGAATTTTACAATATACCGTCTCCAAATTCAAATGTTTCTGATATTTTAAACTCGCAGAACCAGATAGATTTAACTTCAACAGGGAAACCGAGTTTTACTCTTAATTTAAATGGAAATACTCAAACCATAACCCTGGATCTTGGTTTTAGTGTTAATTCTGATGGGAGTATTAATAGAAGTGGAAATTCTTCAAAACTTCTTGCAAGTGCTTTTGCTCAGCTTCTTTACAATCAGGATGGCTATCCTGCAGGTTTGTTTGATAGAATAGAAATTATTACAGACGAAGGTCTTATAAAAGCCTGGTATACAAATGGAAAAGATATTGATGTATCTAAGATATTTTTAGCTGATTTTACAGGATACGAAGATTCTCTTGAAAAAAAAGGAAGTAATCTTTTTGAACCGAGAGCAGGTGTAGAACCTGTAATATTTGCTCCTGGAACAGGCTCAAGAGCCAGAATTATTTCTGGAGCTCTGGAGCTTTCCAATGTAGATCTTGCAGAAGAAATGGTGGATTTAATTACACTTCAGAGAGCATTTCAGAGCAATGCAAGGGTAATTACTACTGCTGATGAAATACTGGCTGAATTTTTAAGACAGACTTAAAATTGTTAAGGAAATAAAAAAATAGCCGAAAAAGAATAAAAGGGGGTGAGGAGATATGGGTTTAACTGATGCATTGTTTACAGGAACAAGCGGTTTAAAAGCACTTGGTCACGGAATGAGTGTAATAGGAGACAATGTTGCCAATTTAAATACCACTGCATTTAAAGGAGCAAGGATAACCTTTAGCGACATAATGGCACAGAGTATCAATACAGCAGCAGGAAGTGGACAGCTTGGAAGAGGAGCTAATATTCAGGCACTTTATCAGCAGTTTACTCAGGGAGCTTTTGAATCAACAAGTAATCCTACTGATATGGCAATAGCAGGAGCAGGTTTTTTTATGGTAAGAAATCCGAAAACTACAGGAGGAATATACTACACCAGAGACGGACAATTTACCATAGATAAGGACGGATATCTGGTAAATCCTCAGGGTTTAAGAGTTCAGGGATGGAGAATTGACGAAACAACAAATGATATTACAGGAGCATTAACAGACATAAGAATTAATAGAACCTCTCCTCCTGTTAAAACCACCAAAATAGATATGATAACCAATCTTGATGCCAGAACAGACTTAAGAAGTAAAGTCGTTTATTTAAAAGGTTCAGTTACTGATAATACGGATTGCTGGTATGACTTTGTGGTAAGAGATGTGGATGGAAACGATGTTAAAATCAGGGTAAGATTAAAACATGATTCAGCAAATGATAAGTGGATTTATTCAGTATATAAGTCCATAGATGGGCAATTTGATAGCACTGTGGATCTTTTAAACAACAATTTTACTCATTGTGAAAAACTTGTAGAAAATGCTACAGGAACGAGTTCAACTCAGGTAAGTATTACTTTTGCTCCTGACAGCAAGTCCCTTAAATATTTTCAGCTGACCCTGGACTGGAGCGGAGTAAGTGCTTCTACCACCACAGATCTCAACATAGGAGGAGTTCACACAGGTAGAATAGAGACTTCATCCACATTAAATGCAATTAATTACAATACTGTGCTTTATGGAACAACTACATGGTATTATAAAGATATAACTATAAAAGACGAAAACGGAGTTAATAAAACCATAAGGGTTTTTATTACTCCCAATGGTTCAAATTACGACTATTATGTATTTCAGGATCCTTCTGCAGCACCTACAGGAACCACCACTTCTCCAGAAACAGATGCAGTTAATGGAACATTACTTGCCAAAGGAACCAATTACGATATTTCTCGTGAAGGACCTGTTACTTTTTTCCTTAATGGTTCTCTTGAAAAAATTACATGGGACTGGGATGCAAATAGAATAAACATAGATGGAACAAATGACTATAGCTACGAATATTATGTAGATGATCCCAATGCAGACGATCCTACCTGTTCTTATTATGAAGTAGCTGAAATGCCCAATCTTTTTAATTCCTGGGATGCAAGAAACGAAACTCCCATAGCCTCCACACAATATACGTATCGTTCAACTTTATTTATTTACGATTCTCTGGGAACTCCTCACGAGGTTACAGTATATTATAGTCCAACCACAAAAGAAAATGTCTGGGAATTTCTTGTTACCTGCAATCCTTCAGAAGATCAAAGGGACTTTCTTACAGATGAAAATCCAATGCAGTGGAAAGATATTTCCTCCAATACTGAATACAGCATCCCTTCTGGTAAGACTTTTACCGAAGCTAAAAGAGGAGTTTTAATGTATGGTAGAATGGAATTTGATAATCAGGGAAATGTAAAAAGATTTTTTGATACTTTTAGACTCGATGCCAATAGAGGCAGTCTTGTAAAAATAGTAGATGAAGAAGGAAATCTTGTAACCTCTCCTTCAGATGGATATACTGCAATAGGTTCCAATGGATATCCTTTGATAATTGCAGACTTTCTTGGAATTTCTTTTCCTTATGAAGACTATCCTCCAAATAGTTCTGATCAGGGAGAAGTTAGAAACGATCTTCAGCAAATAGAACTTAATCTTGGATATTATTATAAAGATTCCTGGCGTTCTGAATCTGTAAGAACAACCCAGTACGCTACTTCAAATGCCACACTTTTTTACGATCAAAATGGTTTTGGTCCTGGTGCTCTTGAGAGCATAAGTGTTGACAATGAAGGTAGAATAACTGGAATTTATTCAAATGGAAGAGTTATTCCTCTGTGGATGGTTGGACTTGCAAACTTTAATGCTCCTGAAAAATTACAGAGGGTCGGAGGTAATTTATTTAAAGAAACCACCCATTCTGGTCCCCCTATTACAGGAAAACCCGGAACAAACGGACTCGGAACAATAGCTCCCAATTCCTTAGAACAGTCCAATGTCGATCTCGGAGAACAGTTTGTTAAAATGATTATCTTCCAGAGAGGATTTCAGGCAGATGCAAGAATTATAACTGTTTCTGACTCCATGCTTGATGAACTCATCAATCTGAAGAGATAATAGTTTGAGGGGGATTTTTCCCCCTCCTTTCTTATATTATTTTTAAACTTATGTCAACTGCTTTTACAGAATGAGTAAGAGCTCCAGAAGAAATATAATCTACCCCGGCTTTTGCAAATTCTTCTATGTTATCCAGATTAATACCTCCTGAAACTTCTATTTTTATTGATTTTTTTTGAGTTTTTAAAAATTCCACAGCTTTTTTAACTTCTTCTACCTGAAAATTATCAAGAAGCACCACATCTACAGGAGCTTCCTGTTTTACAAGAATCTTAAGTTCTTCCAGAGATTTTACTTCTATTTCCACCTTTAAATAATGAGGAATTTTTATAGACTTTAGTAATTTTGCCAGATTATCCATACCTCCCAGGGCTTTTATATGATTGTCTTTTATAAGAATACCGTCAGAAAGAGAAAATCTGTGATTTTTTCCTCCTCCTATTCTTACAGCATACTTTTGGAGGAGCTTCAATCCAGGCAGGGTCTTTCTTGTATCAACAAGAACAGCATTATATCTGGAAATTTTTCTTACCACTTTTCTCGTATATGTTGCAATACCAGAAAGGTGTTGAAAAAGATTTAAGGCAATTCGTTCTCCTTTTAAAATACTGTTTAATTTACCCTTTACTTTTCCCAGGTATCCGGGTTTGTTTATTTCTTCTCCTTCTTTTACAAACCAGTGAAGCTGAAGTTCAGGATCAATAAAATTGAACACCTCTTCCACTACAGGAATACCACATATTACAAGAGGTTCTTTTGCAATAAATAAGGCTTCACCTTTAAGATTTTCGTTAATCAAAAGAGAAGTGGTTATATCTTCAAAAGGTATGTCTTCTTCCAGAGCCAGCTGGATTATTTTTTTTATTTGCCATCTGTTCATACAGAATATTAATTACACGCTTTATCGAAAAGCTAAATATAATAAAAATTTTTAATAGAAATATTTTAACAAACCTCTGGAAAATTAAAAGATAGGACTTAACTTTTATCTAACCTGAAGTTAAATTTTAAGTTTTTTCCAGGAGGGGCTGAGGTTATGGATGAGGTAAAGAAAGAAGAGGTTAAGGAAAAAGAAGAGGAAATAAAAGAAGATAAAAAAGAAGTTAATTGTGAGGAACTTCTTGCACAAAAAGAGCAGGAGTTAAAGGAGTGGAAAGAAAGGGCTTTAAGATATGCTGCAGAAGTAGAAAATTTAAAAAAATCTTTTAAAAGAGAAAAAGAAGAATATTACAAATTTGCTCTGGAAGCAGTGTTTAAGGAATTATTGCCTTCCATAGATAATCTGGAGCGAGCTATAGAGGCTTTTAAGGAATCAGAAAATCTTTCTGCATTAAAACAGGGCGTTGAATTGAGTTTGAAGGTTATGTTACAGACTCTTGAGAAATTTGGACTTAAGCAATTTGAGCCTGCGATTGGCGAACCTTTTCATCCTGAGTTTCATGAAGCGCTTTCTACTGAAGAAAGAGAAGATATTCCTGATGGTGGTATTGCCAAGGTTTATCAAAAAGGATACAAACTTCATGAGAGGATTATTCGTCCTGCTCTTGTTGGCGTGGCAACAGGTAAAAAAGTAACAAAAACTGAAGAAAAGGTAAATAATCAGACTGATTTAAAAGAGAGTGCTTCATAAGAAAATAAAAATAAAAATATAGAAAGGAGGTTGAGAAAGATGGCTGAAAGAGGACCAATAGTTGGAATAGACCTTGGAACGACTAACTCCTGCGTTGCTATTTTTGAAGGAAACGAGGCAAAAGTTATTCCTAACAGAGAAGGAACCAGAACTACTCCATCAGTAGTAGCTTTTCAGGAAAGTGGTGAAATTCTTGTGGGACTACCTGCTAAGAGGCAGGCTATAATAAATGCGGAAAATACCATTTTTGGCGTAAAAAGATTAATGGGAAGGAAGTTTAACGATCCTGTTGTTCAGGAGTGGAACAAGAGAGTTCCTTACAAAATAGTTGAAGCTCCAAATGGAGACGCTCATGTAGAGGTAAGGGGAAAGAGATACAGTCCTCCTGAAATTTCTGCCATGATTTTAAGAAAAATTAAACAGGATCTCGAAGAGTATCTCGGGCAGGAAGTAAAAGATGTGGTTATTACTGTGCCTGCATATTTTGATGATACTCAGAGACAGGCTACAAAAGATGCTGGAAGAATAGCAGGGCTTAATGTTTTGAGAATAATAAACGAACCTACAGCAGCCTGTCTTGCCTATGGACTTGAGAAAAAGAAAGAAGGACTTGTTGCTGTTTTTGACCTTGGAGGAGGAACTTTTGATATTTCCATACTTGAAATAGGAGAAGGTGTATTTGAAGTAAAAGCAACTTCTGGTGATACATTTCTTGGTGGTGAAGATTTTGACATGAGAATAGTTGATTATATAGCAGAGGAGTTTAAAAAGGAACACGGAATAGATCTCAGGCAGGACAAAATGGCACTTCAGAGACTTAAAGAAGCTGCGGAAAAAGCCAAAATCGAACTTTCAAGCACTCTTGAAACAGAAATAAACCTGCCTTTTATTACTGCTGATGCTTCTGGACCAAAGCACCTTATGATGAAACTTACCCGTGCTAAACTTGAAAGTCTTGTTGAGGATCTTATTGATAAACTTGAAGAACCCTGCAGAATTGCTATGCAGGATGCAGGGGTTACTCCAAAAGATATAAGTGAAGTTATTCTTGTTGGTGGAATGACTCGTATGCCAAAAGTTCAGCAAAAGGTAAAAGAAATTTTTGGAAAGGAACCTGTAAAAGGAGTTAATCCTGATGAAGTGGTTGCAATGGGAGCAGCTATACAGGCAGGAGTATTAAAAGGAGAAGTAAAAGACATACTTCTTCTTGATGTTACTCCACTTTCTCTTGGAATTGAGACACTTGGAGGAGTATTTACTGTCATCATTCCAAGAGGAACCACCATACCTACAAGAAAAAGTCAGATATTTACCACTGCAACTGATAATCAGACTGCAGTTACCATTCATGTTCTTCAGGGTGAAAGACCAATGGCAAAAGACAACAAGAGTATTGCAAGGTTTGACCTGGTAGGAATTCCTCCTGCTCCAAGAGGGGTTCCTCAGATTGAGGTTACTTTTGACATAGATGCTGATGGAATTTTACATGTTACTGCAAAAGATCTTGGAACAGGAAAAGAGCAGTCTATTGTGGTAAGACCTTCTTCAGGATTGAGTGAAGAAGAGATACAGAGAATTATAAAAGAAGCTGAGCAGTATGCAGAGGAAGATAGAAAGAAGAAAGAGCTTGCAGAGGCACGCAATCAGGCTGACAGCCTTATTTATTCAGTTGAAAAGAGCTTAAGAGAACTTGGAGATAAAGTGCCAGAAGCTCTTAAGAAAGAAGTTGAAGAAAAGATTAACAACCTTAGAAAGGCTATGGAAGGTGACGATATTGATGCAATAAGAAAAGCAAGTGACGAACTTACCCAGGCATCTTACAGACTTGCAGAGATGCTTTACAAAGAAAAGGCTCAATCCGCAGGGGGAACCACTGGAACAGAAACAGGAACTACAGGAACTTCTGGAGGAGAGGAAACCAAAAAGAAAGGCGGAGACGATGTAATTGATGCAGATTTTGAGGAAATGAAATAATCTCTGTTTTTTTCCTCTTCCCTCTTCCCCCTCCTCCCTCCCTCTCTCTTTTTTCTTAAAATTAAAAAATTCCTGAAATTGACTTTCTGAAGAGGTATGGTATCTTTTCAAAGCAATAAGTTTCAAAATAAAGGGGGTTTTATGCAGGAAGAATCCCAGGTTATCAGAACCCGTTATGAAAAGCTGAAAAAAATAGAAGAAATGGGAATTAATCCTTATCCCAATGATTTTCGTCCAAAAGATCGAGCAAAGTATATAAAAGAACTTTATAAAGATCTTTCCCAACAGGAACTTGAAAATAAGTCCTGTGAATTTTTTCTTGCAGGAAGACTTATGGCAAAAAGGGAAATGGGAAAACTTATTTTTGCACATATTCAGGATCAAACAGACAGAATTCAAATACTTCTTGCAAAAAGCGAAATTGAAGAAGGAAAGTTTAAGTTTTTTAAAAAGTTTATTGACATAGGAGAT
>Ga0256914_1002294_pt1 | contig 16170 bp, 12 predicted proteins | sample HulkmetaG_FD_191571 | JGI IMG/M metagenome (GOLD analysis project Ga0256914, IMG submission 191571) | Hydrothermal chimney microbial communities from Main Endeavour vent field at the Juan de Fuca Ridge, Pacific Ocean - Hulk | ecosystem: Environmental > Aquatic > Marine > Hydrothermal vents ... | reverse complement strand
TCATGCGGATTCTCATCGTGGAAGACGATCCGTCACTGCGCAGGGCCCTGGCCATGGCCCTTTCCGGGCCGGACCGCCATGTCCGGACCTGGGACGGGGCAGACAGCGAACCGGAGGGTTATGACACCCTTATAGTGGCCCTGTGTTGCAGAAAAAAAACCAGGCGGCTGCAACTCGTCAGGACAATGAAAAACCGGAACAGGGACCTCATCGTCCTGGGCATGGGCAGTGACGAGGAGCAGAAATATTTCGCCACAGGAGGAGGCCACCTGCTCAGCTGCTGCTGCAGGAAGCCGGTCAGGCTGGCTACCGTGGAAAGAATTCTTCATCTCGAAGAGGAAAAACGTCACCGCCAGCAAGGCTTGACAAATGAATGATGGAAAAAGACAGGGCGCCTGACCTGTATAATCAATTTTTCAAGGGAGCAAGATCATGAAAATGCGTAATCTGTCCTTGGGCACCCAGCTGGCACTCGGTTTCGGCCTGGTCCTCATGCTGCTCATCGTGGTTTCGGCCATTGCTGTCAACCGGATCGGCAGGCTACAGGAAGAAGCACAACTCAGCAGTTATCTCGCCGAGATCAATGTCCTCCTGGTACACAAGGAGGTGGACCATCTCTCCTGGCTGCAGAAGATCACCAACTTTCTCTTTGACCCATCTCAGGAACATCTCCAGGTGGAGACCGACGATCATCGGTGCAAGCTTGGACAATGGCTCTTCGATGCAGAGAGTCAGAAAAAACTGCAGGAGCGGCTTCCCGAAAGCCGGGAGCTGATCGACAGACTAAAGAAGGAACACCAGGCGTTGCATACCAGTGCACGCAAGATCAACCAGATCCTGCAGGAGAACCGGACACGCTCGCCACAGACCGGCAAGCTCCTGGAGGCCCATTATCATGACACCATGCTTCCCGTCCTGGCCAGGGTCCGGGAGACCATCCAATCCCTGGTGTCGATGATCGACAAGCAGGCGGGGCATGAGCGGCAGCGCCTGGCCCTGCTGGAAAAGTCCACCAAACGCTCCATCGTTGTGCTGACCATTGTCGCCCTGGTCCTCGGCCTGGCCATCAGTTACTTTTTCGCTCATCTCCTGGGCAGGGGTATCCGCAACGCTGTCGACCTGGCCAACAACATGGCAGAGGGCGACTTCACCGGCAGGCTGGAAGATTCGGCCCGGGACGAAATCGGCCAGCTTGCCGCCAGCCTGAACACCATGGCCGACAAGGTCGGCTCCCTGCTCAAGGACATCCGGAACGAGGCCGACACCATCCACCTGAACGCCAACGATCTGGCCAGCGTATCCAGACAGCTCACCGAAGCGGCAGAGGAAACCTCGACCCATACCTCTTCCGTGGCCGAGGCCACGGAAGAGATGTCTTCGAACATGAACAGTGTGGCCGCAGCCAGCGAAGAGGCGGCCACCAACGTCAACATAGTGGCCACGGCCACCGAAGAGATGACCGGAACGGTCAGGGAGATAGCCTCCAAGACCGAGAAGGCGCGCAATATTTCGGACGGGGCCGTCACCCTTTCCAATTCCGTGTCCGGCAAGGTGGACGAGCTGGGTGTTGCCGCCAACGATATCAGCCGGGTGACCGAGGTGATCACCGAGATCTCGGAACAGACCAACCTCCTGGCCCTCAACGCCACCATCGAGGCGGCCCGGGCCGGCGAGGCTGGCAAGGGGTTTGCCGTGGTGGCCAACGAGATCAAGGAACTGGCCAAGCAGACTGCCGAGGCCACCCAGGAGATCCGGACCAAGATCGACGCCATCCAGGGGTCGACGGACGAAACCGTCTCCGATATCCGGAACATCACCGAGGTGATCAATCAGGTCAATTCCATTGTCAACGAGATCACGACGGCCATCGAGGAACAGGCCGCCACCACCCGGGAGATCGCCGACAATGTCACCCAGGCGGCCATGGGCATCAGCGAGGTGAACGAAAACGTGGCCCACAGTTCCAGCCGGGCCAGCGAAGTGGCCGGAAGAATCGTCCAGGTCAGCGAGACCGCCCACAGCCTCTCCTCCAGTGGCCAGCAGGTCAGCGCGAGTTCAACCAGTCTCCTGGACATAACCAGGAAACTCAACACCCTGCTGGAGCGTTTTCAGGTATAGCCGCCAAAAGATCCTTTTTCGGAACAACCGGTCTCGATAACCCGTTTCAATGGGCAGGTCCGGCTCTCCTCCGGCCGGTGGGCCATGGGCCAGACCTTGTCCAGGGTCCGGGCCAGGGTGGGAAACATGTTCTGCTCGCCGATGAGTTCCAGCAGACCGCTTTGTCGGAAGACATCCACGATCTGCACCTTGAGGCCGCTGAAAAAGACCTGGTAACCGCCGGCCTGCAACCGTTTCACCAGCATGCGCAGGGAGAGCTCGCCTGAAGCATCCACGTAGTTGATGCCATTGCACTTGAAGACAATGATCGTTGCCTCCGGCCGGCTGGTGAGGGCCATGAAGACCCGCTCTTCCAGGTAACTGATGTTGGCGAAAAAGAGTGGTCCATCGAAACGGATGATGATGATGCGGGGACAGGCGGCCAGGCGGAAGCGGCGTATGCTCCGAAAATGGCCGTCCTTCCACAGGGACAGCTCAACCACCACCGGTTTCATCTTGGCATAGAAAAAGACCGCCAGGCTCAGGGCCACGCCGAGCACGATACCCCGGTCAAGATGGGGAGCAAAGACCAGGGTGGACAAGAAGGTGATGATGGCGATGATACCGTCGGCCTTCCGCACCAGGTAGGCGTGACGGATGTCCCTGACATTGAACAGTCCCACCACGGCCAGGATGATGATGGCCGCCAGGACCGACTGGGGCAGGTGGTAGAGCAGCGGCGTGAAGAACAGGATGGTCAGGAGGACCATGAACGAGGAAAAGACAGAGGACATACCGGTCCTTGCACCGGCCTGGAAGTTGACGGCTGAACGGGAAAACGAACCGGATACCGGGTAGCTGCCTACAAAGGCCCCTGTCATGTTGGCCAACCCCTGGCCGATGAGCTCCTGGTCCGGATCGAGCTTGCAGCCGGTACGGGCGGCAATGGCCTTGGCAATGGAAATGGCCTCCATGAAACCGAGGATGGAGATGACCACAGCAGAGCCCATCAGGCTGAAGATGATATCCCGGTCCAGAATGGGCCGGGTAAGGGGCGGAAGTCCGCGGGGAACCGCGCCAATGACTTCGCCGCCGCCCACGAGACTGATGGCCGATACGTCCACATTTCCCCTGCCCAGCCGGATACGGAAGATTCCGGGAGCTGCGCGCCGTTCTTCCGCGACCCTTTCCGCCTCCCGGTACACCACTGTTCCGTCAGGATCACGGACAGGCACCAGGCGCATATTGTGGATCCGGGTACGGATGGTTCTGATCTGGTGCCTGTTGGCGGCAATGTACTGGTCCAGAACACCGGCCATGAAGTGCAGCTCGAGAACATTTTCCCGGCCGATCCCTGTTGGTTCCTGTTGGACCGGCGCCGGTACCGTCCTCTTGCCGGAGTCGAGATCCCGCGGGCCATGACACTGGCCGCACAAGGCGTCCCGGGCATTGCCGGAACTTGACGGTGCAGGGCGATGCCGGCGTATTCTGTTGGTTTGACGGATGTGTTCCTGGCAACGTTCAAGCTGCCCCATCAGCCCGGGCAGTTCCCCTACCCTGATCTGTTCCAGGGGGACCGTTATGTTGTGTTCAAAACCGGTCGCCCAGGAGAGCAGGGTGGTTACCACCACGGCCACCAGCACATTGGGAGCCCGGGGTGACCACCTTTTCAGCACGAGCATGAGGCCCATGGCCAGCAGGCCCATGCCCAGGGTCGGCCAGTGGATCTGATGCCGGACATTCTCCAGGAGCAGCAGCATGGTCTGATAATAGTGCTCTCCCCGCTCGATCCGGATCCCCATCAGCCTGGCCAGTTGGCTTGTACCGATGATCACGGCCGCCGCGTTGGTGAAACCGACAATGACGGGATGGGAAAGCAGGTTGACGACAAGGCCCAGCCTGAGTATGCCCAGGGCGAACTGAAACAGCCCCACCAAGAGGGAAAGCAGGATCGCGTAACCGATGAACTCCTGACTGCCGGCCGTGGCAAGCGGCTCCAGGGTGGCGGCGGTCATGATGGAAACCACGGCCACAGGACCGGTGGCCAGCCGGCGGGAAGAACCGAACAGGGCGGCCACCACGGGCGGTATGCATGAGGCGTACAGGCCGTAGTAGGCGGGAAGGCCTGCCAGCTGCGCGTAGGCCATGGACTGCGGAACCAGAACCAGGGCCACGGTGATCCCGGCGACAAGGTCATCCTTCAGGAAGGAAAGGGAGTACTCCTTCCACCAGGCCAGAAAGGGAAACAACCGTACCAGCCGGGAAGAATCCATGGCGATGCTCCTGCAGTCGCGACGACAGGGAATGGAACAGGATTGTCCCCTCTCCATGGGACCAGTGATCCGCCCGAGAGAGGGGAGCAGTCTGTGGCAGAACGGTCAGCCGTTCTGCCGGCAGCCGGGATGCACGAACAGCTCGGGGCGTCCGCTTCCCGATTGATCAGAACGGAACGTCGTCACCCACGGGAGGGGGTTCCTGAAAAGAGGAATCGCCAAAACCGCTCCCCGATGTTCCACCGTACTCCGAACCACCGCGCGGGGTGAGCATCTTCATCTCCCTGGCCTCGATCTCAGTGGTCCAGCGGTCATTGCCGTTCTGGTCCTGCCACTTCCTGGTCCGCAACTTGCCCTCGATGTAGACCCGGGAGCCCTTGTTCAGATATTCGCCGCAGATTTCCGCCAGGCGACGCCAGGCAACGATCCGGTGCCACTCGGTCTGCTCCTGCATCTGGCCTTCCTGGTCTTTCCACCGTTCCGTGGTGGCGATCCTGAAAGTTGCCACCGGCGTGCCGCTCTGGGTGTAACGGATCTCTGGATCCGCACCGAGATTGCCTATCAAAATCACCTTGTTAACCATAATTCACCTGCAAAGATACCTGGGCACCATGAAAAAAATTGTCCCTTCGCCCCATCCCCGCGCATGCGAAAAACTGCATCCTTGGAGCGGCAAAATCGAAACAAACAACACCTGCGACAAGACGTTCAGCATCCCGAGTTCTGAACGAAAAAGAAAAAATCGCAAGTTACGAGGCACCCGCTTGGCTTTCTCGAAAAGCGCTCCCATCCAGCGGATACGGAACGCGCTCCAGCCGCCCATCCGGACAGCGGTCCCGAAAAAAAATCCTGAAGATTACCACAGGATTTCCCTTCAGTCACTGCCGGCTCAAGGACGCCCTCCTTGAAAAGGAGCATAGCGAAAAGTGGAAAAAATTGCACCCTCATTGTACGGCCCGGTCCAGCATGGCCGGCAGACCGCCCCTGTCTGCCGGCACGAAGCCAAAAATCTCTTTCCAGATCGTATCGCTCTCCATACAGAAGTAGATACAGGTCCTCGGGTGGGCAAAGCGGCCCAGTTCGTCCACCAGCCACCTGTACAGCTCCAGCCGCTGGTCGCGGAAATACCTGGCCTTGCCGTCCAGTCCCTCGACAAACTCCTGGTAAAAGAACCTGGAGCCAGGGAAACGCTGAATGGCGATGGTCTTGAGCGCTGGAAGGTAACGCAGCGCTCCCAGGCTGATCCAGACGATCCTGTCCGCCGGCACGGTGCTGAACAGCTCCCTGATGGTCTGGCGATAGCCCTCCTGCCAGCCGGGATGCCAAATCACCGGGTCAAAATGGAAGGCCAGCCGATATCCCCATTCAGCGCACCTGACCGCGGCCCGTAACCGTTCCCCGAGGCTGGCCGTCCTGATCTCTTCCCTGGCCATGATGGCCGGGCTGTTCAGGGACCAGGCCACCACAGTGCGCTCTCCATGATCCAGGCCGCAGAGATTTTCGATCACCACGGACTTGGACTTCAGCTCCAGGATGGCCCGGGGCTTGTCGGCCATGTACGCGACAAGATGACGACTCAATCCGGTGAGGCTGTCCAGGGCCAGACTGTCGGTAAACTCGCCCGTGCCGATACGGAAAAACCGGTCCGGTTCAGCCTGAAAGGCCTGATCCAGTTCGGCGAACAGCTCCTCGATGTTGACAAAGAAACTCAACCACGGATTGTTCAGATAGGCCTGCAGGATACAGTAGACACAATCCATGGGACAGTTCATGCCGATGTTGAGCACCTGGTAGTCACAGCAGCGGTATACCCTGGTGCCCGGGCAGGGTTTGAAGAAACTGCCCCGGTTCCGGCAGAGCAGCAATGTTTGCTTGCCCCGGGAGAGGCTGGCTGGATAGACGTCCTCCACGGGTGGGGACTGGCCGGGCGCCAGCACCCTTGCCCGAAGGCCGCTGCGGTCGATGATTTCCCTGGTATAGGGCAGGTCCCGGCAGTCGGCGGCAACATAGAGGTGCCTGATGTGTCCGGCCGGATCGCCGGGAGCTGCTCTCCGGCTCATTGTCTTCTCCTCCAGAGTGCCTTGAACCATCTCATCCGTATCAAATGGTATTGATCTCAAGGGGACCCGACAGGGTCCGGATCATGCTTTCGCTATTGTTCTGGCCTGGTATTTCTCCGGCAAACGAGCATACCATGCTCCCTCCTCCAACCGGCCGTGCTTGATGCATCCCTGGCCATAGATCCGGCACTTCCGCACCAGCTCCTCCCGGGCCAGCCTGGATTGTTGCGCAGTCAGCACTCCGGAGTCGAGCAACTTGCAGATAGCCCGGATCCGGAACCTGTCCATACCCACCCTGTACCTGCTGGAGAGCTGATCCGGCCGGCCGCCGTCCTTGCAGGTCAACGGCCTGTCAACAAGGAGGAAGGGCTCCCGGCAACCGATCCGCAGCCAGAATTCATAGTCCTCGCAGCAGGGAAAGGATGGATCGAAGAGCCCGTAACGGTCGAACAACTCCCTTCTGATCATGACCGTGGACATGCCGACCACACACATGGCAAGGGCCCGGGCAAAGATATCCCCATGGGGTGGTGCGTGTATTTTCTTCTGGTTGACCCTCACCCCTCTTCTGTACCAGATTTCCCTTGTGTGCGATACCGGATAGCCCGGCTGTTCCTGCATCGAGGCCCACTGGATCTCCAGCTTTTCCGGCAGCCACCAGTCATCGGAGTCGAGAAAACAGAGCATTTCACCGCCGGCCTTCCGGATACCCAGATTCCTGGCAGCCGCCGCTCCTGCACGCTCCTGAAACAGGTACCTGACCCGGACCGGGGCCGTTGCCGCCAGTCGTTCAACCAGCCGGGCGGTATCATCGGTCGACCCGTCGTCCACGATGATCAGTTCTCCGCAGGCCAGCCGTTGCCTGAAGACCGATTGTACGGCCTTTTCCAGGAAGCGGGCCCGGTTTCTGGTGGGTATGATCACGGAAATCACAGAAAAATAGTCCAAAACCCCTCGGGGTTCACCCAGAATCCACTCCAGGGAATTTGTTATGGCGCAAACCGGCTCAAATGGAGTAAGTTATACTATTGTCTGACCTGACGTCAGCCGCTGTCTGCCAGGCTGTACCTGGTACCAGGGGAAAATAACAGAAACAGATCCAGATGCACACAGATATTCTCATCAATGCCACTCCCTATGAAAACCGGATTGCCCTGGTGGAGAATGGCAACCTGGTGGAATTTCACCTGGAAAGACCATCAGAAAAGAGCCTGGTGGGAAATATTTACTGTGGGCGGGTGGTCAGGGTCCTCCCCGGCATGCAGGCCGCCTTTGTCGATATCGGGCTGGAACGGACAGGCTTTCTCTTTGTCAACGATGTCCATGTCTCGGCCATGGACATCGAGCAGCGGCTCAGTACGGACCAGGAACGTTGCCGACAGATAGCCCTTCAGCCCAGCCAGCAGGATGAACGGTCTCCTGCTGGAGAGGTATCTTCCATCGAAGAGCTCCTCAAGGAGGGCCAGGAGATCCTGGTCCAGATCTCCAAGGAACCCATCGGCTCCAAGGGTGCCCGGCTGACCTGTCACATCACCCTGCCCTGCAGAAACCTCGTCTTCATGCCCCTGATCGATCACATCGGCATTTCCCGCAAGATCGAGGACGAAACCACCCGGGAACAACTCAAGGAACGGATAGAAAAACTGCGGCCGCCGGGAACCGGCTTCATCGTCCGCACGGTTGCCGAACACATCTCCAACGAGGAGCTCGAGGCGGATATGGAGTTTCTGCTCATGCTCTGGGACGATATCAAGTCGTCGGCCGCCAAGGCATCGGTGCCCTGCCTGGTCCATCAGGACCTGGGCATGGTGCTCCGCTCGGTCCGGGACCTCTTTACCGAGGATGTCAACGAGCTGATCATCGACTCCAGACCGGTGTACGAAAAACTGGCCTCCTTTGTCCGTACCTTTGCCCCCAAACTGCAGGACCGGATAATCTATTACGACAAGGAGACTCCTCTCTTCGATGCCTATGGCATTGAAATGGAGATCAACCGGGCCCTGGAGAAAAAGGTCTGGCTGCGCTCCGGAGGGTATATCATCATCGAGTCCACAGAGGCGCTGACCGTCATCGATGTCAACACCGGTCGCTACGTAGGAAAGAACGACCTGGGCGAGACAATCTTCAAGACCAACATGGAGGCGGTGAAGGAAATCGCCTATCAACTGCGATTGCGCAATATCGGCGGCATAATCATCGTCGATTTCATCGATATGGACAACGAACAGCACAGAGAGGAGCTTTACACGGCCTTTCAGGAGGCCATGCGCAAGGACAAGAGCAGGGTCAACATCCTCAAGCTCTCTGAATTCGGCCTGGTGCAAATGACCAGGAAGCGCTCCTGCGAAAACCTGCAGCAGATGATGTGCGAGCCCTGCTTTTACTGCGGCGGAGACGGGATCACCAAGTCCAGGCGCACGATCTGCTACGAGATCTTCCGTCGCATCAGCCGTGATGCCAGGAAAATAAAGGGCTCCAATGTCACGATCAAGGTCCATCCCAGGATCGCGGACATGCTCCTGCGCGAAGAACCACACCACATCGACCTGCTGGAACAGCAGACCGGCAAACGGTTCACCGTCATTCCGGTGCGTGACCTTCACCTCCATCGCTCCGAAATCATCTGGAACGTCTGATACTCTGCTTTCGGGAAGACTACCATGGCAAAAAGAAACAGGCTCAGAAGCAGCGCCTCGTCCGGCATGCGAAAAAATATCGGTAAAAAGATCGGGATCTTTCTCGGAGTGGTCGTGTTGGCGGCCCTGGTGGTCGGCGGCCTCATACTCTTTGAATTCGAATCGCCCCAGGTGACTCTGGAACGGGACATCAACTATCTTGGCTCCAAGTCCACCCTTCCCGTCACTGCCGTAGACCGGAAAAGCGGGCTGCGATCCATCTCCATCAGCCTGCGGCAGAAAGATGTCGAACAGGAACTGTTCCGCAAGGAGTTTCCACGCCAGGCCTGGTTCTCCCAGGCCGGACCGCGGGAATTCCGGGAAACTGTTGTTCTGGATCTGGACCGCAAGGGATTCCGGGACGGAGAGGCCGAGCTGACGGTGGAGGTCAGGGATTTCTCTCTCAACGGCATGTTTGCCGGCAACGGCTACTTCAAGAGGCTGGTTGTGAACATCGACACCAAGCCACCAAAGATAACACTTGAACATGCCCAACGCTATATCAGGCCGGGCGGCAGCGGCATGGTGCTCTACAGACTTGGAGAGGAGGTGGAACGGCACGGAGTCATGATCGATGACACCTTTTTCCCGGGCTATCCCGTTGCTGAAGAACAGCACCTGTTCATCGCCTACCTGGCCCTGCCCTGGGACAGCGGCCCCCCGGAGAACACCAGGATCATTGCCGTGGATCGGGCAGGCAACCAGGCCAAGGCGATCTTTTCCATGAAATACAAGAAAACCCGGTTCAAACAGGACCGAATCAACATAACCGATGGTTTTCTGAAACGGAAGATGCCGGAATTCGAGGAACACTATCCAGACCTGCAGGGATCGCTGCTGGAAAAGTACCTCGTGGTCAACAACAAGATCCGAAAGGAGAATGCAGAGACCATAGCGAAACTCTGCGCCAACCCCCTGGCGGAACAGCTGTGGAATGACCGTTTTCTCCGCATGGCCGGCGCTTCCCGGGCCGGATTCGCCGATCAGCGGACCTACTACTACAAGGGCAAGGCCATCGACCGGCAGACCCACCTGGGCATGGACATCGCCTCGACGGCCAGGGTGGCCATCAAGGCCGCCAACCGGGGCAAGGTCATCTTTGCCGATTACCTCGGCATTTATGGCAACACTGTTATCCTGGATCATGGTCAGGGCATCTTCAGCCTCTACTCCCACCTAAGCCGTATCGACACCACCCCGGGAACCACGGTGGAGAAAGGCGAGGTCATCGCCCGCTCAGGAGCCACGGGCATGGCCGGCGGAGACCATCTCCATTTCTCCATGCTCGTTCACGGCATCTTCGTCACCCCGGTGGAATGGTGGGATCAGCACTGGATCGATGTCAATATCAGCTCCATTGTCAACGATGTTGCGCTCCGCTAGTCGACTGTGCCTGCCGGACCGGTCACCGCGTCTTTTTCCGGATCACGGACCGGTACCATCGACTTCCGGCTAGGACATCGACCGACAGACCGCATGCGACGCCTCAGACTCCCGTTCCTGTTGTACAGCTACATAGCTGCAGAACTGCTGGCACCATTTTTTGCCAGTTTTCTGATCCTGTATGCTGTCTTTTTCCTTGTACGGCTCATCCCCTTCCTGGAGGTCGTTCTGGACCTGCGCATCGGCTTTGCGGACTTTGTTCGTCTTTTCGCCTATATCTTTCCTCACATGCTGCTTTACGTGATTCCCATGGCCAGCATGACCGGGGTCATCATCGGCTTCACCCGGCTGACCAATGACCGGGAAATCCTGGCCCTCAAGGCCTGTGGAATCAGCCTCAGGCAGATGGTGCCTCCGGTACTGATGGTGGCCACGGTCATTGCCCTGCTCACAGGATATTTTTCTGTCCATCTCATACCGGCAGGCGAAGTGGCCATGAAACAGCTCATGTTCCAGCTGGCCAAGGAAAAAATAGACAAGGGACTCAAGGAACGAAGCTTTACCGAGGCTCTGGGAGATCTGGTCGTCTACGTGGACCGGATCGACGAGCAGGACCGGTGGCACGGCGTCTATGTCTCGGACATGCGAAACCGGCAGCAACCCATGGTCACCATGGCCAGGTCCGGCTATATGATTGCAGAGACCGAGAAGATGCAGGTGACCATCGTGCTCAACAACGGCACCTTGCATAACACCGATGGCCAGGATACCCAGGTGATCCGGTTCAACCGTTATCAGCTGGAAATTCCGCTCAAGCCGCCGACACGCATCGATGGGGAGGACGTCACCCAGCTGAGCAAGGGTTCCATGACCCAGGCACAGCTCCTTGAGGCGGCGGAAAAACTTGGACCAGCAAGCAAGCATGGGGTCATCTACCTGAGTGAATATCATCATCGGCTGGTTCTGCCGGTGGGCTGCTTCATCCTCAGCCTCCTGGGCATGCCGCTGGGTTTGCAGGCCGGGCCGGGTAGACGGGCTATCGGCATTCCCCTTGGCCTGGCCTTTTTCGTTCTGTACTACATCACCCTGACAACCGGCCGGGTCATGACGGAAAACCTCGTTGTTCCACCGCTTTTTGGGATGTGGTTGCCCAATGTGGTTTTTTTTGTTCTAATGACGATAATTTTCTGGAGGGTTGACCATGAGCAGCCACTGTTGCCGGAACGGGTGCAGAATCTTCTTGCTTTCTGCCATGACCGCCTTGATCCCATTCTCAGCAGGGGAAAGATGTTCACCCGCAAACTGCTCAGCCGCAGAAACCTGCGTACCGTGGCCGTGATCCTCAGTCACAGCGGCAAGATGGAGGTGCTGGCCAATGCCCACACCCGGGAGTACCATCTTCCCGGCTGCATGCACTGCGATAAGAATCAGTGCACCATCAAATTCAGAAATGCCCGCGTGGCCCAGAAGGCGGGATTCAAGGAATGTCTCCTGTGCAGAGCGGAAAAAGAATCAAGACAACACTGAATTACATAGGAAGACTGGCCATCACCGGCCTGCTCCTCTTTCTGACCTTCCGGAGTGTCGACCTGGCCCAGGTTCAGGAGGCCCTCCGAGAAATCGCTGTCCTTCCCCTGCTGCTTGCCCTGGGTTGCCTGCTGGCCAGCAACTTCATCGCCAGTTTCCGCTGGTTCCTGATCATGCGCAAGATCGGCTTTTCCTTCGGTTATCCATTTTTACTGGCCAGTTTTTTCAAAGGTGCCTTTTTCAACCAGGGCCTGCCCACGGCCATCGGCGGTGACGCCATCCGGGTCCTTGACTGCGGCCGGGAAAAGGGAACCATGGCAGATGCCTTCTACGGGGTTTTCATCGACAGGATCATCGGCATGGCCGGCCTCCTCTTTCTCAACATCGGCGCCCTGCTCATCAACCGGACCCTGCTGCCGGCCGGGATCTACAGCAGCCTGATGACCATCATGGTCCTCCTCAGCCTGATTCTCCTGGCCCTGTTCTTCGTTCACCGTATCCGTTTCCTGAGCCGGATACGGCTGCTCCGGTTTATCTCGGACCTGTCGCATCGTTACGCCGAGGTCTATGCAACTCCGGTCGCGATCCTGGTCCAGACCGGCCTGTCTGTTGTCAACCACCTGATGGCCATGGTATCCATTTTTCTCCTGGGTCGTTCCGTGGGCCTGGATTACCCCATATCGGTCTACCTGGTCCTGGTGCCACCGGTCATTCTCCTCACCATCCTGCCCATTTCTCTGGCAGGATGGGGCGTTCGGGAGGGAGCGATGATCGGTTTTTTTCTCCTGGTGGGCGCTGACCAGACCCGGGTGCTGACGGTTTCCCTGCTTTTCGGCCTCCTGGTGATCATCACCTCTCTGCCCGGTCTCTTCGTCTTTCTCTTCCAGAAAAAACAATCCGGTCCAACTCCGGATATACTTGCCAGCAATGGAGCGGAGACACCATGATGCAGGTCGATACCATGCGGGCCATCGACCGCTGGCTCGGCATTCCCCTCACCTTTTTGCTGACCCTGTACAGAAAGGTCGTCGACGTGCTGCAGCGCTCCACTGCAGCACGTCCAAGGCGGATTCTTTTCATCGAACTCTCGGAGATGGGATCCACCATCCTGGCCGATCCGGCCATGCGCAAGGCCCGCCGGGAACTCGGCGCTGAACTCTATTTTGTCATCTTCCGGAAAAATCGGGCCAGCCTGGACCTGACCGGCACTATCCCGGCCAGCCACGTCTTCACCTTGAGAGAAAACAGCCTGTTCACCCTGCTGCTCGACACCTGCAGATTTCTGGCCTGGACTCGGCGAAGGAACATCGATACGGTCATCGACCTGGAACTGTTTTCCCGCTTCACGGCCCTGCTCTCCGGCCTGAGCGGTGCAAAAAACCGGGTCGGTTTCCACGCCTTCCACAATGAAGGGCTATACAGGGGTGGGCTGCTCACGCACAGGGTCTGGTACAATCCGCACATGCATATTGCAAAGAACTTCATAGCCCTGGTCAACAGCCTGCTCGCTGAACATGTTCAGGTTCCCTACAGCAAGACCTCTATCCCGGACAGCGAGATCACCCTCCGGCAGCAGACCATTTCCAGTCAACGACTCCAGGAGATGAAAAGACTGATCAGCAAACACGCCGCCGGATACAGGCCAGAGTCTTCCAGGCTGATCCTGATCAATCCCAATGCCAGTGACCTGCTGCCCCAGCGGCGTTGGGAGCGGAACCGGTACATCGAGCTGATCCGCCGCATCCTGGCAGAGACTGCAGACACCCTGGTCTTGATCACCGGTGCGCCGGGCGAAAAAGAGGAAGCTGAAGCCATGTGCCGCACTGTAGATAATGACCGCTGTGTCAACTTTGCCGGCGCCGTTGCCCTGCAGGAACTGCCCGCACTCTATTCCCTGGCCACCTTGATGGTCAGCAACGACTCGGGACCAGGGCACTTTTCCGCTGTCACCTCTCTACCCACTTTTATTCTTTTTGGCCCGGAAACGCCAACTCTGTACGGTTCCCTGGGCAACTCGATACCGATCTATGCCGGTCTGGCCTGTTCTCCCTGTGTGAGTGCGGCAAACCACCGGAAAACACCCTGCACGGACAACCGGTGCCTCCAGGCAATAAGCGTGGACCAGGTCTTCGAGGCGATCAGGCCGATCCTGCTTCAGGGGGAGAACCCTCCATGCCGACCCGCATGACCAAGGCCAGGATGCCGGCCACGAGATAGACCAATCCTCCGGCCCAGAGCACGTCACTGACAAAATGTGCTCCCTGGAAGATCCTGGCCATACCCACTAGCACGCCAAACCCTAGACCTGAAAAGAGAAAAACAAGACCAAGGACGCGATGCCGGTCCCGGTAGACAAACCAGGGGACCAGGAGATAGAAGGCCACAGATGCGTGACCAGATGGAAACGAACTGTTCTTTTCGACCGGTCCGGAATCCAGAGGATCCACGTACTGGTAACGGCCCCCGAACTCGGTCAATTCGCGGGGTCTTGGACGGCCCAGCTGATCCTTGAGCAACGTGTTGACCAGCAGGCCGGGGCCAAGGACTAGGGCAAGGAGAAGAAACAGGTATCGCTTTTTTTCGCGTGCTTCTGCATGGTTCAAGAAGCTACGGACAAGAGCGGCCAGGGAGAGGAAGGCCAGCACGAATGCCGGCAACGGTGCCCAATGGTAAAGAAACCGCCAGAACGGTACCCCAATCCCGGGCCAGGTCTGTCCAGGACGCCAGATCAGCCGGGCTATGAACCTGTCCGCATCTGTCCACTGGAGAACACCGGTAATGAGGGCAAGCACTCCGGCCACCAGTATCAGTTCAACAATTCTTCGTTTCAATCGTACGCTCCCGAGACGTCGCAATCTGTTCCGGACCGGTCCTGGCCGGACAGGGCACACTGTACCCTGCTAGGAACAAAATGCGCACTTACTTTTTCCATATCTGGAATCTTCTTTTCGGCAGATGTCCAACACCAGGAAACGGATTGCAGAAGGCTTGAGGTTGTATTAGTTTGATATTTCAATATGTTAAAATACATTTATCAACCGGAAATTTTCACTGTCAATTAACTTGTCAATTTCATGCAAGAGAATTGACAAGCTCCCTGAATTGATGTAGCATCCCCGCCATGCAAATGAATCATTATTCAGTATCCGGGAAACTGACCCTGCAGGAAGAGGCTGACTCCATAGCCGATCTCTATGGTTTTCTTGCACTGTCCATGCGCTATCCTGAACAGTCCTTCCTGACTCCCGCTTATCTCGATACCATGGAGGCTCTGCTGGATTCCCTGGACTGGCAAGACGAGAAGACAGCCCTGGAACAGTGGCGGACCATGGAGAGTGACCTGCTGACTTCACTGCAGGTAGAATACACCAGACTGTTCATCAATGCGGTGCCCCATGTCATCGCCCCGCCATACGGTTCTGTCTATCTGGACGGCGACGCGAGTATCCAGGGAAAATCTACCGAAAAAACACGAAATTTTTACAGGGAACAGGGATACGACCTTGCTGACGATTCAGAGCCGGCCGATCATATCCGCTACGAGCTCGAATTTCTGGCCCATTTGAGCCGGGACAACAACTTTGCCGCAGAAGAAGAGTTTCTGAAAACACTTTTCAGGCCCTGGTTCAGGCCCTTTCACGATTTGGTCCTTGAGAAGGCACGACACCCCTTCTACCGGGTGTCCGTTCAGTTAATAGACTTTTTAACGAAGGAGGAACAGGAATGGCAATGAATCTCACCAGGCGGAATTTTCTCAAGGCCGCCTCTCTTGCCGCTGCATCCGTACCGCTCAGCAAGGTGGTCGCCAAGGCTGACACCGGCGTGGTCAAGGCCCCCCTGATTCCGCAGGGAAGCTTCAAGAACACCAAGACGGTGACCGGCGGGATCTGCGAGATGTGTTTCTGGCGCTGCCAACTCGTGGGCAAGGTGCGGGATGGGCGGCTGATGAAACTTGAAGGCAATCCCAAGTCCATCGACAACGGCACGGCCATCTGCGCCAGGGGCAACGCCGGCATCAAGCTGCTCTACGACCCGGACAGGCTGAAATATCCCATGAAAAACGTGGGCGAACGTGGAGCACCCAAGTGGCAGAAGATCAGTTGGGAAGAGGCCCTGGACACCTGTGCCGCCAAGCTCAAGGCCGTGGTGGAAAAG
>Ga0256914_1002293_pt1 | contig 16174 bp, 19 predicted proteins | sample HulkmetaG_FD_191571 | JGI IMG/M metagenome (GOLD analysis project Ga0256914, IMG submission 191571) | Hydrothermal chimney microbial communities from Main Endeavour vent field at the Juan de Fuca Ridge, Pacific Ocean - Hulk | ecosystem: Environmental > Aquatic > Marine > Hydrothermal vents ... | reverse complement strand
ATGGTTACCCCCCTTAGTCCTCTCTTGCGAGGGAGGCTTTCATCAATTCAGCAAAGCTATAGGATTTTGCACCTAGTTCAAAAGCAAGTACTTTCCCCTTTTTGCCCAAAACAATAGTTAGAGGGATAATTCCACTCCATCCATAATAAGCCTTGAGGTAGGCATAAAAATTTTGCTGTTCATCTCCCAAAACAATATTGTAGTTAATACCATACTCTTTGATCTTTTTTTTAGACTCCTCTTTGGAAGAGTGTTGTGCCTCAATAGCAATAATTTCAAAGGTCTCTCCTAGGTCACTTTTGAGTTTAATGAGCTCTGGAATCTCCTTTTTGCAATATTGACAATTCCATCCAAAAATTTTGAGAAAAACCAGCTTCTCTTCAAGCCCCTGAATCTTAAAGATGCTATTTTGTGCATCTACCTTAAATACTTTATTTTGGAGAGTTTTGAAAGTAAATGTCGTATTGAGTGGAGGAAAAAGTTGTTTGGACGTTGCTTCAAGTTGGGTATAGTTTCTGTTCTGTTTTTGAGATACTTCTAATTTCTCTCTTAAGAAATAGTAGCCTATCAATAGCAATGAGAGAGTAACCAAAAAGAGGATAGCTCTATTAAGAAGTTTTTGCATTATTGACCTTTTTGTTTTTTATTGTATTAGGATAACAAAAAAATTATTTATATCTTCTTTTCTGTGATAATATTCACCAAGGGGTATTCTTTTTATTTTATAGAGCATAACATCCAACAATAATTTTACTTTTTCACTGTTATGACCAATTGTTGGGGTATTATCTCTTTTTAATTAAAATGAGGAAATAATTACAATATGACAAAAAGAGAGTTAAGAGAAAAAGTTAATAGATTAGAGGGGATTAAAATTTTGTTGACAGAAGATAAAGAGATTAATCAATGGATTGTGTTATCGCTACTAGAGGAGAGTGGTATTGAGGTTGATATTGCAAAAAATGGGAAAGAGGCAGTATCTAAATACAATAAGAGTGATTACCTATTGATCTTGATGGATATAGAGATGCCTATTATGAATGGTTATGAGGCGACCAAAATTATACGAAAAGAGGATAGAGAGATACCCATTATAGCACTTACGGCTAATGGAACAGAGTTGGATCGTCAAAAGACACAAAGGGTAGGGATGAATGATCATCTTCAAAAGCCAATAGAGGTTGAACTCTTTTATAAAACATTTTTAAAGTATATCGATGCAGCTTAAGTATGAACAGCTCAAAAGAGTGCGATCTATTGATAGCACAATAGGATTGAAGTATTTAAACAATAACCAAGCGTTGTACCTTAAAATTTTAAATAATTTTTTGGAACGTTATCGTGCCTTGCAACTCTCAAGGCTTTCTATATTAGAGTCCAAAGATGTGATTCATACCATCAAAGGACTCTCTGCTACGCTGGGGATGCGTAACTTGGCGAAGATCTCCAAAGAGATAGATGAAGCAAAAACAGAAAACTATGAGGAGTTTGAGCTTGAATTACGTTTGGTTTTAAGAGAGTTAGAGGTGCTATTTAGAGAAGAGAGACAGCTCAAAACGGTTTTGATTCTCAATGATCAAGAGCATCAGATTGATTGTTTGGTAAATATCTTAGAGGAGTATTGTGATCTCTTGGTCGCTTTGGATATTGATGAAGCCGATGAGTTGATTGATGGTGAGAGGGTTGATCTGGTGCTATTGAGTTTAGATCTTAATAATCAAGATAGTTTAGATAAGCTCAAAGAGCACTTTAGATACACTAATATACCTACTATTCTAACGACAAATAGTGAGAGAGAAGAGGGTGATGAGAAATTTTTGATTATTAAGCATTTAGATTGTACTACTCTACCAGAGATAATAGAAAAGAGATTAATGTTATAAGATATTGTCGCTTATGATATCTTAGTGCTATTGTGTTGATAGATATTCTCTTATATTTTTATTATTTAAATAATTTATAAGATATAATTTTATATTTATTTTTTAAGAAAATATTAAAGTCATAAAATATATACTCTCCCTATCCATTTAAGAATATTTAAAAAGGAATAGAAATGAGAGCAGTATTGTTATTGTGGATGGTATTCTCCTCCATGGCATTTTCAGATATAAAGGTGATGATCTCTAATGAGGATCGATTGATCTCTGTATCACAAAAAAAATTAGCCGATCTCTATTTGGGGAAGACAGACAATATAGATGGTATTAAAGTTATCCCCATAGACAACAAAGATGGTTATAGAGAGTTTTATCAAAAGATTATCAAGAAGAGTCCAAAACAGCTCAAAGAGTATTGGATGAGAGAGATCTATAAAGGGAATCGTACTCCTCCCAAAAAAATGACCAGTCGAGAGATTAAGAAGATAATGAAGCACAAAAAGGTAATTGCGTATGGGCGAAGCAAAATTGATGGAGCAATAGTGATGAATATTAATTGATTATATCTGTTACTAAATGACTAATATTTAGTAACAGATGGTTGTTACTTATCTCTTGATGGTTAGTTGTTATACAATAAATGTTATCTTGTGAACTTATATAACTACAGGATTAGGATATTAAAAATATTTATGTTTAATCTAACCATACTCTTAAAATTAAGGATAGTATCTTTTGCTATTTTATTTTTTTTCTCAATCTATTTAACAGTAAGTTATCTCTATACTCATCAACATATTAATGAGATTGAGGATATAAGTAAACACTACTTTCCTATTCTCTCTTTGCGTAATGAAAATTTGAAACTTTTTAAAGAGATGGAGGATCTATTTCAATATATAGGGCGAACTAATGAGTTGGATCGTCTCAAAGATGCCAAAGAGAACAGGGATCATATTCTATCTAATCTCGAACAGCTATTTCGGTATGAAAAAGGGCGAAATATTCATCAAGAGAGATTGATGATTCAAGAGTATTACCGTCAAAATGATATTGCACTTCATCACTATATTAATAATGGTGAAGATTTTAAGGTGTTCTCAAAGATAAAACCACTGTGCCAAAAAACAAAAGATCTCTTTAAGCAAAGAAGAGAGGAGGCTTCTCGTGGCTTAAAAGAGGTGCTTAATCGTCTCTCTACAACCACCCGGGATCTTTTTGGTTTTACGCTCTTCTTCTCTTTGATCTCTTTGGTGATCTTAATAACTATTATAACTTATCTCTATATAAGCATAAAACGTCGATTTAATAAGGTGATCTCAGGGGTAAATAACTTAATCAATGATAATCCCGACTTCTCTACCAAAATGGTAATAGAGCAAAATGATGAGATTGGTGAGATTGTCAAAGGTTTTAATCATCTTCAAGATAAACTCCATAAGGATTATCTCCATCTTAGTGAACTTAAGGAGAGAGCAGAAGCTGCGGTTAAAGTAAAATCAACCTTCTTAGCCAATATGTCACATGAGATACGTACGCCTGTTAATGGTATAGTTGGGATGAGCTATTTGGCTTTGCAAACAGAGCTAACTCCACAACAGCGAAACTATATTCAGAAGATTGATAACTCTGCAAAGATACTTTTGAGTATTATTAATGATATCTTAGACCTCTCCAAAATCGAGGCAGGGAAGATGATGATTGAGTCAGTTAATTTTAATCTTTATCAGATGATAGAGGGTGCTATTGATTTGGTCTATTTTACGGCAAAAGAGAAAGGGTTAGCACTCTATGTTGAGTATGGAGAGGGAGTAGAGAAGGAGTTATATGGAGATAGTCTTCGCCTCTCTCAGATTCTTACCAACCTATTAAGTAATGCAGTTAAGTTTACCAAAAAAGGAGAGATAAGATTATTGGTGGATAAGATAGCAGAGGATAGATTTCGATTTGAGGTAAGGGATACTGGAATTGGACTCAAAGCAGAAGAGCAAACTCGACTCTTCAAAGCCTTTTCTCAAGCAGACAATACTACTACGCGTAATTATGGAGGAACTGGTTTAGGGTTGACCATATCTAAGCAGTTAGTAGAGTTAATGGAGGGTAAAATTTGGGTAGAGAGTCAATATGGTGTTGGAAGTAGTTTTATCTTTGAGGTGAAGCTCTCTCCTGTTGGAAGTGGGTTGAATAGAAAAGAGATTACCCTAAAGCCTCAACCAAATCGGGTGCAAAATAGATACTCTATTGAGATACTTGCTGGAGTTAAAATTCTTCTGGTTGATGATAACCTGATCAATCAGGAGATTATTGTAGGGTTGTTAGAAAATTCAAAAATAGAGATTGATTTGGCATCCAATGGCAAAGAGGCATTGGCTCTTTTTGACAAGGGGCGATATGATCTTATTCTTATGGATATTCAGATGCCAATTATGGATGGCTATGAGGCAGCTAAAATAATTCGGCAAAAAGATAAAAAGATACCAATTATTGCATTAACTGCCAATGCAATGCAAGAGGATATTGAAAGAACCCTTCTTAGTGGGATGAATGATCATCTCAATAAACCAGTCAAGGTAGAGATACTTTATCAAACGTTAATTCAATATATTGCTTCAGATAGAGAGAGCTCTCAAATCACCTTGGAGAGTAGCTCCTCTGCAAAAGAGCTTTTTGATGAGTTAAAGGTAGCAATTTTAGGGAAGCGTCCTCGGGTTATGAGAGAGGTGATTGAGAGGATAGAACAGATCAAACTATCCAGTGAGGAGCAAAGGCTGTTTGAGACTATTAAAAAATTGATTAAGCGTTATCGATACAAAGAGGCACTTAGCCATTTAGAGGATTAAATCGATACCCCTCTCCGTAGATATTGATGATAGCATCTTTGGGAATTTTTTTTCGTACCAGTTTGACTAATGCTCGAATCTGGTTGGCATCATACTCTTTATCAAAGTCATCATAGGAGAGATGGTTAAAAATTTCAAAAAAGGTAAAAACTTTGCTCTTATCTGATGAGAGCAGAGAGAGAAGTCGTCTTTCATTTTTGGTTAACTTAATCTCCTGATTATTTTTGAGTAGTTTCTCCTCTTTTTGATCCCATACTGTCTCACTATCTAATAAAAAGAGTTTTTGTCTCTGCTCTCCCTGCTCCTCTCGAATCTCCTCTATGGCTTTGGTTATTGCCTCCTCTAAGATATGAGGCTCAATCGGTTTGATAATGTATTTAATAAGATAGAGTTCAATGGCTTGAAGTAGTTTCTCTTGTTCTGAGTATGAGGTTGTGATAATGATTTTGACATGGCGATCAATTTCTCGTATCCTTTTGGCCAAGGTCAATCCATCCATTTTAGGCATATTAATATCTAATAGAATAATATGAGGTTTAAGTTCAAGATAGCGTTCAAATCCCTCCTCCCCATCTTTGGCAAAATAGAGGGTAGGGACTAGTGTTTTGAGTTGTTCTGCATAGATGGTTTGAATATCGATATCATCTTCTATATATAAAAGTTTTAAGAGGCTCAAGAGAGAAATCCTATTTGAAATTTTTTAGTTTAACATTATACAGAATAAAAATTTAAATTATATGATTTTATATTTAGTGGTGTGAGTAATTTAATTTTTAATAATAAAAAGTAACAATAAAGCTAAAGATATTCAAAAGAATCTATTGATTTACATAATTTTTCACTATTGCTACCAAGTTGGTTGTTACAATTATTCTAACAAAACAAAAATAAAGGATAGAAATATGAAATTCTTAAAGAAATTGGTAGCAGCAGTGTTACTTATATCTACAACAGTTGCAGTTGCAGAGGCATCAGAGGATTATGCGTTGACAGATGAGTATAAACTTCTTACAGATATGAAAATGGCAAAAGATCAACAGGCTAAGATTGTTGAGATGAATAGAGTTTTGGAGCATAAAAATATCGATCTTCAAAAAGTCAAACAATCGATAAACTCATTTGATAAAGTGGTACACGGTCTTATCAATGGAGATAATAACTTAAAACTTAATGGAACAACAATTCCACATATTCGTCAACAGCTTGATAGCCTTTTGATCGCATGGAACAGAAGCAAAAGTCTACTTAGTCAAGATTTGAATAGATTAAGTTATAAACAAAAGGCACTCAATAGCCTCAATACGCTATTGCTAGAGATGACCCAAACTGTAGAACGCTACAATCAATCCTATAGTCGCTATAAGCAACGGTCACGCTTAAGCTCAATTGTTAATCGTCACATGCGTACCACCAACAGAACATTTGCCTTTAATACCATCTACTAGGGGAGCAATGATGAAGTTTTATCGACCTCTGCCTATAGATGAAGAGATTAAGGTAAGCTCAAAAGAGTTTATTGTTAGTAAAACAGATGAACATGGTAATATTCTGTATGCCAATGAGTTTTTTTCTCAGGTGACAGGATATGAACAGAGTGAAGTGGTAGGACGACCGCACAATATTCTAAGACACCCAGATATGCCAAGTTGTATCTTTTTTTTGATGTGGCAACGTATTCGTAATGGTCAAAATATTACAGCAGTGGTAAAAAATTTAGCCAAATCGGGCAAATACTACTGGGTGACTACTGACTTTGAGATTCAGAGAGATTTGGTCTCTAATAATGTTAACTATATTGCTTTTCGTCGCTCAGCATCCAAAAAGGTAATAGAGACAGTAACCCCACTCTATGCTACACTATTGGAGATTGAGAAAAAGCATGGACTGGAGGCTTCACTGGTCTATTTGCAAGGTTATCTGGATGAGAGACATACGACATTTGATGACTATATGGACTCTATTGTTAAGCCAAAGGGGCTTATTGCAATGCTTTTTAATAAGATGAAAAAGCATTTTAGACAAGCTGCATAACAACTTTTATTATATCTCTTCTATCTTTTGTTATCAGGAGGGCGATTGCCCCCCTTTTAATCCTGTTGGCTACTTCTCTCTTCTTCTATTTTTGGTTATAATCCTATCAATTAAAAATTATATATTTAAAGTGACATGATATGTTTATAAAGACGATTGATTTTAGTAATTTTTCTAGTATTAAAATAGGGCAAAAAGTTGATGTTTTTATGTTGGAGAGGGAGGATATTATCCCCACTGATTTGATTATCATAGGTGATGGCAATAATATTTTGCTCTCTCCCACACCACCCCCTTTGATGAAACTCTCTAAGGAGTTCTCTTTTATTGATCTTGTAGGGGATACCCTTACAATTGGAGCAGCAACCCCTACAGGGAAGATACTCTCTTTTGCAAAACGGCACAATTTGGCAGGATTTGAGTTTTTATCAAAACTTCCAGGTTCACTTGGTGGAATGATAGCGATGAATGCAGGAGTAAAGTCTTATGAGATCTTTAATATTGTCGATGCGCTAAAGATCAATAACAGGTGGATCAAAAAAGAGGATATTCTATATGGCTACCGCTTTGCCATGCTACATGGGGTGGTAACAGAGGTAAAATTTCAAAAAAGATTGGGGTTTGATACTTCTCTTATGGAGGAGTTGCGACAACTTCGCTCAAATCAACCTACTCTGCCAAGTGCTGGTTCAGTATTCAAAAATCCCAAAGGGGACTATGCAGGACGTCTGATTGAAGAGGTTGGATTAAAAGGGAGGAGAGAAGGAGCGATGCAGTGGAGTCAGGTACATGCTAATTTTTTGGTCAATCATGGGGGTGGAAGATTTGAAGATGCCAAATATCTAATTGATCTAGCCAAAGAGCGAGTTTTTCAACAATTTGGTATTGAATTGGTTGAGGAGATTAAGATTTTGTAGATGAGGCTATCCCCAGTCTTGGTCACGGCTCCTATGCCGATGTTTCTCCTTTTTGTAAGAGGCAGAGTTCTTAAGTTTCTGTAGACGATTGAGTTGGGTCATATTGCTCTCTCTTATCTCTTCAAGGTTAAACTCTTTTTGTGTCTCATGATAGAGTCTATCAAGATACTCTTTAAGTTGATCATGGTATTGGGAGTCCAGACGAATCTCTACTAACTTATTAAGCTCTTTTTTGAGTTCATAAAATTTTTTCAAGAATTGCTCCTGATTTATAGACTCATTACGAAACATTCTAAAGAGATTTCTGCTTATTTTTTCTAAAAAAGAGATATATTTTTGGCGTTGATACTTCTCTATCTGCTTGGGTGTATATTTCATGATTAAGATTATAGCAAAAAATAGATAATAGGCTATTAGATAGTATAAAACTTATAATTTTTCATACTATCTAATAAAACTGGAGAAGAGGTCTTTTATAGATTATAGAAGTGTTTTAATGCTCTAATAATCATGGCATTTTTTGAGATACTTTCACTTTTTGCATCAGTATCTACTTGCTCATAGAGATCAAGTGGCAAAGTGATTGAGAAGATTTTTGTTCTGTTTTTCTTCTGTTTCTTGATATCTGTTACTATATCTTTAAGTACATCAATCATCTTATCCGTATTGATTGGCTTTCTAATAAAGTTATTAACTCCGATCTTAACCGCTTCGGAGATATTCCCCATATCGTCACTCGCTGAGACAATAACAATCATCTGTTTTGGATTAATCTCTCTAATCTCTTTAGCTATCTCCAGACCACTTTTCCCTGGAAGGATAATATCAATAAAGACAATATCAGGTTGATGTTTTTCATAAAGCTCTAATGCCGTCTCTCCATCAAATGCAGAGTGTACTTCAGCAAAGAAGTTTTTGAGTGTGGTACACATTAACTCATTGGTTTCAGGATTGTCCTCCAATACCATTGTTTTTAGCTTTTTGGTCTCTTCAACTATTTTCATCAAATCATTATTCATCTAACTTTTCCCATTCCTTCATTTTTTTAATAGATTGTAACATGTTAACTATTAAGGTAAATTAAAATATGGGTAAAAAAGTTTTGCTTTATTAAAAAAGTTTTTATCAATGTTAAGTTAATTTTTCTCTTAAAGCTAACTCTTTTGCAAATCCCCAAATTTTTCGATGCTCTTTGATGCGCTCTTTGTCAATGGTCTCTATAAGCATAGACTCTCGATCCTCTAACATCATATAGACCTCTCCCTCTGGGGTTACTAGCATACTATCTCCATAAAATTTCCACTGTATTTTATTCTCGGTATACTCTCCAAGCCGATTGGCACGAAGAATATAGCATCCGTGTAGAAAGGCTTTGGTTTTGATAATCTCTCGCCAACGATTGTGTGATCCAAAAGTGGAAGCAGTTGGAAGAAGTAGTAGATCAACCTTTTTACGGGTAACAGCCTCCCAAAAGGGATCAAAGTGCATCTCAAATCCACTCATCACCATAATTTTAAAACCATCTAGTGTGAAGCTCATGGGATCTTGAATTGGTTTAATAGGGTTGGCAAAAAATTTTTTCTCATTCCAGTGGGGGTAGGGAATGAGTATCTGCTGTTCATAGTAGTGAATGCTCTTATCTGTAATCTTGGCTATGGTTTTGATATATTGATTTTTTTGAATCAAAATAATAGGGGCAACAAAAACCATCTTATATTTATCTGCATTTTTTTGAAGCATCTGTATATGCTTTTCACTCTGTTTTTTAACCATCTTAATGGGCATGGTTTTGAGCTCTTTAAAAAAATGGTTAAGAACATACTCCCCAAAGAGAATGAGTTTGACCCCTCTGCTATGTGCATTACGAAGATAAAAATCAAGTTTAGTTGCTTGCATACCAAGTGTTGGGAGTTGTAATGCTGCAATGGTTAATGTTTTCATATCTCTTATGTCTCTCTTGAGGTGCTATTGCTTTGTTCTATTATCTCTATTTGAACTTTTGCCTCCTCGATCATCTTCTGAGCAATTTTGATCTCCTCTAGTCCATTTTTGTAGAGTTTGAGACTCTCTTCTAGTGTAATGCTCGGATCCATTAGTTGATTGAGAATCTTTTTTGCCTCCTCAAGTCTCTCTTCAAAATTTCTGTTATGATTCATGGGTTCTCCTTTTTAGCTCTCTAGTGCATCGATAATAATATGATCAAACTTATCCAACTCAACCAAAAAGGCATCATGCCCATAGCTACTCTCAATCTCATAATAAAAGGAGGATTGATGGTTGCGTTGCATCATGGTGTGGATATGCTTCATCTCTTGAGGAAAGAAGAGATAATCACTCTTAAAAGAGATGAGTGTGGTTTGGGCTTTGATTCTCAATATCGCATCATAAAGCGAGTCATACCCTCGACTAAGATTAAAAGTATTGATCGATTTAACAATATAGAGATAGCTTAGTGGATCAAAAAGTTTGGAGAAGTTATTGGTATTGTACTCCATATATCGCTCTACCTCATAACGCCCAAAGAGTTCAAAAAGTCCATCATTATTGACATAATTTCGTCCAAATTTCTGATTCATAGAGTCTGGAGAGAGATAGGAGATATGTCCTGCGATACGACCAATAGCCAATCCATCAAGCCCTCTCTCTTTGAATCTATTCTCTTCATATTGACCATTTTCAAAGCGAGGATCTCTGCGTATTGCTTCCATAGCAACTTTATTAAAAGCAATTGCCCATGGTTGCGTAGCATAGGTTGCGGCAAGTGAGATGATCTTTTCTGCAAAATTGGGGTAGTCAACAGCAAACTGTAGTGCCTGCATACCACCCATAGATCCCCCAATAATTGCTTTGAGCCGATAGATACCCAAGTTGCTAAGAAGTTGCTTTTGGGCTTTGATCATATCTTTGATGGTTAGCACAGGAAATTTGAGTCGATAGGGTTGATTGCTTGGGTATTGGTAACTTAGGGGAGAGGTACTCCCAAAGCAGGAGCCAATCACATTAGTAGAGATAACAAAATATCTGTTGGTATCGATCGCTTTACCATCACCTATTAGTCCATCCCACCAACCAGGTTTACTATCTCCCTCATAAAGACCAGCAGCATGGTGTGACCCACTTAGGGCATGACAGACAAGGATAACATTGGAGGCATCATCATTAAGCTCTCCATAAGTCTCATAGGCTATCTGATATGGTTCTAAGATTCTTCCACTCTCTAGGTAGAGAGGGGTCGTAAAGTGTTCGATTTTAGTTTCTATTTTCATTGAAGAAATTTTACCCTATTTAGGCTTTTATCGCTCTATAACTTTTAAATACCTAAAAAATATTTTATGGTATAATCTGTTCCATTATTTTTATACCAAAATAATTAATTAAATATAATAGTTAATAAGGAAATACAAATGAAATATAAGATATTAGTATTTATCATACTATTAATGAGTTTGACTTTAAATGCAATGGATGAGAGTGGTGTTAGAGATTACATAAAAAACTATATAGAACAGAAGACAAAATCTACCGTCAAGAGTATAGATATTATCTCTAATTATCCTATAGAAGAGGCTCCTGGATGGGAAGTCTATTTTCTTCTGCTCAAACTCGATACAACACTTGCAGGTAAATCTCAAGAGATTATGGTACCTAAGAGGGTATTTACCAATGGTAAAAGGATTACACTTAAGCTAATCAAAAAAGGAAAATATGGTAAACGAGATCAAGATTACAACAAACTACTAAAACCAAAAGTCCCCCTTGATGCGTATGATGAGGAGCATTTCTTAATAGGAAGTCAAACAGCTCCTCATAAAATTGTACTCTTCTCAGATCCCTTCTGTCCCTACTGTCAAGAGAAGTTTCCAGAGATTGTTAATGTGGTCAAAAAAAATCCAGATATCTATGCTCTCTATTACTACCACTATCCTCTCATAAAGATTCATCCTGCATCAGATCTCACCACCAAAGCGATACATATTTTTCACAAGCGAGGCGAACTGGATAAGATGATGGCACTTTATGATCTTGAGGTATCACCAACAGAGCATAACCCCAAGAAGATTATCGATGCAATCAGAAAAAAAACAGGTGTGAATTTTACACTAAAGGAGTTAGAGTCAGAAGAGGTAAAAGAGGCAATTCGTACAGATTTAGCCATGAAGAGACGACTGTGGATTACAGGAACACCTACTATTTTTATTGATGGGAAGTGGGACAAGATGCGAAAGGCATATAAGCAGTACGCTAGATAAGTGGGAGAAAGATAAACTGGGTAGTTATCTTTCTCTACTCTTTAGGCGAGAGCTTGAGCCAAATCATCAATGAGATCTTGACTCTCCTCCAATCCCACACTGAGCCGAATTAACCCCGCAGGAACACCCGCGTCGATAAGCTCCTTGCTAGAGAGTTGTTGATGGGTGGTACTTGCAGGATGGGTAATGATAGATTTGCTATCGCCAATATTGGCAACCAATTTGAAGATCTTTGTACTATCTGCTACCTTACGAGCCTCTTCAAGTGAGTTTAATTCAAATGAGAGTAATCCACTTTGACCTTTTGGGAAATATTTTTGAGCCAGTGTGTAATTGCTATTGGATTTGAGTCCAGGGTAGTTTACCTTTTTGACCTTGGGGTGTGTCTCTAAAAATTGTGCAATTTTAAGAGCAGAGGAGGCGTGTTGTCTCATTCTTAGTGGGAGTGTCTCTAATCCTTGGATATAGAGCCATGAGTTAAAAGGACTTGGGGTAGCCCCAAGATCACGAAGTAGGGCAAGACGAATCCTTAGTGTAAAGAGTGGAAGAGAGAGGTTGGAGTAGATTAATCCATGGTAACTCTCATCGGGTTCATTGAAGTGATAGTAGCGAGGATTTCCTTTGATCTTCTCTACCAAACTCTCTCTCTCAATAACAATCCCTCCAATAGCCAATCCTTGTCCTGTGGTGTACTTACTAGTACTATGCACCACAAGATCACACCCTAGCTCAAGAGGTTTACAGAAGATTGGTGTCGCTACGGTATTGTCTGCACAGGTCAAGATATTGTGTCTGTTGGCAATGGTAACAATCGCATCAAAATCTGCCACATCGATACTAGGATTGGTAATGCTCTCAAAAAGAATAATCTTACTCCTCTCATCAATTAAGGCTTCGATCTCATTGGGGTTTTTGACATCAAAATAGCGTGTCTCAATCCCAAATCGTTTGATAGTGTGTCCTGTGAGTGTGGTGGTACCTCCATAGACCTGTTTGGCGACAATGATATTGTCTCCTGCTTCAGCGACATTAGCAATGGCATAGAAGATAGCACTCATACCCGAAGCTGTTCCAACGGCACCTCCTCCATGCTCAAGGGCATTAAACCGTTTCTCAAAAATATCAGTAGTAGGGTTCATAAGACGTGTATAGATATTACCTAACTCTTTGAGTTCAAAAAGATCAGCAGCGTGTTGGGTATTATCAAATTCATAGGCAGTAGATTGATAGATGGGTACAGCCATGGTACCTTGTGAATCTTTTGTGTAACCTGCATGAATTGCTAGGGTCTGTTCATTCATCGTTGTTCCTCTATTTTTAATATAATTTTTTATTATATCGTAAAAGTGATAGAGAAAAGCCCCAAATTAACTCTAATGAGCGTTTGGGGTTGATCTAAAAGGATTTTTAGATGTGATAATCAACATTTGCTAAAGCAATACAATCGATCTCTATCAGTACATTTTTGGGTAGTGTTTTAACTGCGACGGTGCTTCGTGCAGGTTTATGGTGTCCAAAGTAGTGAGAGTAGACTCTATTAACCTCCTCAAAATCCTCCATATTTGTAAGATAGATGGTGGTCTTAATAACATCATTGAAGTGTGCTCCTGCTGCTTCTAGGACATAGAAGAGATTTTTGAGGACTTGGTGTGTTTGATTGACAACATCATCTGCGACAATAACCCCCTTCTCATCCATAGGGATCTGTCCTGAGGTATAGATAAGCCCATTTGCCACAACGGCTTGGGAGTAGGGACCTATGGCCGCTGGTGCTTCGGTAGTAGAGACAAATTTCATTGTTGGGTAGACTCCTTTTATTGTTTATTTATCTTCGTAGAAGATATAGCTAGTAGAGTAGTCAGAGAACTCAAAATAGACACGATTCTCACCTGCATCTTTTTTGCCATTGAAGTTTTTGTCATTGATCCCATAACCATATCGGTAGGGTCTGGTTTTGCCATCATCTGTTCCTGATGCAGTTGTTATTTTGTCTATGTCGATAAACTTTTTGACCAACTTATCTCCTGCATACACCTCTAAGGTTCCATCAGTTCCTGTCCAGTTTTGGATTGATCGACTCAGCTTATTTTGGGTCTCTTGTGTACAACCGCCCAATAGTAATATAAAACTGATTAATAGTGAAAGTTTTAGTCTCATTGCAGTCTCCTTTTAAAATAAATGCAATATTTTAACACAATAATATTAACATGGCATGGAAAATTTCTGAGTTATAAGCTCCCCTTCACTGTTAAAATAGAGATAGTGGAGCCTCTCCTTTTGAATTTTGAGTCCTGCAAGATAGCGTAGTGCTAAGGTGGCTTGAAGTGATGCAATATGCATAACCATTGGCGCGATATTGCCACCTACTTGGTGTTGTGTATGGTTAAAGATACCAAAAGAGGAGTTCTCAAAAAAACAGACCTGCCCATTGAACTCCTCAACAGAGGCATAGATCCAAGGGATTTGATGTTTTTTGGAGTAGTGATCTATCGCCTCACGGACAGGGAGATTGTCTGTTGCATCCAAGATAAGATCATAAGATGGATCTAATGTGGCAAATTGCTCAAAGTCCATGACAAGTGCCTGTGTCGTCACAAAGGGATTTTTGGCGATAAGAAGTTCTGAGATCACCTCTGCTTTGTAGCGTCCCTCATCAGAGATTTTGAATGCAATCTGTCGGTGAATATTGTGGATTCCTACGGTGTCAAAATCGACCATATCGACTTGCCCAATTCCAGAGGTTCCCAGTGCCAATGCAAGACTACACCCTAAGCCCCCTGCACCAATAATAGCAATGCTTTTGTTCTTGAGAGAAGTTTGGGTCTCTTCTCCCCAAAGTTGGATTTGTCGGTTAAAATAACTGTTTTGATCTATCATAATGTAAGTCTATCAAAATAGTTTTCTAATTAAGATGAAATTATGAAAAAAGTTAGTGATTTAATGTGGCGCGGTGGACGAGACTCGAACTCGCGACCCCCTGCGTGACAGGCAGGTATTCTAACCAACTGAACTACCACCGCACCTATATAATAAAGAAGTTGAATTATACAAGAAATCACTTTAGATAATCTTGAAATTCATGGTGGTCGCTACAAGACTCGAACTTGTGACATCTACCTTGTAAGGGTAGCGCTCTACCAACTGAGCTAAGCGACCTTGATTATTGTTTGATACATAAAAAACATTGGCGACCCCTAAAGGATTTGAACCTTTGTTTTTGCGATGAAAACGCAATATCCTTGGCCACTAGATGAAAGGGTCATCTTGACCGAACAATAAACAGTAAAAAATGGTGGTCGCTACAAGACTCGAACTTGTGACATCTACCTTGTAAGGGTAGCGCTCTACCAACTGAGCTAAGCGACCAACATTGATGGTGACCCTTCATGGATTCGAACCATGGGCCCACTCCTTAAAAGGGAGTTGCTCTACCAACTGAGCTAAAAGGTCAAAAAGAGAGAATGGCGCGGTGGACGAGACTCGAACTCGCGACCCCCTGCGTGACAGGCAGGTATTCTAACCAACTGAACTACCACCGCACCGATATATAATCGTCATTTCAAATAACATGGTGACCCTTCATGGATTCGAACCATGGGCCCACTCCTTAAAAGGGAGTTGCTCTACCAACTGAGCTAAAAGGTCATCTCTACTTACCATCGTTGATAAGTGGACGAAATTATAGCCTATGGAAGAGTTTATGTCAAGGGTTTTTGTGAAAATTATAAATTTTTTTTCAAAAGAGCAATAGCCTCGCTGGTTGCCTCTTGCTGAATGCTATTTCGATTGCCTTGAAAATGGTACTTTTTTATGATGGTTTTGTTGTTTGAAGAGATACCAATATAGACAGTCCCCACAGGTTTTTGGGGCGTTCCTCCTGTAGGACCTGCAATACCACTGACTGCAATGGCATGATCGGCTGATGCCATCTTCAAAACCCCACTAAGCATCTCTGCCACACAGGCTTGACTAACCGCACCATGCTCTATGAGTGTATGCTCTTTGACGCCTAACCAAGCAGATTTGATCTCATTGGCATAGCTAACAACCGAGCCATTTAGCACCGCAGAAGCTCCAGAGATCGCTGTAAACTCAGCCACAATCCTACCCCCTGTGCAACTCTCAGCAAAAGTAATGGTTTGATTTTTGGATTTTAAAATATCGATTATCTCTATGGTATTTTGTGTTGTGTCTCTATTTTTCATAAGAGTATTATATCTTTTTATCTCTTGATAAAGTTCAATCAGAGGTTGAGG
>Ga0256914_1002292_pt1 | contig 16176 bp, 15 predicted proteins | sample HulkmetaG_FD_191571 | JGI IMG/M metagenome (GOLD analysis project Ga0256914, IMG submission 191571) | Hydrothermal chimney microbial communities from Main Endeavour vent field at the Juan de Fuca Ridge, Pacific Ocean - Hulk | ecosystem: Environmental > Aquatic > Marine > Hydrothermal vents ... | reverse complement strand
GGCGCTGGCGGAGGCCGAGGCCGCTTTCCGCCTTTGATAGAATGGCGCCGTCGAGCGCAGCACGGGCTGTTTCATGATCATTTTGGGAATCGCCGGGGCGGTGAGCCACGATCCGTCTGCGGCGCTGTTCATCGACGGCCGATTGGTGGCCGCCGCAGAGGAGGAGCGCTTCGTCCGGGAAAAGCACGCCAAGGGGCGCTTCCCCTACGAGGCGGCACGCTTCTGCCTGGAGTACGCCGGTGTGCGGCCGGAACAGGTGGATGTGGTGGCCTTTCCCTACGCGAAGATCTCCCTTTTCGGCAGCCCCGCCCGTTGGCACTTCGCGGCGCGCCACTGGTACGCTCCCGACCGGGCGCTGGCCGCCATCTTCCACGGCAACCGCCGCTATTGGCGCAATCGTCGGCGGGTGGAGAAGCTCATGGCCGACCTGGGCATTCGCAACGCCCGACTGGAGATGGTGGAGCACCACCTGGCCCACGCCTCCAGCGCCTATCATTTGAGTGGGTTCGAGGAGAAAACCGCCATCCTGGGCATCGATGGCAAGGGCGAGTACGCCACCACCTTCTTCGGCTGGGGCGAGAACGGCCGCATCCACAAGATCAAGGAGTTCTACGATCCCGACTCCCTGGGCGGTCTCTACGGCGCCATCACCGAGTACCTCGGCTTCGAGATGCTCGATGGCGAGTTCAAGGTGATGGGCATGGCCCCCTACGGCGACCCGGAGCGCTTCGACCTCTCCCGCCTCATCGACTTCGACGGGCGTAAGTTCCGCGTCAACACCCGCTACGTCAACGTGGTGGGGCTGCGCCGCTGGAAGGACGCCTCCGGCAAGGGCTACTACTTCAGCCCGAAGCTGGTGGAGTGGCTGGGGCCGCCACGCCAGGGGGACGAGATCGACGACCCCTACGTGGATTACGCCGCCGCCGTCCAGGCCCAGCTGGAGGAGGTGGCCCTGGGGCTCATCGACCACTACCTGGGCGACATCCTGGCCGAGACCGGCAAGCTCGCCTTCGCCGGCGGCGTGGCCCTCAACGTCAAGCTCAACCAGCGCATCCTGGCGCGCGACGACGTGGAGGAGCTTTTCATTCAGCCGGCGGCCTCCGACGCCGGCACCGCCATCGGTGCCGCCAGCTACGTGGCCAGCCGCCTGGGTGAACGGATACGGCCCCTCGAGCACGTCTATCTTGGGCCGGAGTACACCACCGAGGCGTGCATCGCTGCGGTGGAGGCGCGGCCTGAACGGCCCCGTTGGCGAAAGTTGAAGGACGTACCGGGGGAGACGGCGCGCCTGCTGGCCGAAGGCCATCCCGTGGCCTGGTTCCAGGGCCGCATGGAGTTCGGGCCGCGGGCGCTGGGCAACCGCTCCATTTTGGGCGCACCCCACATTCCGGGCATCGCCGACCGCATCAACGAGCAGATCAAGTACCGCGAGCGGTGGCGCCCCTTCTGTCCCAGCCTGCTCGACCGGGTGGCGCCCGACATGCTGCAGAGCACCCATCCCGCCCCCTACATGACCATCACCTTCGACGTGGGCGAGGGCTGGAAGGAGCGGGTGCCCGAGGTGGTGCACGAGGACGGCACCGCCCGCGCCCAGGTGGTGACCCGCGACACCAATCCCCGTTACTACGCGCTGATCGAGGCGCTGGAGAGGCTCACCGGCAACGGCGTGGTGCTCAACACCTCCCTCAACCGGCGCGGCGAGCCCATGGTCTGTTCCCCGCAAGACGCGCTGGAGATGTTCTTCGGGTCGGATCTGCAATACTTGGTGATGGAAGAGATCCTGGTCACCAAGGAGTCCGTATCGTGAAAACCCTTCTGGTCACGGGTGGTGCCGGATTCATCGGATCCGCCGTGGTCCGCCACCTGTTGGCGCACACCGATTGGACGGTGGTCAATCTGGACAAGCTCACCTATGCCGGCAACCTGGAATCCTTGCCCGGCGCCGAGGGCCATCCCCGCTACCGGTTCGAGCGGGTGGACATCTGCGACCGCCCGGAGGTGGCCCGGGTGTTCCGGGAGCACAAGCCGGATGCCGTCATGCACCTGGCCGCCGAATCCCACGTGGACCGTTCCATCGACGGGCCGGCCGAGTTCGTCCGCACCAACCTGGTGGGCACCAGCGTGCTGCTGGAGGTGGCCCGGGGGTACTGGAACGAACTGGGCGGCGAGGCCGGGGAAGGGTTCCGCTTCCACCACGTCTCTACGGACGAGGTCTACGGCGACCTGGGCACGGATGGAGGGCTCTTCACCGAGGAGACCCCCTACCGTCCCAGTTCACCCTACTCGGCCAGCAAGGCCGGCTCGGACCACTTGGTGCGGGCGTGGCACCGCACCTACGGTTTGCCGGTGCTCGTCACCAACTGCTCCAACAATTATGGCCCCTACCAGTTTCCCGAGAAGCTGATCCCGCTGATGATCCTCAACGCCCGCGCGGGCCGGCCGCTGCCGGTGTACGGCGCCGGCGACCAGGTCCGGGACTGGCTCTATGTGGAGGACCACGTGCATGCCCTTTTGCGGGTGCTGGAGGCGGGTCGCGTGGGTGAGACCTACAACATCGGGGGCCACAATGAAAAGACCAATCTGGAGGTGGTGGAGCGGATTTGCGATCTGCTGGAATCCTTGGCCCCGGACAAGCCGCAGGGCGTGGCGCGGTATCGGGATCTGATCACCCATGTGGCCGACCGCCCCGGCCACGATCTGCGCTATGCCATCGACGCCGGAAAGATGGCGCGTGAACTCGACTGGAGGCCGAGGGAGACCTTCGAGAGCGGGCTCGAAAAGACGGTGCGCTGGTACCTGGAAAACGATCGCTGGTGCCGTCGGGTGCTCGACGGCAGCTATCGAGGCGAGCGCCTGGGAGTGGTGGCATGAAAGGGATCGTTCTCGCCGGCGGTTCGGGCACCCGGCTCTATCCGGCCACCCTCGGGATCTCCAAGCAGCTCTTGCCGGTCTATGACAAGCCCATGATCTATTACCCGCTGAGCACCCTGATGCTGGCCGGCATCCGCGACATCCTGGTGATCTCCACCCCCAGGGACACGCCGCTGTTCCGCCAACTGCTCGGCGACGGAAAGCGATGGGGGGTGCGTCTCGACTACGCGGTCCAACCCGAACCCCGCGGGCTGGCCGAGGCTTTCCTCATCGGCGAGTCGTTCATCGACGGCGATCGCTGCGCCCTGATTCTGGGGGACAATCTGTTCTACGGGCACGAGCTGGTGCCTCTGCTCGAGCGGGCGGCCGACCGCGACGAAGGGGCCACCGTTTTCGCTTATCCGGTGCAGGATCCCGAGCGTTACGGCGTGGTGACGTTCGACGAGGAACGGCGGGCGGTGCACATCGAGGAAAAGCCGACGCGTCCTCGTTCCCGGTATGCGGTGACCGGCCTCTATTTCTATGACGATCGAGTGGTGGAGTTGGCCCGCACCATCCGTCCTTCGGCCCGAGGCGAGTTGGAGATCACCGATCTGAACCGGATCTACCTCGAAGAAGGTCGATTGGCGGTGGAAGTGTTGGGCCGTGGAATGGCCTGGCTGGACACGGGCACCCACGACGCCTTGATCGACGCCGCCCATTTCATCCAGACCCTGGAGCGGCGCCAAGGGCTCAAGGTCTGCTGTCCGGAGGAGATCGCTTGGCGTCAGGGCTGGATCGACAGCGCCGAGTTGAAGCGACAGGCCGCCAAGTTGCGAAACAGCGGCTATGGTGCCTATCTGATGGAGATCCTCGAGGAGGACATCCTGTGAAGATCATCGAGACGGAGATTCCAGGCGTGCTCGTTTTCGAGCCGGTGATCCACGGTGATGCGCGGGGCTGGTTCATGGAGAGCTGGCATGCGGTCCGTTACGCCGAAGCGGGTCTGCCGGAGCGGTTCGTGCAGGACAATCTCGCCTATTCCGGCCATGGCGTGCTGCGGGGACTCCACTTCCAACACCCCCACGCCCAGGGCAAGCTGGTGCAAGTGCTGCAGGGCGAAGTCTTCGATGTGGCAGTGGATTTGCGGCGGGGTTCGCCCACTTTCGGGCGCTGGACCGGGGTGATCCTTTCGGGCGAGAACCGCCGCCAGTTCTGGGTGCCGCCGGGGTTCGGTCACGGTTATCTGGTGACCGGTGAGCACGCGCTGTTCGCCTACAAGTGTTCCGATTTCTATCACCCCGAGGCCGAAGGCTCCGTTCGCTGGGACGATCCGGCGATCGCCATCGACTGGCCGGTGGTGGGGCCGCCCGTCCTCTCCGCCAGGGATCGCGAGGCGCCCCTCCTGGCCGAGTTGCCGGAAGATCGATTGCCGGTCTATGCGCCATGAGGCCGCGGATTCTGCTGCTGGGACCGGCCGGCCAGGTGGGCTGGGAGCTGCGTCGAACCCTTTCCACCTTGGGCGAGGTGATCACGGCGGGGCGGGGAAATGCGGAGCACCCCCTCGATTTGACCGATGGCGCCGCCATCGAAACGCTGCTCGAACAGTTGGCGCCGCGGTTGGTGGTCAACGCCGCTGCCTACACCCAGGTTGACCGGGCGGAGGAAGAACCGGAAGCGGCGCGGCGGGTGAACGCTGAGGCGGTGGCCGTTCTGGGTCGGGCGGCGGCTCGGGCGGGATTTCCTGTGGTCCACTACTCCACCGACTATGTGTTTCCCGGAGAAGGGGACCGTCCTCTGCCGGAGTCGGCTCCCACACGTCCCTTGGGGGTCTATGGCCGTACCAAGTTGGAGGGCGAGCGGGCGCTCCTGACCTCCGGCGCCGATTGTCTCGTCTTCAGGTTGGCCTGGGTTTATGCCGCGCGCGGGCGCAATTTCCTGCTCACCATGCGCCGGTTGATGGCGGAACGGGACGAGATCGGGGTGGTGGCCGATCAGTTCGGCAGCCCCACCTGGGCGCGCCACGTCGCCGAGGCGACCGCCCAGGTGCTGGTGCAGTGCCGCGATCCGGCGGGTTTCCGTTTCGGCGACCGCGGCGGCCTATACCACATGGCCGCGGCCGGCTGGGCGAGTTGGCACGAATTCGCGTGCGCCATCGCCGAGGGGTTGGGCCGCCGTTGCGAGGTTCGGCCCATCGACACCGCGGACTACCCCACGCCGGCGGCTCGTCCCGCCTGGTCGGTGCTCGACTGTTCCAGGTTGTGGCGCGTCTTCGGCGTGGCGCTGCCCCATTGGCGGGAAGGGCTGCGGCTTTGCCTGGAGGCGTTGGACGAAGGATGAAGGCGCCATCGGCGCCCCTGTGGCATCCGAAATACTGGCCCGGTTGGCTGGGGGTGGGGCTCATGCGCCTGGCGGGGTGGCTGCCTTACGAGTGGGTGTTGCGCTTGGGGCCGCCCTTGGGGCGTTTGTATGCCCGTCTCCTGCCTCGGCGGCGGGAAATCGCTCGGATCAACATCGGGCTCTGTTTCCCCGACCGCGACTCCGCTTGGCGGGAGGCGTTGCTCAGGCGGCACTTCGAAAATCTGGGCATCGCCTTTCTGGAGGTGCCTTTCGCTTGGTGGGCGCCTCGGCGCCGGCTGGAGGCGCGACCGGGTGGTTTCGGCGAGATCCGCGGGTTGGAGCATCTCGAGGCGGCCCTCGCCCGCGGCAAGGGGGTGTTGCTGCTCTCGGCCCATTTCAACAGTCCCGAGCTCGGCGGCCGTCTGCTGGCCCACCGGGTGCCCTTCGTCGCCCTCTACCGCAAGGCGAACCATCCGGTGATGGATTGGATCATGTACCGGGCGCGGGGGCGCTATCTGGACGGCCAAGTGGAACGCCGCGACGTGCGCGCGTTGTTGCGTGCGCTCCGGGCCGGCAAAGCGGTATGGTATGCTGTGGATCAGAACAGTTCCCGTCGTGAAGCCGTCTTCGTGGATTTCTTTGGTACGCCCGCCTCCACCAATGCCGCCACCGCCAAGCTGGCGCGCATGACCGGCGCCGCCGTGGTGCCTTTTCGCGCCCTTCGGCGGTCCGACGGCCGGGGTTACGACCTGGTTCTGGAACCCGCCTGGACCGGCTTTCCCAGCGGTGATCTCGAGGCGGATACCCGGCGCGTGAACCGCATGGTGGAAGCCTGGGTGCGGGAGACGCCGGAGCAGTATCTCTGGATCCACCGTCGCTTCCGCACCCGCCCCAACCGCTCCGACCCGCCCATCTATCCCCGATGACGAAACGGCCGGAAAGCCGGGGCGCGGGGCTCTACCTGCGCCTGCTCAGTTACGTCAAGCCCTATTGGCGTCCCTTCGTCACGGGGCTCTTCTTCGTCGTGGTCCTGGCCCTCACCGAACCGGCCATCCCATCCTTGCTCAAGCCGCTGCTGGACGGGACGTTCGTGGAACGGGATCCCGAATACCTCTTCTGGTCGCCCATCCTGCTGCTGCTCCTGTTCCTGGTTCGGGGCCTGTCCAATTTTCTCAGCCGGGTGGCGTTCCAATGGGTAGGGGGCAAAGTGGTGCTGGATCTGCGGCGGGAGATGTTCGACCGGCTGGTGGAACTGCCCGCCGCCTATTTCGACGCCCACGCCACCGGCAACATCATCACCAAGGCCACCTATGACGTCACCCAGGTGACCACCGCCGCCACCAAGGTGCTCACCGTGCTGGTGAGAGACTCCATCGCCGTGGCGGGGCTGTTGCTGTACATGCTCTGGCTCAACTGGCGCTTCACCCTCATCGTCTCCATCCTGCTGCCGGTGATGCTCGCCTTCGTGCGCTTCATTTCCAAGCGGATGCGCCAGGCCAGTCGCAACGTGCAGCGCACCATGGGCGAGATGACCCATGCTCTGGAAGAGGCCACGCGCGGCCACCGCATCGTCAAGGTCTATGGGGGGCAGGACTACGAGCGGCGCCGATTCCAGAAGCTGGCCAACTGGGTCCGGCGCTACAATTTCAAGAGCCGTGTGGCGGACGCCACGGCGGTGCCGGTGGTGGAGTTCATCGGGGCGGTGATGATCGCCCTGCTCATCTATGCCGGCACCGGCCAGGCCGGTGTGGAACCCATGAGCGTGGGCGAGTTCGTCTCCTTCTTCGCCGCCATGGGGTTGCTGTTCGCACCCATCAAAAGGCTCACGGCCATCAACCAGCCGTTGCAGAGCGGGTTGGCCGGAGCGGAGAGTGTCTTCGGATTCATCGACGAAGAAGCGGAAAAGGACACCGGAACCCGGACCCTCGACGTCGTGCGCGGCGAGATCCGGTTCGAAAAGGTGCGTTTCCGCTACCCCGAAGGAGAAAGAGACGCCCTCGATGGGGTCGATTTCACGGTGCCGGCCGGCCGTACCGTGGCCCTGGTGGGGCCCTCGGGTAGCGGCAAGACCACCATCGCCATGCTCATTCCCCGTTTCTACGACCCGGTCGGAGGGCGGATCACCCTCGATGGCGTGGATTTGCGCGAGCTGCGACTGTCCGATTTACGGCGCCACATCGCTTGGGTCGGCCAGGAATCGGTGTTGTTCAACGACACCGTGGCGGCCAACATCGCCTACGGGGCGGACCGAGTGGATCGGGGCCGGCTGGAACGGGCGGCGGCCGCCGCCCATGCGCTGGAGTTCATCCGCGAGCTGCCCGAAGGGTTCGATACCCTGGTGGGAGAAGACGGCGTGCGTCTGTCGGGAGGCCAACGCCAGCGCATCGCCATCGCTCGCGCCCTCTACAAGGACGCCCCTGTGCTGGTGTTGGATGAGGCCACCTCCGCCTTGGATGCGGTGTCGGAACGGCTGGTGCAAGAGGCGCTCGGCCGACTCACCGCCGACCGTACCACGCTGGTCATCGCCCATCGGCTCTCCACCATAGAACAGGCCGACCTCATTCTGGTGGTCCGGGACGGCCGTATCGTCGAGTCGGGAACCCATTGTCGTCTCATCCAGACGGGAGGAGAATACGCCCGCCTGTACCGCAACCAGCTTGTTTCCGATCGAAGATGAAATCAAAAGGGACGATGCCGAAATCGAAAGAGTTGCCGTTTTCCGCGCTCTACACCGAAGCGCAGGCCCGGCGCTATTTTCACAAACATCGAGAGAGCTTGCGCCGGCGCCTTTCCCACTGGCAGGAGGAGCGAATGATCCGCCGTGCCTTGAAACGGGCGGGGGACCCCAAGGTGGTGTTGGATCTGCCGTGCGGTGCCGGTCGGTTCTGGCCCCTTCTGAGCGAAGATCCCACCCGCGTTCTGCTGGCCGGTGATTACAGCGGCGGCATGCTGGCGGTGGCCCGCCGTTTCCAGCCGCCCGAGTTGCTCGAACGGTTCGCTTTGGTGCAGACCTCAGCTTTCCATGTCGCGCTGGCGGACGATTCCGTTGACGGCATCGTATGCATTCGCCTTTTGCACCACATCGGCGAGCGGGAAGACCGGTTGCGCTTGTTGCGCGAGCTTCGCCGGGTGACCCGGAAGAGCTTGTGCATTTCCCTGTGGCTCGACGACAACCGCCAGGGGCGACGTCGTCGCCGGCTGGAGCGCGCGCGAGCGCGGGGAGAAGTGGAATACCGGCATGCTTTTCAAGACCGTTTCGTCCAGTCACCCGACACGGTGGAAGAGGAGTTCGTCGAGGCCGGTTTCCGCATCGAAGCACGGGTGCGGATGTTGCCGGGCTGGTCCATCTGGAGCACTTATGTGCTCATCAAGTCGTGAGAAGTCGTCGGCTGACCGAAGCGGAGTACGAATCGCTCGTGGCCGGGGCCCGGGTCGTCGAACGAGATGCCCACGGCGTCAAGGTTTGGCGGTTGCCCGAAGCACGTATGCTCAAACTGTTCCGGACCAAGCGGCTGTTGAGTTCGGCGAGGATCCGGCCTTATCACCGCCGGTTCGCCGCCAATGCGAAGCGGCTGAGTCGGATCGGCATTCCCGTGCCGCAGGTGGAGGCCTTGTACCACATTCCCCATTTGTCGAGATACGCCGTGCAATACCGGATGTTGCCGGGACGGCCGCTTTCCGCCGTCTTCGAGGGAGATGACATCCTGGGCACGGTCGAAAGGCTGGCGGTCTTCATGGCCGAGTTGCACGAGAAAGGGGTCTATTTCCGATCGGTCCATCCGGGCAATGTATTATTATGCGACGACGGTCGGCTCGGGCTCATCGATCTGCAGGACATCCGCTTCAAGCGCGGTCCTCTCTCCGATGCCCGGCGGGTGCGCAATTTTCGCCATCTGTACGGTGGAGGCGGCCACGGCCGGAAGTTGCGCGCCTTGGGTCTGGAGCCTTTGCTTCGGTCTTATCTGGAAGCGGTCGCCTGGGATGCGCGTCGCAAGGCGGTCTTTCGGCGGCGGGCCCAATCGAGCCGGGCGTTGCAAGCTTTGCTGGAGAACGAAACGTCATGAAAACGAACGCAGCGCCGAGTTTTCTATTGGTTCTATGGCTCGTCCTCTTCGTCGCGCGGGTGTCGGCGCAAGCGCCCGAGCCGTTGTTGACCCTGAGGGCGGCCACGGACGATCGGGTGACGATGCGGCTCGGCTATGAAAGCTTCCACGACATGGAGTTGGACGAGGTGGATCGGTTCGACGGCTGGACCGCCGCCGCGGAGCTTTCGGTGCCGTTCATGGAGCGTTTTCGTCTCCGATTGGCCTGGCCTTTCCGCACCGAAGGGGATGCCGTCATCAAGCCGGGGCAGGGTTATCCTCCCGATACCGAAATCGACATCGAAGGCAGCGGCGGCGTATACGACTTCGCCACCCTCACTTTCGAGCACCAACTGGTCTTCGCCGCCGATCGGGGATTCGACCTGGGCTACTATCTGGGATTGGGGACCAAGGCCGACCGGTTGGATACCACCAAATACAATCCAGACGACGGCCGCAACGATCCGTTCAACCACACCGGGAACCTGATGCACCTTGGTGTGCGGTTCGACCGCATGCATGGATTCGGTGAAGTATTGGGCAATGCCGGCGTCCGCTACTACTGGAATTCGGACGACATCTATCCCGGCGGCAACAAGGACTCATTCCTCGCGCTGGATCTGCGCGGGGCGGTGGTTTTCCATCCTTGGGGTTCGGTTTACCCGGCCGTCGAGCTGGCCTATCTCGGCGACCTTTCCGATTTCAACCAGTTCACTCTGGTGCCGGAGCTGCTCTGGCCGGTGGCCGAGCCGCTCCACCTGAAGCTCGGTGTCGTCGTTGGGTTGGGCGGCACCGGAAGCCAGTACGGCGGCCGGGCCGAGCTCGCCGTCCGTTTCTGACCCGTGCGCAGACTGCCCGAATTCAAGAAAGCCCGGGTCCTGGTGGCGGGCGACCTCATGCTGGATCGCTACTGGCACGGCGACACCCGGCGCATCTCTCCGGAAGCACCGGTGCCTGTGGTCCATGTGCGTGACGAGGAAGGGCGCCCGGGCGGTGCCGGTAACGTGGCGCACAATCTGGCGGCCCTCGGCGTGCAGACTACGCTGGTGGCGCTCACCGGAGAAGACGAAGCGGCGGACCGGTTGGAAGAGCGGCTGCTGGCGGGGGGCGTGCGCACCCGCTTGGTGCGGGACGGTCGCTACCCCACCATCACCAAGCTGCGGGTGCTGAGTCGCCATCAGCAGCTCATCCGTCTCGATTTCGAAGACGGATTTCCCGGTCACGATCCGGCGTCGCTCCTTGCGCGGTACCGGGATTTGTTGCCGGGTCAAGAGGCGGTGGTGCTGTCGGATTACGGCAAAGGCACCCTGGGCGATGCCCGTCCCTGGATCGAAGCGGCGCGGCGTGCCGGCGTGCCGGTGCTGGTGGATCCCAAGGGGCGCGATTTCGCTTCCTACGCAGGGGCCACGCTGCTCACGCCCAACCGGGCCGAGTTCGAGGCGGTGGCCGGTTCCTGCCCGGACGAGGCCGTCCTGGAGGCGCGGGCGCTCGAAATGTGTCGGCGGTTGGATCTGGACCATCTGTTGGTCACCCGGGGCGAGGAGGGCATGACCCTGGTGGATCGGGACGGCGCGGTGCACCACCTCCCCACGCGGGCGCGGGAGGTGTTCGACGTCACCGGCGCCGGGGACACCGTCATCGCCGTCCTGGCCGCGGCACTGGCGGCGGGAGAGTCGATGGCGGCCGCCACCGCGTTGGCCAACCTGGCGGCCGGAGTGGTGGTGGGCAAGCTGGGCACCGCCGGGGTGACGCCCGAGGAGCTGGCATCACGTCTAGAAGCACAACGGCTGGCCGAACACGGCATCGTGGACGAAACACGGCTCATGGCGCTGGTGGCGGCGGCGCGGGCGCGAGGCGAACGCATCGTCTTCACCAACGGCTGCTTCGATCTCCTCCATGCCGGTCACGTCACCTATCTGGAAGAGGCGAGTCGGCTCGGCGACCGCCTCATCGTTGCGGTGAACGCCGACGCGACGGTGCGGGCCCTCAAAGGGCCGGGTCGGCCCGTCAACCCGCTCGCACAACGCATGCGGGTGCTGGCCGCTCTGGGGTTCGTGGACTGGGTGGTGCCGTTCGAGGAAGAGACGCCCGAACGGCTCATCTGTCGTCTCAAGCCCGATCTGCTGGTGAAAGGGGGCGACAACGATCCCGACGCCATTCCCGGTGGTCGATGTGTTCGCGAAGCCGGCGGCGAGGTGCGGGTATTGAGCTATCTCGACGGCGTTTCCACCACCGCCATCGTCGAACGCATGAACCGGAGAGCGCCGAAATGACCCGCGTGATCCGCCGCAGCCGCCTGGCCCCCGCCGTGGCTGGGGCCCAGTGAAGGTGGTGAGGGTGCGCTGAACCATGGTGCTCCAACCCGATCTGCTCGTCATCGGTGGTGGCATCGCCGGCCTCTGGTCCCTGCTCAGGGCTCGGGCCGCCGGCTATTCGGCCCTGCTTCTCGAATCCTCGGCCCTGGGCGGCGGCCAGACCGTCGCCGCTCAGGGCATCATCCACGGCGGTACCAAATACGCCCTCGGCGGCCGGTTGTCGCGCGCCGCCCGGGCCATCGGCGAGATGCCCGCCCGCTGGCGCGCCTGTCTCGAAGGCCGGGGGGAACTGGACCTGACCCGGGTGCCGCTCCTCTCGCCGCATCAATATCTGTGGGGCGACGGCGGCCTGACCGCCGCCTTGGCCGGCTTCTTCGGCAGCCGGGCCATGCGCAGCCGGGTGGCGCCCGTGGCGCGCGGCGAGGGGCCGCCGCCCTTCGATGCCCCGGCTTTCCGGGGTGTTTTGTATCGGCTGGACGAACCGGTATTGAATCTGCCCGCGCTCATCGCGGAGCTGGCGCGCCAGGGGGAAGGCGCTTGTGGTCGTTGCCCGGCCCAGGCGCTGCGGCTCTCGGAGGGGCGGGTGGAGGCCGACGGCGTGATTCTGCGGCCCCGCCGTCTTCTACTGGCCGCCGGCGCCGGCAACGCGGCCCTGCTCGACGCTTTGGGAATCGATGATCTGCCCATGCAGCGGCGGCCGCTGCACATGGTCATGGTGCGCGGTCGCCTGCCGGCGGTCTATGCCCATGCCCTGGGCGCGGGCCGCAATCCTCGCCTCACCATCACCAGCCACTTCGACGCGCGCGGCGAAACCGTCTGGTACCTGGGGGGGCAGCTGGCCGAGCGCGGCGTGGAGCGCACCACCGAAGAACAGTTGGCCGTGGCGCGGCGCGAGCTGGAGGCGCTCCTGCCCTGGATGGCGTTCGACGGCCTGAGTTGGGCCGCCTTTCGCATCGACCGGGCCGAGGCCGCCACCCCCGACGGCCGTCGGCCCGACGATCTCTTCTTCGCGCGTCGGGGGGCGGTCATGGTCACCTGGCCCACCAAGCTGGCTTTCGCGCCACGGGTGGCCGATCGGGTGCTCGATACCCTTTCAGAGTTGGAGCCCACCGGGGGCGACGCGCGCCTTCCGTTGCCCCCGCCGCCGCCGGCCGCACCGCCGTGGGAGGAATGCGTATGGAGTTGAGAGCCTTGGGCGACACCGGCATTCGGGTCAGTCCTTTGGGGTTGGGTACGGTGAAGATCGGCCGCAACCAGCAGGTGAAATACCCTCAGGGATTCGAACTGCCCGACGATGGCCGGGTGCGTGAATTGCTGACACTGGCCCGGGAACTGGGCATCAACCTCATCGACACCGCTCCGGCCTATGGCACCAGCCAGGAGCGGCTGGGACGGTTGCTCCCAGGGCCGCGTGATGCGTGGGTCATCGTCTCCAAAGTGGGGGAGATTTTCGAGGACGGACGCTCCCGTTTCGACTTTTCCCACGATTTCACCATCGCTTCGGTGGAGTCGAGCTTGCGGGCGCTGCGCACCGACTATCTCGACTGTGTGCTCATCCATTCCAACGGCGAGGATCTGCGCATCCTGCGCGAGGAGGGGGTGGTGGATGCCCTCGAACTGCTCAAGGAAAAGGGGTGGATCCGCAGCCACGGCATTTCGTCCAAGACGGTGGAAGGCGGCCTGGAGGCGGTGCGCAGGCTCGACGTGGTGATGGCCACTGCCAATCCAGAGTACGATGAAGAGCGACCGGTGTTCGAAGCCGCGGCCGCCGCCGGCAAAGGGGTGTTGGTGAAGAAGGGATTGAGCAGCGGTCACGTTCGCGGCATCGACGGCGTTCGCGCCGCCATGGCCCATGTCTTCTCCCTGCCCGGCGTAAGCGCCCTCATCGTAGGCACCATCGATCCGGGCCATCTGCGGCAGAACGCAGCGTTGGTCGAATCGGTGCTGTCCCGCGGCTGAACCCATGCGCATCTACACCTTTCTGCTTCACCTGATGCTCCCGCTGGTGGTGTTGCGCCTGCTGTGGCGCAGCCTGCGGGCGCCGGCCTATCGCAAGCGCCTGGGAGAGCGGTTCGGGCGTTTCGAGGGCGCGCCGGCCCCCGGGGGCGTCTGGATCCATGCCGTCTCCGTGGGCGAGGTGCAGGCGGTGGCGCCCCTCGTGCGACATCTGCTGCGCCATCGACCGGAGCTGCCGGTCACCCTCACCACCACCACCCCCACCGGATCGGAGCGGGTGCGCCGGTTGTTCGGCGACGAAGTGTTTCACCGTTACTTCCCTTACGATCTGCCCTGGTGCTTGCGCCCTTTTCTGGAGCGCGTGCGCCCCTGCCTGCTGGTGTTGGTGGAGACGGAGATCTGGCCCAACCTGCTTGCCGAATGCGAAACGCGTGCCGTTCCGGTGCTGCTGGCCAACGGGCGGCTGTCGGAACGCTCGGCCCGGGGTTATGCGCGCTTGGGCGGCTTTGCCCGCGGCGCTTTCGCGCGTCTTTCCAAAGTGGCCGCCCAGTCGCCCGAGGATGCTCGTCGATTCATTTCTTTGGGGGTGCCCGAGGCGCGGGTGTCGGTGACCGGCAGCATCAAATTCGATCAACGCTTGCCGGCGAGCCTGCAGGAGCAGGTACAGGTGATCCGTCGCCTGTGGGGCGAACACCGGCCGATCTGGGTCGCGGCCAGTACCCACGAAGGGGAAGAGGAGGCGGTGCTCGATGCCCATGCCCGCGTTCTCGAGCGGGTGCCCGCCGCCTTGTTGGTGCTGGTGCCGCGCCATCCCGAGCGGTTCGATCGGGTGGCGGCGCTGGTGCGCCGACGCGGGTTCACGCTGGCGCGGCGCGCCAAGGAAGAGGCGTGCGAGGCAGGTACCCAGGTTTTCCTGGGCGACACCATGGGCGAGCTGCCGCTCTTCCTCGGTGTGGCCGACGTGGCCTTCATCGGCGGCAGCCTGGTGCCCCGGGGCGGTCACAACATGCTGGAAGCGTCGGCCCAAGGGGTGCCGGTGATATTCGGCCCCCACGTGTTCAACTTCGATGCCATCGCCACTCTTCTCTTGGAACGGGAAGCCGCCGTCCAGGTGGGTGACGCGAAGGCGCTGGCCCGGCAAGTGGTCGAGTGGCTGGGGGACGCCAGTGAACGGTCGCGCGTGGGAGAAAACGGCCGGCGGGCGGTGGAAGAGAACCGCGGCGCACTGGAGCGGCTCGTCGAGCTGGTGGAGTCTCTGTTGCCTGTCGGCTGAGCCGGTGCGGCTCAACGCTTCTCCAGCAGGGGCGGATCGTTTCTCGCCGGCAGCAGGGCGCGGCGGCGGCCCCGTGCCAGATAACCGGCCAGAGCACCCCCCGTGCCGGAGATCACGAGCAACCCCAGAGTCATGAACTGGGTGAAGAGCATGACGCCGCCGGCGGCCATGAATCCGGCGAAGGCCAGGGCCACCTTGCGGTTGGCCCGTGCCTGGATGCGGTTTTGTTCCTTTTCCAGCCGCTGGCGGTTCTGCGCTTCCAGCTTGCGCACTTGGCGCTCCGTCCGTCGGTGGAGGCGGTCGGCCTTTTTCTGGAACCGTGCTTCCAGCCGGGTACGGGTGCGCAGTCGCTCTTCCCTGAGCAGCCCGGAAAACCAGAACGCGATCACGACGGCGACCACGCCGCCCATGGCCAGCGCTGCAAGTCGCAGCCGCCAGCTTCCCTCCATCGCGGCCGCCGTGAGCAGCGCCGCCGCGCCCTGGGCCAACAGCACCCCCGAAAGAAGACGAGCGAAAGCGGGCAGGCGAACCATGACGCCATCTTCTCAAACGATTCCGCTTTTGTCAGGATGGCCGGCGGCCCGTGGCGTGGCCACGCACCCGTCGGCGTGGATGGCGGCGGACTCAGAAGCGGAAGTGGCGGGGTACCGGGATGTGCCGCAGCGGAGGCAGGTCGGTTTCAAACAGATATTCCTGCACGAATTCGTCGCCGCGGCGCACCACCCGCATGGCGTGCATCACCGGCGACTCACCCACCACTTGGAAGAGCCGTCCTCCGGGCGCCAGCACCGCCTCCAGCGCCGGATCGTAGAAGGGCATGGATCCGGTCACCGCCACCACGTCGAAGCCGGCTTGGGGCAGCGCCTCCAGCTCCAGGGGGTTGCCCGTGTGGAGGCGCACGTTGTTGATTCCTTGCCGCGCCAGCTTGTCGCCGGCGCTCTCGACGAAATCTTCATGGATGTCGTAGCTCACCACCGAGTTGCCCAGCGTGGCCAGGCAGGCGGTGACGAAACCGCTGCCGGTGCCCACCTCGAGGATGTGGTCCGTGGGGCGGATCTCCAACGCTTGCAGCATGCGGGCCTCGACCTTGGGCTCCATCATCACCTCCCCGTGGCCGAGCGGGATGCGCAGGTCGGCGAAAGCCAACTCCCGGTACGCATGCGGCACGAACCGCTCGCGCGGCACCTTCTGCATCACTTCGAGCACCCGGTCGTCGAACACCTCCCAAGGCCGGATCTGCTGTTCGGCCATGTTGAAACGGGCGCGCTCGATATCGATGGCGGTCATCTCCCTCTCCAGAATGGTGGGCAACGGGCCAAAGGGTAAGGCCCAATTCCGCGGCAGACAAGTGGGAAAGGGC
>Ga0256914_1002291_pt1 | contig 16184 bp, 12 predicted proteins | sample HulkmetaG_FD_191571 | JGI IMG/M metagenome (GOLD analysis project Ga0256914, IMG submission 191571) | Hydrothermal chimney microbial communities from Main Endeavour vent field at the Juan de Fuca Ridge, Pacific Ocean - Hulk | ecosystem: Environmental > Aquatic > Marine > Hydrothermal vents ... | reverse complement strand
GGTTTTCTATGCCAATACCAACAGGACCGTTGATAGCCAACAGTGCCGTTCCGGCTGTTGCTGTCGAATAGCCAATACGAGTTTTCCCATCGTTCTCTACATGGAAAATATCATACGGCGTGGCTGCGCCTGCTTGGAGCACGAACACCGGCGAAGATTGTCCGGTGCTAGTAGCAGAATCGTAGTACCCACGAGCGAACAGTTGAATCTCGTCGCTGGTGCCGAAGATGCTAATATCCTCGTTACAAGTGATTCCATCGCCAGCACTATCAATTGTTAATCCATATAATGTTGTCTCACCGCCGCTGGCAATCGAAAGAGCGGTCGTATCAAGAGAAGCGGCATTGCTCACCCTTATCGCAAGGCCGCCACCGACACCAGCTTGGTCGATGTAGCTCGTACCGCCAGCGTTGTTGAACTCGACGGCGTTACTCGTGAAGTCTGACCAGTAACTGTCAGTAGATTTACCAATACGGACAGTGCCGCTGACGTTGAGTTTGGTTTCTGGGTCGGTATAACCAATGCCGACGTTTCCGCCGCTATTTTGTAACGCCAGCGGCATAGCGGCAGCCGCGCCATAATCCCATACTTGAACTTTCGCATAGCCGGTATTCACGCCGTCAATAAGCAAACCTTTTCGTGAGCCGCCGCCGCCGTCTCCGAAAAACGCTCGCCCGGAATTGCCGACTTCGAACTGCTCCGTTGGCGTTACGCTAATACCCAACCGCTTATTCACGCTGTCCCAAAACAGGTTGCTCGCGTCGACAGTCAGATCCCCATTACTATCAGCGTAAGCGACGCCGCCGGACGTGTACGTTTCTGTTAACTGTTTGGTATGTCCAGCTTCATTAACAGCAAATAGCTCGACTGTTCCTGATACGTCTTTGGCGTAGAGGCCAGCGGTGTCTGCTCCAAGTGTTGGGTCATTTGCATTATCACCTAGGACTAGGACTTTGCCAGAGTTGGCAGTAGGTGCTGTTGAGGTGCCGAAAAGAACGTCTCCATTGTTCCTAAACGTAACCCACGCCCCACTATTGTTGCCAATCAACACATGGTACGCAGTTGCCCGCGGCGTGATCAACAAGTTGCCCCATACGTCGAATGGATACGTGCCGCCGCCGATAGTAGAGCAGATACCAGCAGTAACCGGCCAAGCAGATACTTCGTCGGTTATCGTAACTGCCGTACTACCAACTCCGACAGATAACGTCTTGTAATTACTAAGCGACACATTATGAAAAAATTGAGTCGTACCGTCACTTGCTATCGTCGCTGCTGTCGTATCGCGAGCTGATGTATTACTGGTTCTGAAAGAAATACTACCACCGATTCCGGTTTGATCTATATATCCAGCTCCGCCAACCCTATTAAATTCAACATGGTTGCTGTCTATGTCTAACCATGTATCGCCCGTTGACAACCCGACACGAAGTACACCTTTAACGTTTAACGACGTTTCCGGCATACCGTAACCAATACCAATATTTCCAGTTAGCGAGCACCAACGCATTACTTCGTAATACGTCCCGCTACCTTTCCTGTAGAGTACTAAATCGTGATCTTGCGAAGACGGCCTCTGGCAAAGCTCCCATTTCACAACGTTATTAGCGCGGAACTCGATCGGCACTTTGTTAGTCACGACGGGATCATCAAGAATAAGCTTCGGCCCGTACGTACTACTAACAAGATGTGCTGCAGCTTCCGGCAATCCCGTACCCAACCCGATACCCAACCGCTTATTAGTCGCATCCCAAAACAGGTTGCTCGCGTCTGCTGCAATATCGCCATCGCCGTCGGCGTAAAGGACGGCACCGGCAGGATACGACGCGTCAACGTCGTCGGTGATAACAGACCCGGTAACTGTCAAGTTCCCGGCTACGGTAGCGTTACCGCCAACGTCCAAGTTGCCGCTAAGCAATGCCGCTTCGCCATGTAGATTATCGACGTACGCATGTGCCCACGCCGCCGTCGACGTGCCGAGATCTCGCGTACTGTCAGCGTCAGGTACGATATTCCCCTTAGCCGTCATGACGCCTTGCAAGTCGACGATCGGCAAGCCCTGCTCAGTCGGCGGGTTGAATATAACCTTCGTGCCGACCTTCCAGTCCACAGCGGCGTCCGCGTTGCTGCTATGCAGCACATGCGTTCGTTCGAGTGTCGTAGCCGAAATCAGCTTGCCGTAGCCGACCTCCCAATCTATGTCGTCGGTACAGCAGTAGTAGCACTCGTTGCCGACACCAATGCCGTCTGCAAACGATTGGTAGCCGGTCCTGGCGCCGAGCAGTACGTAAGTACCAGTACCAGTTGTCTGTGTCGATTCGCTAACACGATCGCCGTAGGGTACAAAAGCCATCGTTCCACCTTTTAAGTTTCAATGTTGCAAGTAAAACAACCGTCGTCATTGAGGCGGCTGCCTAGTACAACTTGACTCATTGTCGTTACCTCGACCTGCAAACGGTCGACAAACCCCCGGACAGTCGCGTAAGCATCGCCGAATACGTCCATCTCGCGCTTCAGCGCTTCGAGCTCTTCGCAACCGCAGCACGGTGCTGAGCACGAATTGCTCAACACCAAGCCGCCACTAGCTGTCTTAACTACGACGCAAGTATCGCCCTGCAGCACGAAATTGCCGTTCTTGTCAGGCGAAATCCCGTTGATCGTCCGAATACACGGCGATACCTGGTCCACACAAACGCAATCCTCGTTCAGTCCTTCACCGTCGATAGCGTCGATGCGTATTTTCGGATCCTGGCCGGCCATGAGTATCGGCGTCAGCCGCAGGTTGCTGCCTGCTACCAGCTCGATATCGCCGTACATCCTGACGCTCTGATCGCTGCCATTGATCACGCTGAGCGATTGCACGTCGCGGATCATCGGTACGATCGTGTCAACTTCAAGCTGCCCGCCGCCGTACGTAAAACGAAAATCGCCAGCCGGTAAAGCTTCGATATCCGCCGGCCGCCCCAGTATCAGTTGCCCGACGCTGTCAGCGAAATCGCCTTTGCCGGGCAACGCGTACTGGTCGTATTCCTTGTGCGTATCCAAAGCAACCGCGACAGAGCCGACGGTAGGCGGGTCGGACGAACCATCGTCGTACGCAATCGCAATCGTCAGGCTCGTGCTCGTCACGATCAGCTGCGACAAATAAAACATCCCAGGCTGTACGTTGAGCCCGACGTGAATCGGGAACCGCAGGCCCAAAATGATATTCGTCGGCAACGTAAACGCGCCGCTGGTGTCGGTGGCTGTCGCTGCTTCTGTCAGCGGGTATGCCCGCTGGCTGTTCGCGTTGAGCCATTGTCTGTTCCATACGCCAACCGTCATCGCACGTTACTTTCGCTGCTACAGTACCGCACCCATCCGTATCAAACCCAATTCGCCTGCGTACCCGTCGTTGCCGGCGCGCGTCAATTCGACAAACAGCGTATCGCCGGCAGCTACGGTAATCGGACTGCTCTCGACTTCGAAATACTGCCCGCCGACGATCGCGCCGACTCCGGGAACATTGATCGTACCGGTCGTCCACGACGTCGGTAGCGATATCGGCGATGCTGGCCGCGGTACGCGCGTGTATTTCAGCGTCAATGCCGGCGGCGTCCCGTTGGCGTCACCGTAGAGCAACAACCGCAACATGACCGTCGGCGAGCTCCCGATGCCGGTCGGCGGGACGTGTATCTTGGCCAATAAACTGCTCTCGGAGCTGGTCAAAAACGCCAAATACGTCACAACCCCGGTGAACCGCTGCCGCGTATCGTCCAATCGGAACAACTCGACCGGCAGCTCCTTGCCAGTCGGATCGACGTCGGCGGCTACCGTGACAATCCCTTGATAAACCAACGGCGTCGACGGGTCCGACGGATCGAGATGGCGTACGGTCGAAGAGTTCAGCGAAATGTTGGCGCCCGGTATCAAACCCTCAGTGACGTCGCCCGATTGGAACTGCAGTGTGCTCTGGTCGAATGCTTTGACAACCGAATGCCCGAGCACGCCGGTATCGGTCAGCATAAAACCTAGCGTCAGCTGCAGATGCAAATCGCCGACCGAAGCCGGCTTGCCGTCGCAATCGACGACGCTGATCAGCTTCGTGTCAGACGATACGCTCGTCACGACTGTTTTGTCGGTCGCAAATGTCATGCGCAAGAACGACAAGATCACACGCATGTACGGCATCGTCGGGCAACCTGGCGGCGGCGTGTACGGCCCGGTGTAATCTGTTGGCCACGGCACCTGGTCATAGCAGTCAGTCATCCACCAAATACCGTTCTGGTCGATCTGCACGAGATCTTCCGGCATGACTTCCAGACCGTTAAGCGGATCGTCGCCGCTTTTTGGTCGCAGTACTAAAACGTGCGCGGCTTCAGTGGGAATCGGTGGCCAAACCTTGTTAAGCTCGCTGTGGGCCGACAAGTTGTAGCCGAAACAGGCACCGGTTGGAGCCTGCCCGTTAAAGACCGAATGGTTTGCAGGCAGCCATCCTTTGATCGTCGGGTCTGGTGACGTAATCGTATGCGTTCCGCCTGGCGATGGCGGTACGTGGGTGCCAGCCGGGACAGGTTCGAGATAATACTGGAAATGGACATGGTCATTCAGGAAATCCTTTACTGCCGGAACGACGAGCACTTTATTGTTCGAAAACACATGCAGCACAGGGACCGAAACCGGTGGTCGCTGCTGCACCAACTTGCCGGCTGCTGCTCCCGATAAGTAATAGCGACCCGCCGTGACCGTACCATCAACAACCGCAGATATGTCCAACTCGGCAACGCCTAACACCAGCAAATCAGCAACCGTCGAGGTCGATTTCTTATACACTACGCCGACGACATTGGCCGAATCAGCGTCGCGCAGCGTGCCCGAAGCCGGATCGTTCACTACGGCTGCCAAAGCCGGCTCAAAGCACCCGTTTGCCGCGTGCCAATAGACCGGCATGCCGACGACGGTCGATGCCGATACTGCGACGTCGCGATAAAACAACGCCTGCCCGAGATTGGCGCTGTCGACAAGCGATTTGAGATACTGGATGTTGCTTTCGAGCTGCTGGTCCGGTGTACGCACGCGGCTCGCATAACCAGGAGCGCCGTCGGCAATGTGATCGATTTGCGGTTTGTACGTCGCCATTGTTAGCTCTCAAACTTCAAGTTCCATGTAATACCGATCTGCCCGGACGCTTGCTTCAACTGCTGCTTCGTCGTCGGGTAATACCCGCGCGTGACAATCACATCGCGCGATTTGTCGCTGGCCGCCGGCGCGGCAACCAATGCAATACCGTACACCTTGCTGTTAGCCGACGCCGAAAACGGTACGCCGTGCATACCGACCGTACCGGTCGACATCCCGGTAAACGTCAACTCGTTGCCGTCGACGCCTTCGGTAAACACGCTCTCGTAGCCGCTGGCAACGTGAATCGCCGGATTGCTCATCAGCGGTACACGCAAATAATCAGCCGGCGCCGAAAGGTTGTCGTAATACGTACGACTGTCATTCTTGGTGTATGTCGGTACAGTCACTGTGTCTGTCGGCGACGAGACGTTGTAGTATTCGATGTACATCTTCGAGATGCGGTAGTCGACGTCGCCGAAACCGAACAACTTGCAGGCGACAAAACCCCAAGTCGTCATAAGCGTGTTCTCGTGGGAGAATAACGGCGTCCAAAGGCCGCTGTCGCTAACCGCCCAGATTGTGTACCTTCCGCGAATTATTGAACCTACCATTGCTAATTCCTAATGGCACGTAAACGAAATGCTTCGTATGTCTATGCTTTCGGCTACAACACCCGCCGTAACCGCGTCTTCGCCGACCTCCATTGCCGTGAAATACCCCATATCGATGTCTGCAACTATGGTACCAGAATCTGAAAACGCAGGTAACTCAATTATGGCAATGACGGCTTCATGCGGCGGTACGAGCTTGCGCAGCCAGCCTGCCGGGAGCGCGCCGATGGCATCATCGCCAAACGCGTCCGCATAGATGTGAATCAGCGTCAGGTTGCCGCGAATGATGTTTTCGAGCAAAAATCGCAGCGGGTTGACGTGATTCGGCATCGTGCCGTATTTGCCCTGCAGCAATGCGCCAAACGTCGTACCGGCGGCTGCTGCGTTTGCGTAAACCGTTTCCCAGAACAACGTGACATCGAACGGGTGCCCGGAAACGGTGAAGTACGGGCGGCCGGCTGTGTCGAATTGCCATGCAGTATCAGCGTTCGGGAATGTCAACTCGCCGTCGAACCCGGCATCCAGATAGCCGGCGTCAAGCGTCAGGCCGGTCACTGTTTGCGGCGGTGTGCCGTCGTTCGGCACACTCGCCTCGTATTCGCGTATGAGGCTGTCGCCTAACTTGACTTTATCGCCCACTTTGGCGGTTATCGTAGCGTTCGAGTTGTAAACGTAAACGTTTTTGTCCGTCGCTACGATCTTGTGCGTATTGTCGATATCGATGTCGGTAACCGTCTCCGACTCGGTGGCAACCAGCGGGATATCGGCAGTCGCGGCAAAACCGCCTTGGACATCCGTCATGGCCGTCCCGCCGACAATCGCGTCCCACGTATGATTCACGATACTCTTGGCCGCCTTCGACGTCGGCAAGTTCGAGCCGATAACGTAGCCGAAATGCCGATACACGGTCCGTTCGTCGAACTGCGGTCGGAATAGCCAGAACGTCAACTCGACATCGGTAACGACGCCGTCGGTGTACACGTTCCGCCGCGCTATCAACTCGTTATTTACCGGATTCTCGCGAAATACGAGAAGCCCAGGCCGCAGCAGCCAAAAGTCGACATTGCGAACCAACACGAGCGACGGGTCGGTTATTCTGTTCGTAATCAGCGGTATGTCGACGATCTTCGTTGATATTTGAAAAGCGTAATACGGTTTGCTAAGCGCTTCGTCGAAGGTGAAACCAGGCAGCGCGTTGAACGCCGGCAAGTCAGTGTCGTCGAAATGCCAAATCGTCGCTGCCAACTCGTTCATTTTCGACTGCAGCAGTTGCAGAACATACCAAGGCCGAACCGACCAGATAGGCACGTTTTGTCTGCTTACCGACGCTACAGCTTCCCGTAGCGCTTGCTGCGCCGTTTTATCGACTTCCAACCTAGCCCGTACGCTATCTTCGATGAGTTGCCTGCCGGCGTACGTCGATTGCCAGAAAGAGCCGAGCAGACCCAGCACCTTCCGTGGGCGATCCAAATCGTTTTGTGGATAACTCAAACTCACGTCGCGTAAACCTCGCCGATGCCGATGTCGTTCTCGTCCAATAGCAAGGCCACGGTACGAGCCGAAATCATCTGTTGCGCAATCGTCGGAACGGTCAATATCGCGTTATCGCTGATGTAGTAGTCGGTACCGTCAGGTTGGCGGATCCTTCCAAACATCTCGATAGCCCCGACAGAAACCGAATCATCCAACAAATCCGTAATGATCCCTTGCAATTCGGCTGCGTAGAGCCGCCCGGCAAAACCCAGATTGTTAACGTATGTAGCCAACGCCGTCCTGATCGCCGCCTTGTCGATAGTGATCGCCTGCTTTTTGTACAACGTAAAGCTCAACGACACGAAACACGGCATCGCTGCCTTTACCAAATGATCTCCGGCAGGGTTGCGGACGCGTCGATCCTGGATGAACTGTTGGACCTCTTTAACCAGCGGCATCCTGACCAGTGTGATGTCGTAATTAGCTTTCGATACGCCGACGGTTAGGCTACTCGTATCTGTATCCGTATCGCGGAACTGGACTACCGCTGTCTGGTATCGCGAATAAATACCCTCTTTATAGGTCACGATATCCGGCACATCGTCGCCGGTCAGATCGACTGCCCGCGTTTCGTCCGTTATCTCGTACCCGCCGACCGTAGCCGGAGCTCCGGTTGTCGTGATCTTGCGAATCTCGTAGAAGCCGGGCGCGTCGTCGCGGGCTATCGAAAACTGCCAGATGCTGTTGGTAGCTCCCTTCGAAATCAGCACCGCCTCCTTCGTGAGCTTAGTCGTAATCGGCAATGCTTGGCTCCGCAGATAGATGTCCGTGCGGCCGCCGGTCGATACCGGGAACAACCCATGCTGATCTCGCAGCATTTCCTGGTCGCCGAATCCGACTATCGAGATCGCCAAGATGTTTGCGAAATCGGTCGTGACCATGCTGAACGTGCTCGGATCGGCGTTACGCAGCATCGAAAAGATGTTCGTACGGTTCGAATAAGCTCGTGCCGCAATACCCTGCTCCATCAATGCGATCAGATCCGCGTTCGTCTGTTTATCGAGCCCGCCAGTGAAGTCGGAAGCCGCATAGGCTTGCACGAACGACACTGGCGGGTCCAGCGGGGTCAATTCCGTATCCTTGGTAAGCAGCCCTGCGCTGCCCGGCGTCACAGCGGTAACATTGATCGTAAATGCGTACCGGTCGTCGGCTACCTTCACCAGCAACCGGTCGGTGCTCGACAAAACATTCGCACTATCCGTACGCGCCGCGTAGGACGCATCAGCCGTATAGTGCTGGCCGTTGCCGACAAATACCGACCCGGCGGCGATCGTAACGCCGATGTTCTGATTCAGCACGATCGTTACTTCACCTTTCGCCGCCTGAGCTTCGCGCCGTGTCAACCGATAGTTGGATAACAACGCGTTTACCGTATCGTCGTCGGCCAGCGTCGGATCGTTCGTGATCTCAAGCAAACTCTGCGACCGTTGCAGCCGCCGAAACGATTCGCGGTGTGCCGCTCCGAGGATCGCATCGAGCCCTAGCACGAGCTGGCCTAAAACGCCGCGTTTCGTGTCGACGTTCGGCTGCTTTTCGAGTACGAGCTGCTGCGCCAACGCGTACGCTTGCTCAACATCTGCATCGCTCAACGCGTCCAAACTTGTAATTTCTATGGCCATGTCAAACCACCAAACTGATCGGTACTATGAAGTCGGCGCTGGACGCCATACTTTCAAGCGTCAAATACAAATACGCGGTACTGTCGGTAATCGTCACTGTGGTCAGCTCGGTATGCCGATAACGCTCGTCATCAGGATCCGTATCGCTTTCCTCGGCGACCAGCTGCTCGGCTGCGTCCTGCTCTGCCAGCGCGAACACAGCCCGCATCTCGGCATCGGTACGAATCTCGCCGCGGCGTAGCTCCGTCATAAACGTCGTACCGTAATCGGACCAATACTTCACTGAACCCTGCTCCGTCAGCAATACCAACAAGAACCGCTGCGCCAGTTTTTGTATCCCGGTACAGATATCGCCGCCGCTGTCCGCATCGGCCAGCGTCTGCGAAAGCTGCTGTTCGCCCGACGCCGTGCCGCCACGCAAAGCTAACACGTCGATCTTGCGGTTCAGGTATTGCTCGATAATCGTCATGCCTTGACTGCGCCCTTCGCGATATTCTGGATGTACCGCAACACGCCACCCTCGTGGACCCCGCCGGCGTCGCCGTGCCCGCGCAAGCGTGCCAAGCTGTGGGCTGTCGCACGTACGGGCGATAAATGCCGCGCGCGGAAAGATCGCTCCATCATTGCCATGTACTCAAGCTGCAGCCGTGCGGCCATCAGCGCTGCCGTCGTCGCGTTCTTATCCGCCTGCAACAACAAATTCTGCACTGTCTCATTCAGCTGCTCACGCGGAAACGCATCGCCGATCGATTCGAAATCCGCCGGATCGCCGGTCCAAGCGTTATGATCCATCGGCAACATCCACGATCGCGGAGATGCCTTGGTAATCTCGTTCGCTGCGACCTGGGCATACGCCCGCATCGTCTGCATCAACTGTTCGAAATGTGGATCAATACTAGCTGCCACTGAGCGGGTCCAATTCGTCTTGTAGGTCCAATTGTTGCTGTATTCGTTTCATCCGCTGACTGACCGCCGCCGGCGTGATCTGCAACGACTTGGCGATTTCCTTGGCCGACATCGGCCTATGCCCATGCATGCCTAACGACCGCTCCATGATGTACTGATCTCGCGCCGGCAGATCGCCGTACACGAGCTCCGCCCAAGCGTCGTCGGTACGCCCGGTACGCTGCACGCTCGGGTCGAACTGCATGCCTGTCTCGTCACGTAGGTGGCTCGTTATTGCCGGCAGCCGGTATTGCCGCACATGCTGCAACCGTTTCACCGAAATGCCCAAATGATCGGCCAACTCCTGATCTGACGGCGGTCTGGCAAAACGATCGGCAAATACACGCTCCGCTTCGGCCAAACGCTGCCGCTCCGCCGCTACACCCTCGGGCACGCGAATCGGCGACATCTCGCGCGTCGCGTATCGTCGCAACCGCTGCAGCCGCGACATCAAATGCGATTTCAGCGGCGCTCGGTCGGGCGCATACGACTGAAACGCATCCAAGGCCAACTGTTTCGCCCTGGCATGCAGTAATGGCCCACCGGTGGATGTGTACGTCCGTACAGCCGACTTCAACACCGGCTGCACTGCGGTAAGTAGCTTGTCGGTGTTTTCCGGCGTCGGATTTTGTTTCCACGCCAAATACGGCTCTCTGTAGTCTTGTTCTAGCTTCATTTCGGCGGTTTCGGTTTCACGGCGTCTTTGACCAGCGGTACCAGCGTATCTCCTAACCATTTTCGGTCGTAAAGCGGATGCCGGTCAATGGACATAGTCTCTTTCTCGTTTTCTTCCTCAGTTCGCACATGCGAAAGCTGATAGGTCGTCTGTGCAACACCCTGTTCGCCATTGAACGTGTATGAAACACGCGAAACGGTAGCGATCTTCGCCTTGCCGGCAAGTTTATCCTTGTGGCCGACCCAATTTTCCGTCCCTTCGATGCTGATATTAGAGCCCGGCGATATGTCGAACCGCACCGGGCTTACCAGCGAACCTACACGACCCCTGATGCTCTCATACACATATAACGCGTGGGCTAGCCTATCCAGCATAGCTTTCCTAGCTTTACGCCAAGTCGGCAGCTTGCCGATTGCCGGACCGTCTTCGCCGGCCCGCGGGTGCATCGCAGTCGATTTCACAGCGGCTACACCGGCTGCTGCAGCGCCGCCGAGCCAAGCGATACCCGTACCGGCCAGGTACCGCGGAGCTCGCTTGAACATGACCATGCCGTCGTCGCGACCGAGGAACATTCCGTAAAGCTGATCTCGCGACGATAGCGGATCGCCGCCGGCCATCGCGAATCCGGCGTCGTTGACGAGCCCCGACAACATTCCGACGGCCCGCAGGGGTCGTTGCAAGTACGAGGTCGTGTCGAGCATCAAGACGTCCCGTGCGGCGATCGTGTACTTGCCGTGTCGCGGCTTATACACTTCGCGCAAACCTGGAATCATCGGCACGACCTTGGCACGGTCGGGATAAGGCACGACCGAGAATAAATACCGCTGTGCCAAATCGCCTACGAGCTTGTCCCACAGCGTAGTATTGGCCATCGCTGCAAACGTGAACGCCGTGCTCGCAGGGTCAGAAGTTGCCAAAGAGATATCGTCCGCGATAATCTGCGCTGCAATATCCGCATCCTTGCCGTCATCGGATTTCGTATCGAACGGCAGCTTATCGCCGACGAACCGGCTCAACGCAGCAGCCGCCTCTCTGTTTTTGGAATCGTTCTTCGCCACCGGGCCGAACAGCTCCGGGTCGAACAGCATGCGGTTCGCTTGCGTCAACGATACAAACCACGGATACAGGACTTTGCCCCACAAGTCCTCTTTCACGTCGCTCTCGTGGATACTGGCTTGCACCAGCGTCTTGTTGAGCCAATGCATCGACATCCCGCCGCCAACCGCATCGCCGGGCGGAATGATGTGCGGCGGCGCAGTCAAATCGGCTGGGTTGCTCGGGTGACTGCTCTCGCTCAGCGCGCTCGCAAAACTCAATCCGGACAGCCAATGCGTCAAGTCGGCTGAAAGGCCGAGTTGGCCGCGGAGCTGTCGATAGCCGATCCCTGTGACAAACCCTTCGAATAGCAAGTACTTGCCCTTGGGTACGATAGCCTCGCTGTTCGTAGCGCCGCTCTTACGCCCGATTTCGAGATATAGCTTGACCGGCAGCTGCAGCGCCGTACCGCCCAAGACCGTAGCGCTGGTAGCTTGCTGTAACGTGTGTGCATTGACGCCCAACGGCACGACGATAGTAGCTTTTGGGATACGGTTCAGCTCGTAAGCGCACATTGCCCGCAAGACATCAACGATCTGCCCGTTGATTTCCGCGTACAACGAATACTCTAGTGCCGTATATTTCATGAGACTGTCGGTTGTGAGTCTAAACAGTACGCTATGCCGAGCAACAAGCCGCCAAGTTTGTAAGCCAGTACATCGTGGTCCCGCCAGAGATTCCTGAACGTTGCCATCACACTTTGCGGTGACGCTCCGAAAATCGCAGCCTCGTCTTCGACCGTCAGCGTGGCTTGCAGCGTCTCGCTCAACTGCGACAGATCCTGCTGCGGCCGCGCTAACGCGTCGACGAACCAGCTGCTGTACGGCCCACCCGTGAACGTGAATTGCAGATCGGTGCCTGGCAGCGAAACCGGATCGCTGCGAACCGCCGTGCCTCGCCCGCAAAGCGCGATATGCGACGCGTTCGGATCCGTCAGCTTTAGGACGGTCGCCTGCAAGCGTGTCGGATCAGGCGAAACCAGCCATGCGTCGGCGCCGTACTCGCGTCGCTGTGTCTCCAGCAGCCTGCTATCGGTCGTAGCTGTTACGGTCGCTTGCGTAGCATCATTCGCCAACACCGCGTCAGTCGAATAACGCGCCTCTGTCGGCCCATACAAAAGTGCATCGACTTCGGCAGTCGGCTTAGGCTCAGCTACTAGGTAAGCGTCGCAACCGGCGATCGTCTCTACGACAAGACTCGATGCGACCTGCCACGCTTCGTAAAGACGCCCGCGAATCTCGTTCGCCGTGTAGATGCCGAACACATCTAACGAACCGGTCGTGTCGCCCAGCGGCACGCTGCTGATACCAAACAAGTCGTCCGGGAACGCGTTTCGCTGCGGGTTGTACGTCAGCCTATGATCTATCGCAGTGATGTAATCGACGAGCTCGCTGCTATGCAGTAACGCCATGAATTGATACAAGCGATAGTTCAGCATGTACCGGTCAGGGTCGTAACCGAATACGACCTGCCGAAACTTCCTGACTGCGCTCGGTTCGTACCGAGGCTTGAAAGTTGGCGGTACGTACTCTTCACCGGGCAACGCTCTGTTCGCGTAGCTTTCTTTGTTCAGCAGTAATGTCCGAATATGGTTAATCATCGTACCGGTGGCAGCAGCTTGAATTGAAGTTGGAATTGCCCGACGCGGTCGCCTGGGTTATGAATCGCAAAATTAGCGCCGATAAGGAACGCGCGAAAACCGGCACGCCCCACGCGTATCCCGACCGGCGTTGCACGGTTAGAAATACGCTCCTTGTTGTAGTAATCGATAACCTGCGATATGCCGTCCGTGTTGTCGTAACGACACCGCCCGCGTAGCGATAAGCCGGATATCGACAGGTCGCCCATACGCTCGCCAAACACGTTGACGTAAATGAAGCCCCGCAGCGAATGCGAGAATTGAAAATTGCCGAGCGTCCTGACGCTAATCGCCTGCACCAAAGATCGGCGCACAACGAAACCGCCCCAGCGCGAAAATGCCAGAACCATCGGTAACGTCCGCGGATCTCTGATCACATACGCAACACCAGGAGAGACGCTAAATATGTTCATCACGCGACTCCTTCGGCGCCGTAACCTTCGCCACCGCCGCTAGCGACGATCTCGCCGCTTTCGCCGTCGTCGAGCAGTTTCAGCGTTCCGGTAATTTCCAATTTGCCCGAACCAGGATGCTTGCCCTGGGCTACGCTACCCTTCGCAGATTCCTCCGATTTCGCTGCCGCGCCTTCGATCTCTTGTTTCGCTTTCTCCTGCTCTTCTGCCGTGTCCAAGCCTGCCTCGCGGCGTTTCTTGCCGAGCATTTCAGCCTCGCGACGCATCTCGTCGAGCTCTTCCCGTAGCCGCGCCTCTTCCTCGGGCGTCTTGTTCGGATCGGCCATACGGTTGATTACCGACTGCATACGCGCTTGCAACTGCCGCCGCGCTTTGCCGAGCGTCGCATCGTCGAGCTCGTCCTTGGTCCACATATTGGCTACGGCTTTCAGCAGTTCGCCCTTGTCAACGTCATCACCAGGCTTGATCGCAGATAGCATGTCGATGATACGCTTAACCGGGCCGCTGCGCCCGACACCCGACAGCGCCGATGTGAATGCAGCTCGTTCTTGCGCACGCGCTTCAATCGCATTGCCTTCGCCTAGCTCTTCCCGGCTGTGCATACGCATCATCCCGAGCATGCCCGTGTAACCGCTACGCGCTGCAAAGCTGCTGCCGCGAGCCATAATCGTCAACGAAACCGCACGCGCGTCGCGCACGCCGGCAGCCGCCAACCGCTTCTCGATGTTTTGTCGTAAACGCTCTTCGGCGTCGGCCATACTCTCACCCGGCCGCCCGCGGAAATTCAACATTTCCTCATTGATCATGTTGTCGATTTCTTCATCGCTCAACTTGCCGTGCGTAGCCGACCGAATGAGCCCGTGGAAGAACGGCCTCGCCGCGACATCGAATTGCGACGCCCGCGCGGCCCGCGAGACGTCGTGATCCGCTGCCGCCAACCGTTCGTTGTGCTCGCGGTCGCTGCGAATCGTCTCTAACTCGCCGGTGCTTAACGTCGTGCCGCTGCCCATGATGCGTGACCATTCCGAATTGCTGACGTACGTGCTGTATGTCTTGCCGCGCCAAACATACGTCGCTTCGCCGGACGCAATTGCCGCCGCCATCGCTTCGGCTTGTGTGCCGTGCTTGATCGCACCCATGCGGGAAATACGCGCAGTTGCGGCTAACTGCTGGCCGACAGCGCTGTGCGCCGCGTTGACGCGCAACATCGCATCCATCTTGCCGGCTTCAGCCAGCGTCATGCCCGTCACGTTCATGCCGCCGTGTCGTCGCAACGCCGCCGTAAAGGCGCCGGCACCTATCGCTGCTTCCGTTGCAACGTACTGGCTCGCACCGATCTGCTGTGCCCGCGAAGCGGCGACCATCTCAAGCTGCGTCATGCCCTGCATCCCCAACCCGGACATGTCGCCAACCGCCTTCATCTGCCGCAACGTCTGCTCCATACGGCTAAGCGACATGTGCGACAAGCCGCCTTGCGTCAGCTGATGGGCAATAGAAATCGCTTGCTCTGCTGCCATGCCCGGCCCGAAAATATCTTCCATCGCCCGCATCAGGCCGGACATGTTCTTGCTGAACTTCGCAATACGGCTGGCGTCGATATGCCGCATCGCTGCATCCAACTCGTCGCTGCCCGCTGCAGCGTTCAACTCGTCGAGCTCGGCGCCGGAAAACCGTCGCCGCGACGCCGCGGACAAGCCACCGCCGTCACGCAACCGCTCGACGCCGCCGATGCCCAAGGCACTGCCTACCAGCTCGGGCGCGATGCCGGCTTGAATGCCGAGACCGAGAAACTTGCCGGCTGACGCCATACCATACCCATGCATCGCCGCCAAATCGGCACCGCTGCCGTAGAGCATGCTATTTATCTCGTTGGTCAACGCGCCGACATACTGGCCGCTGTAACCCATCCGACCCGTCGTCGGGTCGATCATGCTCTGCATGTTGGCCATCATGTTGCCAGCGAAAGGTATCGCGCCCATGCCGAATGCATCGACAAGTTTCGGCGCCATGCCGCCAAGAAACGTCGCCGCAGCGACCGCTCCGGGTGAGGTAACGTCGGCAAAGTTTTGGGCGAACTCGGCCACCTCCGGCGACCACATGCCGGTAGCTACGGCAACGCCGCGGAACGTTCGGTAAAGCGAGCTTGTGCTAGCGCCTGTTTCCCGCCCCATCGCCGCTGCAGTCGCCTGCTGGGCCTCCCACGTCGCGCGCTGAAACGCTTCCGCCCGCTGCATGTCATAGATGTTCGACGCGCCCATGAAGTTGCCGAGCATCATGTTGCCGCCGGTCAGCGTAGGTATGCCGAGCTGCGCCATCATACCCAGACCCGGACCAAGGACGTCGGTAAACCCGTAGTTCGCCGCCGGCGCAGCTGTCGGCGGCAGCAAGGGTGATCCGCCGAGATATGGTGAAGGTAACCGGGTCATCACTCACTCCCCATCTGCTGCCTAAGTGCCGCCGTTACTTCGGTATCTTCAGGCTGCTCACGCTGTTTGTGCCACATTTCAATTACAGCGTCTACCGACTTTTCAAACTCCGGCGATGTCGTATCGC
>Ga0256914_1002290_pt1 | contig 16186 bp, 14 predicted proteins | sample HulkmetaG_FD_191571 | JGI IMG/M metagenome (GOLD analysis project Ga0256914, IMG submission 191571) | Hydrothermal chimney microbial communities from Main Endeavour vent field at the Juan de Fuca Ridge, Pacific Ocean - Hulk | ecosystem: Environmental > Aquatic > Marine > Hydrothermal vents ... | reverse complement strand
CTGTGCAAAGCTAAAGCATTGCCTCCGGGTTTAAAATATCTCTTTCATACTTTTTAACTCTTTAGCTATGTCTATATTTACCATATATTCCCGTATAAGTTGAGTTACCGGCTTTGACTGCTCATGGTCTCTGTTTTTTTGTTTAGCAAATCTATATCTTCCGTCGCCAGATCCTCCGCATCAAACCGAATATGATCTTAGAAAACTATTTTTGTGCATCCACTTTGTATCCGAAGATTACATTCCAAGCGGCTTTTCCAGCATCTTTTGCATCTGATTGGACTCTTATCTCGACTTCGCCGAGTTTTGTAGGACGAAGACATACATAGACGTTATCTTCGGGATAGAGTTTCGTTTTGCTTTTTATGAGAGTTCCGGCTACTATAGAGACCGGTTTATAGACATTCCAACCCATAGAAAGCGAGATCTTACGCAGATGCTGGGCATCTTCGAAAATTTCTCCTTTAGCTTTGAAGCACTCCATATCACCGGCATAAAGTATCGTAAAAGCAGTTATCGGCAAAATAAACACCATCTTTTTCATAACCCAGCCTTTATAGCGAATTATCTTACTATAACATTACAAACTTAAATATATTTTATTATATAACTTTTATAATATGCCTTTGACACTTCACTTCAAACACCGCAACAAGTAAAAGAAAACTTTTTTCAGAAAATAATAGTTAAATTTTTTTAAGGTTATGCCGATATAGGTTTATAGAAGATGACAAAAGGAGTGATCCGAATGATAAAAACAGTAGTATTCGTAGATGATTCACCGACAGTTTTGATGACGGCGCAAATGGCTATGAAAGGGCTTGTTGAAAGCGGTAGTATCGAGTTGAAAACTTTTGAAAATCCCCTTGAATTGATCGAACAGGTAAAAAACGGTTTTGTATATGACATGGTGATTACCGATGTAAATATGCCCCAAATGAACGGATTGGATTTGGCAAAAGAGTTAAAAAATACGATTTCGGTAAAACTAAAACCGATTTTAGCGCTTACGACGGAAAACTCTCCGCAAATAAAACAGCTTGGCAAGCAGATAGGTCTAGCAGGCTGGATAACCAAGCCTTTTTCAAACGACAAACTGGTTATGGGCGTTAAACGGGTATTGAAACTTCGTTAAAACTTTATCTTGATCTTGCGGTATTTGGTAGATACTTTATACCGCATTTTCCTCTTTGCGAAATGTTTTCATTAATTTATTAAAAAAATATTTCGTTCCGCTCTTTCGTTTCACAAAGGAGAACTATGCCGAAACAGATATTGATAGTTGACGACTCACTTACCGTCAGAATGTACCACAGACAGATTTTGGAAAAAGACGCTTTTGAGATCGACGAAGCCGAAAACGGTATGGAGGCGCTCGAAAAGATCTCGTTTAAAAACTACGATCTTTTCATAGTAGATATAAATATGCCCGTACTTGACGGTTATAGTTTCGTCAAAAGATTAAGAGAAGAAAAAGACGACGAGGCCGGTGTCATCATGATCTCCACCGAAGCGGAGTTAAAAGATAAAAATTTAGCCTATGAAAGCGGCGCGACGATGTATCTGGTAAAACCTGCAAAACCGGATACTCTGCTGCTTACGGCAAAAATACTTACTTATTAAGTTTTTGGGAAAAAAATATGGATGCGATTTTAGAACAATTTTTAAACGAAGCAAGAGACAACCTCTCCTATCTAGACCGCCATTTGGCTGAGCTTGAAAACGGAGACGAAGAGACGATCAACGCCCTTTTTAGAGCCGCCCATACGCTAAAAGGCGGAGCGGGACTTGTCGGTTTTATAAGCGTAAAAGAGATCACTCACAAAGCCGAAGATCTTTTAGACGCTTATAGAAACAAAAAGATCTCATACTCAAGTGAAATGACCGACGCCTTATACGAAGCGTTCGACGAGGTGGTGGAGCTGATCGATGCGGTGGAAGAAGACGGCACTTTCGCACAACCCGATGAAAACAGGATAAGATCGATCACCGAAAATATCTCGAAGTTTTTGAATAAAGACTTATCGCAAAAAGAAAAGACGGATTCGCTTGAAACCCAGCTGAATCTGCTGGTACGATATCCCGACTCTTCTAATCTTCTGTTCGAAGAAGATCTCGCGGATTTCGTCGATGAGCTTCCTCTTGAATTGCCGTCGATAGAGAGTGATTATTTAGAACAAAAACACTATTATCTACTCGATATGGATCTGGATCAACAGACGATAGAGTTTGGAAACGATCCTATATATCTATTATATCTACTGGGTGAAGAGAACATAAAAGCCCTAAGCGTGATATCCCCTTCAGACTGTGCAGATACTCTACAAAATCCGTTACAATGGAAAACCAGGATAATAGTAGTGGTAAAATCCGACGCACAAACCATAGAAGACACCTTTTACAATATACTCGATGAAGTCGAAATATATCCTCTATGTTTAAAATCGCTTCTTTTCTCGCACAAAAAAGATGAAAAATTCATAAAAACGAGAATCTCAACACTAAAAAATATCATAGACGAAGAGAATCGAAAAAAACTTTTAGAATATCTTTCAAACGAGTTGGGTTACAAGATAAAAGAAGATATTTCAACAAAAAACGGCGAAACGACGATGAACGAAAAGGAGATCGAAGTCATAAGAGAGATCCTTTCGCAACAAAAACTCATCCTCTCTTTAGAGAGCTTGAAAAACGGCCGCAAATCGGTAAAAAAGACTCTTTCACATCTCTTCGGATACGCCGATATGGAAAATTTCAAAGCGCGCTTGAACGAAAACGACTCTTTGACAAACATAATCGATGATGCGCTATCGACACTCGAAACACCCCAAAGAGAAACCGCCGTAACCGGCCAAAACACAAATACGAATGATTCAAAAAAAACGAACACCGGGCAACAAAAAAAAGAGACGACTCATCTACCGAAAACCGTCAAAATAGATCAACAAGATATCGATCTTCTGTTAAATACGGTAGGAGAATTGCTGGTTATGAAAAATGCACTCCCTTATTTGGCTCAAGAGGTGGGAAACCTATCCGAAGATCAGCTACGACGTGAAATTTTGGGAAAATATGAAGAGATAAGCCGAGTCACGGAACAACTCCAAGAGAAGATCATGAATATGCGCCTTCTTCCTTTGAGCTATATATTCGGACGCTATCCAAAAATGGTACGAGATATCGGTAAAAAATTAAATAAAAAGATTCGCTACGAAGAGAGCGGAGGAGAGACGAAACTCGATAAAACGATGATAGAAAAATTAGCCGATCCGCTTATACATTTGATTCGAAACTCATTAGATCATGGTCTCGAAAGCGAACAAGAGCGCATAAAACTCGAAAAAGATCCCACCGGAGTGATCAAGATAGAAGCCAGATCGCAAGCAGATCGCGTATTTATCACGATCGAAGACGACGGCAGAGGTATAGATGTCGATAAAGTCGTTCATAAAGCCTTGGAAAAACAGCTGATAAATCCGGATACGGCGGATGCCCTCTCAAGAGACGAGAAACTCATGCTCATATTTCATCCGGGACTCTCCACAAAAGACGAAATAAGCGATCTATCGGGAAGGGGCGTCGGTGCGGACGCCGTCAAAAAGACGATCGAAGAGTTAGGCGGAAAGATATTTCTTAAAAGCCGAAAAAACAGAGGAACCGTCTTGACTATGGAACTTCCGGTCAGCGTCGCACTTAGCAATGTATTTCATGTCAAAATGAACGAAAACAATTATGCGATAGATATGGACAGAATCGTTGAAACCGTTCAAGTGGAAAAAGATCAAATCCAAAAAGCCAATCACCGTCCTTTTATAAATCTTCGAGGAAAGCTGATCCCGCTTCTTTATGAAAAAACGCTACTTGGAGAGAAAAAAGAGGACAAAAAACAACAAAACATAGTCGTTCTCGAAGGTGAAAACAACACACATTTCGGTCTGGTTGTCGATAATTTCGTAAATCAACTCGATGTCGTACAAAAACCGCTTAGCGGCTCATTGAAATCGCACCCTCTTATCAGCGGAACGTCGTTGCTAGGCAACGGAGACGTTCTTTTCATTCTTGATCCGCTCAAAATCGTATCGCAACACATCGGAGGTAAACAATGATAGCACGACCGATCAACAAAAGGATGCTCTCATCCATATTGCAAGAGATCATATTTCCCTTTTACGCAAAACTAAAAAATGACGAGAGAATCAACAATTATATTTTCGACGACGAAACCGTCTATCGTCTAAAATTCAAACAAACGATGCTTAGTTACTGCTTTCTCACCTGTTCCGATACAAACGAGAGCTTCAAAGAGAAATTCGTAAATGCGGGTAAAATTCATGAAAACATCAGCCTCGCTCCCGAACTGCTCGACGAATACGGAACATTGATGTTCGCACTTTATGAAGAGTGGATAGAGAAACATCTAAATCCATCTCAAAGCGAATATAAAAAATGGAAAGAAAAAATCGCTACGGCAAAAGAGCACCTACTTTGTGAATATTCACCGATCGATTTTAAGGAAGACGAATTCTTTACATTCGATAGCGAAGATGTGGACGACTCGATAAATCAAATGCACTATGCCGAAAAAATAGACGCCTCTTTTTATATGTCCACTCAAGAGATAGATGGGTCTGAAGTTGATGAACTAAGTGAGATCTGCGACGATTTCGACAACTTGATCACACACTATGAGATATTGAACGATGAATTGCTTGGACAATCGATCTCTCTTTTTGAAGAGTTCGCAAAGTTCTATGAAAGAAGTTACGAATTTAAAGACATAGGTTACGGAATAAGAGAGCTTATAGTTTATCTCCGCGATTTGAATACGAACGAACTTGAACAAACGCAGCTTGAGATGTTGTATCTCTATATAAACGCTATCGGCAAAGAACTAAACAGCTGGAAAGATTCGGTTTTGATACGGCAAGACGCAAAAGATATCCATTATCTCGATGCGTCGCTTCTAGCGAATATCACTCAACTTAAGATGGCGCTTGACAACTCAAAGCAAGAAGAGGCTCAAGAAGAACTTGAATTTTTTTAAAAAATATCGAAATAAATAAAATTAAAAGGATAATAAAATGGCATTAGTTTCCACCCAACTTAAAACCGGACAACAGAGCGTTGCTCAAAACACTACAACTAACAAACCTTCCAACTCTTCGGGATTTAGCGACCAAAGAAAAAAGCGTACATTAGCGAAACAACAACAAATATCCGAAAATGTCGCCCATCTTGCAAACGATCTTCTAGCAAAAACACAAGAGGGCGTCAGCGCTATCAACGAACTCAAAAGCGCAATGGAACAAATCGCGGCGGCGGCGGAACAAAACGCCGGTGCGGCGGAAGAGAGTCTAAGTGCCGTCAATCAAATTTCTCATACGACACAAGAAAATCTCGACCACACGATAGAAAACACGAAAAAGATCACCGAGGCTCAAACAACGCTTAATCAAACTATGAAAAACATAACATCTTCCAGTCAGCGCATGAACATCGCCTCACAAACGGCTCAGACGATAGTCCAAAAAAGCGGCGACCTTAGAAAAGCGAGTGAAAATATCGGCGAAGCGGTAGGGCTAATAGCAAAAGCCGCCGACCAGACAAATCTTCTGGCGCTAAATGCCGCCATAGAAGCGGCAAGAGCGAAAGAGCATGGCAAAGGTTTTTCCGTCGTCGCCGACGAAACGCGTAGCCTTGCGGGTACTTCGGCGGAAAATGCCGCACAAACAAGAGAAATAGTAGCTCAAATACAATCAAAAATAACCAAGGTCGAAGAGAATATTGTTGATGTGAAAGAGGTCATCCAACAAAGTGCGCAACAGAGTTCACAAATTGCAAACGAAGGAGAAAAACTCGTCTCTTTGGCTCAAAGTTCAACGGATAACACCCGGGTTGCAAACGATAAAATGACAATGCTTTTAAAAGAGACCGAAACTATGCTTCAAGGATCCGAAGGTATCGCAAGCGCGGCTCAAGAACAAGCAAGCGCTATAAATCAAGCGACCAACGCTGTTGACATGCAAGCAAGCGCACTCGGACAAGCCGAACAGGCGGCAATGGAGCTTAGCGATCTCTCCGAAGAGCTTAAAAACTCCACCGACGTCCATAAAGACGCCGAAGAGATAGCAAGTATGGCCGAAGAGCTGAGTAGCGCGGTAGAAGAGATACTCAGATCTATGGAAGAGGTCACGGGCGCACTGGTTCAAATCGAAGAGGCCGCCGCTTTAGCGAACGAAGACGCGATAAAAAACGCTCAAGTTGCGCAAGAGTGTACCGAATATGCCAATGAATCGAATGAAATCTTCATAGAAATCAAAGAGGAGATTGAAAATCTGATAAAAGGGTTGACAAACAGTGCCCGCTCTCTTCATGAGATCGTAGATCTTGTTGCAAAAGGAAACGCGGAAGGTGAATTTACGACAAGCGAAATTCTATCCGTCGAAAAAGATGCAATGAAAATCAATAAAATTCTACGCAAAATCGAGGGTGTCATAACGCAAACTACGATGCTGGCCGTAAGCGGAAATATCGAAGCCGCTCGTGCGGGAGAGTTTGGAAAAGGTTTTGCGGTAGTCAGCAGCGATATCAGAAATCTCGCTCAAGACGCGGGAAGCAACTTGGAAAAGATCATAGATACGATGACGACTCTCGATGAAGAGATCTCGCATATTCTTCGAGAGTGGGGAATCGCCGCAAACAATCTAAACATAGAAAAAGAGCAACTTACTTCACTCTCAAAAGAGCTTGACGACGCAAGTCGTATGGTAGGTGAAATCCCGAAACTGTTAGATACCCTTATTAGTGCCAACGAACAAAACAAAGAAGCTTTAGAACAGATGCTTTTAGGTTCGTCACAGATTCAACAAGCGGCGGAACAAGCACAAAGCAATGCCCAAGAATCTAAAATAGCGGCGGATTTGATCGCTTCGACGGTAAGCCATATGGGAAATCTCGTAGAGGAACTTGCGGTACTGGCGGATGAGCTACAGCAAGGATAAAAGATGAAAATACCGGAAAATATACTTGAGGTGAAAATTGCCGATGAATACTTCGGATTTGACGGAGACGCTATCGAGCAAATCCTACGAATTCCAAATATCACTCCGGTTCCTCTTAGTACGTCGTCTTTAAGAGGAGTCGTATCTCTAAGCGGGAAAATAGTTACGGTCATAGATACCGCCGTCGTTTTGGGATATGATCCGATAGATATATCAAACGACAAGTGTAGAATCTTGACGCTCAACATCGACGGAAGCGATTACGCTCTTTTAGTTGACAGTGCGGAAGATATGGGCGGTGTCGAGAGTGAAAACTACGAAAGTATGGATAAAAACGACAGTATGATCGCCGGATTTTACAAACAACGAAGTCGAATTTGTCAAGTTGTTGACATATCCTCCGTATGCGAAAGCGTATCGCTTCAAAGTTTTACACCCGTCGAGATCGAAGATATCTCTTATGATGAAGAGTTAATTGAAAAAAGTTCGAAAAACGACTATTTAGAGAGATTTTTATTTTTTCGTTTAGGGGAGGAGTCTTATGCTCTTGCTTTGGATTTGACAAGAGAGATCATCTTTACACCCGATAGCTTCACACCCATAAGCGAAACCGAAAAAGAGGTTTTGGGAATGATCACTTTAAGAAACGAACTCATAACTTCATTGAATTTAAACGAGATATTCGGATACCCTACCCCAAGTCGCAACGATAAACAAAGACTTTTGATTGTTTCGTACGACAGTAAATCAACGGCTCTTTTGGTGGATGAAGTGGAAGATGTCAAAGATATATCGTCAAACGATTTAGAACAATTTCCCTCCGATCAACTCGACTCTAAAATCGAATCGTTATATAAAAGCAACAACCGCGTCACATCGGTCATAAACGGGATGTATATAAAAAATTTGATACTTCATCACTATATACAAGAAGAGAAAAAAAGCGATGAAACTATAAAACTTAAAGAAGGAGAAGAGATGGCGGAAGTAGTGGTTTTTGGCGTCGGTGACGAAGAGTATGCGCTCGATATAGAGAATGTTCAAGAAATTATAAAATACTGCGAAGTAACGCCCATACCGGAAGCTCCGCAGTTTGTTGAAGGTATGATAAATCTGCGTGGGTCAGTTATTCCGATCATCTCTTTGCCCGATCGTTTGGGCTTTTGTAAAAATATAACTCAAGACAGCAAGATACTAGTCAGCATCATAGACGGTGAAAAAGTTGGACTTTTCGTAGATGAGGTGAAAGAGATACTCTCTGTTGAAGATCGTTTTATTTCTAAAAGTAAGGCTGAAGACTCACTTTTTAGTGAGATATTGAACCTTCAAGAGGGTCAAAGAGTGATTTTAAAATTAAGAAATTCGAGTATCATCGACGCAAAAACGCTTGAGCGAATACGAATAGAGGAGGAAGCACTTGTCTAAAAAAGTATTGGTTGTCGATGACAGCGCGTTGATAAGAAAACAGATGGGAGAGCTACTCTCAAATAACGGATATGACGTCGTTTTTGCGAAAAACGGTCAAGATGCGATCGATCAAGCTCTAGCAAAAGATTTCGATGTCATAACCATGGATATAAATATGCCCGTTTTAGACGGTCTAAGCGCCGTTAGGGAGATCATGAAGAAAAAACCGACTCCTATCTTGATGGTTAGCTCGCTTACGAAAGATGATGCGCAAATTACGCTTGAAGCGCTGGAATTAGGTGCTATCGACTATGTGGCAAAACCGGGAACACTCACTCTTAGAGTCGAGCAAAGTAAAGAAGAGATACTATCCAAGATCAAAATGGCGTCGCGCATTCCGAAAAATAGACTCAAAATCAGAAAAAGCGCTATGCGCAAAAAAAGAGAGGTTCAAAACAGGCCGGCAGAAAATGTAGAAAATAGTACTTTAATTCAAAAAAGCAAAGTTTTGGTATCTAAAAAATTCGATAGAATCGTTTTGATAGGGGCTTCCACCGGAGGACCTAGACTCATCGAAGAAATTTTGACATCTCTACCCGCGGATTATCCCTATCCCGTTTGTGTCGTACAGCATATGCCCGAATCTTTCACGGCGGGGTTTGCGTCAAGACTCAACAAACATGCGCAAATAGAAGTCGTGGAAGCCAAGCTTAACGATACCTTGCAAACCGGCAAAGCCATAATAGCAAAAGGCGGAGTTCATCTGCATTTTTCAAAAAAAGCCAGCGGGGCGCTTAGTGTAAAGCTTGTTCCAAATAGCATGAAACGCTTTTTCGTTCCTTCCGTTGATGAGATGTTCTTTTCGATTTCAAAACAGTTTGATGCTAAAAACATTATGGCGGTTGAACTTACCGGCATAGGAGATGACGGTGCCGACGGTATGGTTGAGCTTAGAAAAAAAGGAGCATATACTTTAGCCGAAAGCGAAGAGACGGCGGTAGTATATGGAATGCCAAAAGAAGCGTATGTGCGAGGCGGTGCGGTAAAAAAACTGGCTTTTTCAAAAATAGTGGACGAAATACTAAGTTACCCGACAAAGGAGATAGAAGATGGCACTCAAAAAAAATACAGATCGACAGAACCGGCTATATAGATTTGAGGATTTTTCACAAGCTCTGAGTGTCTTTGAAAACTCGAAAGAGAGCGAGCAAACTCGTCTTGAGGCTTTGGAGTATATCTCTTCGCATAAAGAGATAAGTTCGATTTTAAAGATTTTGAGCCGAAAATTTCAAACAAACGATGTCAGTGATCATATATATATAAATTGCGCTTTCGCCGCTTTCGCTCAAAAACCCAGACGCGAAGAGGATTTCGATAAAATGTTCGAGATGCTTCAAAGCGATAACGCCTATCTTCGAAACGCGGCGATTAAGTTCGTTCAAGAGTATGGGAAAGAGGCGAAAGTCTTTATCGAAAAGCTCATGAATAGCGATGACCGTGATATCCGTATATTTGCCATCAATATTTTGGGAGATGTAAATTACGACGAATCCATCGATATGATGCGCTATTTCATAACTAAAGAAGAGGATCTAAACGCCCTGATGACGGCTGTGGATTATCTTGGAGAGATCGGAAGCTGCGAAGATATACCTCTGCTTGTAGCCGTCAAAGATCAATACAAGCACGAGCCTTATGTAACATTCGGCATCGACTTGGCAATCGATAAACTTAAGGAAGAGGTATGTTGATAAGTGAGCGAGATTTTATAAAGCTACGGGATGTAGTATATAGAAGAAGCGGGATTTTCATCGATGAGAAAAAATATACCACACTCTCAAGAAAGATAGAAGAGTACATGACAAAAAACGGTTATGAATCGTTTCGAACTTTCTTTCATGATATAAGATTCAATCAAAATAAGAGCATTTTCCAAGATCTTATCAACATAGTAACGGTGAACGAGACATATTTTTATAGAGAGAAGTATCAGTTTGAAACTCTTGTAAATCAAGTTTTACCCGAACTTCATCAAATAAGAGCCGCAAACCAACCCATTCGCATCCTCTGTTCGCCGTCATCCACGGGTGAAGAACCCTACTCGATCGCTTTACACCTGCTCGATGAGGGTAAACTAATAGAAGAGAGAGATTTTGAGATTATCGGTTTAGATATCGACTCTACCGTTATCAATAAAGCCAAAATGGGAAAATTTACAAAACGAAGCATTCAGTTTATCCCTTCCCACTTACTTTCAAAATATTTCACTCAAGAGGGAATGCTTTATCAGATCGCCGATTTTTTGACCGATGTCATAGATTTTCGGGTCGTCAATGTCATGGATAAAATGCAGATGAAAAAGCTTGGAAAATTCGATGTCATATTTTCCAGAAATATGCTGATATATTTTGACGATAGCAGCAGACGAGAGGTTGCTATGACATTTTACGAGATGCTAAATCCGGGAGGCTATGTATTTTTAGGTCATGCAGAGAGTATGAGCCGCATCGTTTCGATTTATGAGAGCCAAAAGCTTGGAGAATCGATCGTATATCAAAAAAACAGATAAGGAAAATTATGCAAATAGAAGAAAGCACTTTAGTGGTAAACGAACCCGTAAACGATGAAATGTGCGAAGAGTTCATAGCTCTTTGCAAACAAGAGGAGATAGAAACGATCCATATCTCGACGGAACAACTCTCTTCATCTATCATGCAGGCACTTTTTTGCATGAAAGATAAAAAGAGAGTTTTTTTCGACGATCTATTTTTGGCAAAAATATATAAGCGTGTTCGCTAATTAAAATTTGAGGCGGTATTCTCTTTGAGATATCGTCACTAATCGGTAAACAATATAAACCATATCAATTACTGTCAAATAGACCTGCTACTTTTTGAAACAATTCTTTAAAATAGATAAATTTATCCCAAATAAGTATATCATTTATAAAAATTAAAGAAATTTAATTATTTTGATTTTAAACATAATTATTTAAATTATATAAAACAAATTAAAATATCATGCTTTTTTAATAAAATTCTTTCAATCTTGATTAAGTTTTACTTAATTGTATAGTGATTAGAATAACTCCATATATATTATAAAAAGGATGATTCGATGATTCAAAACTCTCTTCTATCAATTGCGGCGGCTTTAATAATCTTTAGCGGATGCGACGGTTCTATACAAAACAATAATACGGATTATTCCGGTTCAAATACTATTGCTGAAAATGATAAAAGCATATCTGAAAAAGCGGAGGTAAAACTATCTCATACTATCATTGAGTCAGGAGAAACAGTTGATTTCGCTCTTTCCGACACATCCGGAGTCAAATCTATTGAATGGAGAGATAAGAATGGAAAATTGCTCTCTACAAGTCTAAAATTTAACAGACTTTTTATCGAAGAGGGAGAATATGACACTATTGCCGTAGTTACCGATAAAAATAATAAAATTATAACGGATAAAGTTACAGTTAAAGTCATTCGCAGTACGACGGTAGTTACACAAACACCGAATATGAAGCCGGTATCTAAAATAAGCGCTGAAGCGGTAGAAATCATGGACGAGGAGTATATCCACCTAAGCGATGACGGCAGTTACGATCCGGATGGAGAAATCGTCAAGTACGAGTGGAGAGATATGGACGGTATCTTACTCAGCAGTACGAAAAATCTCGACAGAAAGATGCACTACTGGCCTCAATACGACCAAGGAGACGGCACAACACGCTATGTCAAAACCCTCTATGTCACCGATGATAAAGGAGCGGTCTCCTCTTCTAGTATCGAGATTATCGTGCGTAAAAAACCATCTACCAACAAAGCACCGACCGTCGATGCGGGAAAAGATCAAACTATCACATCCGGCGAAACCGTCACATTAAATGCGATCGCCAACGATCCCGACGGTACGATAGTTAAATACGAATGGAAAGAAGGCAGTGTAGTTAAATCGAACGATCCGGCTTTGACATTGGAAAATTTATCAACAGGTACACATATCTTTACCATAACGGTTACCGATGATAAAGGAGCGACTGCCGATGATACGGTTGTTATTACGGTAACCGCCCCCGTCGTAACAAATCAAGCACCGATAGCGGATGCGGGTGCGGATGCGAATCTGGTGCTGGGAGATAGAAGTATCAAGTTAGACGCAAGCGCTAGTTATGATCCGGAAGGAAACAGTTTGACATATCAATGGGAAGTTATAAAAAAACCTGCGGGAAGCACAATAAATACTACGCTAAGCAATGAAAAAGATCCATACTTTAACGCCGATAAAGCTGGAGAATATCATATAAGACTCACTGTAAGCGACGGTAGTTTATTTAGTACGCCGGATGAAGTTATTGTAACCGTAGAGGAAAATCCAAATGATATTTATACTTTTTACGGTACGATGGTTGATAAAAATAGTGGACTTATGTGGCAAAACAATAGAATTTATAGATGGAAATGGAATATAGGCAATAACGAACCTATTGATGTTAAAGATAGTCAAATTGAATATCATTTGGAAAAAAACGCGACGATTATCGACTTATGTGAAAGTATGACTTATGCGGGATATAGTGACTGGCGAGTACCGACTATAGAAGAACTTGAGGATCTTCAGGGAAAATACATAAATGACTCACAATATAATGAATTGATTAAAAATGGAACTGAATATTTTGTCAATCAAACTTTATGGTCATCTACCGAATCACAAACAGACCCCAATAAAGCATGGAAACTTTATTTTTCATCCGGTCCAGCAAAAACACACTCTAAAACTATCTCACACCATGTTATCTGTGTTCGCAACACACAAATCAACAACGACTAGTCGTACTTAAACACATATAAAACATTCGAGTCCTTTACTTTTTTAAAAAAGTAAAGGACAAATAAAATTCATCGTGATAAAATTTTATGCGTTAAATCAAAAATTAAACGAAATCCAAAAGATACCGTGCCAGACGCAAAGCGCCGGTTCGGTGAGATATCTCTTTTTTTATATCATCGTCCAACTCTCCTAAAGTTTTGTCGAAATTTTCAGGTACAAACATCGGATCGTATCCGAATCCTCTCTCGCCTTTGGCTTCGTCTATGACACTGCCGTGCATCCAACCATGAACCGTAAATTCCCCTTTTTGCGAAACCATCGCCATAGCTGCCGTATAGTAGGCGGGAGTTTTTTTGATTGATCTTTTTTTGAGTTCTTCTATCAGTTTAAAAAGATTCTCTTTATCGCTAGCACCCTCTCTAGCAAATCTGGCGCTATAAATTCCCGGTATATTTCCAAGAGCCGGAACGGTGATACCGCTATCGTCGGAGAGTACTACAAAATCCTCTCTCAAAAGATCTTTAAGCCTTTTGTAAACGGCTTGAGCTTTAATGAGAGCGTTTTGTTTATATGTCGTTCCGTTTTCGACTATATCGAACTTATCGATAAAGGTCGTATATGGTAAAACTTCACTACTTTTATAGTAATTTTGTATCTCTTTTATTTTGCCTTTATTGCCGCTAGCGAGAATTATTTTCATCTTCAACCTTATTTAAAACTATTAGGACTATAATTATCCAAATTGAACCCTTAGGGGATTTTCGATGAATTATAACACAATTAGGGGGATTTGATGATCAAATCGGTTTTACCGCTTAGCATGATCATAGCGCTTAGATTTTTCGGTCTTTTTATCGTACTTTCGGTGCTGTCGGGTTATGCGAAAGATTTACCCGGAGGAACCGCTTTTTTAGCTGGTATAGCACTCGGCGGATACGCTTTGACTCAAGCTGTGCTTCAAGTGCCGTTTGGAGTTTTGAGTGATAAAATAGGGCGGAAAAAGACGCTTCTTATCGGGCTTTTGATATTCGCTCTGGGTTCCGCGATAGCGGGTATGGCGGAAAATATCTATGTACTTCTTTTGGGAAGATTTTTACAAGGAGCCGGAGCTATCGGCTCGGTCGTAACTGCGATGATAGCCGATCATGTAAGAGAAGATCAAAGAGCTCATGCGATGGCGATTATGGGAATGGTTATCGCTATGAGTTTCGCGGCGGCTATGATATTGGGACCCGTGATCGCGGGCTATTTTTCGGTAGGCGCGCTATTTTGGCTGACTTGCGCTCTGGCACTTGCGGCTCTTTTGATCTTGTTTACAGCGGTACCGGAACCGCCGAAGATAGAACATCATTACAGCGAAGAGGAAGCGAAGATAAAACATGTATTTAAAGATAAAGATCTTGTTCGAATGTATGTCACTTTTTTGTTTCACAGCTCGACTATGGCGATCGCCTTTTTTGTCATACCGATTTTGATGAAACATAAGTTCGATATGGTTACGATGGATTATTGGAAGGTCTATTTGCCCGCCGTGATTCTTGGAATTTTGGCTATGGGACCGGCTGCGGTTTTCGGGGAGAAATATAGCAAAGGAAAAGAGATATTTTTGATTTCGATCGGTTTTATCATGATCTCTTTTCTATTGATGGGTTTTAGTAGTTCGTATATGTTGTTCGCCGTCGGCGTGAGTATGTTTTTTATAGGTTTCAATATGTTCGAACCTTTACTTCAATCTTTCGTCTCAAAATTCGCCAAAGTTCACCAAAAAGGCGCGGCGCTCGGCGTTGCGAATACTTTCGCTTATGTCGGTATATTTTTGGGAGGAGCTATAGGAGGATGGCTGTATCAACACTTCAACGAAGAAGGTGTTGCCATTTTCGTACTATTTGTCTCTCTTTTTTGGCTCTACTGGATATGGGGCATGAGAAATCCCGGACTAAGAAAAAACCTCTTTTTGCCGATGGACAAATACGACAGAGAAAAAGTTCCGATGTTAAAAACGACAAAAGGAATCAGCGACTTTTATATCAACGAAACAGAAGGTACGATTATCGTAAAATATGACGACGAAACACTTCAAGAAGACGATCTTCGAAGGATGCTTTTAAAATAGTTGATTTATGTAGTTTTATTTTTTACTGCGCTTTTGGCGGCTACTTTGCTGCCCGGCGGCAGTGAGACCCTACATCTTACCGAAAGGATACCAGTATCTGCCGGTGAACCATATGATAAAATATGATTTTTTATGCACGGCTATCATTTTGCCGAAGCTAAAGTTTTGGCATATCCACCCCTCGTAACACTCATAAGCATTACCCGTTTTTTTGCCAAAAAACAAGCCGTATTTATCATAAAATTTTTCCAAGAAGTAGTAAGCGTCTCTTTTTTGTTCTTTAAACGAATAGATAAACTCTTTATAATCCGACACTCTAGTGTAAACTCCGTATAGATCATAAAATCCCCAACTAGTTATACCGGCAAGTTTCAATTCGCCGTCTTCCTCCACCAATAGTGGTCCTCCGCTATCGCCGACGGCGCTATTTTTTGAGGATTTTATACCCGCACAAAGCATATCGTCGTCGATGATGTAGTCATACTCGTAATATGTATCAAAACACTCATCCCACGCTATGATGGGAAGTAGAGCCTTTTGCAAAATCTGAGCGCTTAAATAGTAGTATCCGTTTACGACATATTTGTATCCCCACCCTAAAACGGTCGCATTTTTCTCGTATAAATTATCATCCGAGACCAATTTCAAAACAGGCAGATCGACAGGTTCGTTTAGTTTTATCAAGGCGATATCAGAACCCATATCAAATCTATTTATCGAAGAGTTATAGTCGGGGTGAACGATATAGCTTTGCACATCCCGGACAATTGTTTCATTTGTATCGACGGTAATATTGTAGGTATTTAAAACGACCTTTATAATGGAGGGA
>Ga0256914_1002289_pt1 | contig 16186 bp, 12 predicted proteins | sample HulkmetaG_FD_191571 | JGI IMG/M metagenome (GOLD analysis project Ga0256914, IMG submission 191571) | Hydrothermal chimney microbial communities from Main Endeavour vent field at the Juan de Fuca Ridge, Pacific Ocean - Hulk | ecosystem: Environmental > Aquatic > Marine > Hydrothermal vents ... | reverse complement strand
ACGACAACATCTTCTCCCTGGTCGGAGAGAAGCGGATCCACCACTCCCACGGAAACCTGCTGCTGGGAGCCTTCTACAAGTACAAGGGGTTCGAGGCGGATGGACGCTTCGACGATCGAAGCTCCCGCTTCGACAATTCGCTTCACCTCGGTTCGCTCTACCTGGAGGAGAGCTACAGCTTCAACCCGGAAACGACACTCATCGCCTCCTACAAAGGCGACATCTACCGGTACGATCGCACCATCGAGTCGAAACGGAAACAGATTCTACGGGCCGGTATCATAAAAAACATCGGCCATCTGCAGTTCAAGGCCTTCTATACGAAAACCTACTACGCGGTACCGATGCTCTATCTCTACGGTCCCGACCAGATCCCATTCAAAGCCGATCCGAACCTCAAGTTTCCCGAGCCGACTCTCACCTCCGTCGGGTTTCGCTACAAAGAGGGCCGTCATATCGTCGATACGCGGATATCGCTCATCGAGGTCAAGAACAAGATCCTCACCAAGCCCGACGGCACCCTCTTCAACAAGTCGAAGGGCTGGTATCACCAGTACGAGTTTCGCTACCTCTACGCCCTCGACCACGACACGAAACTCAAGCTCGACTTCTACTGGGGGGAAAACGCCGCCAACATCGTCATGAGCCCCAAATATGGTGGGCATCTGCAACTCTTCCACACCATGAAGAATTTCGACCTCTACGGCGAAGTGAGCTACCGGAGCAACTACACGCTTTTCGGGGTGGATGTCGACCCGAGCTTCGACACCACAGCCGCCATCAAATACCATCTTACGAGGGATCTATCGATCGGTCTGCGGGGAGAGAATATCTTCGGTACAGGATTCAAACAGGCCTACAGGGGACTGACTCACCCCCTGCCTGTCTATGACAGAAAGTTCTGGATCAACATGGAGTATCTGTTTTGAAAAAGCTACTGTTCATACTCGTCACGGCACTGGTACTCTCCGCATCGGCTCTCGAAAAGGAGCGGAGAATCTACAGGACGATTCTTACCGCCATCTTCCCGGACAAACAGATCATCCACGTCTGGCTCGACAACCCGAAGAAGCGGGAGATTTTCGAAAAGATCGATCGGGTGAAGGTCGTCAAAAACCACAAGGATGCAGACATACTGATCCTCTATAAATCGTTCGACATTCCTACCGACGACAAGATCGTCTTCGCCGACGGCTACCTCGTCTTCGAACACTACAAAAACAAGCTGGTGGGCGGTTTCTACTGGCAGAAGGGGCGCCCGAATCTCGTCTTCATCAAGAAGAATCTCAAAAGCCACGATATCAAGCTTCCAGAGAGTCTCAGAGAGTATATCGAGGATGGGATGTGAAATCGATCCGTCGTATCTACGCACTTCTGATCGCAACCATCATCGCTTCCATCCTCTATCTCTACAATGGGGTCAGTACCACCCATACCAAACTGATCGAAAACCTTGAAAAAATCTTCGTCCTGCAGGCGGGGCAGTTCGCCGAGAATATCGAAGAGGAGCTCAAGCACCATATCGATATGAACGAGGATCTCTACAGCTATCTCAAGAGACGACCCACTCTGCGAAAGGAGCTGGAGCATACCCTCTCGGCCCTGGTGACCCCATCGTTCAAATATGTCTATGTCCTCTACCGGGACAAACGGGGCAAGTATCGCTACCTGCTCGACGGCAGCAAGGAGGACAAAGGACTCTTCGACCAGAAACTCGATGTGGACAAGGAAAAATGGAACCGGTGCTACGATACCGGCAGGGATCAGGTCCTCACCCAAAAGGATCTGGAGGGGCTCTGGATCACCTACCTCAAACCGATCCTCTATGAAGGAAGGGTCCATGGAGTCATAGCCATCGACTTCTCTACGGGGCTTCCCGCCACCATCGCGAAAGCGACTCGCCCTTTGGAGAATATCTTTCTTTACATCTTCGTAGCCATCGGGATCTTGTTGCTCATTCTCCTCTATCAGACGATCCTCAATATCAGAACCAAGAAAGAGAGTATCATCGATCCGCTCACCTCCACCTACAACCGCAACTTCCTGCGCGACTTTCTCAAATCGATCAACCCCGCACGCTACCAGATCATGATGGTCGATATCGACCACTTCAAGAAGATCAACGACAATTTCGGCCACAAAGCCGGCGACCTGATCCTGCGAGAGGTGGCCGAAGCGATCAAAAAGGAGCTCCGTGAAAAGGATCGTGTCATACGCTTTGGCGGAGAGGAGTTTCTGATCTTTCTCTATCGGGAGAAACAGGAGTGTTCCGCGGCAAAAATCATTTCCAACAGGCTCAAAGAGAGTATCGAAAAGAGGGTTTTCACCTATGAAAACATGCCGATCCACATCACCGTATCGATCGGCATCGCCTCACATCCGGAACACTTCAAAAGTGTTCCGGACGCGATCAAGCACGCCGACGAGATGCTCTATATCGCCAAACGCGAAGGGCGGAACAAAATCGTTTTCGACAAAAACCAATCTTCGGCCAGAGTGGATGAGAAACGAACGATCGGAGAGGTGAAAGAGGCCCTGGAGGATGGTCGAATCGTCTGTCACTATCAACCCATCATAGATCTGACGAGTGGTAAAACCGTCAAGTATGAGGCACTGGTTCGGATGGTCGACAAAGAAGGCCAGATCGTTTCACCATACTTTTTTCTCGAATCGATCGCCTATACCAACATCTATACCGATTTGACCAAACAGGTCCTTCAAATCGTTTTTCAGCAGATCAAGACAAACCGGATTCCAATCAGTATCAACCTCAATCTTTCCGACATTCTCGACAATATGATCTATATGATCATACTCGACGAAATCAAAGAGAATCTCGAGCTTGCCGAATGGCTCATCATCGAACTTCTGGAGAATGAACACCATGCCACTATCGATATCCTCAAAGAGAGGCTCCTGGAGCTCAAATCCTACGGGGTGAAAATCGCGATCGACGATTTTGGAAGCGGCTTTTCCAACTTCTCCATCTTCCAGGATCTGCCCATCGACATCCTGAAAATCGACGGATCTCTCATCAAAGATGTCGACAATTCCAAAATCGCCTACTCCATCACCGAATCGATCACACTCTTTGCCAAAAAGCTGGAGATCGAAACCGTTGCCGAATTCATCCACAGCGAAGAGATCCTGCGTATCGTCAAGTCTCTCGGCATAGAGAACGGCCAGGGGTTCCACCTCGGGAAACCGGCCGAAACGATCTCCCTCGACAAAACGCCAATCAAACAGGCATCTGAAATTTCTGCGTAACCAGCTCCCCACCCCCGTCGAAATAGAGATAGTAGAGCAGATCTCTCTTTACGGGCTCCCCGGCCAGATAGCGGAGTGCGAGATTGGCCTGCAGCGACGCGATATGCATGACGATCGGCGCAGCGATCCCGGCCGGCTGTCTCTCCATGATCTTGAAAGCGTCGAAGCTGCTGCGCTCGATGAAGCAGACCTGCCCGTTGAACGCCTCGACCGACCCGTAGATCCATGGAGTACCGATCCGTTTGGCGTAGGCGTCGATCTGGGCACGGCTCGGGAGATTGTCGGTCGCATCGAGAATCAGATCGTAGGAGCGGTCGGTCCGGGCGAACTCTTCGAACCGCATCGGATAGGGTGTCGCCTTCACGAAGGGACAGCGGCTCTCGACGAGCCGGGCCGCCACTTCGGCCTTCAGCCGCCCCTCGTCGCCGACGCGGAACGCGATCTGCCTGTGAATGTTGTGTACGGAGACTTCGTCGAAATCGACCAGATCGATATGGCCGATCCCGCTGGCGCCGAGGGCGATCGCCAAGGAGCTTCCCAACCCCCCCGAACCGATGATGGCGATCTTCCGATCCTGCAACGACCGTTGGGTCTCCTCTCCCCAGAGCATCACCTGGCGGTTGAAGTAGTGAAAATATTCCTGCATCCTGAACTCCATTTTTAGCCGATTATAACATATAATCTGCTCTTATGCGAGTGCCCTATCCCAGCCTTCTTTTCAACTGCCTTTCGAACCCCCAGGTCTTTTTGGCCTCCCGCCTCTTCCTCCTGTCGACGGAGACGACCATGAGAGACTCTTTGTCCTCCAGTACGCTGACCACCTCACCCATCGGATCCAGAAGCATCGAGTCGCCGTAGAAGCTCCATTTCAGCTCGCCGTCGACATAGTCTCCCACCCGGTTGGCACGCAGAATGAAGATATTGTGCAAAAAAGCTCTGCTCTTGAGGATCTCGCGCCAGCGGTTGTGCGATCCGAACGTTGCGGAGGTAGGAAGCAGCAGCAGATCGACATCCCGGGCGTTGAGACGGTCGAAAAAGTGGTTGAAATGGAGCTCGAAGCCTCCAATGAGACCGAATCGCACCCCCTCGTGGGTGAAGACCATCGGATCCTCGAGCGGCTTGACCTCGTTGGCGAAGAACTTCGCTTCGTTCCAATGGCTGTAGTCGATCAGAATCTGCTGAACGTAGGTGTGGGTGTTTTTCGGCGTCACTTTGACGATCGTCTTGTAGCAGCGGCCGTTCTTGACCTGTACGAGGGGCGCGACGACGACCATTTCGTATTTTCTGCTCAAATCCCTCATCATCGCCAGGTGGTGGTCGCTCTGGTCCTTGATCATGTTGGGAGGCATCCGCTCGAGCTCTTTGAAAAAGTGGTTGAGCACATACTCACCGAGCAGAATCAGTTTCGCCCCTTTGGCCCTTGCCGTCTTGAAATAGTGGTCGAGCGCATTGGGGCTCATCCCCTGCGTCGGCATCTGGAGCGCCGCGATCCGGATCACGACGACGCTCCGCTCTCGATTTCGCTCCGCTCGATCGTCTCGATCTCGATCTTCGCCTCTTCGAGAATCCTGCCCGCCTCTTTCAGCAGCCTCATCCCCTCCTTGTAGAGTTTCACACTCTTTTCGAGCGGAATGTCGGGCTCCATCAGCTGCTCCATGATCTTCCTGGCCGCTTCGACCCTCTCTTCGAAACCGTTCTCTGTTTCCACTCTGACTCCTTCAATCGGGATTGGTTATCTCAATTTCGATCCGTTGACGACATCCGCCACATATCCGCTGAACTTGTCGATCTCGACCAGGAAGGCGTCGTGCCCGTAATCGCTGTCGACCTCGTAGTAGCTGACCAGATGCCCCTGCCCCTGCGCCTCCATGACGATCTTGATCTCTTTCATCTCTTCGGGCATGAAGAGCAGGTCCCGGCTGAAGGAGACCAGGTGCAGATCGGTCCTGATCCTCGATAGCGCCTCGTTGAGCGAATCGTATCCGCGTGAGATGTCGAAAATGTTGATCGCCTTGGTGATATAGAGGTAGCTGAGCGGATCGAACCATTTGCTGAAGCCATACCCGTTGTACTCCAGATAGCGCTCCACCTGGAACTTTCCGAAAAGTTCGAAAAGACCGTCGGTCTCGACGTAGCTGCGGCCGAATTTGCGATCCATCGACTCGGGACTCAGATAACTGATATGTCCGGCCATCCGTCCGACGGCGAGCCCTGTGAACCCCTCCTCGGCGAAATCTTCGGGTTCGTAGTTGCCGTTTTTGAACTTCGGGTCCCTGACAATCGCCTCCTGCACCACCTTGTTGAAGGCGATCGCCCAGGGGCGCGTGGCGTGCGTCGCCGCCATCACGATCGTGTGCTTCGCGAATCCCGGATACTCCACCGCGAACCGAAGCGCCTGCATTCCCCCCATGGAACCTCCGACGATCGCATGGAGACGGTCGATCCCCAGGCGTCCGAGCAGGATCCGCTGGGCCTTGACCATATCCTTGACGGTCACCACCGGGAACTTCAGCCGGTAGCGCTCCTCGGAAGGATAGATCTTCGACATCGGCCCCGTCGAACCGTAGCAGCTTCCGATGACATTGACGCAGATGACGAAAAAACGCCTCGTATCGATCGCCTTTCCGTCACCCACGAGCCCGTCCCACCACCCCGGCTTCCGGTCCCCTTCATAGCGACCCGCCACATGGTGGCTTCCGCTGAGGGCGTGGGTGATGAGAACGGCGTTGCTCTTCTCTTCGTCGAGCTCGCCGTAGGTTTCGTACACCAGTTCGTAGGGTTCGAGTATACGGCCGCTCTCGAGATAGAGGGCATTGGTAAAGAGCTCTTTGCGCGTCGTGATTTCCAATGAGTCGTACCTTTTGTCCGTGCTTTCCTACCGTCAGATATGGTAGTTGGGCGCCTCTTTTGTGATCATCACGTCGTGCACGTGGCTCTCCTTGAGCCCGGCACTCGTGATTTCGACGAACTCCGCCCGCTCCCAGAAGGTGGCGATGTCCCTGCTGCCGCAGTATCCCATCGAGGAGCGCAGACCTCCGGTGAGCTGGTGGATCACATCGGCGATCCGCCCCCGGTAGGGAACCCGCCCTTCGATCCCTTCGGGAACCAGCTTATCAGCCGCAGTCCCCTCCTGGAAGTAGCGGTCGGTACTCCCTTTGGTCATCGCTCCGATACTCCCCATTCCACGGTAGCTCTTGTATTGTCGCCCCTGGAACATGATGGTTTCGCCCGGGCTCTCTTCGGTCCCGGCGAGGATCGAGCCGGCCATGATGCAGCTGGCACCCACCGCCAACGCTTTGGCGACGTCTCCGGAATACCTGATGCCGCCGTCGGCGATGACGGGTACGCCATGTGTATGCCCCACCTGCGCACACTCGTCGATGGCGCTGATCTGCGGGACTCCTACGCCGGCGACGATACGTGTCGTACAGATCGAACCGGGGCCGATCCCCACCTTGATCGCGTCGGCCCCCGCCTCGATCAGATCCTCCGCCGCCTCGCTCGTGGCGATGTTTCCTGCGATGATGTCGACATCGAGTTCATCCTTGAGCGCTTTGAGGGTGTCGATGATCCCCTGGGAGTGGCCGTGGGCCGAATCGAGCACCAGAACATCCGCTCCCGCTTCGGCCAGAGCCCGCGCCCGTTCGATCTGCCCCACCCCGATCGCGGCGCCGACACGAAGACGTCCGAACTCGTCCTTGCAGGCGTTGGGATACTCTTTGCGTTTCTTGATATCCTTGATCGTCACCAACCCCTGCAAGATCCCCTCTTCGTCGATGAGGGGGAGTTTCTCGATCTTGTGTTCGTGCATGATGTCGGCCGCCTCGTCCAGGGAGATCCCCTTCGTGGCCGTGATCAGCGGCATCTTCGTCATCACCTCCTCGACCCTCTTCTCCATATCGGTTTCGAATCGCATGTCACGGTTGGTCAGGATGCCAAGAAGCTTCATCGAACCATCAACGATCGGCACACCGGAGATGCGGTATTCGCGCATGATCGCCTCCGCTTCGCCGAGCGTCTGTCCCGGGTGCATGAAGATCGGGTCGATGATGATTCCCGATTCGCTCTTCTTGACCTTCCGGATCTGCTTCACCTGGGTCTGGGTATCCATGTTTTTGTGGATGATTCCGATCCCCCCAAGACGCGCCATCGCGATCGCTGCACGAAACTCCGTCACCGTATCCATGGCCGCCGAGACGATCGGGATGTTGAGGCGGATATTCCGCGTCAGCCGTGTCGAGATATCGACCTCTTTGGGGAGCACGGTCGAGTGTTTCGGGACCAGCAGGACATCTTCGAACGTCAGGGCACGTTTTCTGATTCTCATAGAGTTTCTCCTTCGTTAATGTTCATAGGCGATCGATTTTTCGAGGCCCAGCGCTCCATCGAAAAGCGTCTGTTCGTCGAAATGGCGTCCGATGAGTTGCAGCCCCACCGGCAGCCCTTCGGCCGTTTTGACGATCGGCAGACTGATCGCCGGAAGACCGGCGAGATTGACGCCGATCGTATAGGCGTCGCTCAGGTACATCTGGAGCGGATCGGCCATCTCCCCGAACCGGAAAGCGGGGGTCGGGGCGACGGGAGAGAGGATCAGGTCGGCCTCTTCGAAAACCGTCTCGAACTCCTCCTTGATCAGATGCCGCACACGCTGCGCTTTGAGGTAGTAGGCGTCGTAGTAGCCCGAAGAGAGAACGAAGCTTCCCAGCAGGATCCGCCGCTTCACCTCCTCCCCGAACCCTTCACTCCGTGTCTTGAGATAGAGTTCGCCCAGCGAGTCGACACCTTCGGCACGCTTTCCGTATCGGATACCGTCGTAGCGGCTCAGGTTCGCGCTCGCTTCGGCGGTGGCGATGATGTAGTAGGCGGCGATATCGTATCGGGCCCCCATCATCTCTTTGTGGACGATCGTGTGCCCGTCCTCTTCGAGCGCCTTTGTCGCCATGGTGTACGCCTCCTGCACTTCGGGACTCGCATCGGCGATGTAGTTGTCGACGACGGCGATCGTCAGCTTCCGGCCGGGATCGAGATTGGGGGTGACGGGAGGGTGGTCGATCTCGGCACTGGTACTGTCGCGCGGGTCGTGACCGCTGATGATATCGTAGAGGATCGCGGCATCTTCGACATTCTGCGTCATCGGCCCGATCTGGTCGAGGCTGGAACTGTAGGCCCCGAGCCCCCAGCGACTCACCCTGCCGTAGGTCGGCTTCATCCCGACGATACCGCAGAAGGCGGCCGGCTGGCGGATCGAACCTCCGGTATCGCTCCCTAAAGCGGCGATCGCCACACCGCCGCCTACCGCCGCGGCCGATCCGCCCGACGATCCGCCCGGTACACGTTTCGGATCGTGCGGATTGAGGGTTTTGCCGTAGAAGCTCGTTTCGGTGGAACTTCCCATCGCGAACTCGTCCATGTTGGCCCGACCGAAGGGAGCGAGACCCGCGCCCCTGATCTTTTCGATCACCGTGGCGTCGTAGGGAGCGACATACCCCTGCAGAATCCTGCTCGCCGCCGTGACGTTCCACCCCTTCACCTGGATGTTGTCCTTGATCAGGAGCGGTACGCCTTCACCCGACTCGTCGAGGGCGACATAGGCGTTCAGTTCACCCTTTTCATCGATTCTTCGCTTCAGATCTTCACGCAGGGCGGCGATCTCCTCCTTCGGCAGCTTCAGGGCCTCTTTCAGCGTTGTCAACCTTCTCTCCTTTTCTTCATCTTCAGCAAAGCGATACCGAGTGCGACGGAGGCGAAGATCGCCACGACAGTCTCGACGATCACCTCCCACGAAACCGGCTGGGACAGATCAAACATTGAGCACCCGGGCACACCGCTCGCAGAGCGCCCCCTCTTTTAATGCCGCGAAGCGCCAGCAGCGGGGACACTTGTGGCCCGGTGCCCGTACGATGACGAACCGATCCCCTTCGATCTCGAACGTACCGAGCGGCTCGGCATCTTCCGAAGAGGAGATCCCGCTCACGACGAACCAGTCTTCGGCATCTTTGGCGCTCAGGACGTCGAGCTTTCCGCTGCGCGTCACGAGAGCGAGTTCGAGGGTCTGCTTGATCCTCCCCTCCTTCTTGAGCCGGTCGACGATCTCGAAGAACGCCTCCCGCGCGGCGACCATGTAGCGCTCGTCGAGCCGTGTCTCGAGCCGAGGCAGCGGTTCGTAGAGCAGATCGAAAACATCTTCGGCCCCCTCTCCGATCACCTTCGGCGCGTACTCCAGCAGCTCGTCGGCCGTGTAGGTGAGTACCGGGGCGACCAGCGGAAGAAGGGCGCGGGCGACCATCGCCATCGCCGTCTGGCTGCTGCGTCGGGTCTCCTCGTCGGTACCGTCGCAGTAGAGGCGGTCTTTGGTGATGTCGAGATAGATTCCGCTCATCTCGTTCGTCAAAAAGTTGTTGAGCGCGTGAAACCCCCTGGCGTAGTCGTAGCGGTCGAAGGCTTCGCGCATCGAAGCGAAGACGTCCGAAGCCTTCGAAACGATCCAGCGGTCGAGTTCGCCCATCCGCTCGGGAGGGATCGGTCGTTCGAGGTCGTCGACGTTGGCCAGCAGGAAGCGGAAGGTGTTTCGGATCTTCCGGTAGTTTTCGGCCACCTGCTTCAAGATGGCGTCGCTGATCTTCAGGTCGCTCTTGTATTCGCTCGTCGCGACCCAGAGTCGCAGGATCTCGCTACCGTACTTCTTGGCAACCTCGTCCGGAGAGACGACGTTGCCTTTGGATTTGCTCATCTTCTCACCCTTCTCGTCGACGGTGAACCCGTGAGTCAAAATCGCTTTGTAGGGGGCTCTGTGCTCGATGGCCGAGCCAAGGAGCAGCGAGCTTTGAAACCATCCGCGGTGCTGATCGCTCCCTTCGAGATAGAGATCGGCGGGGAAGGCGCCCGCATCGTAGTCACGGGATTTGAGTACGGCGTTCCAGGTCGAGCCGCTGTCGAACCAGACATCGAGAATGTCGTTCACCTTCTCGAGATCGGCCGGATCGTATCCGCTGCCCGGGTAGAGAAGCTCCTCGACATCCATCTCGTACCAGGCGTCGCACCCCTTCATCTCGAAGATCATGGCGATGAAGTTGAGCACCTTCTCATCCAGGATCACCTCCCCCGTCTTCCGGTGACGGAAAAAGGCGATCGGAACACCCCAGTCCCGTTGACGGCTGATACACCAGTCGGGACGCCCCTCCACCATCGAACCGAGGCGGTTGCGCCCCCACTCGGGGTAGAAATCCGTCTTTTCGATCTGCTCCAGGGCGATCTGGCGAAGGCTTTTGCTCTCGCCTTCGGGCGTGCCGTCGACGCTGATGAACCACTGCTTCGTGGCACGGAAAATGAGCGGCGTGTGGCTTCGCCAGCAGTGGGGATAGCTGTGGGTGAACCGCTCGGCTTTGAGCAGCGACCTGCCCAGCAGCTTGACGATCTCCTCGTTGGCGTCGAAGATGTGCATCCCCACGAATCGTTCGGGTTCGGGAAGCAGTTGCAGGCGCACCACCGTCTCGTCGAAGCGCCCCTCCTCATCGACCGGCATCACCACATCCAGGTCGTTGGCCAGACCGACACGGTAGTCGTCCTCCCCGTGGCCGGGGGCCGTATGCACGGCGCCGGTACCGTTCTCCATCGAGACATGCTCGCCCAAAACGATACGCGAAGGACGGCCGTTGAGAGGGTTGATGGCGATCATCCCCTCCAGGTCCCGGGCCGGAATCCGCATCTCGACGGGACCTTCGACGACACCGCTTGCAGCCAGATCGTCGAAGAGCTTCTCCGCGACGATGTAGCCGTCATGTGTCAAAACGTAGCTCTCGCGGGGATTGAGACTGATACCCACGTTGGCCGGGAGCGTCCAGGGGGTGGTGGTCCAGATGACGATGGCGGCCGCTTCGGGGTGGCCAAGCCGCTCCCTGGCCGCATCGCCGAGCTCGAAGGCGACGTAGATGGAGTAGTCCTCCTTCTCTTCGTACTCCACTTCGGCCTCGGCAAGAGCGGTACGCTCCGCCCAACTCCAGTAGACCGGTTTGTTGCGCTCCACCAGCAACCCCTTCTGCGCGACCAGGCAGAGGGTGCGATAGATGTTGGCTTCGAAGCGGAAGTCCATCGTCACATAGGGCCTCTTCCAGTCGGCGACGACCCCGAGGGCTTTGAATCCCTCCTTCTGGACCTCGACGAATTTGGCGGCGTGCTGCCGGCAGAGTTCGCGGATCTTCGTCTTGGGCAGCTCTTCCTTCTTCCTCTTGCCGATCCTCTTCTCTACCTGCTGTTCGATCGGCAGACCGTGGCAGTCCCAGCCGGGGGTGAAGCGTACCGCACGTCCCTGGAAATAGTTGTCTTTGACGATGATATCCTTGAGGATCTTGTTGAGGGCGTGGCCGATATGGATCTTTCCGTTGGCGTAGGGGGGTCCGTCGTGGAGCGTGAAGAGTTCCGCCCCTTCACGCCTCCTCTTCATCTTCTCGTAGACATCCCGTTCGAACCATCTGCGGTATCGTTTCGGTTCGTTCTGCGGCAGATTCCCCCGCATCGGAAAATCGGTTTTGGGAAGATTGAGTGTCGACTTGTAGTCCATTCAGCGCTCCGGATAAAAATTGGCTCATTATATGTAAAAGGCCATTAAAAAGCGCTGATTCCCTCTCTTTAAGGGGGTTTCGGTTTGGTATAATGGTGCGAGCCAAGGAGTCGAAGCATGAAGAACAGACTGATCGTCATAGGCAAAAACATCTATATGAACCGGCCCTTCATGGAGTACATCGAACGGGAGCTCGGACATCTCGGATTCCCGGAGCAGATCACGAAACTCCCCGAAACGAGCAGCGATATCGTCGCGCTTCTGCAGGAGCGGATCGCCGCGGAAGGCAACACCGTCATCGTCACGAACCGGAACGCCTTCGCACCCATCAGCAAACTTCTGGCCACGATGACGGACGATACGCTCGTATTGAAAGAGGCGATTCTCATCCCTTCCAAAAGCGAGCTCTACGACGACAACAGTTTTCTCGTCCGCTTCGAAAACCGATCGATCAACGTCGTCATGGCCGAACCAGGAAAGACGATTCCGATCTTTCTGATCGAGCAGGGGGAGAGAGAGGGGACGATCCACCTTTTCAATATGGACGAAAAGGGGGCGCAGGCCGTCTTGGAACCGCTGGCCAGAACGTACGAGGTCGAATTCGCTTCCACGACGCTCACCCCCGGATGGCTACAGATCGAATGCAGTGCCAAGAAGTTCGGTCAGCTCGGCAATTTCCTCAAAGGGGTCAAACAGTTGTTGGGCAACAGGGTCATAGAGTCGACGAACATCTTCGCCTATCTCATCCACAGACTCTCGAAAGCGAACAAAACGGTCACGTTCGCCGAAAGCTGCACGGGGGGCCGCATCGCAGCCAGACTCACTTCCGAAGCGGGTTCGTCGACGATATTCAGGGGCTCTTTGGTCACCTACTCCAATGCACTCAAAGCGGGATGGCTTGGGGTCGAAAAGGAGGTACTCGAGCGGTACGGCGCAGTCAGCAAGGAGTGTGTGGAGCAGATGCTCTCCGGCTCCAGGGAGATCGCCGGTGCCGATTACGCTCTCGCCGTCAGCGGCATCGCCGGCCCCGGAGGAGGAACACCGCAAAAACCGGTCGGAACCGTCATCATCGGCGCCCAAAGCGAGACCCACACCGTCGTCGAAGCTCTCCATTTTGAAGGAGATCGCAACTATATACAGGAGCAGAGCCTCCTGTATGCCTACAAGCTCCTTTTCCAGATCGCCTCGGACGAACTCTTTTGAGCTCCAACGGGCCGATTCTCTTGACAAGGGAGCACTTTTTTCCTATAATTTCGCTCACGTTTGCACGTGCGAGTCAAACTGCGTGCGACCCGTTAGCTCAGCTGGTAGAGCAATTCCCTTTTAAGGAATGGGCCGTTGGTTCGAATCCAACACGGGTCACCATGCTTGGGTTGTAAGGGTCCTTCGACCCCTTCATCTAGTGGCCAAGGATGCCATCTTTTCAAGGTGGACACAGAGGTTCAAATCCTCTAGGGGTCGCCAGTTCAAACGGTCGCTTAGCTCAGTTGGTAGAGCGCCACCCTTACAAGGTGGATGCCAGTGGTTCGAGTCCACTAGCGACCACCATATACTCTCTTGATAGAACGGTGCGGTGGTAGTTCAGTTGGTTAGAATACCGCCCTGTCACGGCGGGGGTCGCGAGTTCGAGTCTCGTCCACCGCGCCATTTCACCCTCGATATGTCCGAAAACTCCCAAAAAGAAGACAAGCTCACTCTGCATAGTGCACAGAATGTCACTATAACGTCATTTGTTACTGTTTTCAAATATTTTTAACGTACAGACTCATGTTAAATTTTCTTTATGTTTTTATTGGTTACAATTACAGGGCAACATCAACCAAGGAGTAACACAATGATCGACAACGACATTGTCAAAATCGCGAACGAAACGAAGAAACTCAACGCGCTGGTCGTCGAGGACGAAAAAGAGGCGAACGAGCTGATGCTCTCGACATTCGGGAACTTCTTCAACTCCGTCGATTCCGCTTCCAGTGGCGAAGAGGCTCTTGAGATCTACAAGGAGAAGAAGCCGGACGTCGTCTTTATCGATATCATTCTTCCGGGGATGGACGGGCTCGAACTCGCACGCAAAATCCGTGAAATCAAGCCCGATCAGATCATCGTCATCATCTCCGCAAGCAACGATATGAACAAGATCTCCGAAGCGATCAAGATCGGCGTCGACAGTTTCATCCAGAAACCGATCGACTCCAACAAAATCATCGATCTTCTCAAAAATATCAACAAAACGATCGCCAAACGCAAAAAGATCGAAACCAAAACCTTCTCGATCACCCTGCCGATGGATCTGTACGACCGTGTCCACGCCGATGCGAAGGTCGAACGCATCTCGAAAAACGCGATGATCATTCGCGCACTCAAAGCGTTCTACGACATCAAGCCCTGAGGACAGGAAGCTCGATCCAAAACAGGGCCCCGCGCCGTGTATTGCGGGCGGTGATCCTGCCAGACAACCTCTTTTCGACGATCATTTTCGACATATAGAGCCCCAGGCCCGTCCCACGGGCCTGGTATTTCGTCGTAAAATAGGGTTCGAAAATCTTGTGGATGATCTTTTCGTCGATTCCCCCTCCGTTGTCTTTGACGCTGATGTTGACACACTCGTTGTATTTGACCTCCAGCTTGATGGTTGGCTCGGCCACATCGGCCTCTTTGAGCGCATCCACCGCATTGTAGATCACATTCAGCAGAACCTGTTTCAGGTCGTTCGCACTCCCCTTCACAGCCGCCTCGGCTTCAGGAAGCTTCAGCTTCAGGCGGATCTTCTCGTCTTTGAGCACGACCGAAACGAGACGAACCGTCTCTCGTATCGTCCTGCAGACTTCAAAAGCGCCGGGGTGGGCGTAGTCCTGCCCGTTGGAAGCGAATTTTCTGAAATCATCGATCGTATCCGAGAGATACCTGAGCGTATCGTGGATCTTCTTCTCTGCATGGGCGATCGCATGGGGAGAGATCCTTCCCATATGCGCTTTGAGGTTGAGATCCTGCATGATCAGTGCGATGATGTTGAGCGGCTGCCTCCACTGGTGGGCGATATTGTTGATCATCTCCCCCATCGAGGCGAGCTTGGACTGGTGATAGAGCAGCTTGTCCTTTTCGCGATTCTTCTTGACCTCAAGGGCGACTCTTCGCTCCAGCGAAGCGTTGAGATCGGCCAGCTCTTTGGTACGCTTGGCAACTTCGGCCTCCAGGTGATGGTTGAGTTCTATGATCTCCCTGCTGCTCGACGAGACGAGAGTGGAGAGAGTCTCCAAAAGTACATCTTTCTGGTTCCAGAAAAAGGGCTCGACCCGATTCAACTTCATTCTCGCATCTTTATCTTCCGAAAGACCTATGCGTACGATGGAGTAGTTGAGAAAAAGATTTTTACTTCCATCATGGACAAATTCACCGAATGTCATGAATCCATTGATTCTTTCGGGCTCTTTGAAATATTTTCCGGCATATTCCAATATATCCATATACCCATATTCATAGGAGACACAGATAAAATACCAGCCAGCTTCCGCTGGGGAGTTTTTCGTCGCCTCCGGGATGATCTCATACCGTCCCATCATACGCTTGTAGTGACCAAACCCGATCTGAACCTTCTCCCCCTCTTGAAACTCTCCGCTAAAAAGGGCACGTTCCCCTTCCCACCGAAGCAGTGCGCGTGCCACGGTTCCAAACTCTTTTGAATTGTGTATCAAGGGGTATGCCATCGTCACCCGAAGGAGTTTCTCTTTGCTCATCGGACCAAAATAGCGAGCATAAATGTCTGTCAGCGACTCTCCATCGAGCTCCTGGAGATATCTTCCTTCCGCTTTGGTAACGGTAAACTCTTTTCCGATTGGTTCCCAGTCGAAAAAATGGTTGCATGTAACGATCAGATCATCTCCATGCATCAAAACGGCGATAAGCCCTTCCTCTTCTTCATAAATTCTGTTGTGAGAAAATACGGCAAAACGTTCATAGGGTTCATTGTCGGAAGCGATCCCCCCGAATATCGGAACATCACGGTTTTCATCGTTGCATCTTTTAATCAACTCCTCCATGTCATACTTGACACTGTTGGTAAAGAGCAAAATCCCTTTCGTATTGGAACGGATCTGAGCCGTCAGGGCTCTGGAGACGACTCCACAGTCACAGTGGTCAGAGGCTGGAAAAACGTACTCAAAAAGAGAAAGGGTACTCTTTTGAAAATGGGTGATCGTAAAAATGGTGCGGTTTTTGCAAAAACTTCCATTGAAAAATTGTGAAACACTGCTTGCTCCCACCACAATCGCCTGGGGAACGGTCTTTCTCAGGCACTCCTGCACCCGTTTGAACTCCCCGGGATCTATCCGGCCGCAGTTGACCTGTACCAGCAGGGAAGATTTC
>Ga0256914_1002288_pt1 | contig 16188 bp, 9 predicted proteins | sample HulkmetaG_FD_191571 | JGI IMG/M metagenome (GOLD analysis project Ga0256914, IMG submission 191571) | Hydrothermal chimney microbial communities from Main Endeavour vent field at the Juan de Fuca Ridge, Pacific Ocean - Hulk | ecosystem: Environmental > Aquatic > Marine > Hydrothermal vents ... | reverse complement strand
CGCAAAAGTTGTTGTTGACGATTACTCCGGAGCGTTTAAGGCTACGGAATATTTAATAAAAAAAGGATATAAAAATATTGCTCATATTGCGGGCACGAAAGAGTTGAGCATTTCACAAAAAAGGTTCGCGGGCTATAAGGACGCGTTGAAAAAATACGGATTGCAATTCAAAAAAAACAATGTCGTTTGGGCGGGTTTTCATGAAATCGACGGTGCGAAAGCCACGGAATTTTTGTTAAAGAAAAAGAAACGACCCGACGCGATTTTTTCGGTAAACGACCCGACGGCAATAGGCGCGTATGAAGTCATCGAACGTTTTAAATTACAAATTCCCGACGATGTCGCGGTAATCGGTTTTTCCAACAATCCGATTTCGGCGTTTGTTAAACCGAGTTTAACAACGGTTGAACAACCTTCGTACGAAATGGGAAAAGCCGCAATGGAGATGTTGATTTCGCAATTGAATAAAAAAAGGAGAAACGGGAAAAAACCCGTTAAAATTTTGAAAACAAAATTAATAAAGAGAAATTCGGCATAAATTTTTATGATTAAAAACACACGTGTGCATATCGCCAAACCGCTTTTATCGTTTTTTCTTCTTTTGTTCTTATTCATCGCTTGCGAAAGCACACAACCGTTACATGACGATTTTTCGTTGAACGGAGAATATAAATTGTATTGGGACGATTTGCCTGAAATCGGTTCGGGTTTGAAACTCGGAGGTTTTACGGGCTTGTTTTATAAAGGCGGAAGAACTTTTTACACGGTATCGTCGCGTGGTCCGTTGATTTCGGAAATTGTGAACGACAAATGCGAGACGTATTATCTTTTACCGAATTTTATTCCCGAAATAGTAAAATTGGAATTGCAAGACGACCGTTCGATTAAAATTGTCGGACAAATCAAAATTAAAAACCCGCTCGGGGAAAATTGCACCGGACGTCCTACGCCAACGGCGTGGCCCGAAGACGAAGTTATCACTAACGACGAGGAACTTATTGACGAATGGGGAATTTCTCCTTCGGGAATTTATTACGATATCGACGCAAATTTAATATATGTTTCCGAACAATTTTCGCCTTCGGTTTTACAAATCACTTCGCACGGCAATTGGTACATGCGCGTTTCGGCGGGGGAAGGTTTTAGGCAAGCGTATTCCAAGCAAACGTGCAACGGCGGAATTTCAGGCATAGATATTACGCCGAGCGGCGATTTTCTTGTTGTCGTCGCACGAGCGCTTGAACATAATCGTAACATTAACGACCCTGACCAAACCCGCCCGATTAATTATGCTCTTCGCAGAATTGGAATTTACGACCCGGACAGCCGCACTGATTTGTCGATGTTTTATTTTGTCGAACCGACCGATGACCCGAATAATATGCGCTTTACGGAATTGGGTGATATAGAATATGTAAACGATACCACGTATTTGGTAACGGAAATTTCAAGAAACGGCGATGAAACTCACGCTTTGCTGTATGAAGCGATAGTTACCGATTCTTCGTCTCGAGTGCAAGAAGGGCTTGAAGGCATTGCGGGAAAAAGTTTCGAAACGTTAAGCGAAGAAGAATGGGCGGAAAACGGACTTCATCCGCTAAAGAAAGTTTTGGTATTGAATTTCGACGATTACGGATTTTATTATCCGCAAGGAATTGAAATTATTGACGAAAATCATCTTGCCGTGATAGAAAACAATAACTTCGGCGTGATTAACGGAAATCCCGCTTCGCACACGTACGAATTGGATAAGTCGGCTATTAAACTTGAAGTGATCGAATTACCGTTCAGTTTGGAATTAAGGCAATGACCAAAAGCGTAAAAATATTGTTTCTTTCCATGTTAATTCTTTTGCCGCTTTTCTTTTTGGACGGCTGCGGAATTAACGATGTGGAAAGATTGCGTTATCCGGGACGCCTTAAAATATTACTTGATTTTCAGACGAACGATTATCAATTGACGGCGGGTGATTCGTTGTATTTACAGGCGCGTGATTTTAAACTTTACAGTGATACGAATTTTGCCGATGTTTTTCAAAATCCCGAGCAATTTCTTCCTTACGAAGATAGTATCGTGAGTTTCAATATGCTCGAAGCCACACGGAAAGATACGCTTATTCAAGTCGCTTACGGTTCTGTTCCGCCTTTGGAATTCGACAGTTTGAAATTTCTCACGGTTCCGGGAGAAACGATGATACTCGGCGGAAACACGTATCCCGTATCTACGAATTATTCCTCGCTTGGCGGCGCCGCCGATTTTTCAACAGTGGTTAAAATCGAAAGTAAAATTAAAATAGAAGAAAATAAAACAACGACGTTGATTATTCATTTTATCACGGAAGAAAACGTTTTCAGGTATTTGGACCAGTTTATTTATGCCGCGGTGGTAGATACTTTTTTTATTAAATAGAACCGAACGGAAACCGTTTGCGTTGAAATGAAATGAGAAAAGAATTGAGAACAGAAAAAACATACGGAAAATCAAGATCGAAACTCTTTTTCGAATTCATTGTCGCGGTCTTGATTGTGATTTCGTTTTCTTGCGACGACGAACTCGTGGGAACGAAAACACCTATAAATCCGCCGTCAACCGAAATAATTAACGTTCCGCCCGAAAATTCCGTGGATAATCCTTATATGCCGATAATGACAATTTCTTTCAAAGGAATTTCGAATGGCGGAATAATCAAGGGATTTTACATTTCGTACAAAAGTTATTTTCTCGAAAGAAACGACTCCGTAATTACAGCGCCGTATTACGTTTCCGAAACTTCACAACTAATCGCATTCCCGTCTGCCGATAGCGTAAATAAACAAGTCTTGACGGTGCAGGCTGTCGATAATTACGGTAATGTCGATCCGCTCGGAGCGACTAAAATTTATTTTACTTCTAAAACTTATCCGCCCGAAACCGCAATTATTTTCCCGACGGACACGATGTCGTTCTATGTCGGTAGCGAAGTTACGCCGTCCTGGCAAGGCGTGAAAATCGCTTTTACGGCGGAAAACAGACAAGGTGAAATAGACGGATTTTCGGTAAAGATTGACGAAGGAGAATGGTCGCCGTGGCAAGAGGATACGGTGTTTTATCTTAATCCGCTTACCGTGCCGAATTTAAGCGCGGGATTGCACAAAGTTACCGTTACGTCGCGAAATAACGCTTACGTCGAAGATAAAACCCCGCCGTCGATTTATGTCAATTTGATTTTTCCCACGCACGAAAAGGATTGGTTGGTAATTGACGATACCAAAGACCAAAACGGCTCTCGGGAACATCCTTCCGACGAACAAGTCGATAATTTTTATGAAGCGATTTTCGAAGGAATTGATCACGACGTCTGGGATATTGCCGCGCGCGGCGCAATTCCGAAAAACGAACTCGGTAAATACAAATTCGTTCTATGGCATTGTGATGCAAAGGCGAACAGCCGCCTTTCGGAATCCGTGGGACTTTTAACCGATTTTCTGAATACGGGCGGTCGCTTGATGATTTCCGGATGGGATTTTTACGATACTTTTTCACAAACGGGAGTATGGCGCGACAGCATAAAATTTTTCGGGAATTTTTTGAAAGATTATTTGCACATTGAAAATCAATACACGATTACGGAAGCCTTGCTCGACAGTATTGTGGTTTTGGACGACGACTATTTTCTTACGGACATTGCGGCGGTCGATACGTCTAAAATTTGGTCTTTCCGCGACGGCTTGTTTTACGTCAATTGGTTTTACTCGCTCGGTGCGTTCACTAACAGACTTTTTCTTTATCATCCCGCCGATTCGGTTGCGGGTGAAAGTTATATCGACGCGGTGATCGGTTTCGGGTATCACAATAGAGAATATCAACTCGTCGTACTGGGTTTCCCGCTTTATTATTTAACGGAAAGCGACGGAAAAACGGTCTTTTTACGGGCTAAGGAGTATATCGAAAAAGATTTTCCTTTTTAACGTATGATGAAAAACTTTATTAAAATATTGCGCTTAACTCTTACGGCATTTTTTCTGCTGAACTCCGTGATTTTTGCAGGCGGCGGTGAAATTACCGGACGCGTTACCGACAAAACTACAGGCGAACCTTTGCCCTTCGCCAATATAGTTATTTTGGGAACTAATTACGGTGCGGCAACCGATGAAGACGGCTATTACAGAATTTCGCAAATTCCGCCGGGCACTTACACCATTGTCGCGAAATTTTTGGGTTACGACGACGTAAGGTTCGAAAATGTGCAGGTTCTTGTAAACAGAATTACTCGTCTTGATTTCGAACTTCCGCAAAAAACGTTAAAGGTAAGCCGCGAAGTTGTCGTACAGGCTAAACGTCCCGCCGTGGATTTGGAGGTCGCAAGCACCGCAAAGGTTATTACGTCGAAAGAGTTGCAAAATATGACGATTTTAACGAACGTCAAGGATTTGGTCGCATTGCAATCGGGCGTTGTAAAAGTGGGCGAAGATATTCACATTCGCGGGGGGAGAAGCGACGAAGTGCTTTATCTTATCGACGGCGTTCCCGCGCGCAATCCCGTTACGGGAATAAATGCAATTGATATCGACATTAACCAAATAGAGCAAGTGGAAATCATTACGGGCGGTTTCGACGCCGAATACGGAAACGCGAACAGCGGCGTGATTAATATTATTACGAAATCTGGACGCGACCGTTACACGGCGGATATGGTTTATCGTACTGACGTGATGATGCCGAGCGATTTAAGCACGAATTATTCATACGGCTATGTGGGTTTTAGCGGACCGTTCGCGCCGTTTAAGTGGGTCGGAATGCCCGGAAGTTCGGGCTTTACGGTTTCGGCGAAAGCGGATATGGACGATTCTTATTACAAAATAGGCGGCGGTTACGGAACGACACATTTTCTGTTTTGGGATTTGCCGAACAGACAATTTACCAATTATTCGTTAAGCGCACAATTGAATTATGAACCCGTTTCCGCTTTTAGGATTAAAATTCAGGGACAATTCGACAGAGGCGAACGGAAATATTTTAACTACGCTTGGAAGTATCTCCCCGAAAATTTGCCTATCGATTTTTATCAGACCGACAGAGTAACGGTATTGATAAATCATACGCTTTCGAAAAACGCCTTTTACAATTTGAATTTCGGTTTTACGCAGGGCAAAGATAAAAATTCATTGCTTGGATTGAATTCGCCGCTTGAAAGATTTACTTACACCGTGCAATATTACGACCACGACGGCAATCCTATCGATTATGAAACGGCGTTGTATTTACTTGAACACAATCCTTCCGCAATCGACTTTTCGCGGACTCAAGTGGATTATCAGCGTCCGCCGATTCCCAAAGACAGCGATTACGACGGCTTTATTGACGAAGGGGAATTTTCGGATTATCATAAAAATCAGTACAAAACGTACTTCGCCGATTTCGATTTGACGTATTTTTTCGGTGCGCACAAAATGAAAGGCGGGTTTTCATTCAATTTGGATGACATTGATCACCTTGATATTTGGGATTACGGACAGTACTATCCGCGACGCGATACAATTCCGGGCGAGTGGCCCGAATACGGCGGAAGTCGTTGGTATTTCAACGATAAAATTTGGAACGGTAGCGTTTACATTCAAGATAGAATTAACTATGCGGGAATGTTTCTTAACATTGGTATCAGGGGCGATTTTTACGGTCACGGCGATTTGATTAACGACCCGTATTTTATTCGTCAATTTAATCTTGCAAGCGGCGAAAACATAAAGGAATTCGACAAGGTAAAAGTCGTGTGGAGTCCGCGTCTCGGTCTTTCAATTCCCGCAAATAAAAGCACAAAGTTGTTTTTTAATTACGGCTATTTTATTCAACAACCGGGATTCGCCGAACTTTATCGCGACCCGTTTTTAACTTCCGTTATCGGTAATCCCAATCTTGACCCGCGTAAATCGATCAATTACGAAGTAGGAATGGAAACCGAGTTCATTAAAAATTACATTCTAAACATTAAACTTTACGGACGCGATTATGCGGGCGATATAGGTTATCGCGAAACCGACACTAATCCCGTTCGGTTGATTTACGACAATATCGGTTTCGGTTCGGCGCGCGGCTTCGAAATCGAATTCAGAAAAGTTTACAGCGACTTTTTTTCGTTCACCGCAAATTACACTTACTTAATGGCTCGCGGGTTCGACTTGACGGCGCTTCGCGATTACGAAACGGGTAGCACCGTTCCGCCTTCTGTAAGAGAGCAACGCGTAGCGTGGGACGTTAATCACAATTTCAAGTTGATGTTCAATTTCGAAGTTCTTGAACATGACAGATTGAACCTTTGGGGCTTTGATTTGAGCGATTTCGGTTTTTACTTTTTGATGACCGCAAATCTCGGAAGACCCTACACGCCTATTATTCCGGGAGCTATTTATGTTGAGCCGAATTCCGCAAATGCGCCCGGTGAATTTTATCTTGACGCCACGTTGTATAAAGGCTTGCGTTTAGGACGTACGCGATTTGTATTTTATACGGAAATCAAAAATTTGTTCGATTACCGCAACGTAAATCTTGGTTCGGCGTTCAATCGGAGAACGGGACGCATAGTTAATCTCGGCGATTTGGCGGGCGATTCGAATCGCTATTACACGTTCCACGAAGTTGAAGTAATGCGCAACAATATGGCGTTTTCGCCGGGACGATTAATTAGGCTCGGTATCAAACTTTATTTGAGATAAAAAGGAAATCGAAATAGATATTATGAAAAAAACATTCTTCAAAATTGTAGTTATAATAACAATTGCCTTCGGCGTTCAAAACGTTATGGCGCAAGAACTTCGTTTTCCGCCTTCGAATTTGCAATATAAAAAGCATAACATAAATTTGAACAGAATGACCGTAACGAATTACGGTTCTTGTATGCCGCTTTATAATGATCAACCGTGGGGGTTGTTGTTGAATTATCCTCCCGGAAGTACGCAAGACTTAACTCAAGAAGAAGGTTTTTGGCTCGGCGCGATTGTAAACGGCGATACGCTTGTCAGCACGGGTTGTAACTACGACGGTGCGTCGGGATTGGGGTATCTTTATGAATTTTTCCCTCGTTTTAATAAAAATGATACTATTTATACAAAATCCGTTTACGAAGAAATTCCGGAAGATGCGCGCGAAAATCTCTTTTTTGAAGAAGACGGAAGTCTTAGCCCGTACTACAAGCCGAAATCGGAACAAGATTATATCAGTGAATATTGGGACGATAAAATTGTTTACGGCGTTAATCAAGCGCCAAGCATTTTGGAATATCACATTCCGTTACATGCGCACGTAATTCAACGCACTTTCGCTTGGAGTTTTTTCCTTTACGATAAAGTGATTTTTTACGAGTATTTTATCATTAACGAAGGCGAGGATATTTGGCACGACGTATGGTTTGCCTATTACAACGACGCGCATATGGGACGAAGCCGAAATTATAACCGAATGGTGGACGATTACGTTCAGTTCGACGACGAACGGAAGACCTTGATTTTCGCGGATATGGTGGGTGGTCCCGACGGGACTACAATTAACGACGCCTTAACGGGTTGCCGTTTCGTAAAAACACCGAAGGATTTGAACGACGCCACTTTGAAATATACTTTCGCGCATTGGGTTAATAACGACGACCCTATTGGCGACAACAACGTTTATAGGTTGATGTCTTCGGGCGAAAGAATGCCCGATATGAGCCCCGATTTGCAAGCGGGGCAAAGCGTCAGAGGTTTGCTCGCCGTAGGTCCTTTCGAAAGCGTAAACCCCGGCGATACGATTCATTTCGTTTACGCGTTTTCAGTCGGCGACGGTAAACAAGATTTGCTGAAGAACGTTGACGCCGCAAAAAATCTTGCCGATGCGGGCTTTCACGTTCCCGTTTCTCCCTCGCCGCCCAAGTTTACATTAACTCCGAAAAACGGCGCGGTGATTATTAATTGGAAATGGAAAGATGAATACAGCGGCATTAATCCCGAAGAATTCGAAGACCATTCGAGAAGGGACGGAATTTTAAAAGATTTCGACGGATACAAAATTTATAGAAGTTCGGAAGGACCCGACGGTCCGTGGCAATTAATCGCGCAATACGATTCGCTTAACGGTTTCGGTTACGATACGGGCTTGAAATACGAATACAAAGACGAAGGTCTTGTTAACGGAATTAAATATTGGTACGCCGTGACGAGTTTCGATATTCCCGAAGTGGTCAGCGACGAATTGACAATTCCTTCTTTGGAAAGTCCCAAAACTCTTTCCACGCAATCGGTAATTCCCGCAATATCCCCGGGCGAAACGGATGAAAAAGGAGTTTTCGTTGTTCCGAATCCTTATCGCGGTGATATTGATTATACGCACGACCCTGCGTGGGAATATCCGACGCAACCGGGGCGCGACGTTTGGATGGAAGTTGACAGACGAATTGCTTTTATGAATTTACCGCCCGAATGTACGATTTACATTTACACGCTTGCAGGCTATCTTGTGAAACAAATCGATTTCACGCAGGGGAACGGTTCGCCGATTGCATATTGGAATTTGTTGAATAAAAACAATCACACGGTGGCGAGCGGACTTTATTATTTCGTGGTCAAAGAACCGTCGGGAAAAACGCAGGTGGGAAAATTTGTTATTGTTAAATAAAAATATGAAACGAATAAATCTCATATTGTCGCTTTTGATTTTGTTCGGCGTTGTCGATTTTCATTTCGCTCAAACGTTTACGAAACCTGGTGTAACGTCCGTGCAATTTCTCAAACTCGGAATATCGCCGCGAAGCGAGGCGATGGGTCAGGCGGTCGCCTCGTCCGTTAACGACGTAAGCGCCACCTACTACAATCCTTCGGGATTAATGAATATCGGCGATAACGATTTTATGGCGTCATATACGGTGATGCCCGCGGGCGTCGGACTTTCGTTTCTCGGATATGCGCGTCGCCTCGGCGTGGACGACGTTATTGCTGTTTCGGTAATTTCTCTACGCACCGACGATATGAAGGTTCGCACGGTTTTGCAACCTTTGGGAACGGGACAATATTTTCACGTTGCCGATTACGCTTTCGGAATTCACTATGCGCATAATTTCACTTACGAATTGAAAATCGGTTTTACGTTTCGGTATCTCTATTTGAATATGGTTAGCGGGCTGTTCAGCAAAGGCGGTTGGACAGCGGATATGGGAATTCAATATGATACGGGTTTGAAAGGAATCTTGGAAGGATTGAAAATCGGAATGATGGTCGCCAATTTCGGTCCCGAAATCAAGTTTATTAATGAAAGTTACGGACAGCCTCTTAAATACGTCGTGGGAATTTCTAAGCCGATAAAGGTAACAAATAATCACAAAATTCTTGTTGGGATAAACTGGGTAAAAGCGATTGACGAAAAACAAAAAGCGCAAGTTGGATTGGAGTATGATTTTTACGGAATGTTCTTTTTACGCGGCGGTTATAAATTTGCATCCGACGCGCAGTCGTGGAGCGGAGGCGTCGGTTTTGAGAAAAGAATTATCGGGACATTTTTCAAAATCGACTATTCTTACGGAGATTTTTCACTTCTCGGCAATTTGAACAGTTTCAGCATTCAAATAAAGTTTTAACAAATTAATCAACACAAAAAGGAGGAAATATGAGATTCCCGTCTTTACCATTAAAAATTGCGGTAATGGTTATGGTGCTTTTTGCGGGTTTATCCAATACCGTTCGCGCGCAAGACGCCGATACCGTTGTGGTATTCGGATTTGAAGAAGGCGCGGATGAGAACGGACTTCCCATTGGGACTGTCGGTCCTTGGGATTGGGGAGATAACGGTTCGATAGCGACAATCGACAGCGTAAATCAACATAGCGGAAATTACTGCGGAACAATTTACAACCCCGATCCGGAAGCGGTAATTACCTGTGCGATGGATGTGGTTACCGATGACGTTGTTCAGCCATTGGGACAATATCACTTGTCCGTATGGGTGAAAACTCAACTGACGGAAGGCGAGGCGCAAATCATTCAGGTTTGGGATAATAATCGCGTAATTCACGTTTCGGGAAATACGGATTGGACGCTATACGAATTCGATTTTACGGGTCCCGACGCGGGAGGCAACATTCGCTTGCATATGCAGGATGCGAAAGGTCAAGCATGGTACGACGATTTGGTGATTGTGCAGACCGCACCCCCGCCGAGCCGCGATACCGTGGCGAACCCGAGTTTCGAATTACCGAACGCCGACGGTACCGCTCCCGAATATTGGTACGTAATCGATTGGGGATGCGGAAACGAGGAAATCGGGGTGCCTGGACAAGATACCACCCATTTTGTTTGGGATAACACGGTCGCTCATACCGGAAATTATTCGGCAATGGTGCAACAGATACCTTGCGATACTACGACGGGTTATGTAAATGCGGCTTGGGGCACCGAATATCTTGAATTTATTTCGGGCGGATTGTACGAAATGAGTTTTTGGGTTAAAATTGAAGACATGCCCGCGAACGGATATTCGTTCAGTCTGAATATCGGATATAACAACGTCAATTTGATAACGATAGACCACAATACCGATTGGGTACAATTGAAAGACACTTTGCTTTTCCCGACCGACCAAGACGACAATTACTGGCGTAACAAAATGCGCTTCAGGCTTGCAGGTTATCCGCTTAACCTCGATACCGTTGTGCACGTCTGGATTGACGACGTCAAGTTCACTTACCTCGGAAAACAATCTTCGATGCTCGATTCGCTTGTTGTGATTGAGGAAGGAAATAATGTGGTGCTTTCTTGGCCTATGCCCGCCGAAGTGAGTAATCCCGTTTATCACATTTTAATGCAACCTTACGTTGAAGACGGAAATTACCCGAATAATATTTTGGAAAATCCGGGATTTGAAACGCCCAATAGCGACGGTTCCATGCCCGAAAATTGGGGCCAATATATCGACACTTGGGCGGGACAAGCGGCGACGCCTTTGCTGGAATTCCCCGCCGACGAAACTTATGCGGGCAATTTCAGCGTGTTTCTCGGGGAATTGGACCCGAGCGACCCCGCGGGAATTTATGCAAGATGGCAACAAACTTACGACGCTTCCAAACTGAAAATGGAACAAGCCTATCTTTACGGCGCAATGGTCAAATACGAAAATGTCGTCTGTCTCGGTGATTCCATCATTGACCCGAACCATCCTAACGGATATTATTGGGACCACGGCGTCGTATTGTGGTACGACCGTTATGTTTTCGAATTCCAAAACTACGATTTGGTTAAACTCGGTTGGTCAACGCCTGTCGGAACTTCCGACGGTTGGGAACAGATTTTTATGCCGTTGCCGTGGGGACAAATCGCACCGCGTCATCATTTCGGTGTAGGCTTAGGACAGTATTGGGGAGGCTTAACCAAAGGCTCTTTGTGGATTGATAACACTTTCGTCGTGCCGTTCGATGAAATCGGGACTACCACCGAAAATACTTTTACCGTGGAAAACGTACCCGAAGGCGTAAAATATTTTGCGGTTTACGTTGAAGACGCATCAGGTGAATATTTGCTTTCGCCCGCAAGAATAGGTTTGAAGAAAAAGCCTAACGAGGTTGGCGACGAAATCAATAAACCGTTTAAATTCGCTTTGGAACAAAACTATCCCAATCCGTTCAATCCTACCACCACGATAAAATTCAGTATTCCCGAAAACGGAAATGTGAAACTTGTGGTTTACGATATTCTTGGACGCGAAGTCGCAGACTTGATAAACAAAGAAATGAAGCCGGGTAATTATTCGGTTAAATTCAACGCTTCGCGATTTGCAAGCGGCGTTTATTTCTATCGTTTGCAAGCCGGGAATCACGTGGCTGTCAAAAAAATGATGTTATTGAAATAATTCATTTGAATTTATTAAATTTCTTAAAGGGAAAGATGCGAAATGTCTTTCCCTTTTATTTTCAATAATATTTTAAGGTAATAACGTGAAAAGAGTACTAATAATAATCGTTTTTATTCTTTTGAATTCTATAGCGTTCGGACAATCTTCCCACGCGAGTTCGCTATGGCTTTCTTATTTGAATGCCCCCGAAAATTATTACGATATGGTAATGATCGACTTTGAAGTGGATTCCACGGCGTTATATACTTATTACGCCTCAATGTGCTGGAATAACGGTTATTGCGGGGTTCAAAGAGGCGGAGCGGGTTTCTATAAGCACGTTCATTATTCGCTTTGGGATCCCGAGGGAATGTCTTCCGAAGTTATATGGCACGACTACAACGTTGTGGTTCGACGTTTCGGCGGAGAAGGAACTGGTTGGAAAACCATGTGGAATTTTCGTTGGAAAGAACACCAGCGTTATCGCCTTGCGGTTAAATGCAGAGTTAGCGATTCGACCGATTACGATGCGTGGTTTTACGATTTTGAGAAGAACAAATGGAAACATCTTGCGATTTTGCGTTATCCTTTACGGCAATACTTTACGTTTTTGACTTCGTTTCTTGAAGATTGGGCCGGAACACCCGAGAATTACCGTTCGTATTACTTGTTTAATGCACGAGCGCGTATGGCAAGCGACAGTTCTTGGTTCGATTTTTCGCAAGCGAGATACAACATTAACGGCAATAACCCGAATTGTGACGGTCGTGTGGTTAATAATAAATTTTTCCTTGAAACGGGCGGAACGATTAATCCGACGAACGGAAACGGTACCGTACTGAGCGTTGCCGTCAACGGATTTATTCCGCAAGCGCCTAAGTTGGGCGAAATCGAGATAGAAAGCGTCGCCGATACCGGTGTGGGTATCGTATGGCATTTTACCGACGGCCGTTGGGCGGCTCAGGAAAGGTTTTCGATTGAAATTGCAAACGATGAAAATTTCGACGACGTGTTTTTTACATCGGGTGAAATTCTTTCGTCGGATACTACATATTTTGCCGCGGTTACGAATCTTGACACTACGCGCACCTATTATCTGAAATTGTATAGCGAAAATATTTTCAATCTGAACGACGAAAAAATTATTGCATTCACGGGTAGAAGCGTTACGAGCGTAACCGAAAACGAAAATCTTCCTTACACCGTTGTTTTGTACCAAAATTATCCTAACCCGTTCAATCCGACCACGACCATTTCGTATTCAATTCCAAACACAGGCGTCTTTACGGGAAAGCAAACGGTCGTTAATGTGACATTAACCGTTTATAATACATTGGGACAAAAAGTTGCAACACTTGTAAATGCCGAACAAGCGCCGGGAAAATATTCCGTAAAATTCCACGCGAAAAATTTACCCGCGGGAATTTACTTTTACGCGCTTGAAGTCGGAAATTCCCGCACGACAAAGAAAATGATTTTACTCAAATAAGTAAAAAATAAGACTGATGAGAAATTTATGATAGAACGGATAAGCACAATTTTAGTTTTTTTCTTTTTAATTACGAATTCTTTTTTCGCGCAACAAAATGTAAATCTCAATCCCGATCCAAACGGCGACCCGTGGTATGTGGATAATTATAAACTTCCTTCCGATATGGAACTTGTTCCGAAAGAAGAGATAAGAAAAGTTTTACAATGGCGAAGAGAAAAAAACAAAACCTTGCCGTACAGGCTTTCGCATATGTATTCGCCGTATATGCGTCCCGTGTTCGTGCAATCGGGCGGTTCTTGCGGCGCCGCTTCGCAAATTTGTTATATGTTCGGTTACGAAATTAATAATCATCGCGGCTTGGAAGTTGACGGTACGGATTTAACACGGCTTTATCCTTCTCACTTCACCTTCATGACAGTTGACGAACATTCCACACAACCGCAAATGGCTTGGTTCAACGGAATTCCGAACGCTTTTTTTTACGGAGGCGAAACTTATTCGACAATTTACGGTAGGGAAGTGATGAGCGCCGACGACGACCCGGAATACGGCTGGATGCAAGGTTACGGCAGTTGGAAAAACGCCATGAAAAATAAATTGGATTACAACCGATTTATTTTTATCGAAACACCCGAAGATTTGGAATTTCTAAAAGGCTGGCTCTTCGACCATAACGGCGATACTCTTGATTTTAACGAAGGCGGAGTTGCGGGTACGGGCTTGGCAATCAGCGGCGCGGATATTGTCAGAATTCCGCAAGGAATGTATGCTCAAAATCAATATATTATGAGAGACTGGGGCCCGAATTTCGACCACGCGATGACTTTTGTCGGTTGGGACGACAGCGTCGCTTACGATTTTAACGACGACGGACAAATTACGAACGATATGGACATAACGGGCGACGGTATCGTTGATATGGCGGATTGGGAGCGTGGCGCGATGATTACGTTAAATTCTTGGGGAGACGGTTGGGGAAATAACGGAATGGTTTATATTCCCTACCGCGTTTTGAAAATACACAGACAATCCGCGGAATTTTATCATATCAGAAAAAATTACGAACCGAAACTTATCTTTAAAATAGAAATGAAATTTTCCAAACGGAACGCGCTTAAATTGGTTATCGGAATAGCGCGCGACACTTCCGCTTTGCGTCCCGAAAGAATTGCTTACGCTCATCATTTTATTAAGCAAGGACGCGGTGCAGTGCCGATGCTTGGACGCTGGGCGGACGGACAAATGCACGACGAACCGATGAAATTCGAACTTGATTTAACCGATTTGACCTACGGCTTCGATTTGTCGCGTCCCTTTAAAATTTTTCTTCAAATTATAACCTTACGGACGGGCGGCGAAGGCGAAATTTTGCATTTGGGTGCGGTGGAATATTATACGAATCCGAACGGAAACGAAATTCAAGCCGAAATTCCCGATTCGTTTTTGGACGACGGAAAAGTGTATTATTTCCCCGTTGTAATGCCCGCGATTCCCGATTTTACTTCGCCCGAAAACATATTCATAAATCAGCGAAAACTTTCCGTCTATTATGTGGATAGTCAAGAAACCACGCGCGAAAACGGACGCGCCACGAACGTTCTTGACGGTTATCCGAACACAATTTGGCACACGAAATACGAAGACCCTTTGCCGCATGAAATACAATTCAAACTTGACAGTTCGTACGTCATTTCGGGATTCGAATATTTGCCGAGAGAGCACGGCGGCAAAGACTCTCACGGTAGAGTTAAAGATTTTGAAATCTATGTAAGCGAAGATCCGAACGACTGGGGGACGCCGATTTATACGGGCGCATTTTGTAACACTCCACGTGTGCGCCGAATTTTTTTCGATACGCCGAAGCGCGGGCAATATGTAAGGTTTGTTGCGCTTTCCGAAGTCAACGGAACCAATTGGACGACAATGTCGGAGTTCAATCTTTTCACACCGAACACCCCGAACGATGTCGAGGATAGCAATCCGACGCCCGATAAATTTGTTCTTTATCAAAATTATCCTAATCCCTTTAATCCCGCAACAACAATTTCGTATTCGGTTCCGAAAGCGAGTGTTATGACGGGAAAACAATCGGTCGTTAACGTTGCGTTAATGGTTTACAACGCGCTTGGACAAAAAGTTGCAACTCTTGTAAATGAAGCGCAAACGCCGGGCGGTTACTCCGTGCAATTCAATGCGAAAGGTTTACCGAGCGGAGTGTATTTTTACACTTTGCGCACGGATAATTTTATTCGAACGAGAAAAATGATTTTATTAAAATAAGGAAGGAAACCATAATGAAAATAGGCGTAGTCTTAACATTTTTAGGAGTGATGATAATGAGTTCGATAAATTTGGCTCAGAACGAAAAAGATAATCGTTTGGCGTTAACCCCGCCGATGGGGTGGAATTCGTGGAATTTGTACCAATGCGATATTAACGAGGATTTAATAAAGAAAACCGCCGATGCGATGGTTGAAAAAGGAATGCTTGATGCGGGCTACGAATATTTGATTATCGACGATTGCTGGCAAATTGCAAGAGACGAAAACGGAAACATTCTGCCCGATCCCGAAAGATTTCCTTCGGGAATAAAAGCCCTTGCTGATTACGTTCATTCGAAAGGATTGAAGTTCGGAATTTATTCCGACGCTGGGACAAAAACTTGTCAAGGCAGACCTGGTAGCCGCGGTTATGAATTTCAAGATGCGAGAACTTACGCCGAATGGGGCGTTGACTATTTGAAATACGATTGGTGCCATCACGGCACGCAGGACGCGCGAGCCTCATATAAATTAATGGCGGATGCGTTAAAAGCGACGGGACGTCCCATTGTTTTCAGTATTTGCGAATGGGGAACTAACAAGCCGTGGCTT
>Ga0256914_1002287_pt1 | contig 16190 bp, 16 predicted proteins | sample HulkmetaG_FD_191571 | JGI IMG/M metagenome (GOLD analysis project Ga0256914, IMG submission 191571) | Hydrothermal chimney microbial communities from Main Endeavour vent field at the Juan de Fuca Ridge, Pacific Ocean - Hulk | ecosystem: Environmental > Aquatic > Marine > Hydrothermal vents ... | reverse complement strand
ACGACACGCCAACGCCTTTTCTATCTTTTTTATTAGAAATCCCTTAGAAATCCCCCAAAACCTTTGACAAAATGGCACGCTAATGTTATAAATAAAGCCACCAAGATAGGAACTATTCCAAACAATACAGGAGGCCAATCATGACCACAGAAATCAAACGCATGCCCCTCATCGGCGATCCCTTCCCCCAAATGGAAGTTGTCACAACCCACGGCACCCTCAACCTGCCCGAAGCATTCAAAGGCAAGTGGTTCGTCCTCTTCAGCCACCCGGCTGACTTCACCCCGGTCTGCACCACCGAATTCGTCGCCTTCCAGAAGCGCTACCCCGAATTCCGCAAGTTGAACACCGAACTCATCGGCCTGAGCGTGGACCAAGTCTTCTCCCATATCAAATGGGAAGAATGGATCGAGGACAAAATCGGCGTGAAGATTGAATTCCCCATCATCGCCGACACGGGCGCCGTAGCCGATGCGCTGGGGCTGATTCACCCCGGCAAAGGCACCAACACCGTGCGCGCAGTGTTCATTGTGGACCCCAAAGGCATCATCCGCGCCATCCTGTACTATCCGCAGGAACTGGGCCGCAACATGGATGAAATCTTGCGCATGGTCAAGGGCTTCCAAGTTGCAGACGAGCAAGGCGTTGCCCTGCCCGCCAACTGGCCGGAAAACGAACTGATTGGCGACAAAGTCATCATCCCGCCTGCCGCCGATGTCGCAACCGCTGCCGAACGCCCCAAGCAATACGACTGCTACGATTGGTGGTTCTGCTACAAAGACCAAAAGTAACTTCCCCCGCATTTTCGTCTCCCCTCGAGACCTCCCAAAGAGCCTCCAAACGGGCCGGAACTTTCCGGCTCGTTTGGGTTTAACATGTGGTGGGATGGGTAAGCCCGAGCCCATTGAGCCCAGGCAAAAAACGCCATTCCCTGCCCGCCACCCCCAACACGCTGAAACCAAACGCGGTGGAGCGTGTTATAGCATCACGAATTTGACCAAACCACAGAAGGAGCAAAAGCATGCCACACCGAGTCGTGATCACCGGCTTAGGGAGCATCAACCCCCTGGGCAACGATGTCGAAACCTCTTGGCAAAACGCCATTGCGGGGCGTTCTGGCGTGGGTTACATCACCCACTTCGACACCAGCAAACACAAAGTCCGCATTGCAGCCGAAGTCAAAGGCTTTGACCCCTCAGCGCATTTTGGCAGCCGTGACGCCCGGCGGCTGGATCGCTACTCCCAGCTCTCGCTGGTAGCAGCCCGGGAAGCCATCGCCAATGCGGGCTGGCAACTGGACCACTTGGAGCGCGACCGCATCGGCGTGGTCATTGGCAGCGGCATTGGGGGGGCGAGCACCTTTGCGCGGGATGTGTTGGTTTACGAGCGTCGGGGGCCCAGCCGAGTAAGCCCCTTCCTGGTGCCCATGATGCTGGCCGACACCGCGCCGGGCCTCATCGCCATCGAATTTGGGCTGCGCGGGCCCAACTTTGCCGTCGTTTCGGCCTGCGCCAGCGGCACCAACGCGGTCGGGGAAGCCTTCCACGTCATCCGCCGAGGCGACGCCGACGCCATGTTAGTTGGCGGGGCAGATGCGGTCATCATCCCGGTGGCGATGGCCGGGCTGGAAGTGATGACCGCCCTCTCGAAGCGCAACGACGACCCTCAACGCGCCTCGCGCCCCTTCGACGCAAAACGCGACGGCTTTGTCATGGGCGAAGGAGCCACCTTCCTGGCCCTGGAAAGCCTGGAACACGCCCAAGCCCGCGGCGCCCACATCATCGCCGAAGTGGTGGGCTATGGCAACAGCAACGACGCCTTTCACATCACCGCGCCCGACGAACAAGGCGGCGGCGCGGCGCTCTGTATGCGCAACGCCCTCCGCTCGGCCAATCTGCAACCCGAAGATATTGACTACATCAACGCCCACGGCACCAGCACCCGCCTCAACGACAAAAGCGAAACCGCGGCCATCAAAGCCGTTTTCGGCGAACGGGCTTACCAAATCCCGGTCTCTTCCACCAAATCCATGACCGGCCACCTCTTGGGCGGCGCAGGCGCGCTGGAAGCCATGTTCAGCGCGCTGGCCATCCGCGATGGCATCTTGCCCCCCACCATCAATTACGAATTCCCCGACCCGGAATGCGATTTGGATTACGTGCCCAACCAGGCCCGCCGAGCCCAGGTGCGCTACGTGCTCTCCAACTCCTTTGGCTTTGGCGGGCACAACGCCAGCATCATCCTCGGACGCTATGAAGCCTAACAGGGAGGCTGCATGAGCCGCTACGCGCACATCACCGGCTGGGGCACTGCCTTGCCGGAACATATCCTCACCAACCACGATCTGGAACAAATGGTGGACACCACCGACGAATGGATTGTGAGCCGCACGGGCATCCGAGAGCGGCGCATCGCCGCGCCCGACCAAACCACGGCCAGCCTGGCCGCGGATGCGGCCACCCAAGCCCTCAAACACGCGGGGGTCAAACCGTCGGAGATTGACCTCATCATTGTGTCCACTTCCACCCCCGAACACATCTTCCCTGCCACTGCCAGCATCGTGCAAGATATGTTGGGCGCCAGCCGCGCGGGGGCATTCGACCTTTCGGCAGCCTGCACCGGCTTCATCTTCGCCCTCAACATGGCCGCGCAGGCCATCCGCAGTGGCAGCATCGAAACCGCGGTGGTCATCGGCTCAGAGACCATTTCGCGCATCGTCAACTGGCAAGACCGCAACACGTGCATCCTCTTCGGCGATGGCGCAGGGGCCTTCGTGTTGCAGGCCTCCGAAAAGCCCGGCGGCGTGCTCGAAGCCGTGATGCACTCCGACGGCTCGGGCGCGGATGTGCTCATGCTGCCTGCGGGCGGCAGCAAAATTCCCACCTCGGCCGACACTGTAGCCCACGGCCTGCATTACCTTTACATGGAAGGCCGCCCGGTCTTCCGCTTTGCCACCCGCGTGATGGCCGAAGGCACGCGCGAAGTGGTCAAAAAAGCAGGGCTGACGTTAGACGACATTGACCTCATCATCCCCCACCAAGCCAACTACCGCATTTTGGAAGCCGCGGCCCGAGGGCTCAAACTGCCGATGGACAAATTTGTCGTCACCCTCGACCGCTACGGCAACATCTCGACGGCGTCCATTCCCATTGCCGCGGCCGAAGCCGCGGCCGAAGGGCGCCTCAAACCCGGCGACAAGGTGGTGTTTGTGGGCTTCGGCGGCGGGCTCACCTGGGGCGCGCTGCTGGCCGAATGGACCGGACCGCTGCCCGACCGCGAAGATTTCCACCCCGAACGCTATCGGCTCTGGGCACGCCTGCGCTCAAGCGGGCTCCGAATCCGCCGCCGGCTGCTGGCCGCAGCCACCAGAGAAAAGGAACTGGGCGGCTGAAACCGCACTTTTGCGGGAAATCCTCCAGCCGAACCCTTCCCACCCTACGGCGGGCATGGTAAAATGTGGCCGCTCGGCATGGTGGCTGTAGCTCAATGGCAGAGCACCTGACTGTGGATCAGGATGTTGTGGGTTCAAGTCCCATCAGCCACCCCTGACGCGACCAACGCCCCGGCTCTGCCGAGTCGGGGCGATGTTGTCATCACGTATTCAACCCAGCCCAAGAGGGGCAACATGAGCAAACGCATCCTGTGCATTGAAGACGAACCCGAAATGATTGACCTCATCCGCCTGATTTTGACCCGGGCGGGGTATGAGGTTTTGGGGGCTGAAAGCGGGCCCGTCGCGCTCGACTTGCTGGAACACGAGACCGTTGATTTGATTTTGCTCGATTTGATGATGCCCGAAATGGATGGCTGGGAAGTGTACCAGCGCCTCAAAGCATGGGAGCGCACCCGCGACATCCCCGTGATTATCGTCACCGCCAAGGCCCAACGCATTGACCGCGTGCTCGGGCTCTACATCGTGGGGGTGGACGACTACATCACCAAGCCCTTCTCCCCCAAAGCGTTGCTCCACAGCGTGGAAGAAATTCTCACCAAACACGCCGAGATGACCAACAACCAAAGTGCAGACCAAGCCAAACCCTCGGCACCTGCTTCCAACGCCACAGAAGGGCCTGCTGACGAGCCCTCGGCCTAACACACGCCTTGCCACCTGCACCGCCCAGCCCCGCTGGGCGGTTTGTGTTTGCGGGAAGCGGCAATGGTATAATCCTTCCATCTGAAGGGCAAACGCGACCAGCACTTGCCCCAACCCCACGCACCTCACCCAGGCAAACACCAGGGCACCCAACCCACGCCCGCCCCCCGCGGCCTGCCTGACGCGCTTCCGCGAAAAGACAATGAGCCATCGCTTGCGCCTCACAAACCTCACCCACCCCCTCAAATCACCCCTCTATCTCTCGCGCTGCGACACCTTCCGCTGCCGATTTCTCGGCCTGATGGGCAAACGCAGCCTGGCCCGCGATGACGGGCTGCTCTTCCAATGGCCGCGCGCCGGGCGGTGGGATACAGCCATCCACATGCTTTTCATGCGGTTTCCCATTGCCGTCATCTGGTTAGACGAACAGCGCCGCGTCGTTGACGCCCGCTACGCGCGCCCCTGGGTAGATATCCTGGTCCCTCGGGCAGCAGCGCAATACGTTTTGGAAATCCACCCCGACCGGTTGGACGAATTCACCTTGGGCGACGAGGTCACCTGGCATGAAGCGTAAACTGCTGATTTTAGGTCTGGCCTTGTTGGCAGGGTGGCTGCTGCCTCCACCCCGCCTCGCGCGCGCCGACGAAGCCGGCGAAGCCCCTTACTACATCGTCCAACCCGGCGACACCCTCTCGGCCATCGCTTATCGCTTTGGCCTCGATATGCAAACCCTGGCCGACGCCAACGACATCCGCAACCCCGCCAACCTACAAGTGGGGCAAAAACTGCGCATTCCAGGCCTGGAAGGCATCATCAGCGGGCAACTGAGCACCCGCACCGTCCAGTTTGGCGAGACCCTCACCTCGCTCAGCCGGGCGTTGGCCATTCCCGAACCGACCCTCCAGAAAATCAACCATCTGGTCACCCCCTACCAACTTTTCGCGGGGCGCTCGCTGATTGTGCCAGCCGCAGCAGCCCAACAAAAGGCCATACCCCAGCGGGCTTTGCTGGGCTCGCAATCGCTCCTGGAAACCGGCCTAAAACACGCAGAAAACCCCTGGGCTCTGGTTTTGGCCAACCAACTTCCCGGCACGTGGGCGGCCCTGCCGGGCGATGTGCTCTTATTGCCCAACACCCCCCAAAGCCAAGAGCCCAGCGGCTTGCCCTCGGGGCTGGCCATCACCCCCCAGCCCCAAGCCTGGACCCAAGGGCACACCGGCGAAGTGTGGGTCACCGCGCCCCAAAACGCCCAACTGAGCGGCTTCTTCGGCGAACACCCCTTGCACTTCTTCCCCTTCAAAAACCGCTGGGTGGCCCTGCAAGGCGTCTCGGCCTTGGCCGACCCCGGCTTATACCCCCTCGAAACCACCCTCACCCTTGAAGACGGCACCACCTTCGCCTTCGCACAAGCCATCCCCGTCAAGAGCGGCAACTTCCACTACGAGCGCTTACAAGTGCCCACCGAACTGCTGGACCCCCAACTCAACCGCGAAGAAGCCGCCAAATTTGCCGCCATCACCGCGGCAGCCACCCCCACCCGCTACTGGAATGGCATCTTTCACGCCCCCGAAGCACCGCCGTTAGACGACTGCCACCCCTCCTACTTTGGCACCCGCCGCAACTACAACGACACCTTCTTCTGGTATCATACAGGGTTAGACTTCTGTGGCCGCGTCGGCACCCCCATTTACGCCCCTGCCGACGGCGTGGTCGTCTTCACCGGCACCACCACCATCCACGGCAACGTCACCATCATTGACCACGGCTGGGGCGTCTATACCACCTATTGCCACCAAGACCAAATTCTGGTCCAAGAGGGGCAACGCGTGCATACCGGCGACCTGATTGGCAAAGTTGGCCGCACCGGCCGCGTGACAGGCCCCCATCTCCATTGGGAAGTTTGGGTCGGCGACGTCCCCGTCGAACCTTTGGAATGGTTGGAACGCCCCTTCCCCTAACCCACCGCGGGGGTCAGGACGCTTCCTCAAAATCACCGCGGAAAAACGCATCCACCACCGCGCGGGCCTGAGCCGCCTGGCTCTGGGGCACCAAAAGTTGGATTTCCCCCAACGGGCCAACCTGCAGACCAATGGCGCGCGCCGCGGGTTCCTGCAACAACCACACCGAAACCCCTTGCGCCTCGAGCAAGCCCCGCAAGATTTCAGCCTGGGCCTGATTAGGCGTGGTCAACACGGGCACCCATTCCTCATCGCTCATGGCTCACCTCTTTACGCACCAGGGAGCCGCGCTCCCTTCCTGGCGAAAGTACCATTGCACGAGATAGAGTATAATAGAAAAGCCGATTACTGTGAAGCGAGGCCGACAATGATCCGTGAAACCTATTGGGAAGATCTCACCATCACCGAAGAAGACATCGAAGACCTCTACAACCACCTTCTGGAAACCGAAACGCCCCTCACCCCCGACGAACTGGCAGCCGCGCTGGTCGAAATTCGGCTGGCGCGCGAGCGGCAAAAACTGGAACGCCGCCGCAGCGGGGAAGCCGCGCTCTACCTCCCCAAAGAGCACTACCAAGTGGGGCAACGGCTTGTCTTCCCCGCGCTGGACTGGGCCACCGGCGAAGTCATTGCCGTGCGCCCGGCCCACAACCCCACCCAACCACCCTTCGAAGTCATCCGCGTGCGCTTCGAAGACGGGCGCGAACGGGAATTTGCCGCAGGGTTAGAGCAACACGTCCTCAACGAGCCCCCCAAATTAGATAGCAACAACCCCCTGCTCAACGTCGAAAGCGTGTTGGCCGCCTATGGCGACACCATTGCCCAGCGCATCGAAGAAGCGCTCCAAAACAACGACGAATTCGTCCGCATTGCCGGCCGCTGGTTCCCGCGGGCCTTGCTGATGGAAGTCCACGTCGGGCACCTCAACCTGGCCGAAGCCGTGCTCGACATGGCTGGCGGCGGCCCGCTGCCCACCGCGGAAATCATGAAGCAAATTGACTTCCCCGCCGAAAACCCCAAACTGGCCGAATTTTCCTTGGATTACGCGCTTCAAGAAGACGAGCGCTTCGACGAAGTCGGGCCGGCGGGCAAAGTGCTGTGGTATCTCCACCGCCTGGAACCGGCCTGGGTCAAAGAAACGCCGCCCTACCTGCGTTACAAACCCCTCGACTACGACCGTGACGCCCTCACCGACGAAATGCTGGCCACCGAGGCCATCTTGGGCGACGAGCTCTCCCCCGAAATCCCCCTCCCCATCAAAACCGACCAAATCGAAATCACCCTCATCTATCCCCATTGGCGCTCGGGCACCCTCCCCCTCAGCGCCAAGACCAAAACCCTCTTCCCCACGGCTTACGAAGCCCCGCGGGTGCGCTTCACGTGGGTTGACGCCCAAACCGGTGAAACCTTCCCCGGCTGGGTGGTGCGACACGGCAAATACGTCTATGGCCTCGCAGAATGGTATCAGCAAAAAGGGCTCATCCCCGGCAGCCTCATCACCCTCAGCCCGGGCGAAAACGCCGGCGAAGTGCTGGTCCGAGCCCACACCCATCGCCCCACCCGAGACTGGGTGCGCAGCGTGCTGGTCGGCAGCGATGCCCAACCCGTCTTCGCGATGCTGAAACAGACCGTCACCGCCGAATTCGACGAACGCATGGTCATCGCCGTGCCCGACCCCGAAGCCTTAGACACCGTTTGGGAACAAACCGCCAAAAGTCGCACCCCCCTCGAAAACCTGGTCGTCTCCATGCTGCGCGAACTCGCCAAACTCACCCCCCAGGGGCATGTCCACGCCGCAGGGCTCTACGCGGCCGTCAACACCGTGCGCCGCTGCCCCCCTGGCCCCATCTTTGCCCTCCTGGCCAGCCGCCCCTGGTTCGTGCACGTGGGCGACCTATACTTCCGCCTGGACGAATCCGCCATCTAAGGGAGAAAGCCTATGCCACAGGGAAAACACCGTAGTTTGGTCAAACCCACCCTGGATACCCCCTTCCACATTGACTTCGCCTGGTGGCAGGCGCACTCGCGCGACTGGCGGGTCTACATGCACCGCCTGCTCTGCCCCGAACACCAGGCCCAATTTGCCGAATGGGACGAGGAAACCGTTGATTGGGTAGACCCTGAAACCGCCGAAATCCATCCGGTGGATGGCGTGCAATACGTCCTCATGACCCATTGCGCGCATCAACCTGACTTTCTGGAAGCCCGCGTGCCGCTGGTGGACGCCATCTTCCGCGTCCTGGTGGCCCACGGCAACAAACCCATGACCCCGGTGGAACTCGCCGAAGAACTCCACCGGCCCATCCAACCGCAGACCATCCTCCGCACCCTCAGCGGACGCCGCGATTACCTGGGCATCCGCCCGGTGGAAAACTGACCCTCCTCCCCTCGCCCCCGTAGCTCAATGGAAAGAGCATCGGACTTCTAATCCGACGGTTGCAGGTTCGAGTCCTGTCGGGGGCGCTGAGGCACCACCCAACCCACACCTCTCCCGGGAAGGTGCGCCATGCTCTCCCTCCTGAGTGCAGTACCGACGGAAACGGACGACCCCCAAGGCTTCTGGATTTTAGACATCCGCTGGGAACATCAACGCACCGCGTGGCGCCCGCCGACCGACGTCTTCGAAACCGACACCGCGGTGGTCGTGCGGGTCGAAGTCGCAGGCATGCGCGCCAAAGACTTCAACCTCAAACTCGAAAACCAAACCCTCATCGTCAGCGGCATGCGCAGAGACCCCGACTTAGGCACAGCCTACCATCGCCTGGAAATCCCCTTTGGTTATTTTCAAGTGACCATTGCCCTCCCCACCGCGGTTGATGCGCAGCGCGTAGAAGCCGAATATCGCGACGGCTTCCTGCGCGTTGTCCTTCCCAAACCAAGCCCGCAGGCGGTCACCGTCCGCACCCGACGCCTCCCCCATGAAGCCTGACCCCTTCCCCGAGCCGCAGCCCCTTGGCGCGGCCACCCCTCAAAACCCCATCTCGTCAAGGAGTGCGCTTTGATGCCTGCAACGCGTTGGCATATGGGCTGGGAAGACATCCTCCAATGGCTGGAAGAGGACGCGGCCTGGCAAGAGGCCGTGATGCCCTTTTTGCACCGTATTCTCAACAGCAACAAAAAAGGGGACGCGGCGCAAGACAACGACGCCGAACAACCCCGCGACCCCGAGCCCACCCCGCCTGACGTCTTCGAAATCCCCATCCTGCCGTTACGGGGCACAGTCGTCTACCCCCAAACCGGCACGCCCCTCACCGTAGGGCTGCCGCGCTCGGTGCGCTTGGTGGACGACGTCGTCGCTGGCGATCGCCGCCTGGGGCTGGTGGCATCCAAAAAACCCGAACTGGAAGAACCCACCCCCGACGACCTCTACACCATCGGCACCGTCGCCAGCATCCACCGCCTCTTCCGCGCCCCCGACGGCACCATCCGGCTTCTGGTTCAAGGGCAACAACGCATCCGGGTGTTGGAATACACCCAAACCGAACCCTACTTCATCGCGCGCGTGGAGGTCATCCCCGAAACCGTCGAAGATTCCTTGGAAGTGGAAGCCCTCGCCCGCCAAGTCCGAGAGCAATTCCAGGCCATCTCGGAAATGGTCTCCTCCATCCCCAAGGAACTGGTCGCATCGGTGCTGGCCCTGGAAGACCCCCTGCAATTGGCCTACACGGTTGCCAACTTCCAGCGCATGCCCCTGGAAGACGCCCAGCAAATCCTGGAACTGGACTCCGTCGCGGCCAAACTGCGCAAACTGCTCGCCATCCTCACCCACGAAGTCGAAGTCTTGGAACTGGGGCAAAAAATCCAAGACGAAGCCCGCTCCGAAATCGAAAAAATGCAGCGGGAATACTTCCTGCGCGAACAAATGAAAGCCATTCGGCGCGAACTGGGCGAGGAAGACGAGCAAACCGCCGAAATCAAAGAATTTCGGCAAAAAATCGAAGAAGCCGGCATGCCCGAAGAGGCCAAAAAACAAGCCCTGCGCGAACTGGAGCGCCTCTCTCGCCTGCCCACCGCGGCCGCAGAATATGGCGTCATCCGCACCTACTTGGATTGGCTGGTCTCCCTGCCGTGGAGCAAAACCACCGAAGACAACCTCGACCTCCAACACGCCCAAGAAGTGCTGGATAAAGACCACTACGGGCTGGAAGACGTCAAAGAGCGCATTTTGGAATACCTGGCCGTGCGCAAACTGCGCCTGGAACGCAAAGAAGCCCTGGAAGCCCGCGCGCCCGAAGACGAAATTCGCCACGACCGCGAAGGCGCCATTTTGTGCTTCGTTGGGCCACCAGGGGTGGGCAAAACCTCGTTGGGGCGGTCCATTGCCCGGGCCATGGGGCGGAAATTCGTGCGCATCTCGCTGGGCGGCGTGCGAGACGAAGCCGAAATCCGCGGCCATCGGCGCACCTACATTGGCGCCATGCCCGGGCGCATCATCCAGGCCCTGCGGCGAGTGGGCACCCGCAACCCGGTGTTCATGCTCGACGAAATTGACAAACTGGTCTTCGACTTCCACGGTGACCCAGCCTCAGCCCTGCTGGAAGTGCTCGACCCCGAGCAAAACGCCGAGTTTCGCGACCACTACCTGGAAGTGGCCTTCGACCTTTCACAAGTGCTCTTCATCACCACCGCCAACTACCTGGACAACATCCCCGCCCCCCTGCGCGACCGGATGGAAATCATCCCCATCTCGGGCTACACCGAAAACGAAAAGGTCGAAATTGCCAAAGGTTACCTCATCCCACGGCAAATCCACGAAAACGGCCTCTTCCCCGAAGAAATCACCTTCACCGACGAAGCCCTGCACACCATCATCCGCTCCTACACGCGCGAAGCGGGCGTGCGCAACCTGGAGCGGGAAATTGGCAAAATCTGCCGCAAGGTGGTGCGCCAAATCGCCGAAGGCAAGACCGAACACGTGGACATCACCCCCGAAAAAGTGCGCGAATTTTTAGGGCGTCCGCGCTATTATGGCCTGGAAGAAGTTGCCCAACGGGTCGCCATCCCCGGGGTGGCCATTGGCCTGGCCTGGACCCCAGCAGGGGGCGACATCCTCTTTGTCGAGGCGACCAAAATGCCGGGCAACAAAGGCTTCATCCTGACCGGCTCGCTGGGCGAAGTGATGCAAGAATCGGCCCGGGCCGCGCTTTCCTACGTCCGCTCTCGGGCCACCCAATGGGGCATTGCGGAAGACTTCTTTGAAAAAACCGACATCCACCTCCATGTGCCCGCGGGCGCGCAGCCCAAAGACGGCCCCTCGGCCGGGGTCACCATGGTCACCGCGTTGGTGTCGCTGCTCACAGGCCGACCGGTCAAACCCGAGGTGGGCATGACCGGCGAAATCACCCTCCGCGGGCAAGTGCTGCCCGTCGGCGGCATCAAAGAAAAAGTGTTGGCCGCCCACCGAGCCGACCTCAAAACCGTCATCATGCCCAAACGCAACGAAGCCGACCTGGAAGACATCCCCGACGAAGTGCGTGAAGCCATCCGCTTCATCTTTGTCGAAACCGTGGACGAAGTGCTCGACGCCGCCCTCACACCGCCCCCGGCATCTCATCAAGGAGCGAAAGACCATGCCGAAAATCATGCTGGTTGAAGACGACCACACCATGCGGATGCTGCTCAAAACCCTGCTGGAAATGGAAGGCTTCGTGGTCGTGTTTGGCTCCGGCCAAGCCGAAGCCCTGTTAGACGACCTGCGGCGCGAAAAGCCCGAACTGCTGGTGATGGACGTGCACCTCTCCGGCGGCGTCAACGGCCTCGACCTGTTGAGCAACATCCGGCAAGACCCTGACCTGCAAAAAACCCACGTCGTCATGACCTCAGGCATGGACTACCGACTGGAAAGCCTGGAAGCCGGCGCAGACGCGTTCCTGCAAAAGCCCTATATGGTCGAAGACCTCTTGACCTTGCTCCGCCAACAAATCTAAACAACGCAGCGGCCGCCTCAACCGCGCGGCCCCAAACCTCGCTTGCATCCGGCAGCGGCCACAGCAGCTGCTGCCGATAGAAAGGAACAACTCGTGGCACGCAAACGCTCGCCTAAGCGGCGTTGGTACGTCATGGATTTGCACCTCCACACCCCCGCCTCCAGTGACTACCAACAGCCTGACGTCTCCTACCTGGACATCCTCCGTCGGGCCGAAGCCCGCGGCTTAGACATCATCGCCTTCACCGACCACAACACCGTGGCGGGCTACCGCCGCATGCAAGAAGAAATCCGCCAACTGGAGCTCCTGGAAGAGCTCAACCGCCTTCTGCCCGAAGAAAAAGCCCGCCTCGAAGAATACCGCCGCCTGCTGGGGAAAATCCTGGTCTTGCCCGGCTTCGAATTTACTGCCACGCTGGGCTTTCATATTTTGGGCATCTTCCCGCCTGAAAAGCCCGTGCGGGAAATCGAACACCTGCTGCTCACCCTCAACATCCCCCCCGAAAAACTGGACGAAGGCTCGGCCACCGTGGGCGCCACCAGCGACGTGCTCACGGCCTATCGCCTCATTGACGAAGCCGGGGGGCTGGTCATCGCCGCCCACGCCAACTCCAGCAATGGGGTGGCCGCCCGCAACGTGCCCGGGCAAACCAAAATCTCCTACACCCAAGACCCCCACCTCCACGCGCTGGAAGTCACCGACCTGGAGAAAAAAGGGCGGCACACCACCCAAGCCTTCTTCAACGGCACCAAACCCGAATACCCGCGGCGCATGCACTGCATCCAAGGCTCCGACGCCCACCGCCTCACCGCGGAAGGCCGCAACCTGGGCGTAGGCGACCGCACCACCGAAGTGCTGCTGCCCGAAGTCAGCTTCCAAGCCCTCAAGGAACTCTTCCTCAGCAACGACTTCGCCCGCCATCGCCCCCACCGCCCCAAAGAACCCCAAGAAGACTTCATCCAACAAGCCCGCGAAGAGGGCGCCAACCTCATCCAAGCCTTCCACGAAAAAATGACCGTGCGCGGCGGGCGCCTCTACGCCATCATCGCCGACGTCTGCGCCTTTGCCAACACCAACGGCGGCACCCTTTACATCGGCGTCAGCGAAGACCCCAAAAAGCCCCCGGTCGGCATTGACAAACCCGACCAAGCCATGCTCGAACTCTCCCGCCAAATTTCCGAACGCATCACCCCGCCCCTGGAAATCACCATTGACGTCCACGAAACCCAGGGCAAGAAAATCCTGCGGGTGTTGGTGCCCCGAGGCGATGACCCGCCCTACGCGGTAGATGGCAGCAAAATCTACGTCCGCTCGGAAGCCGAAACCGGCTTGGCCGTGCGAGACGAAATCGTTGATTTGGTGCTCCGCGGGCTCAAAATTCAAGCCGGCGATCACCACCCCGCCGACAAAAACGCCTCGCCTCCCACCGCCACCGAAACCGTGCCACCCCTGCCGGCCGACGCGCCCCGCACAGGCGTGGAAGTGGTCTCGGTGACCGAGCGCGACGGCACCCAATATTACACCCTGCGCGACCTACGCAACGGCAACGTGGTCAAAAACGTCACCAAATCTTCAGCCCGCCGCCTCTGGCACTACGCCATCAGCCGCTACGCCCAACTGCCCGCCGACGTGAGCAAAGCCCGCGGCGTACACTGGGAAGGCGACCGCGGCGTGTTGCGCAAATACAAGCAGGGCAAAAAATGGCACTACGACCTGGTGCAACGCACGCCCCAAGGCAACCGCTTCTTCTTTGGCGTGACCGAAGAAGGCATCGTCGGCCCCTGGAAAGACGTGGTTGGGTTAGAAGAATGACGCGTTACCGCATTCGCACCTTTCGCTTCCCCGACGACTACCCCGCGGTGTACGACCTATGGGCGCACGCAGGCCCGGGCATCCAACTGCGGGCTTCCGACCAAATCGAAGAAATTGCCAAAAAGGTCGCCCACGACCCCGAGCTCTTCATTGTGGCCGAAACGCCGCAGGGCGAAATCGTGGGCGCGGTGATGGCAGGCTTCGATGGCCGCCGAGGAATCATCTACCATTTAGCCGTTGCACCTCCCCACCGCGGCCAAGGCATTGGGCAAGCCCTCATGGACGAAATAGAAAAACGCCTGCGCGCCCAAGGATGCCAACGGGCATACCTCATGGTCGTGCCCGACAACACCGCCGCGCTCGCCTTCTATCGCCACCGCGGCTGGGAACCGCTCCCTGTCATTACCCTGGCCAAAAACCTCACCCCCACCCCTTGAATGTGCCATGTCTCCTTCGTCTCTTCCGCCTGCGCCCCCGCTTCGGGTGGCCATCCTTACCGTCTCTGACCGCTCCGCCCGCGGCCAGCGGGAAGACCTCTCAGGCCCGGCTTTGGCCCAGGCCGCGCAAGGCTATGGCTGGGAAGTCGTCCACACGGCCATCCTGCCCGACGACCTCCCCACCCTGCGCGACACCTTAGCCCGCTGGGCCGACAGCGACGCCTACGACGTCATCCTCACCACAGGCGGCACAGGGTTTGCCCCGCGCGACGTCACCCCAGAGGCCACCCTGGCCGTGGTCGAACGCCAAGCCCCCGGCCTGGCCGAGGCCATGCGTGCAGCCAGTTTGCAGATTACCCCCCACGCGATGCTCTCGCGCGCGGTGGCAGGCATTCGGGGAAGCACCCTCATCGTCAACCTCCCCGGAAGCCCCAAAGCCGCCACCGAAAACCTGGCCGTGATCGCCCCAGTGCTGCCTCATGCTGTGCAGTTGCTCCACAACGACCCCGCAGCCGAAAAAGGCCACCGCTCATAACGCCTTATCCCGCCCTGATTAGGAGACCGCCATGAACCTGGACGCATTTCACCGCTTCCCCGAGGTGGACAAGGAAAACATGCTGGCCGAAATTGACGGCCTGCCCGCCCAACTACAACAAGCCTGGGAATTGGGCCAAACCTTCCCCATGCCCGATGTGGACGGCGTGCAACATGTGATCATTGCGGGCATGGGCGGCTCAGCCATTGGGGCCGATTTGCTCGCGGCCTACGCAGCCCCATTGGCTTCCGTGCCCGTGACCGTATGGCGCGATTATGACCTGCCCGCGTGGGCTCGAGGCCGCGCGGTGCTGCTGGTGGCTTCATCGCACTCGGGCAACACCGAGGAAACCCTCAGCGCTTTTGCCGCCGCGCAAGCCCACAACTGCCGCGTGTTGGCCGTGACCACAGGCGGGAAACTCAAAGCCCAAGCCGAACAGGCCGGCCATCCGGTGTGGCAGTTTGTGCATCCTGGCCAGCCCAGGGCCGCGGTCGGGTATTCCTTTGGGCTGCTGCTGGCGCTCTTCGCGCGCGCGGGATGGCTTCCCGACCCCCAGCGTGAACTCTCGGCCGCGGTGGACGCCATGAAAACACAACAGCGCACCCTCAAAGCCGACGTCCCCACCCAAGACAACCCAGCCAAACAATGGGCTCTGCGGCTGGAAGGCAAATGGCCGGCCGTGTTCGGCAGCGGCGCGCTGGCCCCGGTAGCCCGCCGTTGGAAGGGGCAAATTAGCGAAATCGCCAAGGCTTGGGCGCAATTTGAGTTTCTCCCCGAGGCCGACCACAACACCTTGGCCGGCCTGCACAACCCCAAAGCCCTGCTGGCGCAAACCGTGGCCATCTTCCTCCAAAGCAGCGGCGAACACCCCCGCAACCAATTGCGAGCTCGCCTGACCAGCGAGGTCTTCCGGCAACACGGCCTGACCGCCGAGGTCGTCGAGGCCTTTGGCCAGGGCCGCCTGGCACAGCAATGGACGCTGCTCCACCTGGGCGATTACATCGCCTATTACCTGGCCATGCGCTACGATACCGACCCCACGCCGGTCACTGCCATTGAGGGGTTCAAAGCCGCGCTCAAAAAGGCCTAACCCAAGCGCACCGGCGTTGGTCGCGCGGCCAGGGAAAACGCCCAACCTGGCACCGGCCTCAAACCGCACCCAGCCAGGGGAAAGAGCACCGCGGCAGCGGCTGCACGCGCGGGGGAGGGCAATCCATGCAATCCCGCCTCACGCGGCCTCGCGCTTGCGCCCGGCCTAACGCACCGCTGCTTCCTCACAACCCTGCCCCACGCGGCCTCGCACTTGCGCCATCTTTGCCTGAAGAAAGCAGCATTCTTGTTTTGATTATCTTTGCCTGTGTCTTTGCCTTTGCCCCTTACCTTTGATACCAATTGGCTATACGAAACACCGCCGCCCCTAAGGTTACG
>Ga0256914_1002286_pt1 | contig 16193 bp, 30 predicted proteins | sample HulkmetaG_FD_191571 | JGI IMG/M metagenome (GOLD analysis project Ga0256914, IMG submission 191571) | Hydrothermal chimney microbial communities from Main Endeavour vent field at the Juan de Fuca Ridge, Pacific Ocean - Hulk | ecosystem: Environmental > Aquatic > Marine > Hydrothermal vents ... | reverse complement strand
TGGTGATGCCTGGTGACAATGTGAAGATGACGGTGAAGCTGATTGCGCCCATTGCGATGGAAGAGGGGCTTCGTTTTGCCATTCGCGAAGGCGGCCGCACCGTGGGCGCCGGCGTGGTTTCCAAGATTATCGAGTGACAGTTATGGCCAACCAGCGTATCCGTATCCGATTGAAGTCCTTCGATCACCGGCTCATCGACCAGTCGACCCGGGAGATCGTGGATACCGCCAAGCGCACCGGCGCCCGGGTCAAGGGGCCTATTCCTCTGCCCACGCGCAAGGAGCGTTACACCGTGCTCATTTCGCCGCACGTCAACAAGGACGCGCGCGACCAGTACGAGATCCGTACGCACAAGCGGCTGTTGGACATCATCGACCCCACCGACAAGACGGTGGATGCATTGATGAAGCTGGATCTGGCCGCTGGCGTGGACGTTCAGATCAAGCTGAACTGAGGTTTCAGACATGGCATTAGGATTAGTGGGACGCAAGGCGGGCATGACCCGCGTGTTCACCGAGGACGGTGTCTCCGTGCCGGTGACCGTGGTCCAGGTGGAGCCCAACCGGGTCACGCAGGTGCGCACGCCCGAGAAAGACGGCTACCAGGCGGTGCAGGTCACCGTGGGGCGGCGAAAGCCCAGCCGGGTGAACAAGCCCATGGCCGGCCATTTTGCCAAAGCCGGTGTAGAGCCGGGCCATGGATTGTGGGAATTTCGCCTCGACGACCATGAAGGTGAAGTCCCCGAAGTGGGTAGTGAGCTGAAGGTGGATCTGTTCCAGGAAGGACAGAAGGTCGATGTCAGCGGCATCTCCAAGGGCAAGGGCTTCCAGGGAACGGTCAAGCGCCACAATTTCAGCACCCAGGATGCCACCCATGGCAACTCTCTTTCGCATCGGGCGCCGGGCTCCATTGGCCAATGTCAGACGCCCGGACGGGTGTTCAAAGGCAAGAAGATGGCCGGCCACATGGGCAACAAGCGGGTCACCGTGCAGACCTTGGAGATCGTCCGCGTGGATGCCGAGCGAGGGTTGCTTCTGATCAAAGGAGCCGTGCCCGGCGCGCCGGGCGGTGATGTCATCGTGACGCCTGCGGTCAAGTTGAAGAACAAGGGGTAAGTCATGGACCTCAACGTACAAGGCGGGGCCACCCTGCAGGTATCCGACGCCGTGTTCGGCGCGGATTTCAAAGAGGCGCTGGTGCACCAGGTGGTGACGGCTTACATGGCGGGCGCCCGGGCGGGCACCAAGGCGCAGAAGAACCGCTCCGCGGTGCGTGGTGGCGGACGCAAGCCGTATCGACAGAAAGGGACCGGCCGCGCGCGTGCCGGCACCATTCGCAGCCCCATCTGGCGTGGCGGCGGTGTCACCTTCGCGGCACAGCCCCGTAATTACGCCCAAAAGGTGAACAAGAAGATGTACCGAGGGGCGCTGCGATCCATTCTTTCCGAGCTGGTGCGCCAGGACCGGCTGGTGGTGGTGGACGAGTTCGGTGTGGAGGCGCCCAAGACCAAGGAGCTGGTGGGCAAGCTGAAGGCATTGGGGCTGGATGACGTGCTCATCGTCACCGAGCAGGCGGACGAGAACCTCTTTCTCGCGGCCCGTAATTTGTATCACGTGGACGTGCGTGACAGCGATGAAGTGGATCCGGTGAGTCTCATCGGTTACGAAAAGGTGCTGATGACCAAGGACGCGCTGAAAAAGATCGAGGAGCGCCTGGCATGAATAAAGAGCGACTGTACAAGGTTCTGCTTGGACCGCTCATCTCCGAGAAGAGCGCCTATGCCGCGGACGATGCGCGTCAATATACCTTCAAGGTGGCGCCCGACGCCACGAAGCCGGAAATCGCCGCCGCGGTGGAGATGCTTTTCGACGTCACCGTGGAGAAGGTCCAGACCATGAACGTGAAGGGCAAGCGCAAGCGGTTCGGCCAGATTCCCGGCAAGCGCAAGGACTGGAAGAAGGCCGTCGTGCGCATCGCCGAGGGTCAGGAGATCGATTTCGGGGTCGGTGGCTGAACGCCGACCTCCTGAACGGACAGCGGAAATAGAAAGATGCCTATCGTAAAAGCCAAGCCGACTTCCCCGGGACGCCGGTTCGTGGTCCAGGTCAAGACCCCTGGGTTGCACAAAGGGGAGCCCTATGCGCCTTTGGTGGCCAAGAAGACCAAGACCGGAGGGCGTAACAATCAAGGCCGCATCACCACGCGACATCGCGGGGGCGGCCACAAGAAGCGTTACCGGATCATCGATTTCAAGCGGGACAAGGACGGCATTCCGGGCGTCGTCGAGCGGCTCGAATACGATCCCAATCGCAGTGCCCACATCTGCCTCATCAAATACTTGGACGGTGAGCGCCGCTATATCATCGCGCCCAAAGGGCTGGAGGTGGGCGACACCATTCAGTCCGGAGTCGAGGCGCCCATCGCCGTGGGTAACGCCATGCCGTTGCGTAACATTCCCGTGGGCACCACGGTGCACTGCGTGGAGATGAAGATCGGCAAGGGCGCCCAGATCGCCCGTAGCGCCGGCACCTCGGCTCAACTGGTGGCCCGTGAGGGCGATTATGCCACTTTGCGCCTGCGCTCCGGCGAGATGCGCAAGATCCACGCCGACTGTCGGGCCACCATCGGCGAAGTGGGCAATGCCGAACACAACCTCCGCAAGCTGGGCAAGGCCGGGGCTTCGCGTTGGCGCGGCATTCGGCCGACCGTGCGCGGTGTGGTCATGAACCCGGTGGACCACCCCCATGGCGGTGGTGAGGGGCGCACCTCCGGCGGTCGTCATCCGGTGACCCCCTGGGGCGTGCCCACCAAGGGCCACAAGACGCGCAAGAACAAGCGCACCGACAAGTTCATCGTGCGCGACCGTCGCCGCAAGTAAGTTTGGGGTAATCAGCCATGCCACGTTCCATTCGTAAAGGACCTTTCGTCGATCACCACCTGATGAAGAAGGTGGAAGAGGCGGTGGCGACCAACAATCGCCGTCCCATCAAGACCTGGTCGCGCCGGTCCATGATCGTGCCCGAGATGGTGGGGCTCACCATCGCCGTGCACAACGGCCGCCAGCACGTGCCCGTGCTCATCACCGAAAACATGGTGGGGCACAAGCTGGGTGAGTTCGCCCTGACCCGCACCTATCGCGGCCATGCGGCGGACAAGAAGGCGAAGAAGAAGCGGTAAGGGGATATCCAGATGCAAGCGAAAGCCACATTGCGATACGCGCGTATCTCTGCGCAGAAGGGAAGGCTGGTGGCCGACCAGATCCGCGGCCTGCCCGTGGAGCGTGCCTTGGAGATCCTCCAGTTCAGCAAGAAAAAGGGTGCGGCCATCATGAAGAAGGTGCTCGACTCGGCCATCGCCAACGCCGAGAACAACGAGGGCGCCGATGTTGACGAACTCAAAGTGGTGGCCGTCATGGTCGATGAAGGTCCCACCATGAAGCGAATTCGGGCAAGGGCCAAGGGGCGTGCGACGAGAATCCTCAAGCGCACCAGCCACATCACCGTCGCTGTGGGCGACGAGTAAACGGGCGAGTAACTATGGGTCAGAAAGTACATCCAATCGGCATCCGTCTCGGTATCGTCAAGGAGCACAACTCCCGGTGGTACGCCAACAATCGTAACTATCCGGAGCTGCTCAACCAGGATCTTCAGGTGCGCGGCTTCCTGCAGGAGCGGCTGGAGCACGCTTCTGTGTCGCGCATCCAGATCGATCGGATGGCCAACAACACCCACATCACCATTCACACGGCACGGCCGGGATTGGTCATCGGCAAGAAAGGCGAGGACATCGATCGGCTGCGCAAGGAAGTGGCGCAGATGTTGGGCGGTCCGGTGCACATCAGCATCGAGGAGATCCGCAAGCCCGAGCTCGACGCCAAACTGGTGGCGGAAGGGATCGCGCAGCAGATCGAGCGCCGCATCATGTTCCGCCGGGCCATGAAGCGGGCCGTGCAGAACACCATGCGCTTGGGCGCCGAAGGGATCAAAGTGAGTATCGCCGGCCGGCTGAACGGTGCGGAGATCGCGCGCACCGAGTGGTACCGCGAAGGGCGTGTTCCCCTGCACACCTTGCGCGCGGACATCGACTACGGCACTGCCGAAGCCGACACCACCTACGGGGTCATCGGCATAAAGGTGTGGATCTTCCGTGGCGAAGTGTTCGGTGACCAGCGCGACGAAAAGGCGCCCAAAGGGGGCAAGAAAGGCAAGAAAGCGGCCGGGAGAAGCTAAGTCATGTTGCAGCCCAAGCGTACCAAGTTTCGCAAACAGCAGAAGGGCCGTAATCGTGGGCTCGCCCATCGAGGCAACGAAGTGAGCTTCGGTGAGTATGGGCTCAAGGCGGTGGGGCGCGGTCGAATCACCGCGCGCCAGATCGAAGCGGCTCGCCGCACCATCACCCGCAAGGTGAAGCGGGGCGGCAAGCTCTACATTCGTATCTTCCCGGACAAGCCCATCACCAAAAAGCCTCTCGAGGTGCGGATGGGCAAGGGCAAGGGCAATGTCGAGTATTGGGTGGCTCAGGTGCAGCCCGGTCGCATGCTGTACGAAATCGAAGGGGTGCCCGAGGAGCTGGCGCGCGAGGCCTTCAAGCTGGCCGCGGCCAAGCTGCCGGTGGAGACCACTTTTGTCAAACGGACGATCATGTGATGAAAGCGAGCGAACTGCGGGAAAAGACCCTGGACGAACTGCGCGATACGCTGCACGAACTGCTCAAGGAGCAGTTCAATCTGCGCATGCAGCAGAGCACGGGCCAACTGGCGCGCCATCACCAGATGCGTCAGGTACGCCGTGACATCGCACGGGTGAAGACGGTCATGAACGAGAAGCGGAAGGCAGGCTGAAGATGAGCGAGCAACAGACCACGAACCGCACGCTGCAGGGGCGGGTGATCTCCGACAAGATGGACAAGTCCATCACCGTCCAGGTGGAGCGTCGCGTGAAGCATCCCATCTACGGCAAGTACATCCGCCGTTCGACCAAGGTGCACGCGCACGACGAGAACAACGAGTGCCGCATCGGCGACACTGTGGTGGTGGAGCAGTGCCGCCCCATCTCAAAGACCAAGAAATGGCGCCTGGTCAAAGTGGTCGAGCGCGCCAGCTGAACCACGGGAAACGGCTTCGTGCCGTGAAGCTAGCCAACAGAGATTCAGGGTAAGTGTCATGATCCAGATGCAGACCATGCTGAACGTGGCCGACAACAGCGGCGCAAAGAAGGTTCAGTGCATCAAGGTGCTGGGTGGATCCCATCGCCGTTACGCCGGCATCGGCGACATCATCAAGGTGTCGGTGAAGGACTCCATTCCGCGCGGCAAGGTGAAGAAAGGCGACGTCTACAATGCGGTGGTGGTGCGGACCAAAAAGGGCGTGCGTCGTCCCGATGGTTCCGTCATTCGTTTCGACGGCAACGCCGCGGTGTTGTTGAACAACCAGCTGCAGCCCATCGGAACACGGATCTTCGGCCCGGTGACCCGTGAGCTGCGCGGCGAGCGTTTCATGAAGATCATTTCGCTGGCACCCGAGGTGCTGTGAGGTAGCCATGGCTAGAAAGATTCGCAAGGGCGACGACGTCATCGTCATCGCTGGGAAGGACAAGGGCAAGCGGGGGACGGTGTTGCGCGTGCTCGACGATCGGGTTGTGGTGGAAAACGTCAACCTGGCCAAGAAGCACGTCAAGCCCAACCCCATGAAAGGGGAGCCCGGCGGCATCATCGAGAAAGAGATGCCGTTGCACATTTCCAATGTGGCCCTGTTCAATCCGGTGACCAACAAGGCCGATCGCGTGGGATTCAAGATCCTCGAGGACGGACGCAAGGTCCGCGTATTCAAATCCAACGGCGAAGTCGTGGACGTTTGAGGCAGGCAGTCCAATGGCAAGATTACAGGATCATTACAAAGAGAAGGTGGTGCCGGCGCTCATGGAGAAGTTCGGATACAAGAGCGTCATGCAGGTGCCCCGTATCGAGAAGATCACGCTCAACATGGGCGTGGGCGAGGCCGTGGCCGACAAAAAGGTGCTGCAGTACGCCATGGACGACATGGCGCGTATCTCCGGTCAGAAGCCGGTCATCACCCGTGCGCGCAAGTCGGTCGCCGGATTCAAGATCCGGGAAGGATGGCCCATCGGCTGCAAGGTGACGTTGCGTGCCGAGCGCATGTACGAGTTTTTGGATCGCCTCATCAACGTGGCCATTCCGAGGATCCGCGACTTCCGGGGGGTGAGCCCCAAATCCTTCGACGGGCGCGGAAACTTCAGTATGGGGATCAAGGAGCAGATCATCTTCCCTGAAGTGGACTACGACAAGATCGACGCTTTGCGCGGCATGGACATCACCATCACCACCACGGCGCGCACGGACGAGGAAGGCAAGGCCCTGCTCGACGGGTTCAACTTTCCTTTCAAGTAAAACCGGAGCCGACGGACGGAACATGGCAAAGAAGAGCATGATCGCCCGCGAGAACAAGCGGGCCCGGATGGTGGCGAGGTACGCGGCCAAGCGTGCCGAGCTGAAGGCCATCATCAAAAACCCCAACAGCACGCCGGAAGAGATCGACGCCGCCGTGCTCAAACTGCAAAAACTGCCGCGGGATTCCAGCCCTGTGCGTCAGCAGCGTCGCTGCCGGATCACCGGCCGGCCGCATGCGGTGTACCGCAAGTTCGGCTTGTGCCGGAATAAGCTGCGGGAAGCGGCCATGCGTGGCGATGTGCCAGGACTGCGCAAGGCCAGCTGGTAGGACGCGGCGCTTTTCATCCGGCTTCGAAATCGGGGCTGGATTTTAGGTAAGACATTCGTTAACATGTCCGGCTCTCCGCCGTGAGGGCCGCTTTTCATCGTTGGGTATCGGACTTCGCTCCAGAAGTTGCCTGACCCGAGGAGCCAACAACAGATGAGTATGTCAGATCCCATCGCGGATATGCTCACGCGCATCCGCAACGGACAGCAGGCGGGCAAGGCGAGCGTTCGCCTGCCGGCCTCCAAGAAGAAGATGGCCATCGCCAAGGTGCTCAAGGACGAAGGCTACATCGCCGACGTCACACGTTTCGAAGAGGACGGCAAGCCGGTGATGGAGATCACTTTGAAATACCATCAGGGGCGCCCCGTCATCGAGCTGATCCAGCGGGTGAGCCGTCCCGGGTTGCGTGTTTACAAGGGCAAGGAAGAGTTGCCTCGCGTCCGAGGTGGCCTGGGCATCGCCATCGTTTCCACGTCCAAGGGGTTGATGACCGACCGCGAGGCCCGTAAGCAGGGCCACGGCGGCGAAGTCATCGCCTACGTCGCCTGACCGGGAGGAAGCAGCCATGTCGCGTATCGCAAAGGCACCTGTTCCCGTCGTCTCCGGCGTGGAGGTCAAAGTGGAAGGGCAGAAAGTCACCGTGAAGGGACCCAAGGGCACGCACGAGTACGACGTGCACCCCTTGGTCGAGGTGACTTTGGAAGGCGGCGAGGTTCGGGTCAGCCCCGTCGATCCGGGCAACAAGGCGGCTTGGGCCATGGCTGGTACCATGCGCGCCCTCATTAACAACATGGTGGTGGGGGTTAGCCAGGGCTTCCAGAAAAAGTTGCAGCTGGTCGGCGTCGGGTATCGAGCGCAGGTCAAGGGAAAGGTGTTGGATCTCAGTCTGGGCTTTTCCCATCCCGTCGAATACCCCATTCCCGAGGGCATCACTATCGAGACGCCGTCCCAGACCGAGATCATCGTCTCCGGCAGCGACAAGCAGAAGGTGGGGCAGGTGGCTGCGGAGATCCGTCGCTTCCGTCCGCCCGAGCCTTACAAAGGCAAAGGTGTACGCTATGCGGACGAGCACGTGGTCCGCAAAGAAGCGAAGAAGAAATAAGAGGTTACGACGATGGACAAGAAATCAAGTCGCCTGCGCCGGGCGCGTCGCACCCGGGCCAAGATCCGGGAGCTGGGCGTTCCTCGTCTCACCGTGCATCGCACGCCGCGCCACATCTATGCTCAGGTCATCGCGGCAAATGGCTCCGATGTGGTGTGTTGCGCCTCGACGCTCGACAAAGAGGTGCGGGGTGCCCTCGAGGGCTCCACGGGCAACGTGGCCGCCGCCGCGGTGGTCGGTCGCATGGTGGCCGAACGGGCTCGGGCGGCCGGTATCGAAAAGGTCGCCTTCGATCGTTCCGGTTTCAAATACCACGGCCGGGTGAAGGCGTTGGCCGATGCGGCCCGTGAGGCCGGACTCCAGTTCTGAGGATCGAGCGATGGCAAATTACGAAACAAACACCTCCGGTGAGGAGCTGATCGAGAAGCTGGTCGCCGTCAACCGGGTGGCCAAGGTGGTCAAAGGTGGGCGTCAGTTCGGCTTCTCCGCCCTGGTGGTGGTGGGCGACGGTGACGGCCGCGTGGGCTACGGCATGGGCAAGGCCAAAGAGGTGCCCATCGCCATCCAGAAGGCCATGGAGACCGCCAAGCGAAACATGCAAACCATCAAGCTCGCCGGCGGCACGCTCCAGTATCCCATCATCGGCAAGCACGGCGCTGCGAAGGTTTACATGCAGCCGGCTTCCGAGGGTACCGGAATCATCGCAGGCGGTGCCATGCGTGCCATCTTCGAGGCGGTGGGTGTGCACAACGTGTTGGCCAAGTGCATCGGCTCGAACAATCCCATCAACGTGGTGCGGGCCACCATGAACGGCTTGGTGCAGATGCGCAGCCCCGAAGAGGTGGCGGCCAAGCGCGGCAAGACCGTGGAAGAGATCCTGGAGTGATGCCATGGCGGACAAGAAGACGATGAAAGTGAAGCTCGTGCGCAGCATGAACGGCCGTCTCAAGAGCCACAAGGCCTGTGTGCGCGGGCTGGGACTGCGCCGCATGCATCAGGTGGTGGAGGTGGAAGACACGCCCGCCACCCGCGGCATGCTCAACAAGGTTTCCTACATGGTAGAGCTGGTGGAGGACTGACATGCGCCTGAATACGCTCAAACCTGCCGCCGGCAGCAAAAGAGATCGCAAGCGGGTGGGTCGCGGCATCGGCAGCGGCCTGGGCAAGACCTGCGGTCGAGGCCACAAGGGCCAGAAGTCCCGTTCGGGCGGTTTCCACAAGGTCGGTTTCGAAGGCGGCCAGATGCCGCTCCAGCGTCGGCTGCCCAAGGTCGGCTTCCGTTCCCGCAAGGCGAAGTACACCGCCGAGGTGCGTCTGCACGAGCTGGACAAGGTGCCTGCCGACGTCATCGACATGAATGCCCTCTATGAGGCAAACGTGCTGCCGCGCACCATGAAGCGGGCCAAGGTGATCCTTTCCGGCGAGATCACTCGGCCCGTGACGCTCAAGGGCATCGGTGCCACCAAAGGCGCCCGTGCCGCCATCGAGGCGGCCGGCGGCAAGGTGGAGGACTGAGCCGCTCATGGCCCTTTCCCCCGCAGCGGCCGGTGGAATCCAACTGGGGCAGCTCACGGAGCTGCGTCAGCGTTTCTTTTTTCTGCTCGGCGCCCTCATCGTCTTCCGGATCGGAACTTTCATTCCGGTACCGGGGGTCAACCCTGCGGCGCTGGCGGCCTTGTTCGATCAGCAGCAGGGGACCATTCTGGGCATGTTCAACATGTTCTCCGGCGGTGCATTGGAGCGGGCTTCCATTTTCGCTCTGGGGATCATGCCCTACATTTCGGCTTCCATCATCGTGCAGTTGATGACCGCGGTGATTCCCAAATTGGAGCAGTTGAAAAAAGAGGGCGAAGCCGGGCGGCGCAAGATCACCCAGTACACCCGCTACGGCACCGTGGTTCTGGCCACCTTCCAGGCCGTGGGGATCTCAGTGGCGCTCCAGTCCCAATCGGCAGGGGGGATGTCCATGGTGATGAATCCCGGGCCGGGGTTCGTCTTCACGGCGGCGGTCTCCTTGGTCACCGGCACCATGTTCCTCATGTGGCTCGGTGAGCAGATCACGGAACGGGGGTTGGGCAACGGCATTTCCATGATCATTTTCGCCGGCATCGTGGCGGGCCTTCCGGCGGCTTTCGGATCGGTGGCCGAGCTGGTGCGCAACGGCGAGATGAATCCGCTGTTTGCGCTCTTTTTGCTGTTGCTGGCGGTGGCCGTGACCGCTTTCGTCGTGTTCGTCGAGCGGGGGCAGCGGCGGATCACCATCAACTACGCCAAGCGCCAGCGGGGACGCCAGCTCCTGGCGGCGCAGAGCAGTTTTCTGCCGTTGAAGCTGAACATGGCCGGGGTGATCCCGCCCATTTTCGCGTCCTCCATCATCCTGTTTCCAACCACCCTGGCCTCCTGGGCGGGCAACACGCCCAATATGCGTTGGTTACAGGACATCGTCGCCAAGCTGTCGCCGGGTGAGCCCATCTATGTGGCGCTCTATGCGGCGGCCATCGTGTTTTTCTGTTTTTTCTATACGGCGCTGGTGTTCAATGCCAGGGAGACGGCGGACAATCTCAAGCGCTCCGGTGCATTCATTCCGGGCATCCGCCCGGGGGAACAGACGGCCCGGTACATCGACGGGGTGATGACCCGACTGACGTTGGCTGGGGCCATCTACATCACCGCCGTCTGTCTGTTGCCGGAATTCCTCATCGTCGGCTGGAACGTGCCTTTCTATTTCGGTGGCACCTCCCTGCTGATCGTGGTGGTGGTGATCATGGATTTCATCGCCCAGGTCCAGGCCCATCTCATGTCCCACCAGTATGAGGGCCTCATGAAGAAAGCGAATCTCAAAGGGCGCGGTGGCCGAAGCTGATCGGCGGTCGTGCCGCAACGCAGGTAGAGAATCATGAAAGTACGAGCTTCCGTGAAAAAGATGTGCCGCAACTGCAAGATCATCAAGCGCAAGGGGGTGGTCCGTGTGATCTGCAAGGAGCCCCGTCACAAACAGCGCCAAGGGTGAAAGCGGCGGCGAATCGTGTTGAAAGGCTGAATGAAGCCGGCTATAATTTCGCGTTTCCTCGCGGAGCCGGCCGAAAGTTGGAGAATCAGGAGAGAACCTCATGGCCCGCATAGCAGGCGTAAACATTCCCGACCGTAAACATGCGGTCATCGCGCTGACATCGATCTACGGCATCGGCCGGTCGCGTGCCGCCAAGATTTGCGAGGCGGCCGGTGTGCCCCAGGACCGGAAGGTGATGGATCTTTCGGAAGAAGAGGTGGATCGCCTGCGCGCCGAGGTGGCCAAGTACACCGTGGAAGGCGACCTGCGGCGAGAAGTCTCCATGAACATCAAGCGCCTGATGGATCTGGGTTGCTACCGCGGCATTCGTCACCGTCGTGGGTTGCCGGTTCGCGGGCAGCGTACCAAGACCAATGCGCGCACCCGGAAGGGTCCGCGTCGTCCCATCAAGCGTTAACGAGACTATTTTTTACAGGCATAGCGACATGGCCAAGACCCCAGCACGCACGAAGAAGAAGGTCAAGAAGACCGTTACGGATGGGATCGCGCATATCCATGCGTCGTTCAACAACACCATCATCACCATCACCGATCGCCAGGGCAACACCCTGTGCTGGGCCACTTCCGGCGGTTCCGGCTTCCGCGGTTCCCGTAAGAGCACGCCGTTCGCCGCTCAGGTGGCCGCCGATCGGGCGGGACAGATGGCCAAGGAGTTCGGGGTCAAGAATCTGGACGTGAACGTGAAAGGGCCTGGTCCGGGGCGTGACTCGGCCGTGCGCGCCCTGAACGCCGCCGGATTCAAGATTCTGAGCATCACTGATGTGACGCCCATTCCTCACAACGGCTGTCGTCCTCCCAAGAAACGTCGCGTGTAACTCCGGAGTTTTCGAACATGGCCAGGTATCTCGGACCCAAATGCAAACTGATGCGCCGTGAAGGTACGGATCTGTACCTCAAGAGCCGCGTGCGCTCCGTCGATTCCAAATGCAAGATGGACAAGCTCCCGGGACAGACCCAGGAGCGTCGTCGTCGCCTCTCCGATTACGGCGTGCAGTTGCGTGAAAAGCAGAAAGTACGGCGCCTGTACGGCGTTCTGGAAAAGCAGTTCCGCAACTACTACGCCGAGGCGGATCGCCGGAAAGGGCCTACCGGGGAGAACCTGTTGCAACTTCTGGAACGGCGCCTGGACAACGTGGTCTACCGCATGGGTTTCGGTTCCACCCGGGCCGAGGCGCGCCAACTGGTGAGTCACAAAGCCATCGAGGTGAACGGCCGGGTGGTGAACATCCCTTCCTATCTCGTGAAGCCGAACGATGTCATCAGCGTGCGCGAGAAGGCGCGCAAGCAGGTCCGCATCCAGAATGCACTGGCGCTGGCCGAGCAGTATGGCTTTCCGGATTGGGTCGAGGTGGACGTCAAAGGCATGACCGGAACGTTCAAGCGGATTCCTGAGCGGGCCGACCTGCCCGCCGAGATCAACGAACAGCTCATCGTCGAGCTCTATTCCAAGTAAGCAGGAAGGTACAGTTCATGACGGACGCCGTCACAGAATTCCTCAAGCCCCGCATCGTCAATGTCGAAAAGCTGGGTGGTCACCGCTCGCGGGTCTCCCTGGAGCCGCTGGAGCGGGGGTTCGGCCACACCCTGGGCAATGCTTTGCGGCGCATCTTGCTTTCCTCCATGCCCGGTTGTGCCATCGTGGACGCCGAGATCGAAGGCGTGCTTCACGAGTACAGCGGCATCGAGGGGGTGCAGGAGGATGTCTTGGAGATTCTGCTCAACCTCAAAGAGGTCGCCATCATCATGGAGGATCGCGATGAGGCGGAGCTCACCCTGGAGGTGAAGGGGCCTGCGGTGGTCACCGCGGGAGACATCCAGCTCAGCCACGGCGTGGAAGTGGTCAACACAGACCATGTCATCGCCCATCTCACCGACAAGGGCGCGTTGAAGATGAAGCTCAAGGTGCGGCGTGGCCGGGGGTACGAGTCGGCCGCGAGCCGGGAGAGCGCGGCCGGCGAGGACCGACCCATCGGGCATCTTCAGCTGGATGCCTCCTTCAGTCCCATCCGGCGTGTGGCCTACAGTGTGGAGGCGGCGCGCGTGGAGCAGCGTACCGACCTGGATCGGCTGGTCATCGACATCGAGACCAACGGCACCATCGACCCTGAGGACGCCATCCGTCGCGCCGCCACCATCTTGCAGCAACAGCTCGAGACGTTCGTCTATCTGGAGGAGACGGCACCCGAAGCGGAAGCGTCTGCCCAACCCGAAGCGCCGGCCATCGACCCCATCCTGTTGCGCCCCGTGGACGACCTGGAGCTCACCGTGCGCTCGGCCAACTGCCTCAAGGCGGAGAACATCTTCCTCATCGGGGACCTCATCCAGAGGACCGAGGTGGAGCTGCTCAAGACCCCCAATTTGGGCAAGAAGTCGTTGAACGAGATCAAGGACGTGCTCGCCACCCGCGGGCTCTCCTTGGGGGTGCGGCTTGAGAATTGGCCGCCCGAGAACATCAATGAACTGGTGGCCAAGTGAGCCGCCCCCTGTTGAACCGATAACCAACCAGGAAGTCGATCCATGCGTCACCGCAAAGCCGGACGGCAACTGAACCGAAACAGCGCCCATCGCAAGGCGATGTTCCGCAACATGACGGTTTCGCTCATCGAGCACGAGCTGATCAAGACCACCCTGCCCAAGGCCAAGGAGTTGCGCCGGGTGGCCGAGCCGTTGATCACCCTGGCCAAGGAGGACAGCGTGGCACGGCGTCGGCTGGCCTTTGCCCGCTTGCGTGACGATGCCGCCGTGGGCAAGCTCTTCAATGAGCTCGGCCCCCGCTATCAGGACCGCCCGGGGGGTTACTTGCGCATTCTCAAATGCGGCTATCGCGCCGGTGACAAGGCCCCCATGGCTTATGTGGAACTGGTCGATCGTCCGGTGAGCGAAGACACCGAGGAGATCTTCGAGGAGTGACGCCTCGAACGGTCGAGCGGTGGACGAGCCGGGTGCCGACCCGGCTTTTTCTTGCGCGGCGTTCATGAAGCAGTCTGGCATCCAGGTGCCTTTGGCTTGTTTGTTCACCGATTTCGGTGAAGCCGGCCCTTACATGGGGCTGATGGAGGCGGCCTTGATTCGGCACTGTCCCGATGCCCGGGTGATTCGGCTGATGTCCGATGCGCCGGCTTTCGCCCCCGATGCCGCGGGGCGGCTGCTGCTCGCCTTGGTGCCTTGGTTGCCGGATGGGTGCGCCCTGGTGGGCGTGGTGGATCCCGGCGTGGGCGGGGCTCGGCGGCCCCTGTTGCTGGAGGCGGACGGGCGCGCATATGTGGGGCCGGACAACGGGGTGTTCGCGGCCGTCGCCCGCCGGGCAGATAAGTTGCGGGTATGGCGCTTGGAGACCCGTCCTTTTCGATTATCGGCCAGTTTCCACGGCCGGGACCTGTTTGCTCCGGCGGCCGGCGCCTGGTTGGCGGGCCATCCTCCACTGGCCGAACCGGTGGAGCCGCAAACGCTCGAAGGTTGGGATCGGCCCTTGGTGCGCCAAGAAGTGATCTACATCGACCATTATGGGAATGCCGTGACAGACATTCCCGGAGACGCGGTGGCTCTTGATGTCGAGTTGGAGGTGGCGGGGCGGCGTCTGGAACGGGCGCGCACCTTCTCCGACGTGGCGCCGGGGGCGGCGTTTTGGTACGTCGATTCTCTGAACCGGGTGGAGATCGCCGTGAACCGGGGCTCTGCCGCCCGTCTTCTGGGGTTGGATGTGGGCTCGCCGGTGGTATTGGTGTGACCGGCGGCCTTGGCAAGGTTTCAGAGCCGGGTTAGCATCGAAAGCATGAACAGGTGGCTACCATGGTTGGCGCTCCTCTTCGTCGCCGCTGCACCGGCGGAAATCTACAAATGGGTGGATGCGCAAGGCAACGTCCATTATGGAGACGAGCCCGGTCCCGGCGCCCGTCCGGTGCGCGATCTGCCGGAGCTTTCCACCTATGCGCCGCGTCCCCTGCCCGAAGCCGTAATCGAAGAGGAGCAGCAGCCTCCCGATGCCGCGGCCGGGGAAGAGGCAGCCCATCCCGGCTACCGCATGTTGCGGATCATCAGTCCGGAGCCGGAAGCCACGGTGCGCAGCGCGCCTGGTGACGTCTCTATTTTCGTGGCCCTGGATCCCACCCTTCGGGAGGGGGATCACCTCAAGGTGATCCTGGACGGCAAACTCCTGCCGGAACGATACGGCAGCACCGTGATCCAGCTCAAGAACGTGGATCGGGGGGCGCACCAGGTGGCGGTGGCCGTCTATGACGAGACGGGACGCAAGCTCAAGGAGTCCGAGCACCACGTGTTCTATCTGCACCGCACCATCGCCAAGCCCCGGAAGTCGCCGCGGGGCGGTTGAGCCGTTCCTGCCGGTGGCTCGTGGTGATGCTCACAGGGCCATGACTCCTGCGCTCGAAGACCTCGCTCCGCGTATCCTGGCCAATCAGGTGACGGCCGTGGTGGTGCTCGATGAGTCGTTGCGCATCCTCTATCTGAACGCCGCGGCGGAGATGCTGTTTTCAGCGAGCGCCCGCGGCCTGGTGGGGCAGCCCGTGAATCAGTTGTTGCGCTGTGCCGCCGGCACCGTGGAGGAGCATCTGACGCGAGGGTTGTCCCAGCGGCAACCGGTGACCGAGAGGGAGGTGGTGGTGGAGTTGGTGGACGGCCAGACCATCACTGTGGATTGTACCCTGGTGCCCATGCTGGAAGAGGCACCGCCGGCGGCCATCCTGATGGAGCTGCGCCAAGTGGACCATCAGTTGCGATTGAGCCGGGAGGAGCAGCTGATTCGACAGAACGCCGCCACCCGCACGTTGTTGCGTGGACTGGCCCATGAGATCAAGAATCCGCTCGGTGGCCTCAAAGGAGCGGCCCAACTGCTGGAGATGGAGGCGGACGAGCGCCTCAAGGAGTACACTCGGATCATCCTGCACGAGGTGGATCGGCTGAGGGCCCTGGTGGACAACATGCTCGGGTCGCGCAGGCCGCTCGACAAGCGCCGCGTGAACATTCATCGCATACTGGAGCGGGTGGCGACGGTGATCGAGTCAGACCCCGAGGCTCGCGTGACCCTGGAGCGGGATTACGATCCGAGCATTCCCGATCTGGAGGGGGACCCGGACCAACTCATCCAAGCGATGCTCAACATCGTGCGCAACGCGGTGCAGGCCAGCCCGGAAGGTGGAGAGGTATTGCTCCAGACCCGGGTGCTGCGCCAGTTCACCTTGGCCAGTCGCCGCCATCGTCTGGTGGTGCAGGTGAACGTCGAGGACCACGGGCCAGGCATCCCATCGGAGTTGCAGCACACGGTGTTCTTT
>Ga0256914_1002285_pt1 | contig 16196 bp, 17 predicted proteins | sample HulkmetaG_FD_191571 | JGI IMG/M metagenome (GOLD analysis project Ga0256914, IMG submission 191571) | Hydrothermal chimney microbial communities from Main Endeavour vent field at the Juan de Fuca Ridge, Pacific Ocean - Hulk | ecosystem: Environmental > Aquatic > Marine > Hydrothermal vents ... | reverse complement strand
GTTACTCACCCGTCCGCCACTCTACTCACCCCCGAAGGGGCTTTCGCGTTCGACTTGCATGTGTTAGGCATGCCGCCAGCGTTCAATCTGAGCCAGGATCAAACTCTTCAGTTCAAGTTTGGCTTCCCTTTGAGGAGGGAAAATCCTTGCTCGACGTACGCGTCACATTTAGGAATTGATGTGATGCTTCCGTCGAAATCTTTGGCCGTCTCGACCAATGACGGAGCACCCACACAAATTACCTGAATCACATTGTTAAAGAGCTCGCTGGAACCGTCCAGCGCAGACCGCGAATTGTAGCGGTCTTTTTTCGACCCCGTCAAGAACTTTTTTGTTCCCTTCGAGGCCTCCACGCAACCGAAACCGTTGCGAGGCGGCGAATTATACGGCCTTTGCGGTGACCGTCAACCCCTTCCGGAAAAACTTTTTCGCAAGAGGTCTTCGCCATCCCGGACGACCCTGGAGCCGGCCCGTCCGGCCCGCCCCTGTCTCGTCATCGGGGAGGCGAATTATAGGGGCTTTTGCGCTACCGTCAACACCTGCGCGGAAAAAATTTCAGGCACCGACCCGCACGCGCGCAAAGCGACGCTTTCCGACCTGGAGCACGGCCTCGGTTCCGGCCGGCAGGCGCAGGTTGCGATCCTCGATCCGTTCCCCGTCCAGCCGTACCGCACCCTGCCGGATCATGCGCAGCCCTTCGGATGTGCTGCTCACCAGGCAGGCCTCCTTGAGCGCGTTGGCGATGGGCAGTCCATCGCCGTCGGCACGCAGCTCCACCTCGGGCATCTCGTCGGGCATGGCGCCCTTACGAAAGCGCTTGATGAAGTTTTCCCGCGCGCGTTGCGCCGCCTTGGCGTCGTGGAAGCGGGAGACGATCTCCTCGGCCAGCAGGAACTTGATGTCACGCGGGTTGGCGCCCTCCTCCACCTGGCGCCGGAATCCCTCGATCTCGGCCATGGGCCGGAAGCTGAGGAGTTCGAACCAGCGCCACATGAGCTCGTCGGAGATGGACATCACCTTGCCGAACATCTCGTCGGGCGGCTCGGTGATGCCGATGTAGTTGCCCAGGGATTTGGACATCTTCTGCACGCCGTCCAGCCCCTCCAGGATGGGCAGGGTGATCACCACCTGGGGCTCCTGGCCGTAGGCCTCCTGCAGCTGCCTTCCCACCAGCAGGTTGAACTTCTGGTCGGTGCCGCCCAGTTCCACGTCGGCCTTCATGGCCACCGAGTCGTAGCCCTGGATGAGGGGATAGAGGAACTCGTGGATGGCGATGGCCTGCCCACTCCTGTAGCGCTTGCTGAAGTCGTCGCGCTCCAGCATGCGCGCCACCGTGTGCTTCGCCGCCAGCTGGATGAGATCGGCGGCGCTCATCTGCCCCATCCAGCTGGAGTTGAAGAGCACCAGGGTCCGCTCGGGATCGAGGATCTTGTAGATCTGTTCCTCGTAGCTCTTGGCGTTTTCCAGCACCTGGTCGCGGGTCAGCGGCGGCCGGGTGGCGCTCTTGCCGGTGGGGTCGCCGATCATGCCGGTGAAATCGCCGATGAGGAACATCACCTCGTGCCCCAGATCCTGGAACTGGCGCAGCTTGTTGATGAGCACCGTGTGGCCCAGGTGCAGGTCGGGTGCGGTGGGATCGAAACCGGCCTTGACCCGCAGGGGCCGGCCGCGCCCGAGCTTCTTCACCAGCTCTTCTTCGACCAGGATCTCCTCGGCGCCCCGGCCGATGAGCTCGAGCGACTCTTCGATGGAAGCCATGGACTCTCTCGGGAATGGCAGTGGCACAGGCGGTGAAATGTATCAAAAGAACGGGTGCAGGGGGAAACAGGAGCCCGTTTTTCATGTCATAATCCGGGCAATTCAGGCGCTCACTCTTCCGGCATGCAAGACTACATCTTCAACTCCCGCAGACAGGCGCACCGCCGCCGCAGGCGGATGCTGTTCCGCCTCCTGCTGCTCCTCCTGCTGCTCGCCGCCGGCGCCGCGCTGCTGACCCACCTCACCGGGAAGCTCGCCTTCACCGGCTCCGGCGGCAAGGAGGAAGAACAGCAGAAGGACCTGGTGCCCCTGCCGCCCGTGGAGAAGACCCGCCCGGTGGGCATGAAGGAGACCGTCCCCGCAGCGGCTTCCCCCGCGCCTTCCAGCCTCGCTGCCGGTAACGGGGAGGCTCCGGCACCCGGCCAGGCCGCGCCCCCCCCGGCAGCCGATACGGGAGAGGAAAGGGTACGGGGAGACGAGGTAGCGGAAGCTGGCGCCGCCGAACGGGAAAAGGCGCCCCCGGCCCTCCGCTGGAAGACCCACGAAGTGAGCAGCGGCGAAAGCCTTGCAATCATCTTCCAGAAAATGGAGCTGTCGCCCGCCCTGCTGCACGCCATCGTCAACAGCAGCAAGGCCGCCGGCAGGCTGGCCCACATCAAGCCCGGCCAGGAGCTCAGGTTCGGATTCGACGAGGAGAACGAGCTGCAGGAGCTGGTGCTGCAGCGGGACCGGATCAACAGCCTGCAGATCACGCGCCGCGACGACGGCTTCGAGGCAGGGGAACGGCAGCGCCCGGTGGAACTCCGCATCGCCTCCACCCAGGGAGCCATTCTCTCCTCCCTCTTCGTGGACGGTCAGAAAGCCGGCCTCAGCGACGCCCAGATCATGGAACTGGCCAACATCTTCGGCTGGGACATCGATTTCGCCCTGGAGCTGCGCGAAGGCGACCGCTTCAGCGTCATCTACGAGGAGAAGTGGCTGGACGGCGAGAAGATCGGCAACGGCCCCATCCTGGCGGCGGAATTCGTCAACCAGGGCAAGACCTACCGGGCCGTCCGCTACACCGACAGCAAGGGTGAGACCGCCTACTACGATCCCGAGGGCAACGCCAAGCGGCGCGCCTTCATCCGCACGCCGGTGAAGTTCGCCCGCATCAGCTCCGGCTTCACCCGCAAGCGCTGGCACCCGGTGCTGAAGAAGTGGCGCTCCCACAAGGGGGTGGACTACGCGGCACCCAGGGGCACCCCGGTCAAGGCCACCGGCAACGGCAAGGTGACCTTCATCGGCCGCAAGGGGGGCTACGGCAAGGTGATCTTCCTGCGTCACGGCGGTCGCTACACCACGGTCTACGGCCACCTGAGCCGTTTCGCCAAGGGACTGAAGAGCGGCGCCAAGGTGAAGCAGGGGCAGATCATCGGGTACGTGGGCAGCACCGGGCTGGCCACCGGCCCCCACCTGCACTACGAATTCCGCATCAACGGGGTACACCGCAACCCGCTCACCGTGAAGCTGCCCAAGAGCATCCGCCTGCCGAAGAAGGAGATGGCACGTTTCCGCCAGGCCATCCAACCCATGGTTGCCCAACTCGACGAGCTGCGCGCCCGGTCCATGGTGGCCTCCGCCGCCACCCCCTGATCCCCGGAATGATCCGCGACGGCCTCTACATCGGCCTCATGTCGGGAACCAGCATGGACGGCGTCGACGCCGCGCTGGTCCGTTTCCGCCGGGGACGCCCGAAGCTGCTGCAGGGCCTGGTCCATCCCTGGCCCGAGGCGTTGGTCGGGCGGCTGCGGGCGTTGTCCGGAGGATCCACCACCCTCACCGAACTGGGCGAACTGGACCACCTGTGCGGGCTGGCCTTCGCCGAGGCGGCGCAGCGGCTGCTGCAGGAGGCCGGGGTGGAGCCCGGCACAGTGACCGCCATCGGCAGCCATGGCCAGACCCTCCGCCACCAGCCCCGGCCACCGACCCCCTTCACCCTGCAGATCGGCGATCCCAACCTCATCGCCCAGCTCACCGGCATCACCACGGTGGCCGATTTCCGCCGCCGCGACATGGCCGCCGGCGGCCAGGGCGCGCCGCTGGTGCCACGCTTCCACCAGGTGCTCTTCGCCCACGAGAAACGAAACCGGGTGATCCTCAACATCGGCGGCATCGCCAACGTCACGGTACTGCCCGCCGGGCAAGGCGTGGTCGCCGCCTTCGACACCGGACCCGGCAACTGCCTCATGGACGGCTGGAGCCGCCTGCAGCGAAACCTGCCCTTCGACGAGGACGGCACCTGGGCCGCCACCGGCCAGGTGGCGCAGCCATTGCTCGAACGGCTGCTGCAGGATCCCTTCTACGACACACCTCCGCCCAGGAGCACCGGCACCGAGCACTTCTCGCCGGCCTATCTGGAAGAACGGCTGGAGGCCTGCCCCGGTCTCGCGCCGGAAGACGTGCAGGCCACCCTGCTGGCACTCACCGCGCAGACCATTGCCGGCGCCATCCGGCGCTGGGCCCCGGCCACGGAGGAGGTGCTGGTCTGCGGCGGCGGACGCCACAACCGGCCGTTGATGGACGCGCTCGCCGACGCGCTCCCCGCCACGGGGGTGAAGGGAACCGAGAGCGAGGGCGTGGATCCCGACTGGATGGAGGCGATGGCCTTCGCCTGGCTGGCCGCCGCCACCCTGGCGGGGGAGCCGGGCAACCTGCCAGCGGCCACCGGCGCCCGGCACGAGGTGGTGCTGGGCGCCATCCATCCCGCATAAAAAAAGCGGCCCGAAGGCCGCTTTCGCCTGCTACCACTCGCCCACCCGGCAGGTCAGGGCGAGAAGGAGGAACCGCAGCCGCAGGTGGTGGTGGCGTTGGGGTTGCGGATGACGAACTGGGCGCCCTGCAGCCCCTCGGTGTAGTCGATCTCGGCACCCACCAGGTACTGCATGCTCATGGGGTCCACCAGCAGGGTGACGCCGTCGGTGACGATCACCTCGTCGCCCTCGTTGATCTCCTCGTCGAAGGTGAAGCCGTACTGGAACCCGGAGCAGCCGCCACCCTGGATGTAGACCCGCAGCTTCAGATCCGGGTTGCCCTCCTCTTCGATCATGCTCGCGACCTTCTTCGCCGCGGCCGAAGTGAAGGTCAGGGCATCGCTGGTCGCTTCTGCCGTTTCACTCATGTTCTGCACTCCCGGCCCCCGGGGCCTTGTTCTGGTTTCGTTGGGGGGATTATTGAATTCCCGAGTGAAACAGTCAAGTATTACCGCCGGGCGCCCAGCTCCTGCAGCAACGCCACCATCTCTTCATGGCCCTGTCGCCGGGCCCACTCCAGCGCGGTCCAGCCCCGGGTGCGCTCCCGGTGCTCGAGGTCGGCGCCCGCCTCCGCGAGCAGACGCACCACCTCCAGGTGGTCGTTGGAGGCGGCCAGCATGAGCGCGGTGTAGCCGCCCTTGTCCTCGGCATCCACCTCGGCACCCAGGTCGAGCAGCCGGCGCACCACCTCCGCGTGGCCGTTGAGGGCGGCCTTCATGAGCGGCGTCCAGCGGCAGGCGTCGCGCGGATCCACGTCCCGGTCGCCGGCGAGAAGGGCATTGAGGCGCTCGAGGTCCCCCACCTCGGCCACGTGAACAAGTTCTGGCGGCGGTGTCTCTCGGGGCGGGGGTTCTTCCTTCAGCAGCACCCACAGCGGCGGTGCGAGAAAGAGACACAGGATCAGGAGTTTGCGCATGCCGAAAAGCATGCGGCAGAAAAGGGGGAACGCACAATGAGATTACTCAGTCCCCTCCGGGGCACCGTCGCCGGAAGCCACCGGCGGCGCACAGGAGTCTGCCTCGTCCACGTGGACCAGCTGGCCGTTCACCTCCGCCCCCATGGCCATCTCCAACAGCCGGTAGCGGACGGTTCCGGTCACCCGCGCATCCGGCGCCAGCTCCACCCGGTTGCAGGCGTACACGTCGCCGACGATGGTGCCGTCGAGCACCAGGTTGTCCACGGTCACGTCCCCCTCGATGCGGCCGGTACTGCTCACCACCAGGGTGGCGTTGCTGTCCGGCTGACCGGTGACGTTGCCCCGGATGGTGCCGTCGAGGTGCATGCCGCCGGTGAAGCTCAGGTTGCCTTCCAGCACGGTGTCCGGCCCCACCACGGTGGCGATGGGCGGCATCTTCAGTTTCTTGGTTCGTCCCATGTCGACTCCCTTCACGCCTTCTTCTCGGGTTGGGCCTGTGGCCAGGGGAAGACCGCCTCCAGCTTCTTCAGCTCCTTGTTGCGGGGGAGGAATTCGATCTGCAGCTCTTTCGGTTCGAACCCCTCGGGCAGGAGAATCTCTCCTTCGACATCCTGGTAGTGCCTGAACTCCAGCTTCACGGTCTTCTCGCCGTCCGGCGAGAACTCGGCCCGGTCCAGCTTGCGGCGCTTCTTGCCGCTGCGGCCGGCCAGTTTCATCACCAGCTTGCCGCGGGTCAGCTCCACGTTCTCCTTCACCTGGACCAGGGTGAAGCGGTACCGGTAGCGCGCGGGCTCCCCGGCGGGTTCCAGCTCGAAGTCGCGCACGTAGAGCGATCCGGCACCGCTGGAGATGAGGCCCTTGAGCATCTTCACCTCCGAGCGCAGGGCGGTGAGCTCCTCCTGGAGCTTCATCATCTCCTGCTGGAGCTGCCGGCTGGCCTGGCGCTCGATCTCCGCCTGGCGGCGGTAGCGCGCCACCTCCGCCCGGGCCTCCTCCAGCCTTCTCTCCTGCTCGGCCATCTCCGAGGCCAGGCGCAGCCGCTCGGCCAGCACCTTGCCGGCATCGTAGCCGCCCTGCCGCTTGCCGTACTCGAAGACCTGCCACAGGGCGGCCAGGAGCAGCAGCAGGGCGAGCAACCACCAGCCCCAGTGGCGCCGGTCGTCGTGGTGGACGATGCGCGGCGACCTCACCCGCATCGGCTTCACGTTGCCCGAACGCCGCCTCAAGGCAACAGCCCCACCAGTTCGAGCCCGGCCGTCTCGGGCAGGCTGAACATCAGGTTCATGTTCTGCACCGCCTGGCCGGCAGCGCCCTTCACCAGGTTGTCGATCACCGCCAGCACCACCACGGTGTCGCCACCGCCAGGGCGGTGCAGGGCGATGCGGCACTGGTTGGAGCCGCGCACCGAGCGGGTCTCCGGGTGGGAGCCTTCGGGCAGCACGTCCACGAAAGGCTCACCGGCGTAACGCGACTCGTAGAGCGCCTGCAGGTCGGGCGCCCCGCCCGCTTTCAGCGGCACGTAGAGAGTGGCGTGGATGCCCCGGATCATAGGCAGTAGGTGGGGCACGAAGGTGAGGCGCACGGGCCGGCCGAGCACACTCGAGAGGTTCTGCTCGATTTCCGGCTGGTGGCGGTGGCCGGGGACGGCATAGGCCTTGAAGCTCTCCCCGGTCTCGGCCATGAGCATGGCGGTGCTGGCGCCGCGGCCGGCGCCGCTCACGCCCGACTTGCAGTCGGCCACGATCCCCTCCAGGGCGGCCGCGCCGCTCTCCAGCAGGGGCAGCAGCCCCAGGGTCACCGCCGTGGGATAGCAGCCGGGGTTGGCCACCAGGCGCGCGCCGGCGATGGCTTCGCGGTTGAGCTCCGGCAGGCCGTAGACCGCCTCGGCCACCAGGTCGGGGCAGGCGTGCTCCATGCCGTACCACTGCTGCCAGAGCCCGATGTCCTTGATGCGAAAGTCGGCGGCCAGGTCGATGACACGGACTCCGGCATCGAGCAGTTCCGGCACCTGCTGCATGGCGATGCCGTTGGGCGTGGCGAAAAAGACCAGGTCGCACCCCTTCAGCGCCTCGCCGTGGGGCTCGCTGAAGGCCAGGTCGGTGTGTCCGCGCAGGTTGGGGAAGAGGTCGGCCACCGGCCGGCCCGCCTCCGAGCGGGAGGTGATCACCCGCAGCTCCACCCCGGGATGGCGCACCAGCAGGCGCAGCAGCTCCACGCCGGTGTAACCGGTTCCCCCCACGATGCCGACCTTGATCATCTTCGTCTGCAGCTCCTGGATTTCGAGAGGGGGTATTCTAACCCACCCGCCGCTTGCGCGCCGTCACGCTCCTGCTGGTATCATGCGCCCAACCCCGGGGAACCCGCCGGTTCCACGGGTTCCATTCACCGCCACGAGGAGTTTCCATGTCCGGTTGGCTCTGGCCCAAGGCCCTGCACCTCTTCTTCATGGTCGCCTGGTTCGCCGGCATCTTCTATCTGCCGCGGCTCTTCGTGAACCATGCCGCCACCACCGACGAACCGCTGCTGGACGAGCGCTTCCGGATGATGGAACGCAAGCTCTATCGTTTCATCACGCCCTGGATGGCCCTCACCATCCTCTTCGGACTGTGGATGCTGTGGGCCGGTGCCTGGAGCGCCTATTCGGGAATGATGTGGCTGCACCTCAAGCTGCTGCTGGTGGGCCTGCTGGTGGGCTACCACTTCTGGTGCGGAGCCCTGGTGAAGGCCTTCGCCGAGGGCCGCAACCGTCACTCCGAGCGGTGGTTCCGCTGGTTCAACGAGCTGCCGGTGTTCCTGCTGCTGGCCATCGTGCTGCTCGCCTCGCTCAAGCCCTTCTGAAAGCGGAAGCGGCGCCGAAGCGCCGCTTCCATGAACGCTCGAAAGCGGGATGCGGCTCAGCCGCAACCGCCGCCGGTGTTGGAACTGCAGGTGCCGCAGCCGCCACCCATGGGCTGAAGGTTGTTGAAGACGAAGCGGGCCTCGCCGCCGTCGCCGACGAAATCGATCTCCACGCCCCTGAGGTACTGCAGCGTGCCGCTGTCCACGATGAGCTTGAAGCCCTCGTACTCGCGCACGTTGTCGTCCTCGGTGAGCTGGTCGGTAAAGGTCATGCCGAAGTTGACGCCACTGCAGCCACCGGGGGTGGCGAAGACGCGCACTCCCTCGATGGGCTCTTCTACCTGTCCCGCCAGCTCCTGCATCTTCTCCTGGGCAGAAGCGGTGAGGCTGAGGTCCTGTTCACTGAGCGGGTTCACGTTCACGGTCATCTTTATACCTGCCTGAAAGTCTTTGCGGATGCAAAAATTCTAGCATGGGCAACACCGCTTCTACCACGCAGGCAGCAGGTGTATATCAGCATTTCATTAAATAAAACCTTGCTTGATGTAAGTCAATGTGACTTGGGGCGACTGAGTTCACATTATCCTTCGGCGCGGGGTCCTCAGGCTCACCGCCGATTACCGAATGTTATTCAGGGAACTGAAGGGAGGGCCTTCGGTTTCGATCATCAGTAACTGTGGGGTAACCTGACATGCGAAAGACCAAACTCCAGATGTCCGCGCTGAGCGTGGCGGTGGGCATGGCCATTTCCGGTACTGCCATCACCGCTTCAGCCGCCAACGCACCCAAACTTTCCGAAGCCGAATTCGAAAAAGCGAAGACCATCTACTTCCAGCGCTGCGCAGGCTGCCACGGCACCCTGCGCAAGGGCGCCACGGGCAAGAACCTGGAGCCCAAGAACACCATGAAGCTGGGGCAGAAGCGTCTCGAGAAGATCATCACCTATGGTACGGAAGGGGGGATGAACAACTTCGACGACATCCTGTCGAAGGAAGAGATCACCCTGATGGCCAAGTACATCCAGCTCGAGCCGCCGATCCCGCCGGAGATGCCGCTCTCGCTGATGAAAGAGCGCCACAAGGTCTACGTGGACCCCAAGGACTATCCCACCAAGCCGCTGCACGGCCGCAACTGGAAGAACTTCTTCCTGGTGATCGAGCGTGACGTGGGCAAGGTGGCCGTGGTGGACGGTGACAAGCACGAGATCGTGGCCCACATCCCCACCGGCTACGCGGTGCACGTGCTGAAAGCTGCCGAGCACCACAAGAAGCTCAAGTCCGAGAACCCGGGCCGCTTCTGGTACACCATGGGCCGTGACGGCAAGCTCACCAAGATCGACCTCTGGCAGACCCCCGACAAGATGAAGGTGGCCGAGGTGCAGATCGCCTACGACGCCCGTGACGTGGCCGTCTCCGGCGACGGCAAGTACGTCATCGGCGGCGGTTACTGGCCGCCCCACTTCGTCATCGTGGACGCCGTCACCATGGAGCCCCTGAAAGTGGTCTCCGCCCGCGGCGTGAACGTGGACGGCGAGTACGTCAACGAGTCCCGCGTGGCCGCGGTCTACGACACGCCCCTTGCGCCCACCTGGCTGGTCTCCATGAAGGAGCTGGGCCAGATGTGGCAGGTGGACTACTCCGATCTGGACAACCTGCAGGTGACCATGATCGATTCCGCCAAGTACCTGCATGACGGCTTCTTCGATCCCACCGGCCGCTACTTCCAGATCGCCGCCAACGCCTCCAACAAGATGGTGGTGGTCGACACCGTCGAGCGCAAGCTCGAGGCCATGATCGACACCGACAAGAAGCCGCACCCCGGCCCCGGCGCCAACTGGATCGATCCCAAATGTGGTCCCGTGGGCGGCACCACCCACCTGGGTGTGGGCAAGGTCACCGTCTGGGGTAACGATCCCGCCGGCCATCCCAAGCAGGCCTGGAAGATCTGCTACGAGGTCGAAACCGACGGCCCGGGTGTCTTCATCCGCACCCATCCGAAGAGCGACTACGTCTGGGCCGACCAGACCAAGCACCCGGATCCGGAAGTGCAGCAGACCATCCAGGTCATCTCCAAGAAGACCCGCGAGATCGTCAAGAGCATCCGCCTGACCGAGAAGCCCGGCTACGCCGCGGTGCACATCGAGTTCAACGCGGACGGCTCCGAGGTCTGGGTCTCCGTCTGGAACCGCAAGGACAGCAAGGAGCCCAATGGCGAAATCGTGGTATTCGACGCCAAGACGCTGAAGGAGAAGACCCGGATCAAGGGCTTCTACGCGCCCACGGGCAAGTTCAACGTCTACAACCGCACGCACCACGTCACCTGATTCAGGCGACCACTGCGTGAACCTGGAGGCGGGCACGGGCTCCGGCCCTGCCCGCCTCTTTCTTCCCCGCCGACATTCATCGGCGGGACGACACCCAGAGATTATCCATAGCAATGGGCCTCCCGGCTCATAACAGCGGGGTAAATCGCCATGACAGACAACACCAGACGTAAACTCAGTTACGGTGCAGCATTCGTCTTCTTCATCCTGGGCATCGTCTTCTGGGGCGGCTTCAACTGGGCCATGGAGAAGACCAACACCCTGGAGTTCTGCATCAGCTGCCACGAGATGCGGGACAACGTCTACAAGGAGTACGTGCCCACCATCCACTACTCCAACCGTACCGGTGTGCGGGCGACCTGCCCCGACTGTCATGTCCCGAAAGAGTGGATCTACAAGGTGATCCGCAAGATCCAGGCTACCAACGAGCTCTATCACCACTTCATCGTCAAGGACGTGGACACCCCCGAGAAGTTCGACGCCAAGCGCCTGGAGCTGGCCAAGCACGTCTGGAAGGCGATGAAGGCGACCGACTCCAGAGAGTGCCGCAACTGCCACAACTTCGAATCCATGAACCCTGCCTTCCAGCGTCCCAGGGCACGCAAGCAGCACCTGAACGCCTTCCAGACCGGGCAGACCTGCATCGACTGTCACAAGGGGATCGCCCACAAGAACGTTCGCGACCTGCTCTCGGACGAGGAGCTGGAAGCCCTCGAAGCCCCCGCGCCGGCCTACATCCGCGAAGTGCCCGAAATATACAAGAAGGGGCTGGAACTGGTGGCCGCGCGCGAGGCGGAGCAGGCCGAAAAGGAGAAGGCGGAGAAGGAGAAGGCACGCCAGGCTGCCATCGCACGCAAGAAGGCCGAGGAGGAGCGGATCCGCAAGGCCGTGGAAGCGGCCGTGGCCAAGGTTCGCGCCGAAATGGCGGCGGGAGCCGGCATGGGCGAAACCGCAGCAGCAGCCGGTGCCGCCATGGCCGCAGCCGAGGCACCCACCGGCGGCGAAGGCTTCGGCATCGACTGGACCGTAGTCCCGGAACGCGAGATCACCATCTTCTATCCCGGCCAGACCTCCATTGAGTGGGTGCTCAACGGTCGTGACCACGGCGGCGCGCGGCCCTTCGACAAGGGCGGCGACCGCTGCGTCACCTGCCACGACAAGGAGACCGCCGACATGGGCAAGAAGATGGTCACCGGCGAAAAGGCCGAGCCCACGCCCATTCCCGGCAAGCGCGCCAGCATCGCCGTGAAGGTGCAGGCGGCCCACGACGCCGAGAACCTCTTCCTGCGCTTCGAGTGGGAGGACACCGACCACGTGCCCGTACCCTTCGTCGAAGGCGGCAAGATGGATCCGGAGAATCCCATGAAGATCGCCTTCATGCTGGCCACCGACGAAGTGGAGTACGCCGACCGGGCCGGCTGCTGGGGCACCTGCCACCACGATCTGCGTTCCATGCCCCACGCACCCGACCAGGCCGCCATGGAGGGCAGCGAAGCGGCCAAGATGCTGGATCTCTCCAATGGTGTCACCAAGTACATCAAGGAGAGCCGCACCAAGATCGAGGTGAAGGGCCGCCGCGGCAAGAAGCGCGGGGGCTGGGACAAGCTCAAGAGCCCCGAGGAGATCCAGGCCGAACTGGACGCCGGCCACTTCATGGATCTGCTGCGCTACAAATCCGGTAAGGGCGAGACCGAAAACGGCTACGTGCTCGAACAGCGCCACATGAGCGGTGGTGGTGAGTTCACGGTCAACGCCCGCAAGGAGGGCAACACCTGGATCGTGGAGATGAAGCGCAAGCTGAACACCGGCAAGCCGGGAGACCTCGTCATCGAGCCCGGCAAGCTCTACAACTTCGGCTTCGCCATCCACGACGACTACAGCAACGCCCGCTTCCACCACGTCTCCCTCGGCTACAAGCTGGGGCTGGACAACGAGGAGGCGGAGATCAACGCCGTAGCCAAGTAACCCTCGTCTCCCCGCTTCAACGGCCGGCAGCCTCTCGGTTGCCGGCCGTTGTTTTATTGGCCCGCCGGTATAGAATCGGACGAAAGGAAAAACCGGGCCGGGAGAAATCACCATGAAACCACTCGTCATCTCCGGCATGGCCGCACTGCTGCTCCTGGCGGCTGGTACGGCCACGGCCGAAACGCCGAAGGTCACCGAGGTGGCGATCTACAAGTTCAAGTTCGATCCCCGGGAGGTGACCGTCCCCGTGGGCGGAAAGGTGCGCTGGGTGAACCGGGAGAAGCGGCAATACCACAGCGTCTGGTTCGAGAAGCTGGGGGAACCGGAGCCGGACTACCTGTTCCCGGGCGACGTTTACGAGCGAACCTTCGACAAGGCGGGGGACTTCCCCTACCGGTGCGGCCCCCACCCGGAAATGACCGGCATCGTGCACGTCAGATGAAGCCGTCCGAGACGGGGACGAATCGTCCGGGAGAATGGAATCCAATTGACCTCCATCAAGGCCGCCCGGGACGGGCACGGCTACCCTGAGCCCATAGATTTCAATCACTTGGAGCCAGGGGTTCCATGGCGAGAATCCGCCTGATTCTGTTGCCTCTACTGCTCTCCATGACAGGGCTCTCCCTGGCATCGGCGGCCGAGCCCACGCCCGGGCGGCAGGCCGAGCTCATCCACCTCCTGCGCCACGACTGCGGCTCCTGCCACGGCATGCGCCTGCAGGGAGGGCTGGGGCCACCGCTCACTCCCGATCGACTGGAGACGCTGAGCAGCGAGCAGCTGAGTGCCACCATCCTGCACGGGCGGCCGGGCACGCCCATGCCCCCCTGGCGCCCCTTCCTCACCCACGAGGAGGCGCTCTGGCTGGCCCGCCAGCTCAAGCGCGGGGTGGCCAGATGAGGGCACTGCTGCTCTCTTTCCTGCTATTGCTTCAAGGCGCTGCCATGGCCGCCGACTGCCAGCTGCGTGGCACCGGGGACCTGGGGCTGGTGATCGAGCGTGCCTCGGGTTCGCTGCAGGTGCTGGACACCACCGCCCACAAGGCGCTCTTCCGCGTGGAGGGGCTGGGCGACCTCTCCCACGCCTCGGCGGTCTACTCCCGGGACGAACGGTACGCCTACGTCTTCGGCCGGGACGGCGGCCTCACCAAGGTGGACCTCCTCTGCGGCAGAGTGGTGAAGCGCATCGTGCAGGGGGGCAACAGCATCGGCGGCGCCATCTCCCAGGACGGCCGCCTGGTCGCCGTCTCCAACTACGAGCCCGGCGGCGTCAAGGTCTTCTCCGCCGAGGACCTCTCGCTGGTGGCCGACATCCCCGCCACCCGTACCGACAAGGGCAAGGGCTCCAAGACGGTGGGGCTGGTGGACGCACCGGGGCAGCGCTTCGTCTTCAGCCTCTACGACACCGGCGAAATCTGGATCCTCGGCATGAAGGATCCCGCCCACCCGAAGCTGACGAAGTTCACCGGCATCGGCCGCCTGCCCTACGACGGCCTGGTCACCCCCGACGGCCGCTACTACATCGCCGGACTTTTCGGCGAGGACGGCCTGGCCGTGCTCGACCTGTGGCACCCGGAGAAGGGGGTGCGACGCATCCTGGACCACTACGGCAAGGGCGAGCAGAAGCTGCCGGTCTACAAGATGCCCCACCTGGAGGGCTGGGCCATCGCCGGCGACCGCGCCTTCTTTCCCGCCGTGGGCCGCCACGAGGTGCTGGTGATGGACATGAAAAACTGGCGGGAAGTGGGCCGCATCCCGGTGCACGGCCAGCCGGTCTTCGTCATGGCCCGGCCCGACGGACGCCAGCTCTGGGTCAACTTCGCCTTTCCGAACAACGACACCGTGCAGGTGATCGACAGCGAGCGCCTGGAGATCATCAAGACCCTGAAGACCGGCAAGGGCACCCTGCACATGGAGTTCACCCCGCGCGGCGAGGAGGTGTGGATCTCGGTGCGAGACAGGGACGAGATCCAGATCTACGACACCGACACCCGGGCGCTGAAGGGCCGCATCCCGGCAAGGAAACCCAGCGGCATCTTCTTCACCGACCGCGCCCACAAGACAGGACTATGACCATGGCCACCCCGCTTCCCCTCCAGAAACGCTACCTGCACAAGCCCTCGGTGGAACCGCCTCGGCTCACCGAGCTGGAGAAGCGGCTGCTCAACGCCTGGCAGAAGGGCTTTCCCCTGGTGCCCCGCCCCTACGCCGAGATCGCCCGCAGGCTGGGCACCAGCGAGGCGCTGGTGCTGACCATCCTGGAGAAGCTCCAGGAGCAGGGCCTCATCAGCCGGGTGGGGCCGGTCTTCACCCCGCGCAGGGTGGGGGTGAGCACCCTGGCCGCCATGTCGGTGCCCGAAGAGGAGCTGGAGCGGGTGGCCGCCGTCGTCAGCAGTTACGAGGAGGTGAACCACAACTACGAGCGGGAACACCACTTCAACCTCTGGTTCGTGGTCACCGCCCCCGACGAGGTGCAGCTGCGCCAGGTGATCGAGGAGCTGGAGGCGCGCACCGGCCACCCCGTGATGGACCTGCCGCTGGAGCAGCAGTACCACATCGACCTGGGGTTCCCGCTATGGTGCTGAACGAGAGTGACAACCGGCTCATCGCCGCCATCCAGGACGGCCTGCCGCTGAGCTCCCGTCCCTGGGCCGAGGTGGGCGAGCGCATCGGCATGGACGAGGGCGAGGTGATCCGGCGGGTGAAGGCGCTGCAGGAGCAGGGCTACATCAAGCGCTTCGGGCTGGTGGTACGCCACCACGAGCTGGGTTACAACGCCAACGCCATGGTGGTGTGGGACGTGCCCGACGAGCGGGTCGCCGAGGTAGGCGAGGCCCTGGGCCGGCAGCGCTGCGTCACCCTCTGCTACCAGCGCCCCCGCCGCCTGCCCCACTGGCCCTACAATCTCTTCTGCATGATCCACGGCAAGGACCGGCAGCGGGTGCTGGACTACATCGACCAGGTCACCGAGGAACTCGGTTTGCAGGAGATCCCCAAGGAGGTACTCTTCAGCGGGCGGCGGTTCAAGCAGCGGGGGGCGAAATACCGTTGATTCGAAGCGCTGCCCCCAGTAACCCAGGTGGCGCTGGCCGGAACCTTTCGGCGGGACGTCCGAGGCCAGGGATGGCCGAGGCCGAGCACACAGGGATGTGCTCGTAGCGGTCCCGCCGAAAGGTTCCGGCCAGCGCCGACTGCCGATCCAGGGTGACAATGGACGATATCGACCGGAGAATCATCAACCGCCTCCAGGGCGGTTTTCCCGTCTGCGAGCGCCCCTACCGGGTGGCCGCGGCGGAGCTGGGCATAGGCGAGGAGGAGCTGATCCGGCGCCTGCAGAAACTGCTGGACGACGGGCTGCTGAGCCGCTTCGGCCCCATGTACCACGCGGAGAAGCTGGGCGGCGGCCTGAGCCTCTGCGCCATGGCCGTTCCCGAGGAGAGGTTCGACCGGGTGGCGGAGCAGGTGAACGCCTTTCCCGAAGTGGCCCACAACTACGCCCGAGACCACAAGCTCAACATGTGGTTCGTGCTGGCCACCGAGACGCCGGAGCGCATCGACGAGGTGCTGGCGGAGATCGAGGCGGCCACCGGCTACAAGGTCTACGACAT
>Ga0256914_1002284_pt1 | contig 16196 bp, 14 predicted proteins | sample HulkmetaG_FD_191571 | JGI IMG/M metagenome (GOLD analysis project Ga0256914, IMG submission 191571) | Hydrothermal chimney microbial communities from Main Endeavour vent field at the Juan de Fuca Ridge, Pacific Ocean - Hulk | ecosystem: Environmental > Aquatic > Marine > Hydrothermal vents ... | reverse complement strand
CATGAGTCCCGCGGAAGTGCGGGAGATCTGCGAGCCTTATGTCCGCTTCGCGGAGGGGGAGAAAGGACTGGGGCTCGGACTCTATTTTTCCCGGGTCATCGCCGAAAAGATGGAGGCGTTGCTTCAGATCGACAGTCTCCCCAACGTCGGGACGACGGTTCGGGTGGAACTGCATTTCGAAGAGGGAGAAGGAGAGCCCGAGGAGCGGGCACCGTTGGAAGGAAAACGTCTGGTGCTTTTCTGCGACCGGGAGTTGCATCTCAATCCGAATGTTCTGGAGTTGTCCCAGGAAGTGTTTCGGGATCAGGGGATGGAGGTGATCTTTTTCGATGAGGAGGAGGCGTTCATCCAATATCTGATCGCCCCGAAAAATGAGGCTCCCGATCTTGTAAGCGTGGCGACCTTCCCGGAACATTACGAACAGTTCGGGATGCTGTTTGCCTTTCTCCGGAAGAGTCAGATCTATGCCCGGACCCGTTTCGTCGCCGAACGCCTCGGGACTCTGCTGATGCCGGAGCATTTCGACGTGGGATTCGAAGGTCATGCCGGCGTCCGGGGATATCAGGAGGTTCTGGAGCAGCAGGAGGAACGGGAGGAACACGACGGACTCCGGGTCCTCGTGGTGGATGATCTGATCTCCAATATAGAGATTCTCCGTCTCTTCCTCAGCAAGATCGCTCCCGATGCCGAGATCGATGCCGCCCAAGGGGGATACGAGGCGATCGGTATGTACAAGACGCGTCGATACGACCTGATTCTCATGGATCTCCGGATGCCCGGGCTCGACGGATTTCAGGTCCTCAAACGATTCGAAGATATCGCTCCCCTGCCGCCGGCATACGCGGTGACAGCGGAAGTGTACGAATCGACCCGCAAGGAGGTGGAGCGCTCCGGATTCCGGGGACTCCTGGAAAAACCGTTCAACCCGGAAAAACTCAGCGAAGCTGTCAAGGAGGCACGACATGTTAAATATCATCATTGAAAAAACGGAACGGATCGGAATGGAATACCTGACGGGACTGGGATTCCCGGAAGACCAGGTCAAACCGTTGCTGGAGCAGGCACGGAAGGATCTGGAGACGGAATTTACGAGACTGGAAGAGCTGCGTACCGCTCCCGATCCCAATGCGGAGAAGCTGGACAAGGCATTGCATGCCATCAAAGGATTGCTGTTCAACCTGGGCAATCACGAGTTGGCGGAGCGACTCGAGGCGATCCGTCACGAGCAGGATGTGGACCGGATGCTCCGGGATCTCGATACCGTCCTTCGGGAAGCGGCACGATAATCTCCTGCTCAGGACCGTTCTTGCCGTTTTTTTCGTTCGGGAGCTTCCCGTCGGAGGGAACCGGGGATCGGGAAAATCGTCCCCTGCGCGAAGAGGGGTCGTTTGGAAGGGCGGAAGGGTGAATCCCTCCTAATAGACCAATTTGTAGCCGACACCGTATTCCGTTTTGAGATAGACGGGGCGTTTGGTATCTTCCTCCATCTTTTTCCGGATGTTTTTGATGTGATGATCGAGGGAGCGGTGGGAACTGATGGAAGAGAGGGCATCGGAGAGAAACTGACGACTGAGAATGGTGTTGCGGTGCCGGATGAGAAGGGAAAGGATATCGAATTCGGTCGCCGTCAGTTCCAGAGGTTTCCCTTTGAAAAAGATCTGGTTGTTTTTGATGTAGAAAAGATTGTCGTCCGGGGTGACGGGCAGGGCGCTGTGGCGTCCAAGCACCGCCCAGATCCTGGCTTCGAGCTCTTCGGGATCGATGGGTTTGACCATGTAGTCGCTGGCACCGTGACGAAAAGCCCGCACCTTGGTCTTGGTATCCCCGTGGGCGCTGACGACGATGACAGGTGTGGTATAGCGGGTCCGGAGTTCCCGCATCAGGTCGAAGCCGCTGAAGTCGGGGAGGACCAGATCGAGCAGCAGCATATCGTAACGCTGTTGTCCCAGCGCGGCCAGGGCGTCGGAAGTGGACTCGACGTGGTCCACCTCGAAATCGCAGGTCTCCAGATACTGGCGAAGAAATTCCGCCGCCGAGCGGTCGTCTTCCACCAGCAGGATTTTCAATGTCATCGGCGGTTTTTGATCCATCAATATATTCCTTCTTCGGATTGGTATTTTTAGATTACTCAGATTCTATCAAAATTTGTATAGAATTACATTGTCGTAGATCAAAAATCGGGACAATTGTCTCCGAAAAAAGGGGGATTCGTGTCAGAAAAGGCAGAAAGGGAGGGGATGTTGCCATTTCCTTTGACGATTCTTTATGTGGAGGACGAGCGGGAGGCGAGAGAGCTGACCGGTTTTTTCCTGGAGGATTATTTCACCCGGGTAATTTCCGTGGAGACGGGAGAAGAGGCCCTGGAACTCTTCGTGCGTCAGGAAGAGTCGATCGATATCGTTCTTACCGATCTTTCTCTCCCGGGTTTCGACGGCTTTGAGATGCTCCGGCGTATGCGCCGGAGACGGGAAGATCTGTCGATTTTGATTTTTTCCGCATATGCCGAGACTTCTCAGCTGGTTCAGGCCATCGACCTGGGAGTCGAAGGCTATCTCCTCAAACCTTTCGATCCGGCGCGCTTCGATAAGGTGCTTGTCGGTACGGTCGATCGTCTTTTGGCCCGGAGGGAACGGATGCGCTATCAACAACGCCTGGAAGAGCGCCTCCGTGAGTTGGAAGAGGAGTGCGGCCGGCGGAAACGGGAAGGTGACGAACTCCGTTGAGCGTCACAGAGCGGGAAAGAGATGGTGTGCGGACCGACCGGAGGGGGGAATGGGGCGGGAGACTTAGACGTCTCCCAGAGTGGCCCGGATCTGACGAGGCATATAATAACGGAATTGCTTGGGGTAGATGAAGAATTCGGTCCGGTTGTCTCCACCGACTTCCAGATCGCTCCAGCTCTCGATCGGAAGCTCCAGGGCGACGATTCCGAGGGCGGGAATTTTTCCGAAATGGTCGGGGCTCAGGAGGTTGGCCAGTTCACTGAGTTCCGGATTGTGGAGGATGAGGAAAAGGGAATCGATCTCATCGTCCTGGAGATTGAGGATCTCCAGGACCGTTTCGGGATCGGTCCGGTAGAGTTCCTGCAGATAGTGGATTTTTCCGGTGTATTCCAGACGCTCGGCGAGGAGATCGGCGGTTCGCTGGGCCCGTAGGGAACTGGCGCAGAGGATGGCATCGGGACGGATGCCCCGAAGTGCCAGGTAGGCACCGATGGTGTCCAGGTCTTTGAGACCACGGGGGGAGAGATCCCGCTCGAAATCGCTGGCCCCTTCTTCGTCCCAGTTGGATTTGGCATCCCGGATCAGGTAAAGTCGTTTGATGGGAGATCCTTCCGTAATTTCGTCTTAGATTTTTCCCAGTTCACTGGAGATGTTTTTTGCGGCTTTATCCATAATCATCTTCGCCAAAGCGACGTTTCCGTCATCCCGGAAGATGGCGAAGACGTTGATTTTGGCGAAGTTGTCGTCCGAGTGTTCTCCCGCGCTGTTGATGAGAAACACGTGGCCGTCGAGGGTCTTGGCTTCGAGGGAAGAAGCTTCACTGAATCCGACGTCGAGGGAGGATTCGGTAATCATCCGGAACGCATCGTTGAAGATGCTGGCGGAGTAGGGAATATCGGTGCCGGTATTGTCGTTGTCGAAATAGAGGGTTTCTCCGGTGTAGTTGAGTATCGCGGAGCCAAGGTATCCGTTGACACTGCGGAGGCGTTTCATTGCCTGGTCGAAATCGATCATTATGTGTTCCTTTTCGATGGGATTGTGTTGGATTATTTGTTGAGCTCTTTCATGAACTCGTTGAACGTCTCAAAGCTTTGTCCGTTTTGGGCGAGCCAGTCTCCCAGGGCCTGTTCGGCCGCTTCGATTCCCTCCTCCTCTTCGATCCGTTTCAGTTCGGCGTAGAGGGCACCGATCTTCTCTTTGGTTTCCGGTTTGACATTCCGCCGGGTCGAAACATAGTTGCGGAAGGAACCGTCGGGATTTTTGGCCACCCGTACCTGGGCCAATACCCAGTAGTAGCTGCCGTCTTTGCAGAGGTTTTTGACGTAGGCGTAGACCTCTTTGCCGGCTTTGAGATTGTCCCAGAGGTATTTGAAAATCACTTTGGGCATGTCGGGATGGCGGAGGATCGAGTGGGGCTGATCCAGCAGCTCACCCTGGCTGTAGCCGGAGATTTTGAAAAAGATGGGATTGGCATAGGTGATGTCCCCGGCTTCATTGCCTTTGGAGACGATCATGTCGATATCGGTCACTTCCCGTTCATTGTCGGTAGGGGTGGGACGTTCCATTCTGAACTCCTCTATTATTTCATGGTTTCGGATATTCTATGGAAAAACTCCTTAAGTGTATGTAGGAAACTTCTTACGGTAGGGGTAAGGAAGCTGGACTATAATGTCATAGAGACAAATCCTGAATTTGAAGCGTCATAAAGATAGGGGACAGAGGATGAGAATGAAAGAGTTGGATCCGGGATTTTTGCAACGGACGCTGGATGTGGCGGGGAAAAAGATCGAAGCGGCCAAAAGCCCCGCTGCCATCAACGCGGTGGTGGAAAAGGTGATTTGCACCCTGGTGGATTCCGAGTTCGCTTCACTGTGGATTTTCGATGAGAAACGGGGAGTATTGGTCCGGGAACGTGAGGACGGCACTCCCCGGGAGCTCGCCATTCAGGAACAGCAGGGAATCATCGCCCGTTCTTTCCTGACCATGAGCGGGGGGATCTACAACTATCTCGCCAGTGAGAAAGAGTATGTCGCCCGCTTCGACAACCCCGACAATATCCGGATCAAGTCGAAGCTGATCGTGCCGCTGGTGGACGGAGAGCGCTTCCTCGGATTGGCGACCGCCTACTCTTCGGTCCGGAAAATCCGGAACTTCACCGAAAAAGATCTGCGCCTGCTGGAAGCGCTCAGCCCCTTTTTGATCGAAACCATCTACAAAATCCGCCCCGATCTCCGTGACGAAACGATCGAGAGGGTCTATCTCGATTCCTCGTTGCAGAAAAAGGCGGAAATCGTAAGCGCGACGGTGGAGACGATGCGTCGGGAGGAGAGCCAAAAAAAGGAGGAGGAGGCTTCCCGCCCCGACGAACTGCTGGGATTTCTGGCCAATACCGTGCACGACATCCGGACCCCGGCCAACAGCCTCTACGGCTTTCTGGAACTGCTTGAGGAGCAGCTCGAAGATGCCCGGCTGCTCCAGTTCGTCCGCAACGCCAAGGAGAGTGCCCAGTTTATCAACGAACTGACGACTTCCATTCTCGACCGCGTTTCCCTGCAGCGGGGGCAGAAACGGGAGCCGGTGACGATCAATCCCACCAAGTTTTTCGCCGACATCGCGGCGGTCTTCTCCGCCAACATGTACGACAAAAGGATCGATTACAATATTTACATCGATCCGGAGCTGCCCGCCGAGATCCGTATCGATGCGTTTCGGCTGAAGCGGGTGATCCTCAACCTTCTGGGAAATGCCTGGAAATTTACTCCCCGGGGCAAAAGCATCACTTTTTCCGTGGAGTACAACCCCGATACGAAACGGATGGCGGTTTCCGTAGAGGATACGGGAATCGGTATCGCCAAAGAGAAACAGGAGAAGATCTTCGAAGCGTTCCAGCAGGCCGAAGACGAAACCGCCCTGGAGTATGGAGGGACGGGGCTCGGACTGAGCATCAGCGCCCAATATGTCGCCGAACTCGGAGGATCGCTCCAATTGGAGAGCGAACTGGAACAGGGGAGCCGCTTCTTTTTCGAGATTCCGGTTCAAATCGAAGACGAGACCTCCCGGTTCCCCGTTTTGGCGACGGTGCCCGCACGGGTCGATATGTTGATGGAGGAGAAACACACCGTTCCCGCCCAGAACATTCTCAGATATTTCCGCCGTCTGGGGTTGGAACGGGACCAGGTCCGGGAGCTAACGTCGATCAAGCAGATCAACCCGACCACGACCCACCTGATCGTATTCAGTTCCCTGGTCAGTCCGGAAGAGATCGAACGCCTGAAGGCCGAGGGGATCATGGTGCTGGTCATCGAGGAAGAGCTCTTCTCCCTGACGGGGGATGCCCGCTACGAAAATCTGGAAGTCGTCTCCGCCTACACCTTCTATCTGCCGGAGCTTTATGCGTTCCTCGCCGAAGGAAGCCGCGGAGAAGGGAAGATAACGCGCACCCGCAATGCGCTGGTCGTCGACGACAACCGGATCAATATCGAACTGCTTCGAACGATGCTGGAAGGGGAGCTCTATCAGGTCGATACCGCCGCAACCGGCGAAGAGGCTCTGCGTCTTCTCGGAAACGCTCTGGATGAGGGGACTCCCTATGCGATCGCATTGGTGGACCGGCATTTGCCGGATCTGAATGGGACCGAATTGATGGAGCGTTATCGGGAGAAGGAAAAACGCTATGGCATCCCTCCGATCTTTGCCGTATCGATTACCGGTGATCCCCAGATCGATCCGCGGGAGGAGAAGCTCTTCGACCGGATCATGCGCAAACCCTTCAAACGTCAGGAGTTCAAAACGATTCTCTCGGAAGCGGAAAAACGCTAGAACGTGTCGATCTCCTCCTCACGTACTTCTTTTTTGTGGCTCCGGTATCGCGGGGCAAAGCGGAGTCGGTTTCTTTGACTGTTCCTTCCAGAGTGATTCTCCCCGCTTCGATCCGCTTTGCAGAATGCTCCGATCCATCCCCGGGAAACGTCTGCCCGGCACCCAGGTGAATACGCGGGACGATGCAATCGATCTTTAACGATTGCTCCTGTAGAATGGAAGGACGACAAAGGGGGCACTATGGCTCGTATCGTAATCGCCGACGATCATGAAATTGTCCGGAGCGGTCTGGAATTGATCATCTCGCGGGACTCCTCCATGAAGATCGTCGCCAAAGCTTCCAGCTTCAGGGAGCTTCTGGCACTCCTGGAAGAGGGGAATGCCTGTGATCTGCTCATCCTCGATCTCAATCTCGGGGACCGGAACGGACTGGGGACGATCCGGGAATTGCGGGAACATTATCCTCAGCTGACGATTCTCGTACTGAGCATGTATCCCGAAGAGCTCTACGCTCTCCAGGCCATCAAAGCCGGTGCTGCGGGCTATCTCGACAAACGGGCGATTTCCGAGGATCTGATGGCGGCGATCCGAAAGGTATTGGCGGGAGAAAAGTATATCAGCGAGGCGGTGGAGTCGATGCTTCTCTACGGAACGGAGCTGAAGGAGGGCAAGGGGGCCCGGGAACTCCTGTCGGAGCGGGAACTCCAGGTCCTGAGTCATCTGGCTGCGGGACGGGGTACCAAAGAGATCGCCGAAATTCTTGCCATCAGTCCCAAAACCGTCTCCACCTACCGGGCCAGGATGCTGGAGAAACTCTCTCTGGAAAATACCGCCCAACTGATCCAGTATGCGCTTCAGAACAACATCGTCGCCTGAAAATTTCTTCTATTTATCATAGGGTTTTCACACTCTCCGCAAGCTGCGTTGTGCTAAAATCCCTGCACGGTTCTATCTCAACGACGTGAAGGGTTCACATGGCAAAACGAACGATCAAAAAAGCGGTTTTGGCCTATTCCGGAGGGCTGGATACCAGCATCATCCTCAAGTGGCTCCAGGACGAGTACGGCTGCGAGGTGGTCACCTTCACCGCCGACCTGGGACAGGGCGAAGAGGTGGAGCCTGCACGGCAGAAGGCGCTGAAACTCGGAATCAAGCCCGAAAACATCTTCATCCTCGATCTGCGGGAGGAGTTCGTCCGGGATTTCGTCTTCCCCATGTTCCGGGCCAACGCCATCTACGAAGGGGAGTACCTCCTGGGCACCTCCATCGCCCGTCCCCTGATCGCCAAAAAGCAGATCGAGATCGCCCATCAGACCGGCGCCGACGCTGTCGCCCACGGAGCCACCGGCAAGGGCAACGACCAGGTACGTTTCGAGCTGGGATATCTCAGCCTCGATCCCGACATTGCCGTGATCGCTCCCTGGCGGGAGTGGGATCTCAACAGCAGGGAGAAGCTCCTGGCCTATGCCGAGGAGCACGGCATCGAGATCGACCGCAAGGGCAAAAAGTCCCCCTACAGCATGGACGCCAACCTCCTGCACATCTCCTACGAGGGGCAGATCCTCGAAGATCCCGCCGCCGAGCCCGAAGAGGATATGTGGCTCTGGACCACGGCGCCGGAGAAAGCCCCCGACGAGCCCGAGTACATCACCATCGGCTACAAACGGGGGGATCCGGTCTCCGTCAACGGAGAGGAGATGAGCCCCGCCACTCTCCTGGCGACCCTCAACGCCTACGGCAACAAGCACGGCATCGGCCGGATCGACATCGTGGAAAACCGCTACGTAGGCATGAAGGCCCGGGGCTGCTACGAAACCCCCGGCGGGACCATCATGCTCAAGGCCCATCGCGCCATCGAGTCGATCACCCTGGACCGGGAAGAGGCCCATATGAAGGATGAGCTGATGCCCCGCTACGCCAGCCTCATCTACAACGGCTACTGGTGGTCCCCAGAGCGGGAGATGCTCCAGGCCGCCATCGACCGGACCCAGCGCTTCGTGGAGGGGGAGGTCCGCCTCAAACTCTACAAAGGCAACGTCACCGTCGTGGGACGCAGCTCCCCCAAATCCCTCTACTCTCCCGAGCACAGCACCTTCGAGGAGGACGAGGTCTACAACCAGAAGGATGCCGAAGGGTTCATCCGCCTCAACGCCCTGCGTTTCGTCATCGAAGGCAAGCGGCAGCCCGAGCGGCACGAGGAGGGGGAGTCCTGAACCGACCATTCTCCCGAAGGAACGTTCTGAGAAAAGGCCTCGCCCTCCTCGTGGGAGGATGGGGATTGACCGGATGCATCGGTTCTCCGGAACAAACGGAAAAAAGCTATTATGGGATCGCTTCCCATTACGGTCCGGAATGGGATGGTCGCCTCACCGCCAACGGCGAGACCTTTCACAACCGGGAACTCACCGCCGCGCACAAAACCCTTCCCTTCGATACCCGGGTTCGCGTCACGCTTCCGTCGACCGGGAAAAGCGTCGTCGTGCGTATCAATGACCGGGGTCCCTATGTCAAAGGCCGCGAGATCGACCTGAGTGACGAAGCCGCCCGTCGTATCGGTCTCGATCATTACGGAATCGCAAAGGTCAAACTGGAAATTCTCGAGCTGGGGCACGGCCACTATATCCGTCCGGACAAACGCCGGGAACTCGCCGCGAAAAAAGAGAGGGAAGAGCGGGCCGGACGGGAAAACAACAAAACAAACGATGCGGCCTCTCCCACTCTCGCATCCTCCTGAACGCACCCGTCGTTAGGGCTGTGGCAGTCGAACGGGTCCGGTGCGGATCTTTTTGCGTTTTTAGAGCTTCGAGACGAATTTTTCGATCCGGCGGATTCCCTCCCGGATGGTGACGAGATCGGTGGCGAACGAGAAGCGGAAATAGCCTTCGCTTCCGAAGCCGATACCGGGGACGACGGCGACGCCGTAATCCTTGAGCAGATCCTGGCTGAACTTCATGGAATCCCCACTGACGTTTTTGATGTTGACGAAGAGATAGAAGGCTCCTTTGGGGGGCAGAACGCTGAGTCCCTCGATTTCGTTGAAGAGGCGTACCGCTTCGTGCATCCGGGATTCGAACGCCTGGCGCATGCTTTCGATTTCGTCGTCCACCTCTCCCATGAGGGCGGGAATCGCGGCCTTTTGGGTGATGGAACAGATGTTGGAGGTGCTTTGGGACTGCAGGGAGGTCATCTTTTTGACCAGTTCGGTATCGGGGCTGGCCAGGTAGCCGAAGCGCCAGCCGGTCATGGCGACCGATTTGCTCAGGCCGTTGACGGTGATGGTGCGCCGGAAAAGATCGTCGCTGACGGAAGCTGTGGCGACGAATTCGGTGCCGTCGAAGACCAGTTTTTCGTACATTTCGTCACTGACGACCCTGATTCCGGTCCCTTCGAGTACCTTGCCGAGTTCCGCCAGCTCCTCCCGGCTGTAGACGGAGCCGGTGGGGTTGGAAGGAGAGGTGAGGATCAGCAGTTTGGTCCGATCGGTGATGGCTTCCTCCAGCTGGGCGGGAGTGATCTTGAACCCGCTGCGGTCGTCGGTGGGGAGAATGACCGGGGTTCCCCCCGCATATTTGATCAGTTCGGGATAGGTGACCCAATAGGGGGCGGGGATGATCGCCTCGTCTCCCTCGTCGATCAGTGCCTGGGTGAGGTTGAACAGCGACTGTTTGGCGCCGTTGCTGACGAGAATCTGGTTGCGGGCGTACTCCAGGCCGTTGTCCCGGGAGAGTTTGTTCCGGATCGCGTCGAGGAGTTCGGGGATTCCGGCGACGGCGGTGTATTTGGTGAAGCCCTGGCGAATCGCTTCGACGGCGGCCTCTTTGATCTTTTCGGGGGTGCCGAAGTCGGGTTCACCCGCGGAGAAGCTCAGGATATCCTTGCCCTCGGCTTTGAGTTCCTGGGCGAGGGTGGAGATGGCGATGGTCATGGAAGGAGAGAGCGCTTCGATACGTCGTGAGAACATACATGGCCTTTTCGGGAGGTTTTCCCGCATTATACTGCACTTCCGCTGAGGGGCTGACTGGTCGTTTACGGGACGGATCCCATCGGATGAACGACCTGTTTCTCGGGGCGTTTTGGCGCTAGAATGATTTGTGCGATAGGGCAATTCGTTACATAGGAGGTGGAACGGAGTTCCCAAAATGGAAGCCACAAGGTAAATGTGTGTAGAATATGAGTGCAATATGATTAATCTGTATTGCGGAAGGACAATCCCGCCGATTTCTTCCTCCGGGAGGCCGGAAGGACGAGCTCTAAGTCGGAGCGAAGGGTCGATGTCCTATTATAAACAGTGACGGTTTGGACCGTAAGGAGTTTACGAATGAAAAAGCGGAAGATAAATGTATGGTATATGGTAGTGTTGGGGCTGATCTTCGTCTCGGGGCAGCTCTGGTCCATCGAAATCAAAAACCTGGCCCAGGCGGTCAACGAAGCGGGACGACAGCGGATGCTGACCCAGAGGATGCTCAAAGATTATGCTATGATCGGGATCGGAAATACCTTCGGCAATCCCCGGGCGGATCTGAAGAAGGTGACGCAGATGTTCGAAGATCACCTTCAGGGACTGACGGCTTTCGCTACCGACCCCGAAACCAAGAAGAGCCTGGAAGAGCAGCGCAAACTCTGGGAGCCCATCAAAAAAATGCTGGAAGAGCCTCCCAGCAAAGAACGTGCCGCAGAATTGCAGGGCAAGCTCGACGCTCTTCTGAAGGCTGCGGATCGCACGACCAAGCTTTTCGCCAAGCAGACGGGGAAAAAATCGGGTGAGATCATCAACATCTCCGGACGGCAGCGGATGCTCTCCCAACGGATGGCCAACCTCTATATGCTCAGAGTCTGGGGAATAGACGATCCGAAATTCAGGGAGAAGATGGATGCGGCGATGAAACTGTTCGGAGATTCTCTCAACAGATTGATGGCCTCGGATCTCAACACCGAAGAGATCAACAAGTTGCTGAATCGTGTCAAAAAGAATTTCATGTTTTTTCAGATCATGAACCGGTCTCAGACCAAGTTCATCCCTTCGTTGATCTACAAAAAATCCAATGAAATTCTCAAGGACATGAATACGGTAACCGGTCTCTATGCGGCTCAGAAAGTCCAATGAAATCATCAACATCAACGTGGAAAGGATTGCGATCATGAAAACAGGTGGAAGGAAAGGTGCGGCTCTGGTTCTCGGGCTGATGCTGATGCTGGGAGGGAGTGCTTTTGCGGCGGAAGCTGCCGGAGCTCCGGCGGAGCAAACCCGGGTCAATTCCCTCGTGAAAAAAGATGTGATCGAGTTGGTCAACGTGGCCGGGAAGCAGCGGATGCTCTCCCAACGCATCGCCAAAGACTACCTCTATATTGGGAAAAAGGTGGCGGTGGACAAAGCCAAAAAGCAGCTGAAAGCCTCCCTGGACGAGTTTCGGTCCAATCAGAAAAAACTCCTGGAGATGATCAATGATCCCGAGATCAAAAATCTCCTGGCGTTCGTCAATATGAGTCTTTCGGAATTGGAGGGGATCGTCAAACAGCCCTTCAGCATCGACAACGCCCAGCTGGTCCTGGACCTGAGTGAATCGATGCTGGAGGGGAGCCAGTACGTCGTCGATTCTCTCAACAACAAGTTCAAACTCAAGGAGTCCGACATCGTGGCCCGTTCGGGGAAACAGCGGATGCTCGCCCAGCGGATCGCCAAATACTACATCGCCTATCAGCTGGGGATCAAGGACAAAAATACCGTCGATCAGATGCACGCGGCGGTCAAGGAGTTTTCCGAAAACCTGAAGATTCTGATGGAGAACAAAGACAATACCCCCGCGATCAACAGGGATCTGGCGAAAGTGGACAAACTCTGGAAAATCGTCTACAAGTTCTATCTCAATATCGAAAAGGGAGGATTGCCGTTTATTGTCTTCACTACGACCGACGATATCACCCGGAAGATGGACGAAGTGACCAGACTTTACGTGGAGCTTTATAAATAGTGGAAGTACGGTAAAATTACAATAAGAGTACAAAAACCAAAACGAGGAAGCAGGGATGAAAAGATATGCCTTGGCAGCGTTGCTGCTTTGGGGGGTGTCGGCCCCATTGACGGCGGCGACCCGAACCGATGTCAATGTGTTGGAGGCGACGGAGGGAATCCGCTATCTGAGTCAGGAGATCACCAAAAGCTATCTCTATCTCTACGCGAATCCCAAGAAACGGGAAATAGCCGGCCACATTCAGCAACAGCTCAATAAGCTGGTAGAGGATATCCGGATCATCTCCATTTCCACAGACGACGAAGACACCCGGACGGTATTGGAGTTTCTGGTCTACAGCAAGGATCAGATCGAAGAGCTGGTCAATCAAAAGCCCGACAAAGAGAAGGCGGCACTGATGCTCGACTACAGCGAAACCCTGCTGGAAGGGGCCAACTCCATCGCCCGGGCCTATAGTTATACGTTCAGCGAGAGCGAAAAAATGTTGATGAAAGGGAAGCGGATCGAGTATCTGCTGGAGCGGGCCGCCAAATACTATCTGGCCCTGGGGATCGGATTGGGTACGGAGATCAACCGCAAGCAGATGCATCAGTCGATCAAGGAACTGGAAGAGGAGGTCGAAGTTCTGGAGAACTACGACTATCCGGAGCGGATGCGGGACGATCAGAAGCTTCTGCGTCAATCCTGGAACGTGACCAAATCGCTTTTTGATCGGGAACAGAAAGCGTTCGTCTCCAGTCTGGTCCTTCTTTCCGGGGATGAGACCGAGCGGATCACCCGGGCATTCATTCTCTATCATAGAAAAGCGAAGTAGTAGGAGCCGGTCATGAAAAAAATCAATCAGACAGTTCTCTTTTTTCTCCTACTGATTCCTACGATCCTCATTATCGGGGCGCTCTCCTGGTACGGCGTTCAGAGTTTCGGCACCTATCAGAAAGAGCAGAAGAGTCTGCGTCAACTCCGGGATGCTTCCCAGGGAAAAGTACTGCTCGACGCCCTGGGAGCGGAGCGGCTTCAAAGTGCGCTCTACCTCGCTGCCGGGGAGGGCGGAGAGGACAAGGCTCTGAAAACGGTCCGCAAGCGGGTGAACGAGGCGCTGGCCGATCTGGCGGAAAAACTGCCGGACGCCAAGGAAACGGTCGAAGAGATCCGCAGTGAACTTCAGTCGTTCCGAAGCCGGGTCGATACCGTCAGTCCCAACTATCCCGATCTCCTGATCGACAGTTTTCAGAAAAAGATTTTCCTGCCGACGGTCGCACTCTATAGCAAACAGATCCGGATCATTCCCAGCGCTTCCGTCGCCGGGGAAATCTCTTTCAACGTCCCGTTGGCCCGGCTCTACGCCGAAAACGAGCTGGAGCGGAGTTATCTCGCCTATCTCCTGGACAGCGGCAAAGCGATGAGTATTCAGGATCTCAAAAACTGGGACGCACTCATCGGCAACGATGCCTTGCCGGATCTCGGTACGGTCAAGGATCGGGATCTGCGCAATAAGCTGGAGAAGCTCCTTCTGGCGGACCGCTACGATACGCTCCTGACCCCTACCCGGCAGAAGATTCTTTACGGAATCAATACCGGCAGTTATCCGCTCTCGTTCAAAGAGTGGATCAAGCGGGCGAATGAGCGCCTCGGCAGACTCGACCGGGCCCAAAAACTGCTTCAAAGCCAGGCGGAGCAGAAACTCGCGGAACAAATCCAGGCGGATAAAACCGCCTGGATCCAGTATGCGATCGCGGTGGTCTTCTTCCTCCTGCTGCTGGTGATTCTCAGTGTCATATTCTACGGGATGAACAAAGAGTCCAAGCTTCTGGACGAAACGATCAGGAACATTCAGTTCGAACTCGATTCCCAAAAGAAGAGAGAACTCCGGGAGATCGTCGAGAGCCGGGATTTGCCGGCGATCTACAACTTCCTGGCGGAGGCCATCGTCGAAGCCAATCAGGCCAAGGATCTCTTTTTGGCCAATATGTCCCACGAGATTCGGACTCCGCTCAACGGGATCATCGGCTTCACCCAGTTGCTGAAAAATACGCCTCTGACGCCCGATCAGGAGGAGTTTATTTCGGTCATCGAAAGCAGTTCCGAAAACCTCCTCAGCATCGTCAACGATATTCTCGACCTCTCCAAGATCAACGCCAACAAGATCGAACTGGAGCAGATCTCCTTCAACGCTCTGGAGAAATTCGAGGATGCGGTGGAATCCTACGGAGCCAAAGCGGCCCAGAAAAACATCGAGCTGGGGGTCTTCATCGATCCCGAGTTGCCTCTGACGGTCGTGGGAGATCCCACCAAAATCTCCCAGGTCCTGGTCAATCTGGTCAGCAATGCCATCAAGTTCACGAGTTCCAACGGCGAAGTCAACGTACTGATCGAGAAACGGGACGAAACATTGGATGACGTCACCATCTATTTCGCCGTTCAGGATACCGGGATCGGAATTTCGGAGGAGCAAAAAAACAAAATCTTCGAAGCCTTTACCCAGGCCGATGCAGGAACCAGCCGAAAATATGGAGGAACCGGACTGGGGTTGGCGATCTCCAGCAGGCTCGTCGAGCGGATGGGCGGCAAGCTCGACATCGAGAGCACGGTGGGAGAAGGTTCGACCTTCTTCTTCACTCTGACCTTGCCCAAAGGAGCCGAAGAGAAGCGTCCACGCCCCCATATGGAAGAACTGAAAACGGCCATGGTACTGCCCGATACCGTGGAGGCCCGAAATACGGATCGGAATCTGGAACGCTATGTCCGGTACTGTGGAGCCGAATTCCAACTGCTGCACTACGAAGATATTTTCGATAAGAGTGAAGTGAGGCTTCCCGACGTTTTGTTCGTCGATCACCGGTACGTACGTCGGGGGCGGGAGTTGGATATCTTCCTCGATCTGCCGACCCGGGTGGTTCTGATTACGACCGGAGAGATGAAACGGGAGGCGGAAGCGGTCACCGACCGGGTCGCGAAAATCATCTACAAACCGGTCAACTACACCAAAACTCTCGGGGCGCTCGAAGCGGTCCATGGTCAAGGCGCGAAGGAGGAGGCAGCCGCCAAGCAGGAGGAAGAGAAGTTTGAAAATCTCAAAATTCTCGTGGCGGAAGACAATCCCATCAACCAGAAGCTCATTCGTACGACATTGGAGAGGTTCGGAGCGGAGGTGACCCTGGCTTCCAACGGTCAGGAAGCGTTTGAATTGCGAAAGCAGAACGAATACGACCTGATTTTCATGGATATCCAGATGCCGGTGATGAACGGACTGGACGCTACCAAGGAAATTCTGCATTATGAACAGGTCAATCACCTCAAACATATTCCGATCATCGCACTCACGGCCAATGCGCTGGCGGGGGATCGGGAGCGCTATATCGAGGCGGGGATGGACAACTACATTCCCAAACCTATCAATCTCGTCGATCTGCGGAACCTGATCGAAATGTATCATCCCCACAAGCGTCAGACGAGCGAGCCGGGACCCGTATCGACCCCTCCTCTGCCCAAAAGAGAGAAGAAGCCGTCGAAGGGAACGCCCGTACCCGTGCCGGAGCGTCGAGTCAGCGGAGAGGATGTTCTCCTCTACATCCATTCTCCCGTCCTTGCCAAAATCTACCGCAAGGTCCTGGAGAAACAGGGTTGGAAGGTCAAAAGTGTTTCCGACGAGCGTGAACTGGTAGAGGCTCTGGACCGCACACCCTAC
>Ga0256914_1002283_pt1 | contig 16198 bp, 13 predicted proteins | sample HulkmetaG_FD_191571 | JGI IMG/M metagenome (GOLD analysis project Ga0256914, IMG submission 191571) | Hydrothermal chimney microbial communities from Main Endeavour vent field at the Juan de Fuca Ridge, Pacific Ocean - Hulk | ecosystem: Environmental > Aquatic > Marine > Hydrothermal vents ... | reverse complement strand
CACCGTAGGCACGATTGCCCATGTAGTTCTGATTGAGGTAGAGGGCAAGAATCTGGTCCTTGGAGAGATTCTTCTCGATCTTGAACGCCAGCAACACTTCACGCAGCTTGCGGGAGAAGGTGCGCTCACGATTGAGAAAGAAGTTGCGCGCCACCTGCATGGTGATGGTGCTGCCGCCCTGCATCGCCTCGCCGGTCTGAACCAGCTTCAGCACCGCCCGCAGGATACCCTGATAGTCGACCCCGGGGTGTTCGTAGAAACGGTCGTCCTCCGCCGCCACCACGGCCGCCTTCAGCGCTTCGGGAATCTGCTCCAGCGGCAACGGATCACGCCGTTTCTCGCCAAACTCGGCCAGCAGCGAGCCCTCACTGGAGAAGACACGCAACGGCACCTTGTACTGCACGGTTTTCAGCTCATCGATCGAAGGCAGGCCGGGGGAGACGTAAAGCACGATGCCCAACGTCACCACCAACGCCGACAGCGCCATCCCTGCGAACGCCGTCAACATCCAGCGGAAAAGCTTTTTGATTACTTCCATAACCTGAATTGGTTCAATGATTTAATGCGCCAAAGCCCGTTTACTAGTCGAAATGCCATGGGCACAGGGATCGGCCTGCGCACGCACCAGCATGCCTTCCATTGCCGAAACGCTCGCCTATTTCGCGAGAGGCAGCCTGAAAAAGTGTAGCAATGTTATCAGGTTGCAACTAACATTTAACATGGAAAAGCATGTTTGCATGCTAAGCTTCTTAGGGATTGAGGATTTTTTGTGTTTTCACTCGGAAGGAAAAATCAACCGCTGGTCGGGATAGACATCAGCTCGACATCGGTCAAGCTGATCGAATTGCGCCGTGCCGGCAACAGCATCAGGGTGGAAAGTTACGGGGTCGAGCCCCTGCCTGTCAACGCGGTCGTCGAAAAGAACATCTCCGACACCGCCGCCGTCACCAACTCACTCAACAAGGCGCTGAGCCGCGCCGGCACCAAGGCCAAGCGCTGTGCCCTGGCGGTGCCCACCTCCGCCGCCGTGACCAAGGTCATCACCATGCCCGCCGACCTCGACGAGGAGGAGCTGGAGGGGCAGATCCAGCTGGAGGCCGACCAGTACGTCCCCTATCCACTGGACGAGGTGAATCTCGACTTCGAGGTGCTTGGCACCAACGAACACCAACCCGACAAGATCGACGTGCTACTGGTGGTCTCGCGCACGGAGATCGTCGAATCCCGCGCCGCCATCGCCGAAGCCGCCGGGCTGCAGCCAGTGGTAATGGACGTGGAGTCGTTCGCCACCGCCAACGCCTATCAGCTGATCGAGCCCTACATCCCCCACGATGCGCCACCGGACAGCAATGTCGTCGCCATCATCGACGTGGGCGCCACCATGACCAGCATCACGGTGACCGAGAACGAGCAGGTGCTCTATTCACGCGAGCAGCCGTTCGGCGGGCGGCAGCTCACCGAGGAGATCATGCGCCGCTACGGGCTCTCCTATGCCGAGGCGGGACTGGCCAAGAAGGAAGGCGGGCTACCGGACAACTACGTCACCGAAATCCTCACGCCATTCAAGGAGAACCTGGCCCAGCACGCCAATCGCCTGCTGCAGTTCTTTTTCGCCAACAGCAGCCACAGCACGGTCAACGAGATCATTCTCGCCGGCGGCACCGCCGGCCTGCCGGGGCTGGACGAGCTGATCGAGAGGCATACACATACCCGCACCACCATCGCCAATCCCTTCAGCCGGATGAGCTTCAACCCGAAGATCAACCAGCAGCGGCTCGGCAATGACGCTCCGGCATTGATGATTGCCGTGGGCCTGGCATTGAGGAACTTCGACTGATGGCGAAAATCAATCTACTACCGTGGCGCGAACTTCGCCGCCAGGAACAACAAAAGCAATTCCTCCAGGGTGTCGGCCTGGCGGCACTGGCCGGGCTGCTGCTGGTGGTGGGCGCGCACGTCTACATCGGCAAGCTGATCGACAACCAGCAGTCCCGCAACGATATGTTGCAGCGGGAATTCAAGGAGCTCGACAAGCGTATCCGCGACATCAAGGCACTGGAGAAGACCAAGCAGGCCCTGCTGGACCGGATGGACATCATCCAGCAACTGCAACGCAGCCGACCGGTGGCCGTGCATCTGTTCGACGAGCTGGTGACGACGCTGCCGGGCGGGCTCTACCTGACCCAGGTCAAGCAGAAGGGCAATACGCTGGAGATTCGCGGCAAGGCCGAATCGGACGCCCGGGTCTCCACCTATATGAGCAATCTGGAAAGATCGCCATGGCTGCAGGACCCGAGGCTGGAAGTCATCGAGACGGTACGGGACGGCGGCGACGAGAGTGGCCCGGTCCTGCGTTCCTTCGTGCTGAAGGTGGACAAGGAGATGCCCCAAACCGCATCGGGCGAGGAGAGCAGCAATGGATCTCGATGAACTGAAGAACCTGGACATCAGCGACCTCGGCAAGCTGGGTTCCGCCTCGCTACCAGTGCGCGCGATCTTTTTCGCACTGGCCTTCGCCGCGGTGGCGGGACTGGGCTACTACCTCGACACCAGCAACCAGCTGGAGGCGCTGGAACGGCTGGAGGAGAAAGAGGCCGAGCTGAAGAAGCAGTTCGAGAAGAAGCACCACATGGCCGCCAATCTGGAGGCCTATCGTGAACAACTGGCGGAGATGGAACACGAATTCGGCGCGATGCTGCAACAGTTGCCGGACAAGACCGAGATTCCGGCCGTCATTCTCGACGTCTCCCAGACCGGCCTGTCGAGTGGGCTGCAGATTCTGCTGTTCAAGCCCCAACCGGAAGTGGACATGGGCTTCTATGCGGAGAAACCGATCAAGATCAAACTGCGCGGCAAATACGACCAAATGGGGCGCTTCGCCAGCGGCATCGCCAGCCTGCCGAGGATCGCGACACTGGACGACATTTCGATCAAGCCGGAGCGCAACTCGGATGCATTGATCATGGAAGTGACGGCCAAGACCTACCGCCACCTCGCCGACAGTGAGCAGTCGTCGAAGAAGAACCGGAAGAAAAGGAAGCAATGATGGCGGCACCACGCATCGACACCAAGCTGATGGCACTGTTGCTGCTGGCCGCCACGCTGGGGGGCTGCGAGCAGGACAACCAGGATCTGCGCGATTACATCGAAGAGGTGAAGGCACAACCGGCCGGCGACATACCGCCCATTCCGGTGATTCCGCCGTATGACCCCTTCGTCTATCCGGAACATCTGCGCGATCCATTCGACAGCAGTATCGTCGCGCCCGACCTGATGCCGATTCCCAAGACGACATCAGGCATCCAGATCGACCGCAACCGGCCGAAAGAGTATCTGGAGAGCTTCCCGCTCGATGCGCTCAGGATGGTCGGCACGCTGAAGCAGCAAGGCTCGCTGTGGGCCCTGCTGAAGACCCCGGACGGCACGATACAGCGCGTGCGCGTGGGCAACTACGCGGGACAGAACTACGGGAGGATCACCAAGATCACGGACATGAAAGTGGAGCTGGTGGAGATAGTTCCGGACGGTTTTGGTGGTTACAAGGAGCGACCGGCCAGCATCGTGCTGAGCAGCCAGTAGGCCGGGCGAAGTATTAAAATCAGGGAAAAACAGGTATATATGATGGACATGCGCGAAATCAGACGAACAACTGGGGGGATCCTGACAAGGATGGCGGTGCTCTGCCTGCTGCTGTCGATCCTGCCGTGGATGTCGGCAATGGCGGAGACCAGCGCGCTGGAAGACATCCGCGTCAACCGTCAATCGGGCGATGCGCTGGACATCATCATGACATTCTCGGGCCCCGCGCCGGAACCGCTGAGCTTCACCATCGCCAATCCGGCCCGGATCACACTGGACTTTCCCGACACCCGCAACAACCTGCGCCGGCGCTCGCTGCCGGTACAGATCGGCGCCGCCCAGAGCATCACCACGGCCCAGGCCAGGGACCGGACCCGTATGGTCATCAACCTCTCGCGGATGGTGAAGTACCAGACCCGTATCGAGGGCGACAAACTGATCGTCTCCCTGTCACCGGCGGCCAGCAAGCCGGCCTATACCATCGAGCCACCGACGATCACCGCATCCCCCACCATCGCCACCTCACCGGCGCCGGCGGCGCCCACCTCCAAGCCGGTGGTCAAGCCAATGTTCGGCGTCTCCGGCATCGACTTCCGCCGCGGTCCCGATGGCGCCGGCCGGGTGCTGATCAAGCTGAGCGATCCCAATACACCGCTCAACATCAAGCAGCAGGGATCACGCATCATCGTCGAACTGAAGAACGCCACGCTGCCGAAGAACCTGCAGCGTCACATGGATGTGCTCGACTTCGCCACGCCGGTGGAGTCCATCGACGCCCGTTCCGTCGGCCGCAACTCGGAGATCGTCATCAAGGCCAAGGGCAACTTCTCCCAGCTGGCCTACCAGTCGGACAACGTCTACACCGTCGAGGTGCGCCCAATCAAGAGCACCAAGAAGCGCAAGAAGAAGCAGGAGATCACCTACAAGGGAGAACGGCTGTCGCTGAACTTCCAGGACATCGAGGTACGCTCGGTGCTGCAGCTGATCGCCGACTTCACCGGCCTCAACGTGGTGGTGTCCGACAGCGTCACCGGCAACCTGACGCTGCGGCTGAAGAACGTCCCCTGGGATCAGGCGCTCGACATCATCATGAAGACCAAGGGGCTGGCCAAGCGGCGCCAAGGCAACGTGCTCTACATTGCACCGGCGAAAGAGATCGCGGAACGCGAACAGCAGGAGCTGATGGCCTCGAAACAAGTGGCCGAACTGGCGCCACTGCGCACCGAGATCATTCCGCTGAACTATGCCGATGCCAAAGAGATGGTCAAACTGCTCAAATCCAGCGGCGCCTCGGGCAGCGGCACCAGCAACAACATCCTCTCCGACCGCGGCAGCGTCACGCTGGACCGGCGCACCAACAGCCTGCTGATCCAGGACACCGCCGACAAGCTGGACGAGATCCGCAACCTGATCAAGACGCTGGACGTGCCCGTGCGCCAGGTGATGATCGAGAGCCGTATCGTCACCGCCAGTGACAACTTCACGCGCGAGCTGGGCGTCACCTTCGACGTCTCCAACACCGATTTCACCGATCGCGGGCAGGAGCTGACCAGCGGCTTCGCTTTCAACACGCCGAAGCCCAATCCCGGCGGCCTGCTCGGCATCAAACTGGCGAAGATTCCCGGCAGCGCCAGCGCCGCGCTGAATCTGGAGATCTCAGCCGCCGTCGCCGAGCGCCGGGCAGAGGTGGTCGCCACACCGCGCATCATCACCTCCAACAAGACCAAGGCGCGAATCGAACAAGGCGTGGAGATCCCCTATCAGGAGGCCACCTCCAGCGGCGCCACCAACACCTCATTCAAGAAGGCGGTGTTGAGCATGGAAGTCACGCCGCACATCACGCTGGACGACCGCATCAATCTGGAGCTGGTGGTCAATCGCGACAGCGTCGGCGACGTCTTCAACAACGTCCCCAGCATCGACACCCGCGAGGTACAGACCCAGGTATTGGTGGAGAACGGGCAGACCATCGTCCTCGGCGGCATCTTCGAGGAGAACACCAACAGCGGTGTCACCAAGGTGCCGTTCCTCGGCGACCTCCCGGTGGTTGGCCGGCTGTTCCGGCAGGACAAGAAGGTCCACGACAAGAAGGAGCTGCTGATCTTCGTCACGCCGAAGATCATCAACGAGAACCTGACGCTGCAATAGCAGCCCGATCGCATCCAGCACTGGCCGAGCCCGCCACGCGCGGGCTCTTTTCGTTGCCACCATGGCAAATCGGGTATCATGTCCGTCCCTCTCACAACCTTGATGCGTGTATGCAGCGCCTCTTTCTGATCGGCCCGATGGGTGCCGGAAAAACCACGCTCGGACGGCTGATCGCCCAGGATCTCGGCTTCGAGTTCCTCGACAGCGATCGCGTCATCGAGGAACGCACCGGCGTCACCATCCCCACCATCTTCGACATCGAAGGCGAGGAGGGCTTCCGCCGGCGCGAGAGCCGCATCATCGACGAGCTGACCCGGCACGACCGCATCGTACTGGCCACCGGCGGCGGCGCCATTCTGCGCCCGGAGAACCGGCGCTGGCTGCGCGAGCGGGGGTTCGTGGTCTATCTGAAGGTGTCACTGCGGCAGCAGCTGGAGCGCACGGCCCGGGACCGCTCCCGTCCGCTGCTGCAGACGGACGACCCGGCCGCCACGCTGGCCCGGCTGGCCGAGATCCGCAAGCCGCTCTACGAGGAGACCGCGCACTTCAGCATCAACACCAACCACAGCCGCACCCGCACGCTGAAGAACAAGATCATCGCCGCCTTCAACGAGGCGGCCATCGAACAGGAACCGATCCACCATGGAAACACTTCACGTTGATCTCGGCAATCGCAGCTACCCCATCCATATCGGCAGCGGCCTGCTGGACCGGCCCGAACTGTTCACCGGGCACATCGGTGGACGCTCGGCGGCACTGGTCAGCAACACCACCATCGGCCCGCTCTATGCCGGACGCGTCATGGCCGCGCTGGACGATCTCAAGACCACCGAGATCCTGCTGCCGGACGGCGAACAATACAAAACACTGGAAGTGTTGCAGCAGATCTTCACCGGCCTGCTGGAAGCACGGATGGATCGCACCACGACGCTGATCGCCCTCGGTGGCGGCGTCGTCGGTGACATGACGGGCTTTGCCGCCGCCTGCTACCAACGCGGCGTCCCCTTCATCCAGATCCCGACCACGCTGCTGGCGATGGTGGACTCCTCCGTCGGCGGCAAGACCGGGGTCAACCATCCGCTGGGCAAGAACATGATCGGCGCCTTCTACCAGCCGCAATGCGTCGTCATCGACACCGACACGCTGGATACGCTGGACGACCGACAGCTCGCCGCCGGCATCGCCGAGGTGATCAAGTACGGCATCATTCTCGATAATGAATTCTTCGGCTGGCTGGAGACCAACATGGCGCGGCTGCTGGCGCGTGACAAGGCCGCCCTCGCCCACGCGATCAAACGCAGCTGCGAAATCAAGGCCGAGATCGTCGCCGCCGACGAGAAGGAGAAAGGCCGGCGCGCCCTGCTCAATCTCGGCCACACCTTCGGCCACGCCATCGAGACCGCCACCGGCTATGGCGCCTGGTTGCACGGTGAGGCCGTCGGCGCCGGCATGGCAATGGCGGCCGAAATGGCCCGCCGGCTGGGCTGGATGCCAGAAGCCGACGTCGTGCGCATCCGCCGGCTGATCACGGCGGCGAATCTGCCCGTCGCACCACCCGCCGAAATGACCGGCGAAACCTTTCTCGAACGGATGGCGGTGGACAAGAAAGTCGTCGACGGCCAGCTGCGACTGGTCATTCCCAGGGCGATCGGCGACGCGGTGGTGACGGCCGACTTCCCGATCGAGACGCTACACGCCACGCTCGATGCGGCGCTGACCCACTGACGCTCATTCGATGCGATAGGGGTCGGCGATGCCCAGCCGGGCCAGCAGGCGGGTTTCAAGCGCCTCCATCACTTCGGCTTCATCCGGCTCGACGTGGTCGTACCCGAGCAGGTGCAGGACGCCGTGGATCAGCATGTGTGCCCAGTGGTCCAGCGGCGCCTTGCCCTGGGCCGCCGCCTCGCCGGCGACGACCTCGGCGCAGATGACCAGATCCCCCAGGTGGTCGCTGGGAATCTCTGCCGGCACCTCGAACGGGAAGGAAAGCACATTGGTGGGACGATCCTTGCCACGGTAGTCACGATTGAGCCGCCGGCTCTCGTCCGGCGCGACGACGCGCACCAGCACCGTCTGCCCCGGCCGGTCATCGAAGCAACGCGCCAGCCAACGCTGGAACTGCGCCTCATCAGGCACGCCACCCGCACCCGAGACATCCTGCAGCTCGAGCCGAAGCATCACCCCTGCCCCGTCTCGGCCTGCTCATAAGCTTCGACGATCCGCCGGACCAGGGGGTGCCGCACCACGTCGCGGGCGGTGAAGAAGTCGAAACCGACCCCTTTGACGTCCTTGAGGATCTCGATGGCCTGGCGCAATCCCGACGGGGTGCCACGTGGCAGGTCGGTCTGGGTGACATCGCCAGTGACGACGGCATGGGAGCCGTAGCCGATCCGGGTCAGAAACATCTTCATCTGCTCGACGGTGGTGTTCTGCGCCTCGTCGAGAATGATGAAGGCTTCGTTGAGGGTACGCCCCCGCATATAGGCCAGCGGCGCAATCTCGATGACGTTGCGCTCCATCAGCTTGTTGACCTTGTCGAAACCGAGCATTTCGTAGAGGGCGTCGTACATCGGTCGCAGGTAGGGGTCGATCTTCTGCGCCAGATCACCGGGCAGAAAACCCAGCCGCTCGCCCGCCTCCACCGCCGGCCGCACCAGCAGCAGGCGACTGACACGCTCGCTCTCCAACGCCTCCACCGCACTGGCAACGGCGAGGTAGGTCTTGCCGGTGCCGGCCGGCCCGATACCGAAGCAGAGATCGTTGTCGCGAATGTCGCGCAGATATTGCGCCTGATTGGCGCCACGGGCACGAATCAGCCCCCGCCGGGTGCGGACGACCACCTCGTCTTCACCCCGACCGGCATCGAGCAGCCGGTCGACCCCGGACTGTTGCAGGTAAAGGTGGACCTTGGCAGGCTCCAGCACCTCGTCGGCGGTACGCTCGTAGAGTTCACGCAGCAATTCGACGGCAACGGCGGCCGAGCGGGCCGTGCCGATGACCTGAAAACGGACGCCGCGGTTGTTGATCTCGACGCCGAGGCGCCGCTCGATCTGCCGCAGGTGCTCGTCGAACTGGCCGGCCAGATTGGCCTGGCGCGCGTTGTCTTCGGGATCGAGCGTGAAATCGACGGTGTGGAGCTCGCCGCCGCTCATCAGCCGGCTTTGCGCATCAGCGCAGGAACGACATCGACGAACTCGCCACGCAGTGAGTTGGGCAACGCCTCGGTGATGCGAACCGAGACGAATTCACCGATCAGCGCCCGATCGGCGCGAAAATTGACGACGCGGTTGTTCTCGGTCCGCCCGGCCATGATGCCGGGATCCTTGCGCGAGGGCCGCTCCACCAGCACGGTCTGGGTGGTGCCGACCATCGCCTGGCTGATCCGCCCCGCCTGCTCCAGTATCCGCGCCTGCAGGCGGGCGAGCCGGGCCTTCTTCGTCTCCATCGGCACGTCATCGGGGAACGACGAGGCCGGCGTGCCGGGGCGGGCACTGTAGATGAAGCTGAAGGAGTGGTCGAAGCCGATCTCGTCGATGAGCTTCATCGTCTGCTCGAAATCGGCATCGGTCTCGCCGGGAAAGCCGACGATGAAATCGGACGAGAGGCTGATGTCCGGCCGGATCGCGCGCAGCCGGCGGATCTTCGACTTGTACTCCAGCACGGTATGGCCCCGCTTCATCGCCGCCAGCACCCGGTCGGATCCGCTCTGCACCGGCAGGTGGAGATGGCTGACCAACTCGGGCACCTCGGCATAGACGGCGATCAGGCTGTCGGAGAACTCCACCGGATGGGAGGTGGTGTAGCGGATGCGGTCGATGCCGTCGATGGCGGCGATATAGGTGATCAACAGTGCCAGGTCGGCGGTTTCGCCATCGTGCATGACGCCACGATAGGCATTGACGTTCTGCCCCAGCAGGTTGACTTCACGCACCCCCTGGGCCGCCAGCGCGGCCACTTCGGCGATCACGTCGTCGAACGGGCGGCTGATCTCCTCGCCACGGGTGTAGGGTACGACACAGAAGGTACAGTACTTGCTGCACCCTTCCATGACGGAGACGAAGGCGGTCACCCCATCGGCGCGTGGCTCGGGGAGGTTGTCGAATTTCTCGATCTCGGGGAACGAGACGTCCACCACCGGCGCCTGCCGGCTGCGGGCCTGCCGCACCATGGCGGGGAGGCGATGCAGCGTCTGCGGCCCGAAGACCACGTCGACATAGGGTGCCCGCTCACGCAATGCGTCGCCCTCCTGGCTGGCGACACAGCCGCCGACGCCGATGACCACGCCGGGACGGGCCTCTTTGAGCGAGCGCCAGCGACCGAGCAGCGAGAAGACCTTCTCCTGTGCCTTTTCGCGGATCGAGCAGGTGTTGAGCAGCAACAGGTCGGCCTCCTCGGGCACCGAGGTGACGGCCATTCCCATCTCCGATTGGAGTACGTCGAGCATGCGCGCCGAATCGTACTCGTTCATCTGGCATCCGTGGGTCTGGATAAAGACTTTTCCGGGCATTGCGACGCTTGGCTGGGGAAAACTCCTATTGTCGCACAAAAGCGGCGGCGGACGGCACACCCGCGCCACCGTGGGCGCAGGCACTACTCACTGTCGGCGTAGCCATTGGGGTTGGCGGATTGCCAGCGCCAGGTGTCGGCGCACATCTCATCGATGCCGAACTCCGCCTCCCAACCCAGCACCGCCTTGGCATAGGCGGGATCGGCATAACAGGCGGCGATGTCGCCGGGCCGGCGCCCGACGATTTCATAGGGGACCTCGACGCCGGCGGCCTTGCTGAACGCCTTGACCATGTCGAGCACCGAATACCCCTGGCCGGTGCCGAGGTTGACGGTGAGCACCTGCCCCTTGTCATGGCGTTGCAGCGCCTCAATGGCCTTGACGTGGCCGCGGGCGAGATCGACGACGTGGATGTAGTCGCGAACGCCGGTGCCGTCGTGGGTATCGTAGTCGTCACCGAAGACGCGCAGCTTTTCCAACTTGCCGACCGCCACCTGCGAGATAAAGGGCATCAGGTTGTTGGGGATGTCGTTGGGGTCCTCGCCGATCCGGCCGCTTTCGTGGGCACCGACCGGGTTGAAATAGCGTAGCAGGGCGATACGCCAACCGTCGTCGGAGACGAACAGGTCGCGCAGGATCTCCTCGATGATGAGCTTGGAACGGCCGTAGGGATTGGTGGCCGAGAGCGGGAAGTCCTCTTTGATCGGCAGGCTGGCCGGATCACCGTACACGGTGGCGGATGAGCTGAAGACCAGTGTCTTGACGCCATGATCGCGCATCACCTGCGCCAGCGCCACCATGCCGGCGACGTTGTTGTCGTAGTATTCGAGGGGTTTCTCCACCGACTCACCCACCGCCTTGAGGCCGGCGAAGTTGATGACGGCGGCGATGTCGTGCCCGGAGAAGATGGCGTGCATCGCCGTGCGGTCACGCACGTCGGCCTCATAGGACTGAATCTTCGTGCCGGTGATCTGCTCGACCCGGCGCAACGCCTCCGGCGAACTGTTGTCGTAGTTGTCCACGACCACCACATCATGACCCGCGGCGATCAGCTCGATGCAGGTGTGCGAGCCGATGTATCCGGCCCCCCCGGCGACCAGTATTGTCATTACGATTACCTGTAGTGTTGACACGGCCCCGCCTGCGCGCGGTCGCGCAGGCCGCGGCGATGCATGGGGTCGTTATTTGACCGATTTGACCGCCCGCAGCACCGGCGCCACCTTGGGTGGCAGCTCGGCGGGCAATTGCGCGTTTGCTGCTTTGAGTACCAAATCGCGCATTCGTTCCCTGTTGAATGTATCGGCCGCCTCACGGATCCCGGCCAACAGCGCCTGGAGTTTCTCCCATTCGAGCATCTCCTCCTCGGCGCGCATGATCTTGGAGTGTTGCGTACCGATCGGGTTGTTGCCGATCAGCAGCTCTTCGTAGAGTTTCTCGCCGGGTCGCAGGCCAGTGAATTCGATCCGTATGTCTCCATCGGGATGCTCGTCGTCCAGCACCTCGAGGCCACTCATCCGTATCATCTGCCGGGCGAGATCGAGAATCTTCACCGACTGTCCCATATCGAGCACGAAGACGTCACCGCCCTTGCCCATCGCCCCCGCCTGCAGCACCAGTTGCGCCGCCTCGGGAATCGACATGAAGTAGCGCGTCACCTCCGGGTGGGTCACCGTGACCGGCCCGCCGGCCTTGATCTGCTCACGAAACAGTGGAATCACCGACCCGGACGAACCCAGCACATTGCCGAAACGCACCATGCTGAAACAGGTGCTCGGCTTACCGTCTTCGCCGAGCGCCCGGGCCCGCTTGTCGAGCGCCTGCAGGATCAGCTCCGCCACCCGCTTGCTGGCCCCCATGATATTGGCCGGACGCACCGCCTTGTCGGTGGAGATGAGCACGAAGGTCTCGACACGCCGCGCCATGGCGGCCTCGGCGACGCTGAGCGTTCCGAGCACGTTGTTGCGGACACCTTCGAGCTCGTTGTGCTCCATCATCGGCACATGCTTGTAGGCCGCCGCGTGATAGACCGTATCGACCCCGTGCTCGTTGAAGATGTGATCGAGCAGTCGCCGATTGAGCACCGAACCGAGCATCGACACCAGTTCGACCTTGGGCGCCGCGTGCGTTTCATCCAGTTCGACCTCGGGCGCCGCGTACTTTTCATCTCGCAACTGGCGATCGATCTGGTAGAGCGCATACTCGCTGATATCCAGCAGAATCAGCTTTTTCGGATTCAAGCCAATGATCTGCCGACACAATTCCGCGCCGATCGAACCACCGGCGCCGGTCACCATGACCACCTTGCCGGAGATATTGCGCGTCAACAGCTTTTTGTCGGGCGGCACCGAATCCCGCCCCAGCAGATCTTCCAGCTCCACTTCCCGCAGATCCGCCACGGTGAACTTGCCACGCGCCAGCTCGGCGAACGACGGCAACACCCGGGCATGGATCGGGTATTGCTGCAGTCGGCGCAGAATGGCGTTGCGACGCGCACGGCTGGCTGTGGGCAACGCCAGCAGCACCTCCTTGACGCCATAGCGCTCGATGACCTGCCCGAGCTGGCTCACCGGGAATACCTTGAAGCCAGCCACTTCCCTGTCGTGCATGCGGGTGTCGTCATCGATAAATCCCACCGGATACAGCTCGCGCGTCTGCCACAGGGCCTGCACCAGCTGCGCCCCCGCATCCCCGGCACCATAGATGAGCACGTTCTCACCGGAAAAATTGCTCCTGACAGGGCGCCAGATGAACTCTCGCATCGCCAACCGGCTGCCAAGCGTCAGCACCGTGGCGAGAATCCAGTAGATGACCATCACCGAATGAGGAACACCGTCGTACGAAGCGTAACCGGAAAAGTGAACGATCGCGCCCCAGGAAAGCGTGGCGACGGCCACCGCCTTGACGACGGTCCACAACGCCTGCTCACCGAGATAGCGGATCACCGCGCGGTAGAGGCCGGCCTGCGCGAAAACCGGGATCGTGATGGCCACGCCCAACAGGCTCAGCCACAGCTGTGCTCGATTGGGCGCGAAGGGTTCGGCGTAGAGGATCGAAAAAGAGGCCCACGAAGCGATGAGGAGCAGAACGACGTCCAGCATCGCGACCAGGAAACGCTTGTTGGCGCCCGAGAGCATGCGCAACTTGTCGACTGACTTATCCATGTTATTCAACGACTTCCATTGATCATCTGATAGCGGGGCGAAGGAATAGTTACAGATTGTAATACAATTCGTCCGAAAAACCCGATCCGCCAATGACGATATGTCAAGCAATCGTCAAAACATGAACCGGATCTCAGCCCCTGGACTATCCATCGGTGCAATCAGGCCGGCAATCGCGACACTGGTACAGAGCAGCATCAAAGCAACCTCGACGAGCAGCACCCGCTTGACCGGCCATCCCGCAAGCACTGCCCGCTGGTAGAAATGGCTGCGGTGCGCTTCCCATACCCGTTCCCCCCGCGCCAAGCGACGCAGTAGCGTCACGGTCGCATCGATCCAGAAAGGGGCGAAGACGACAAGCGGCACCCACCATGGAAAGATCTGCCGCTCCATTCCCCACAGCGAAGCCGCGGCCATCATGTACCCTAGAAAGGTGGAGCCGACATCTCCCAAGAAAATGCGGGCCGGGGGCAGATTGAATACGAGAAAGCCGGCCGAGGCGGCTGCAATCGACGACATGACCACGGCATACTCGGTATCGCCCGCGAGCAGGCCCGAGAGAGCCAGGGCCGAAAAGCCGACGAGGGCCATCGAACCGGCGAGGCCGTCCATCCCGTCCATGAAGTTGTAGAGGTTGATGGACCAGACGATCACTACCGTCATGACGACCGCAGCCATCCATCCGGAAAAGATATCGAGCCAATACAACAGACAGATCGACGACAGCACCTGCACCAGCAGCCGGCCGGGCGCGGGGACGGCCCGGAAATCGTCGAGCAACGACACCCCGGCCAACATCGCGATCCCCAGGAGCAACGCCACACCCTCCCCCATCGAAACGCCATGCATCGACCACAGGACCGCCAAGCCAGCCCCCAACAATATGCCCAAGCCACCGCTGCGCGGAATCTCACCGGTGTGAAGCGAGCGATGATTGACCCGGTCCAGAGGCAACAGATGACGCCCCCAGACCAGCATTGCGCCAACCACGGCAGAGGAGACGACGAAAGAGATCACTACGGAAAAAACCATTATGCCCATGACAGACCGGCCTCTACCCGACCCGGCGGGTACCCCCCGAAAAAACCGGATCGGCGCTGACGCCCCTCCAGCTCACCCGCCAACCCGAATGTTTCATGAGAAAGCAGGATCTTGGGGAGATCCCGGCGAGGCCGTTCGTTCGATTCACCGAAAAGCATGGCCGTCGCCTTGGTTGCAGGCGAATCGGACAACATGGCCACTGAGATCTCTCCAGAAACCGCATAGCGACGCCGATGACACTTTGTGCCGTATTCATATTCGGCCTTATTATATGAATCATCGCGTTATGCTGTTATTCCAGCGTTCTTGTGAACCATTCGGGTTCGTTGAGAACCGCAGAACAAACCTCGACTTCTGCCCCGATCGTGACACCCCCGGATCGTCAGGTGGAATCACCCTGAAACGGACCTCGTCGGCCGCACCGACATCCAGTGTCATCGAGACGCCCCCGCCGGGGCCGAACTGGGAGAGCGTTTTCCGATGGATCCGTTCTCCGACCTGCAGCAATTCGATGTCGACCGGCGCCTGATGGCCCGTGCCATTTTCCGGGCGCGCCACCTCGATGGTGACGGTCCGGTGGTCCCGACCGAAGTGAAGCCTGAGCCCAACCCGCGCTTTTGCCGATGGATTGCCGCCACTGGTTTCGAACACTAGCCGGTTGTAACCCTCCTTCACCACGTTGCCACCCTCCACCTCATAGCGGTAGCCGACAAACGCGGGCCGCCCGACGAACGACTCGGAAAAGATGCTTTTTCGTGGATCGACAGCCTCGGACTCCACATCCAATATATCGAGCACCGAATGGAAAATCACTTCATGTGTCATGTAGGCATGCGCATTGCGCCTGACCGCCTGCAGCTCGCGGCCATGACGGCGGGCAAAACGATCGCTCATCCATACCATGAACGCCGGGTTGATCTGATCCCGGATCCTGCGCGCCCCCTCGGGGATCATGATGCCGTGTCCATACAGCCCCCTCTCACCAGTGCTTTCGCCGTGATCCGCCGCGAAGATCACGATGGCATTCCTCTCTTTCAACGCCTGCAGCAGCAGGCGCAGCGCATGTTGGGTCGCGAGCACCGTGCTGCGGTACGCATTCACCGCCTCCCGATTCGAACATTGAAACACCTCGTCCAGGACACGATCGCAGACCGGTCGGTCATAAATATAGTCCTCGGCAAACCCCCGCCACGGCACGTGAGAACCGTTCATCTCCATCCAATAGAAATATCTGCCGCTCTCTTGTTGCGCCAACCGGGACAACAGATAGGCCGTCTGAAGCGAATCGTTGAAGTAGCGCCCGGCCGTTGCAAAGACGAACCCCTCCGGCTGGGAGTCGACCCACCGCTTCAACTTGCCAACGAACAAGGCTCGATCGGCCTCGGTCGAATAGCTGACGATGGGCGTGGCAAAACCGACGAGGTTCGACTGATCACATCCGATCCAGGTGGTGTCGAAGCCGAGGCCAGACAATACCGAGATGAAAGATTTTTCGTTCAACAGCCGGTCGCCGTCACTGCGACTCAACATCCAGGGCACCGCCGCCTGGGTATGATTGGCATAGGAAAATACATTGTCGAGAAAAACATACTCGCCGAAATCCGGGAGCCGGTTCTCCGGCTGGATGTCGTCCGCGACCAGGGGAAACGAGCGACGCCTCAGCGACTCCCCTCTCAGGAACAGCATGATCACCGGCTCCCGCCGGTTCGTCACGAACGAATACCGCCCGAGCAAGGGGGCCTTTCGAGCTTCGTTCCGATAC
>Ga0256914_1002282_pt1 | contig 16198 bp, 11 predicted proteins | sample HulkmetaG_FD_191571 | JGI IMG/M metagenome (GOLD analysis project Ga0256914, IMG submission 191571) | Hydrothermal chimney microbial communities from Main Endeavour vent field at the Juan de Fuca Ridge, Pacific Ocean - Hulk | ecosystem: Environmental > Aquatic > Marine > Hydrothermal vents ... | reverse complement strand
TCCTTGATGGCATCGGTCAGCTCGAAGTGGCGACCTACGATGCTGATATTCATCGTATTACTCCTTCATTTGATAGGTTGCTGTAATTGTATCAAACTGCGCCTTAAGGCTTTTGAATGGTGCGGCGATGAAACTGTACCGTTTCTCCGCTCCGGGGATCGGTATAGGTCACCACGGTATCGATCATTACCGTTCCGTTCGACTCTTTCGTCTTGATATTGTTTGCCAGGAGGTTGCATGTGCTCGGAAGCGTATCTCCGAAATAGTGGAGTGTCATATTGATATCGAAGAGTTTCGGGTTGGAGCTAGGATATCGCAGATTGATCCTGTCGACACAGTCGATCGAGTTGTCGTGACCGGAAATGGCCAGCAGGGCGAATTCGGTGGAGCTTTTGGCCAGCAGTTGGGCCTGCTCCTGGAGATAGAGGTCACCTGTCTGTTTGACAGTCTGTGAAGAGAGTGAAAGGCTCAGCATCAGAAGAATCGCCACAAGGACCATCAGAAAAATCGCCGAAAGAAGAGTGAAAGCAGGACGCATCAGAAGACCACCTTCTCTTTGCAAACCGAGACGTTCTTGTCGACGACCTGGCCTTTGACGCAGAGTTTGATACGCATGACATCGCCATCCTGTTTGAATTTGAATGTTGTGACGTTCTCGACGAGAAGACTTTTTAGAATGTTTTTTCCTGTATCGGAAAATTTCTCGTTTTTCCAGGGCTGGTAGTTCCAGTAGAGAGAGAGACTGCAGTCGTTGGTGCAGGTTAGCGGGTCTGGTGCGATTGCATAGGCGCTCCAGACCAGTTTGTAACGCTCGTAGATCTCGCTCGGCTGAACGGTATCGACGATATCGAATGCGGTCGCACCGTTGGGGGAGATGTCGATGACATAGTCACTCTCCGAGGAGTACCATCCAAACTGGCTGATATTGAAATCACCGCCCGATTCGGGGAAGACCACGGCAGCATCGGCGATACTCGAATTGTTGTTCGAGAGAATTTTGATGATGGAGTCTTCGAGACCGAGGTTGCTGCCTGGCGTGGAAAGATAGGTACTGTTCGAATCGTCGACATCGAGAAATCCGCTCCATATTGGGGCATGGTAGTTGAGTGTGGTGTCGAAATTGGTTATTCCTTTGAAACCGATCTCCTCGTAGCCGATCCATTCGAGTATTCGGTAGTTCTCGTTGAGCGACGGATCGGCTGCCGGAATGAAAGCGCTCAAATCCGATTTTGTTCCGATAGTAGCCGATTTGATGCGGTATTGGAGCCTTTTGGCGATCTGTTCGAGGGCGAGCTCCGTTTTTGTCTGCAGGGAGTTCATCACCCGGCTGACGAGGTAGTTTTCGTAGATTTTCACATAGACTTCCGATGCGATGGCGGCGATGATCCCGAAGACCATGATCACGAACGTGAGTTCAACGAGGGTGAAGGCGCGGCGCAAAGCTTTCATCGAACGCTCTTGGAGTAGTATTTGATTTCGCCAATATTGGCGGCGAAGGCTCGAAGTACGACGTTTTCCGCGTTTTCGGATACCACTTTCGTTTCGATCATCTTGATATTGGTCGGTACGGCGGCCGGAGTTACGTAGATGGACCCGTTGATTTCTGTCACCGCGAAGCCGGTGGCTGCAATCGCGTCGTTCACATAGAGGACATCGATATTCGTCGTATAGGACTTTTTGTAGTCGGAACTGTTATTGTCCATGCCCGCAAGCATATTCTTGTCGCTACCGTCGATATCGTCGATATCGTCCATGTCCCCTCCGTCGCTGCCGAGATTGGCTACCGCGGTAGCCGGCCTGAGTACGTTGTAGCATCGCCTGCGGTCTTCCCCCCTGAAATGGCCGATCCTGCGACGTGATCCTGAGTAGTTCTGGCATTGGAGTGATGCGATACTGAAGGTATCGAGTACCTTTCCGTAGCCGCCATTGATACTTTCGTTCGCTTCCTGTTCGTCCCATTTGTAGCTCATGATGTTGACCATCTGTGTCAGGCCGGCCATGACCGACTCCTGCTGAATCGACGTTTCGATGCTTCTGGTCGTCTCGGTCATGATCAGAGGGATACTCATGAATGCGATTCCGATTACGACGATCGAGACGATCAGTTCGACCATGGAAAAGGCTCGTTTCACCATTCGATCCTTCTGCTCGAGCTGCCGCTTGCGTTGGTGTCGACGGTCTTTCCGATGGTTCCGATTCCGGCCCAGTTGCTCGCTGCACCTTCGAAGAGGACATCGTAGTACACCCTTCCGTCGGTAAAGAATTTATGGAACTTCAACCACGGATCGGGTGTTACGACGATTCGCGCCCGATGGGGCCTGGTCGTTCCCGAATAGCTGACCGTCGGGTTGCTCGGCAGGGTTTGTTCGAATGCGTTGTTGGGGTTGAAGCCGTCGATTGTCACATTCCGATCGAGAATGATGAAAGATTTCGTTGCACTCATGGATGTGATATTCCCATCGGCGCCGGTGTGGAAAGGATTGATCCACCAGTTGACGTCGTCTACACTCTCTTTCCAGCCGTGAATTCCGAAATCGCTGCAGTTGACGACGATCGGATCACAATAGACCTCCGCATAGATCGGCGTGACGATCGAACTCTGATCGGTGCGGTAGTCGGGGGCGTGCACCCTTCCGTAGTAGACGAATCGGCTGAAGGGTGCGTTGGAAGGGAAAGTGAGATTTCCTTCGGCTTCATGGTTCGACGTTTGGTCCGCGTAGCTTGTGCACTCCAAGGTTGTACTACACATGACTTTCACTTCCGAAATGTTCAGCTCGACCGGGTTGATGGGTTTTGAGGAGTTTCTGTCGATATTGATTGCAAGATCGGCGATTCCGATTCCGTTGAAGAATCGTCCCGAAGCGATCTTGTCGGTATCGTTGACGTCGGTGGTGCTTGTATAGGTGGTGTTGATATCGTAGTATCGAAGCAGGGATGGCGTACTCAGGGAGTTTTCAGTCGGCAGAAGTGTCCGGGCGAATTTGAGATCGAGATCTTTTCCGTAACAACTCTTCGAGAAGTTGGTCAGTATGGCTCCGTTCTTCCCTCTGGCGACGACCTGTCCTTTGATCCGGATGGACATGTTGTAGTCGTCGGTGAGTTGGTTCATATAGATGAAGTAGTTGTTGGGAGCAGTCACGTTGAAATCGCTTATGTCGAATTCATAGGTTTTGAACTCGATGTTGAGATCGGTATGGCTTGGATCGTATGCGGAGGATATGATGCACCCCACCTTTCCGTTGGCCGGGACGCCTTTGTATCCGGCATTCGGATAGTTGATACAGTCTTGCCCCCATCTTCCGGGGTTGTCAACCTTCGTCCATTCGGAGTCGCGGAGAAAGAGCCTGTAGTCTCCGATGTTGTTGTGTGAAATATCGCTGACTGCTTGACCGTCCCAGAAGATGATTCTGTACGTTCTGTTTTCTGTGTTGTCGCAGATATAGCTTGAAGGAAACTGGCTGACAAGGCCGACTTTTGTGACATTCTCATCGATCGGTCCGGCCGGAAAAGCTTCTCCATACGCCTGGATATATTTTTTCGCCGGATTGTCTGAGCCGTACTGCGTTGCCGAAGCGCTGAGCGAATAGTTGTAATCGGCGGCCAGATCGACCGGCACTGCTGTATTGTTTTGGTAGACCATAAACGAGGATGCGGTCTCTGAGCTGTTGTTGTTGTCGTTGATCACAATCCGGAACGTTTCGGGACGGATGGAGAAGTTGTCCCTGGAACAGAGAGGCTTTCCATAATGTTTTCGAAGGCAGCGATAGCAGGTACCGGGTGTTTTGGTGCCGTCGCACGCTGTGGTACAGAGTGTATCGAATGCGGCGAACTCTGTATCGTAGAGGGTTTTGTAGCAGCTTTCGTTGATTCGGTCTCCACAGGTGTTTTTGACCAGTTTGCTCTCGTTGTCTTCGAGATACCAGATTCTGAATGCCGAGTTACGCATCGCGAAATCGGGATTGTTACTGATGGCCGGGGTGGTGGCACTGTTGCTGAAGGATGTGAAGACGGGGACGGTGATGTTCGAGTCGGGGTTGTTGCACGATGCGTTGGTATCACTTTTGAAAAAGTTCGCGTTGATGAGCTCGACCTCGATATCCGACGTGATCGGTTTGGGTGTCGTATAGTCACTGTCGTAGTAGATGCCGTGTACGTCGAAGGTCCGGTTGGATGCCTGGGTGACCAGACTGTACGAATTGGGATCTGTTACGTCGCTGATGACGTTGAAAATACCCCACTCGGGTGCGTAGAGCGTCGAAGTGGGACAGCGCGAGTTGGCATCGAGATGTTTGTAGATGGTGACAGGCCCACTTCCGTAGTTGACGGTGAAATTGACGTCGAAGAGAAAAGATGTCAGCAGCCGAGGCTGAGAGGTGTTGGTTTCGTAATCGAACAGGATATAGTTGCTCTGGTTGGCGTTGAGGGTACCGCCTTGTGTCTCGCTCGCCCCCTCTCCGAAGTAGAGGCTGAACCCGTAGTTGGTGACGTCGTGAACGAGTGTTCCGGCCGGCTCGTATTCGTTGATATTATGAATGGCGAGGGCGACACTTCCGTCGATAAAACTCAGCATCGTCGGATCGACGACCGATACGGTCAGCTCCGCATCGTTCAGTGCGAAGTCGCCTTCGAGACTGCGAATGAGCAGGTGGGTTCTGAGCGGTTTGTCGTCAGCGGCGAGGTGGAGGGTGGTATTGATATCGTTTTCGGCGCTGTCGAGTACATATCCATCGATATCGAACGTATAGTCGTAACAGATGGAGGGTTCGTAGAGTTCGGCCGAAAAGGCCATCATGCTCGGTGTGATGTAGTCGTTGTTGCTATACATCTGGATATAGACAGTATCGACATAGGGATCGTTGTCCCGGTATGTTTCCATCAGTTGTGAAACGTCGTAATTGTCGACGTCGACACCGACATTGTTGATACTCAGATTGTTGTCGACTCCGTTGACGATATCGTCGCGCAGAATATTGTCGAGACGGGCATCGAACATGTTGTCACGGTTGCCGACCTGAGTACCTTCTTCGAGACCGGGCATATAGTCGTATCCACTGTCGATGGTATCACTGATCTTCATCCAGTCTTCCGCATTATTGGTCGGTGTTCGTCCATAACGGTACTCACCCTCTCCGGAGAAGACCGAGAGCTGGGCTTTGATCGGACCGGCTTTGGGGAGCCTGAAGCCGCTGATCCTGATCGGATCGTTATCGGTACCGATGGATATGAAACCGTTGTAGATGGAGATGTTTTTCGGTTTGCCCCGGGTATAGTCTTCGGCGTAGATGACGACCAGTGTCCAACCGCCGAAGGCACCGGGTGACGGTTCGCGTCCCTCCATCGTCGTGAGATTCGCTACCGTGAACGTGTTTTTGCCTGGGGAGAGCCGGTTGGAGGAGAAGATCGAGGTGACGTTCGCGAACGCTGCATAGGTCTGGCCGTTGCCGCTTTCGTAGACGTGAAACGTATTGGCCGTGACATCGTTATAAGCCCCGCTGTTGACTTTGAGTTTGATGTCGATCGCACCGGTCGTGGTGATATCGAAATGGTCGAGATCGATCGATGTTCCTTCACCCACTTCGATCAGGTCGAAGGTCGAACCGTTTTCGACGGCGTAGCGGATAGGGTGGTCTTTGTCGACGCTGATTCGCCCCTGCCAGAAGAGACCCGCCCAGATGACTCCCACATCCGGGTCGTATGTATCGGGAAGTTCGATATAGGATGAGGTGGAGTTCCATGTTCCGTCATCGTTGTCGATATCAAGATACTTCGTGACGTGCATGTTGCTCGTGATATCCTGGTAGTCGTCGTCTCCATGGCATGTTCCGCCATAGCCGTCTGTATTTTCCGTCAGGCACAAAACGGTGTTGCCTGCGATCTTGTAATCACCGACAAGGTTTCGGGATGCGGGTGGATTCACGATATAAAAAGGGAGTTCGACACCATTTGAAAAAGTGGTTTCGACACTGATTTGCACCGTTGCCGTATCTGAAGCGTTGTCGTCGCTTTGGATCGTATAGGTGAAAGAGTCCGTTCCGATGTAACCGGGGGCGGGAGTATAGGTGAAGTTTCCATCCGGGGCGATCGTAACCGTGCCGTGTGCGGGAGAAGTCGACGATACGACCCGCAGATTGGAGCCGATGTCGTTGTCAAGGACATTCTCCATCAGCGGATTGTCCGGGGGTGTCGTGTACGAGTCGTCCCTGGCGTCGACGAGGGAAGTGGTGCTCAGGACGACATTGTCGATGAGCGCTCTTTCGGTACCGGGTGCCGATACGTTATACTGGATTGAAAGTTCGATCTTTCCTGCATCATCCGTCGTCGCGATCAGGGAGAAGCGCTTGTATACCGGGTCCGTATTCCCGTCAGCACCGGGGATCGTCTCCCCGTCGACGAGTCTTTGCCCGTTTCCTTCGACATAGAAGTAGTCGGTATAGCTTGAACCGCTTTCCCAGCCCCCCGTCGCCCACATATCGAACTCGATGATGACGGGAACGTTGGCGTTTGTACTTCCGAAATCGTAGGTTTTGCTTACCCATGTATTTTCGTAATCGATTCTGAGGACATGGGAGTTGATGGGTGATGAGTAGTAGAGTAGAGTCGTTCCGCTCTCCGTCCACCCGTTTTTCGACCCTGACTCGAAGTCATCGCTCAATACCGCACCACTCAGAGCAACCGAGAGGAGTGTCGCATAAACGATCAAGAGTTTCAAAAATCTCATATTCGTGCTCCTTTGTAACATAACGGTATGGACGCACCTGACAATCCGCTAATTCCTGTCTTTTCCGATGAAGATTTGTACCGAATGGTATCCTTCCGAGAATAAAAAAGCTCTTAATATCATCGTCATGTCTCTTTCGCGATTTCGAATGCCTCGTGGACCGCCGAAATGAAAGCCGAGCGGACACTCCCTTTTTCGAGGGCGCTGTATCCCGCCGCCGTCGTTCCGCCCGGGCTCATGACACTCTCTTTTATGATTGCCGGGTGCCTCTTTTCGAGCAGCGGAGAAAAGCCGGCGAAGAGTCCTTCGACCAGTTTGGCCGCGTCGGTACGTTTCAACCCCTCTTTGACTCCCCCGTCCGCAAGGGCTTCGGCGACCAGGGCGAGGTAGGCCGGTCCGCTTCCGGCGATGGCGGTGGCGATGTCGAACTCCTTTTCGGTTTCGACCCACAATGTACGCCCGATGGAGGAAAAGAGCGTCTCGGCCTCCTCCTGCCTGCCCTCCTCTCCCGTCAGCGTCGTCATGGAGGCGAAGTGTTCCGCCGCGAGGTTGGGCATGGCGCGGACATAGTGTTCCGCCTTGAGCGTCTTTTGGAGCTCTTTGAGCGTGGTACCGGCAAGAATGGAGTAGAGTGTATCCGCCTTTCCTTTGAGTGCGGAAGCGGTCTGTCGGAGCGCATGCGGTTTGACGCAGAGAATCACGGTCTGGCCGTCGATGTCGTACTTCTCCAGCAGCGCCGTTTTGGCGTGCTTTTTTAGCTGTTCGGTAAACTGCAGGAGCTTCTCGCCGTCGCGTCCGACGATGGTGAGTTCATGACTCTTTTCGAGCCCCTTCGCAAGTGCGAGCGCCATTTTCCCCGGTCCGACGATCGTGAGTCTCATGATGCATCCTCTGTCTGGTTCAGGTAGTTTTTGATCGGATCGGCGATTCCGTATCCGGGATATTTGTGGCTGTCGAGAACCACCTGCCCCATCAGCCGCTTGCTTCTGTTGAAGATCAGGGGAGCCAGGAAGTTGATATGGGAGTTTTCGATCGGCGTATCGATGATCATGATGTTGAGCACTTCCAGATCTTCGGGGCTCTCGGCCTGCAACTGTTTCACGGCGTTGTCGGGCAGATCGAAAACGTAGTCGTTGCGCAGGAGAGAGGGGGAGATGAGCGTGAAGGAGGGGGCGGCTTTCCCCTCCTTGTCGATGAGCCTGTAGAACTGTCCGTCGATCGGCTCCAGCGTCACCTCTTTGCACGACTCGAATCCCAGTATCGGGAGGGCGGCTTTGAAATCCATGGAAATGCGTCCTTTGTCGGCAGCTTCACGGGGTCTGGCGTACGATCCGTAAGCCGCCTGGTCGGTTGACTGGCGGGCGTATAACGCCGACCATTAATCGATTAGTAATAATATATCGGCTAAAATCGTTTCCAAGTTTATCAAAAAGGTCCTGAATGTATCGTTTCGCTTTGCAAATCACCGTTGTGGCCCTGCTCGTTCTGGCTGCGGGGGGGTGCAGCACGAAGAGTGAGCAGGAGTTCGAAAAGCCGGCACTCTACTGGTATCAGAAGATGATGCGAAGCGTCGCATCCGGCAACCTGGAAAAGGCCGACGACTACTTCACCTCCCTGGAGAGCGAGCATGTCGGTTCGCCCCTGATCCCCGAAGCGATGCTGATACTCGTACAGGCCCATATGGACGAGGAGGAGTATCTGCTGGCGAACTTCTATCTGGACGAGTATCTCAAGCGGTACGGAAGTTCCCGCAATCGCGACTTCGCGGAGTTCATGAAGATCAAGGCGTCGTTTTTCGGACTCAAATCGCCCGAACGCAACCAGGAACTGATCGACGAGACGATCAAGAAAGCGAAGCGCTATCTGCTGCGATACCCGGAAAGTGAATTCGCACCGATGGTGCGGACGATGGAGGTTCGTCTGGAGATGACCCGCTATCTGATGAACGAAAATATCGCATCCCTCTACACGCGGCGCGACAAACCGAAAGCGGCCGCGATCTACCGCGAGCGCAACGCCCGAAGCTGGATAGAGGCGGATGAGATCCTCCCCCCCTCCAAAGGGTGGCTGGGCTGGCTGTTCGATTGAGCCGCCTGTAAAGAGAGCCTCTTGCCGTTTCGAAACGAGCAGAGCCCTCGGGGAGCGATTCCGTTTTCTCTTTTCTCTTCGGTGCGTTTTTGCATCCGCCTCACAAATGGGAGAGTGCCGGGAGGCCGTCATGGCGGGTGACTTGACAAAAACTTAAAAACACATTATATTTAAGAAAAATTTAAATTATTTTGGAGGTTTCATGCAGCTTAGCGACTACAGCGCGTTTCCGGCCGATATCCCGGTCATCGTGGAGGATGATCTCTTTCTCTATCCCTTCATGATTTCACCGATATTCCTGAATGACGAAAAGAACGTTCAGGCGGCGGTCGAAGCGGTTGAGACCAACTCCCTGGTTCTGGTCTGCCCCACCAAACCGAACCACGAAGGGGAGCGGAGTTTCGACGCTATCTACAATGCCGGTGTCGTCGGATCGATCATGCGCAAGGTAACCCTGCCCGACGGCCGGATCAAAGTTCTTTTCCAGGGGCTCGCCAGAGGGAGGATCATCGAAGAGGTGGCCTCTTCTCCGCTGGTCGCAAAGGTCGATATCATCCACTCCAAACCCTACAACGAGCTCAAGATCGAAGCGCTGATGGAGGTTTTGCGCGAAAAACTTCGAACCCTCTCGTCCATTTCGAACCAGTTCCCTCCCGATCTGGTCCGGACCATCGAGGAGAACCACGAACCCAACCGGATCGCCGACCTGATCTCCAGTACCATCAAGATCAAGAAACCGGAGGCGTATGAACTCTTTATCGAGGAGGATGTGGAGCAGCGGCTGCTTCTTCTGATCGATATCATCAGCGAAGAGATCGAAGCGAGCAAGCTCCAAAAGGAGATCCGCTCCAAGGTACACAGCCGTATCGAGCAGGTCAACAAGGAGTATTTTCTCAAAGAGCAGCTCAAGCAGATCCAGCAGGAGCTCGGCACCGACACGCAGCGGGAAGAGGAGATCGAAGAGTACTACAGAAAGCTCGAGGCGAAAAAGCCCTACATGAACGAGGATGCCTACAAGGAGGTCAAGAAACAGATCGACCGGTTCGCCCGGATGCATCCCGATTCGGCCGACGCCAACCTGATCCAGGGGTATCTCGACTGGGTTTTGGAGATTCCGTTCGGGAAGGTGGCGAAGAGACACCTGAAAGTCGAAGATGTCCAAAAGCAGCTCGACAAGGACCACTACTCCCTCAAAAAACCGAAAGAGCGGATCGTCGAGTACTTCTCCGTCCGGGAGCTGGCGGAGCTCAGAGGCGTCAGGGACAAAGAGATCAAGGGGGCGATTCTCTGTTTTGCCGGCCCTCCCGGTATCGGCAAGACATCGCTGGCCAACTCGATCGCCAAAGCGCTCAGACGAAAGCTGGTGCGTATCGCACTCGGGGGGCTCGAGGATGTCAACGAGCTACGCGGCCACAGGAGAACCTACATCGGTGCCATGCCCGGGCGGATCGTCCAGGGGCTCATCGACGCCCAGGAGATGAACCCGGTGATGGTGCTCGACGAGATCGACAAGGTGGGGCGCAGTATGCGGGGCGATCCGACATCGGTTCTGCTCGAAATTCTCGATCCCGAGCAGAACAGCGCCTTTAGAGACTACTATCTCAACTTCAATATCGACCTGAGCCAGGTGATCTTTATCGCTACGGCCAACGATGTGGGGGCGATCCCCGGCCCCTTGCGCGACCGGATGGAGTTCATCTTCCTGAGCAGCTACACACCCCAGGAGAAGTTCGAGATCGCCAAACGCTATCTGATTCCGCAGGAGTTGAAGAAACACGCTCTCAAAAGAAGCGAGTTCTCCATCACCAAAGCGGCGCTTCAGACGGTGATCGAAAACTACACGCGAGAAGCGGGGGTGAGAAATCTGCGGCGCCGGATCGCCGATATGATCCGCAAAGCGGCCAAGATGATTCTCGCCGACCCTTCCGTCGACAGGGTGAATGTGACGGTCAGGAATCTCTCCGAATTTCTCGACAAGCCGATCTTTGAGATCGATGTGACCGACAACGTTCCCACCGTCGGCGTCGTCAACGGCCTTGCCTGGACAGCCGTCGGCGGCGATGTGCTCAAAATCGAGACGATCAAGATCAAGGGCAAAGGGGCACTGCAACTGACCGGAAGTCTCGGAGATGTGATGAAAGAGTCGGCCCGCATCGCGCTGAGTGTCGTCAAGACGTTGATCGATCGGGGAAGATTGCCGATCGATGAGAAGATCATTCCAAAAACGGCGAAAGAGCGCGAAGAGAAGATCCGGGTCGAACCGAGCGAAGTCTACAAGCGGTACGACCTGCATATCCATATCCCCGAAGGGGCGACGCCCAAAGATGGACCGAGTGCCGGTATCACGATGGCGACGGCGATCGCGTCGATTTTCGGTGAATACAGGGTCCGTGCCGATGTGGCGATGACCGGTGAGTTGACACTGACGGGAAAGGTGCTGCCCATCGGAGGTTTGAAAGAGAAGCTGATCGCGGCCTACAAAGCGAAGATCGAGAAAGTCCTGATTCCACGGAAGAATTACGAGCGGGATCTCGACGATATTCCCGACGAGGTCAAAGATGCTCTGCGGATCGTACCGGTCGAGCGGATCGAGGAGGTGTTGAACGAGGCGCTGATATCGGAGAAGAAGGAGTAGAGGCTCCCCTTTCGGTCAAAGGGTGGAGAGGCGTTCGATCTTGGCCATGATGTCGTTCTCTCTGACGGGTTTGGCGATAAAGTCGTTGGCTCCGCTGTTGAGCGCTTCCGTTTTTTTCGTTTCGTCCGTCGTCAATACGATGACGGGAATACTCTGCATTTTCGGGTCGGCGTTCATGATCTGCAAAACGGCTATCCCATCCATGATCGGCATGATGATATCCAGCAGGACCAGATCGATGTCATCAAGATCGCGAAGCAGTGTGATCGCCTCCTGACCGTCGGATGCTTCGACGATATCGCCGATCGTCGGGTTTTTCTTCAGCATGGCTGCCATCAGTTTTCTGTTGATCATATCGTCGTCGACAACCAAAACTTTCAGTCCACTCATCCGGTTATCCTTCACGTTTGATGAATTTTTCGACAATCAGTCGAATCAGGTCGCGATTGACCAGGTTGACGATCACTTCGTCACTGTTGGCGCGCTCTTCGTCCGTCACCTCGCTGGCCGGATCGGTCATGAGAACGACGGCGGCCTGCGGGGCTTTCAATCCGACTTCGCTCCGGAGCGCCGAAAGGGCGAGGTTTTCAGTCTCTTTGTCGACGAAGATCAGAGCGGTCTTTTCGTCGATCTTGCCCAGAAGCTCTTTCGTATCTACAGCTATATCGACATTGTAGCCGAGTTCGTGCAGCATATTGGCGAAAATCTTGCCTTCGAGCAGACTCTTTTTCATGACGATGATCCGATCAGGCCCTTTTTGAGAAGAGACTTTTTCGGCCTCACCTTCGAAAGAGGGTTCTTCGGCACCCCTTTTCTCCTTCTTCACTTCATCTTCACCGACCGATTCGAAATCGAACGACTTTTCTTCCGTTTCGGCGGCCTCCTTTTCCATACCTGCACCGGTTTCTTTCTCTTTCTCCTCTTTCGTACTCATCTTTTCTGCAAGGAATTTTTTCAGAATCGATATGATCTCTTCGCGTATGAGCGGTTTGGTCGTATATTCGTCGAGCCCTTCGGCGAGGAAGCGCTCCCTGTCGCCTTTGAGGGCGTTGGCCGTGAGCGCGACGATCGGGATATGCGGGACATTCTCGTCCTCTTCGTAGTCGAGGATCTCGTGGGTCGCCTCTACCCCGTCCATCACCGGCATCGAGATATCCATGAAGATGATATCGTAGTCGCCGCTGCGACGTTTCTCGAACGCTTCGAGTCCGTTGTCGGCAAGCTCCACTTTCAAGCCGAGATCCTCCAGTGTCCGTTTGATCAGTTTCTGGTTGATCGTATTGTCTTCGGCGACGAGCGCTTTTGCATTGAAGCCGATATGCTCCAGGTCGAGCAGCGGGCGCCGGATCTCTTTGACCACCTCCGATGTCGCGGCTTTGAGAACGGAAACCATCTTGGTGGCGTTGATCGGTTCGTAGAGGATCTTTTCGCAATGGAGCTTCAGTGTTTCGATCCGCTTCTGCTGGGTCGACTTGATGATGACATTGCAGTGGAGCGGGGTCTTGCCCATTTTGCGAAGATCGTTGTCGGAGGTATAGTCGCTGTCGATCAGGGCCGACTGTACCTTCTTCTCCGATGCGAGCTTGATCAGCTCTTCGGGAGATCCGAAAGGGATCAGCTCGGCACCGTAATACTCCAGGTACTCCTTGATGTAGTCGTCCTGCTTTTTCTTGACGCTCGGTGATGTGTACATCGCCACCGAGACGTTGGTGAAGCGGTTGTACATGTCTTCGTTCATCTGCGGAAGTTCGTCGAACTCCAGGGTGAAATAGAAGCGGGTTCCTTTGCCCAACTCGCTTTCAAGCTGCAGGTGGCCACCCATCAGTTCGGCGTAGCGTGCCGAGATGGTGAGGCCAAGTCCCGTTCCTCCGAACTTCCTGGTGACGCTGGTGTCGGCCTGGGAGAAGGCTTCGAAGATGTGGGCCTTCTTGTCCGGAGAGATTCCGATACCGGTATCTTCCACGCTGAAACTGATGGCGCAGCGCTCCGGATCCTCGGCTTGAACCTTGCGGATCTCCACATTGATGGCGCCACCCTGGTTCGTGAACTTCACCGCGTTGCTGAGAAGATTGATCAGAATCTCCTTGATCTTGGTCGGGTCACCCTTGATCGGCTGGTTCAGCCTCGGGTCGATGAAGCAGGCGAGGTTGACACTCTTTTCGGCCGCTTTGACCGCATAGATCTCCACCGCACTCTCGAACTCCTCGATCGGGTTGAAGACGATGTTCTCGATCTCGACCTTGTTGCTCTCGATCTTGGAGAGGTCGAGGATATTGTTGATGATCTCAAGAAGGTTCTCCGAACTCTTCTCGATGATACTGACGAACTCTTTCTGCTCCCCTTTGAGCTCGGTATTCTTCAGCAGTTCGGTGAATCCGACGATTCCGTTGAGAGGAGTACGGATCTCGTGGCTCATGTTGGCCAGGAAGAGCGATTTGGCTTCGCTCGCCTCTTCGGCCCGCTGCTGCTCATGGCGCGCCTCTTCGATGATGGATTGCAGCAGAGCGTACGCTTTGGCCGTACCCTCCGCCGTATCGAGGTTGATATTGATCTGTTTGCTGGTCGATTCGGCGGCGCTTTGGAGGATCGCTTCGAGATTTTTGATGTTCATTGTGATTTCGCGGCTGACGATATACCCCAGTGCCGCGAGAATCAGTGTGATGATCCAGAGTGCGGCGGAGGCGACGGCGATGAACATCTGCTCCTCCATCGTCTCGGCACTCTTTTGTTTGAGGGAGGCGAAAATGGTCTCCTGGGCTTTTGCGAGGCGGTCGATCTTTTCGGTGTTGAGTTTGAACCAGTGGAGAGGATCGACCGTATAGTAGCCGTCGTTGATCGAGTGGAGGATTTCGGTTCTCGCCTTCGAGAGGGCGTCGAAAATCTTCTTCGTCTCCGGTGCCGTCAACAGGGCGTGCACCTGCTGCTTCAGCTCCTCGTCGTTGATGAAGTCGTAGTCGTAGGAGTCGGCCTGGCCGATATAGTGGATCCATTTCTGAAGCTCATCGTCGCTCATTTTCGTATATCGTGTGAGAATGTAGGACATGAACCCGCGCTCGATGCCGCTGAACTCTTCCGCCCTGGCGAAATTGACATAGGCTTTGGCTTCGTTGGCGATCTCGTGCTCGAGACCGATCGTCGTCACTTTGTCGATCTCTTCGAGCAGCGCCTTGATGAGAACGGAGTAGTAGTTGAAAAAGGCTTTGTCGAAACTTATTTGCAAAGTGTCGATCTGCTCCCGCTTCTTGCTCAGCATTCCCAGAAGAAGGCGAATCAGCTTCTTGGGTCTGACTTCCGGGTGATTGGAGAGATATCGGTTGAACAGAGCTACCTCTTTGTCCACCTCGGCCCGCTGTTTTTTGAGCGTGTCGAGCGCTTTTTTGCCGTTGGAGGCGAGATAGATGGAGGTCAGTCCCCGCTCCTTTGCAAGTTGTGTCGCCACCCGGTTGACGATCGCGTTATAGACGATCCGTTCGTTGAGGGTCTGGACCTTCAGATAGTTGGTGGCGGACTGGTAGAGAAAAAAGCTGGCGAACCCCAACAGCAGAACGATCGGAAAGAGCGAAATGAGTTTCAGTTTGCTTCGTACGCCTATTTGCATGAATCACCTCTGTTTTATAGTAATGGTATATCGTATTTGGCCGCGATCACGGTACATTCGTCGGCTCCGTTCTTTCTGCCCTCTTTCAGAAGAGTGAGAATCCTTTTTTTGTCTTTCGACTTGCTCAGGATCTCCGCTTCGGCGAGGTAGCACTTTGCCCTGACGTTTCCAAGATGAACCGCCTTTTGCAAAAAGCGGCGGGCTTTGGAGAGATCCCGTTTGAGCCCTTTGCCTTTGAGGTAGAGCAGACCGAGAAAGAAGTGGGCCTGCTCCGCTCCCTCCTCCTGAACCGCTTTTTCAAACAGTGTCTTCGCCTCGAGGTAGTTTCCGGTTTTGTATGCGCGGATGCCGTCTGAAAAGTAGCTGGCGAACGTGATTGCCGGCATCAGAATCAGCAGCGCGAGGAGGCTTTTTTTCACGCGTACTCCTTTGCCATCATGTTGGTGAGTGCCGCCAGCTTGTGGTAAAAATCGATCAACTCTTTCTCCACCCCTTCGGGGCTGTCGGCATGCTGGACATTCTCCATGAGTTGGCGCATATCTTCGATCCGAAGGTTCGCTGCGACCCCTTTGAGTTTGTGGGCCACTTCGTTTATGGTTTTGATGTCGCCCCTGTCGTACGCTTCTTCGAAGACCTTCATCTCCTCTCTGGCCTGTTCGATGAAGTCGTTGACGAACTCCAGAATGAGTGATTCGGGAAGCCCCAGCGCATCGGCCGCTTCGTTCGGATCGAAAATGATCGATTCGCCCGTATCTCTCTCTTCGAGTTTCAGCCCCTTTTTCCCTGCTCCAGAGACGACTTCTTCTTCGTTTTTCTCTTTCCCCGGGGCAGCCTCAAAAGAGGCCTCCTCGATCGGTTCGAAAAAGGAAGAAGGGCTCTTCTCGTCGACGAAAGACTCCTCTTTTTCGTTTTCCGTGGCAAGCTCCGGTGCATAGAGAGATGCGAGACTGTGCATATAGGCGTCGATCTCCCTCCAGGTCGATCCGATTTCAGCGTCATTTTTTGTTTTGAGAACCGATTCGAGCGTCTGGCTCAGAATCTCCATTCTGAGATTGGCCGCGATACCTTTGAGCTTCATCGCCTCTCTCTTGACGATGTGGATATGTCCCGAACTCATGGCCGCTCTGACTTCAGGCAGATCGTTCATATAGGTCGTCAC
>Ga0256914_1002281_pt1 | contig 16201 bp, 13 predicted proteins | sample HulkmetaG_FD_191571 | JGI IMG/M metagenome (GOLD analysis project Ga0256914, IMG submission 191571) | Hydrothermal chimney microbial communities from Main Endeavour vent field at the Juan de Fuca Ridge, Pacific Ocean - Hulk | ecosystem: Environmental > Aquatic > Marine > Hydrothermal vents ... | reverse complement strand
CTGCATGCGGACCTGCGCCCGGATACCGTCCCAGATCCGGTCGTTCAGTTTCTGCACGTCGAAGAAAAGGTCTTCGATGGCAAGTAGTTGGTGGGAAAGTTGCACCTGGGCCACGGTCGACCCCGCGAACCCTCCGGCGAATCCGAGTGTCCCCACGGCATTCCGGGTGGTGTCGCCGCTCTGGAAGTCTACCTGCGTGGCCGAAATCCCCGCGACCCCGGCGCCGAGCACCGCCGCGCCCACCAGCAGGACCCGACGCCGGCGCGCACGCCGGGCGTCCTCGGGCCGGCCCACGGCCCGAAGGAGGCGGTATTCGGAAATACGTTTGTGGCCGCGGTACACGGCCCAACGGTGTTCGCGGAGAGCGAACGTGGGAATGCCTCCTTCTGCCGGGTCGACCCGGCCGCGGGGAGTGACGAACACATAATGGTCCTGGGCAAACAGCTTCCTCGCCTCGGCCTCGGCCTCCCGGACCAGGGTCGCCCTGTCGGTCTCGACCGGGGGCCGACTCCAGGCGTGGCCCGTGACAAGGCACCAGGTCACGAGCCATGTGACTGTCTGCCATCTGGTCTTCACGGCCGTCGCTCCTTCCGTGTTCCGGCGGGCGTCTGCGTGGCCCGCGTGCCGTCCCCTGCGTGCCGGGCGAACCCGTTCGCCTGCAGGGCCGGCTGGGCGGGGGTCACCCGAACCGGAACATGGTGACTTGCCGGATCCACCATCCGACGAGGCGTTCCATCGGGGGAAACCAGGCCCAGAGGAGGATGAGGGTCACGGCGATCCAGACGAGGGTTCGTGCCCACCGGAGGGGCACGAGTTCTCGCGTGAGGGCTGCTGCCCGAAAGGCGGCTCCTGTGCCGAGAAGTGCGGAGGCGACGGCGATCCAGACCAGGATGACGAAGCGCCAGGCGGGCCAGAGGTCGAGGCGGAAACGGAGCGCCCAGAGGAGGTAGCCGAGGGCGGCCAGGCCGACAAGGGGGGCGCAGCAGGCCACCCAGTGGCTGATGGGTTTGGTAGTCCCGGCGTCTTGGTGGTTCGTTTTGGTCATCGTCCGTCTTCCCTCAGCATCCGGAGCACGCCCAGGAGGCCGGTCAGGTTGTGTTGGACGTAGTCGATCCGCACGTCGAGCTTGTCCGGTCTGGACCGGAACCCGCCGAGGGCCCGGGCCGGGTTGGGCAGGAAGTAGCTATTCGCCGCCCGAAACTGGTGGTGGATCTGGAAACGTGCCGCCTCGTAGGCGAGGCGTTTGATCCAGGCCGCCCGGTCCCTGTGACCTGCGCGTTGCGCCATCCAGTAGGCTGCGGTGAGTCCCTCGGTGCGGGAGCCGGCGGGTGTGACACCGGGCAGGATGAATCCGAAGGCGGGGCCTCCTGCGAGGTCGGGAGCGGCGCCCTCGTCCGCTCGGAGTTGCGTCACATCGGTGACCTCGATCAGTTCGTAGGTGTAGTCCTCGAGGACAGGGTCCTGCACCTGCTCGTGCAGCTCGGCGAGCGCCTGGGTGAGCCAGGCGTCCACGGGGACGTAGAGTTCGATGCCTGCCCAGCGCCAACGTTCCAGGGCGAGAAACCGTGCGGACTTGATGGCGGCATCGAGCCAGCGTTGCCTGGGATCGATCCCGTGAAGGCGCACCAGTCCGAGCAGGGCCTCGCCAGGATAGTAGATCGAGTTGGTACGCGGCACGTCCGCCCCGGGCCCCCAGTCGAACCAGCTTTCGAGGAAGCCGTCCTCGCGCTGCTGGCCGAGCACGAAGTTGCCCATCTTTTCCAGAAGCGCCCGATCCTTGCCATCTCCTACCGCCTTTTCCCGCTCGATCAGCGCGAGCAACCCGAGGCCCACGGCGCCGAGCTTGGCCCGCTTGCCTTCGATCAGGTAAACACGCGCCGGATCGTCCCTCACGGGGCGCACCTGCCGGCGCAGCCAGCCGGCGGCCCGTTCTGCGGCCTCGAGCATGGCCGGGTCCCCCACTTCCCGGTAGGCCTGGTAGAGGGAGTAGGTCGTCCCGGCGTGACGGAGCAGGTTGTAGGCGCTGTCGCACCGGTCCAGGCCGGAGAAATAGGTGTAGCAGTAGCGTCCATCGGGTCCCACCATGCGCGCCAGGTATTCCCCGGCGGTCTTGATGCTCTGGTAAACGGCGCCGGAAGTCAATTCCGGCAGGAGGACGGTGGCTCGAAACACGGGCAAGGGTCCAGGTTCTTCGGGAACCCCTTCGACGAACGCGCGGGTTCGGAAAAGGGCCAGATCCAGGTCCACGTCGGGACCGCCCAGTACGGCACGGAGATAGCGCAACGCACCATCCAGCTTCCACCAGGTGCGCTCCACCACCCAGGACGGGGGGAACGCGGCCGTGTCGTCTCCATGCCTGGCCAGGAATCCGTCGCGGCCCGGATCCACCACCAGCCGCAGGTAACTCAAGACAGCGAGCGGGACAGGACGGCTGGCGCCGCCCACGTCCACCTTGATACGGGCCGCCTCGAGCCTGGAGCGGGCCATACGCCGCATGCGGCAGGCACGTCCGGCTCGGGCAGCCGCCATGCGCACGGCGTCCTGGAGGGTGGTTCCGTCGGTCTGCTCTCCAGGCAGCCAGACGCCGAGGGGGGGAACCCTGCGGGCGACCAGGCCCACGCCATGGATGGTGACCAGCACCGGGCCAGGTGGTGGCGACGTCAGCCTGGAGGAGGTGGACACCTCATCCGGAGCACCTGGGTCGGCGGGGGCTTCCGCGCCGGTCGCAGCGGACAGGGCTGCTTCACGCGCCACGTCGAGGAGTGTGGCCATTTCCTGGCGCGACAGGGGCTCGGGAGGGACAGGCCGCTGCACGGCCCGGACCAGAAAGGGCCCCAGCACGAGGAGGCCGGAGAGACTCATGAACAGAATTGCGGTCACACGTCGCAGCATGGTTCCCCGCTCGATGGGATCACGGGCTGGTCAGGACGAGACAGGCGTTATGGCCGCCGAAACCGAAGGCGTTCACCAGTGCAGCCCGGACTTCCATGGAGCGGGCCGTGCCTGGTACATAGTCGAGGTCGCAGGCCGGGTCGGGATGCTCGAGGTTGATGGTCGGGGGGACGACCCGGTGTGTCATCGCCAGCGCCGCTGCCACGGTGCTCATCGCCCCGGCCGCACCCACAGGATGGCCGGTCATCGACTTGATCGAACTGACCGCGAGGCGGTCGGCATGGGCGCCGAAGACCTGCCGAATGGCTCGAGTCTCCACCCGGTCGTTCTCCACGGTGGCGATCCCGTGGGCTGCCACGTGGTCCACGTCTTCCGGGGTCAGCCCGCCGTCCTCGAGCGCCAGGGCCATGGCGCGGGCGACCTGGGTGCCCTCGGGATCGATCTGGAGGATACTGCGGGCGTCGCAGGTGGCGCCGTACCCGGCCACTCGAGCATACGGACGGACACCGCGGGCTCGAGCGAATTCTGCACGTTCCAGCACGACCACGGCGGCGCCTTCGGAAAGGAGGTAGCCGTCCCGGTCCCGGTCGAAGGGGCGGCTGGCTCGAGTCGGCTCGTGGTTGCGCCGGGTCATGGTTTTGAGCAGGTCGAAACCCAGCAGTCCGAACAGTTCCGGGTCGGCCAGAATGGCGTCGGACGCGCCGCAAATGGCCACGTCGGCTTCGCCCCGGGCCAGCGCCTGGGCCCCCTCCCCTATCGCCATGGACCCGGAGGCGCACGCGCCGTTCACCGCGCGACAGGCGCCTCGAGCCTGGAAACGGATGGCCACCACCGCCGCCGGAGCGTTGGGGATGATCATGGGAACCGCATATCGCTTGCACGCGGTGCGCCGATGATGGGTGAGCCAGGCGGAAACGTTGCTCACCATGGTCGTGAGTCCGCCGATTCCGGTCCCGATGTTCACCATCGTGGCCTCGGGAGACACGCCTGAGAGCCGGTAGTACCCCTTGCGCGGCTGAATACATTCGGGCTCGAGCCCGGCATCCAGCACGGCCTCGTGCGCTGCAGCCAGTGCGAACTGAGACACCGGGTCCAGCACCCGCGCCTCCCGCCTGGGCACGTGGTGGGCCTCGGGGTCGAACCCGGTCACCGGGGCGGCAACCCGGGTCCCCAGTTCCGCCAGGTCCAGGTTCGGGTGCTCGAGGGCCCGTCCGCCGGACCGGCCCGCCAACGCACCCGTCCAGAACGCCTCGGCGCCCACCCCGATGGAAGACACAATCCCCACACCCGTGATCCAGACTTCACCTTTCATGGAACGCCTCGCAAGCATGTTTCCGGGAACCATACCACGAGGGCGCGAGGAGGGCAACCGCCACAGGCTGCAGCGAACGGGTCACAGGGGCCACAGGACGGCCGGAACCCTGCGTGGGCCTCGACCTAAATTCGGACCGGAATTCCCGGCACCGCCTCGGGTTCCACCACCTCGAACGCACAGGTCCGCTCCGCACGGAGGGCATGCCGCAACACCGGAGGCCGCCCGGTCTGCCGCTCGAGAAGCCGAATTTCGGCATTCGCCACCTTGGTATTGTGACAGACTCGAGTCTCCCCGTCCGGATCCTGGTAGCGAACCCCCACCATCCACTCGGGAGAGGAGGTGATCTGGGCCACGAGCTGGTACCGACGGTCATGGGCCTCGAGGGACCAGGCCTTTACGTCCCAGTGGGAGTTGATCGTCAACATCTGACGGAAGCCGTCGAATCGGTACTCCTCGCGCCCAACCCGCAAGTAGACGCTGGAAAGCGGGGGCGTGGACACCGGTCCAACCTTGACGTGGGCCGAAAGGGCCTCGAGCACCGCATCGTTTCGGCCGCTGAACAGGTTGCAGTTGGCCCAGGCCCATCGGGCCGCGTGCTTGGTGCCCCAGATGTGGGCCTGGTGCCCCGGAGCGCCGGCCAGCTCCACCACCCGGTCTCCCATGTCCACGGTGCCCGAATAGGAACAGCTCAGGTTGGGTGCCACAACCTTGGTGGTGGGTACCGGGAGGCGGTACAGTACTGACGGGAGATTGCGAAATCCAACAGGATCTGGCTCGAGCCGCAGGTCCCACGCCACCGCTCCGTCTGGAGACTCGATCCGGCCTCGAGCCATGTCGTGTCGCAGCACCGCGTCGTGAATGCGGAGTTCGAAAGGCTGGCGTTGACTTGCCACCTGGTCGATGGGATAGGACCGCTTCCACGCGCGGTTGTTCTCCGGATCGTGCGCGTCGAAAAAGATCCCCCACAACTCGCCCACCGGGTCGCCCTGGCCCGGCACCGGAATCAGAAGCGTGTACCGGAACCAGAAAGCCACTCCCTGGTCTGCGTCGTTGAACTTGAAATAGTAAACCTCGTAATGACCTCGCGACTTCCCGTTCCACCGCAGGACGTTGTCCTTCTCGGTCTTCCCGGCCATCTCACCCCCCGAAGGTTCGGCTTTCACGCCCCAATCACCCCCCGGAATATTCGCCGCCGCGCCTTAGGCCACCGACGGCTCCTCCAGGTCCTTCACGTCCCCCTTGTCAAACCCAAAACGCTCGAACACACGACGCGCGTCCCGGTATACCTGCTCCCGCGTAAATCCATACTGCTCCAGACTGTACTTGTGCCGGCTCTTGTATCGCCTCGCCCGCTCACAGGCTTCCTCAAACCGGGCTCGAGTCCGGTCTGACATGGTGTACCCGAAGTGCTCGTACACTTTTGTGATGACTGCCATCGGGTCCTTGACCAGGTCGTCATACTTCACCACGTAGGAGGCGGCCGGGTCGTGATTGTCCAGGACCGAGAGGGCGTAGTCGTAGGAATAGTAGCAGTGTTCGGCGAGTTTCTCGCGCGGTTCGGCGTCTGGTGGCAGCTTGAGTTGGATATTCCAGAGTTTTTCCACCAGATTGTGTACCGATGCCACAGTTTCGTAGGGGCTCCGCACCATGTAGATGACTCGAGCGTCGGGAAAGGTCTCGAGAACGCTCGAAATCTTGGTGGTGAACATGGGGTTTTTGCTGAGCAATTGGAGGCCGGGCTTCTGGCAGTAGAGGTGGCGCTGGATGCAGCGCTTGTACCAGCCCATGAGGAGTTTGCGGCGAGGGCCGGGCATTTCGTCGAAGAACATGAAGTCGGCCGTGACGGGCACAGGGAAGACGAGGCCGAGGAATGCGGATGCCCAAACATGGATCATGACGCCCTCGTCTTCCTCCGGCTGGTTCAGTCGAAGCTGATGGATGGCGTCGGCGTTGCGGAGGAGCCTTGCCTGGACTCGCTCGAGTGCGTCGGCCATCTTTCCGCCCCGGGCCTGGTCGAAGCGGGCAGCGGCGTGCACGATTTTTTTCATCCAGATTGGGAGGAGGATGAGGTCCCACAGCTTGAGGGAGGAGAAGCGGTCCTCGTCGAGGCTCATGAGACGCTGCATGAGGGTTGTGCCGCTTCGGGCGTTCCCGATGATGAAGACCGGTTCGCGAACGGGGGTCTTCTTGTAGTCGGGATAGAGCAGTTCATCCACGGTCAAGGCGATCTTGTTGACCACCTGGGCCGCAGGGAAAACGCCGAAAAAAAGCACCATGGAGGCCACCCGGGTGGGTGTCCACGGAGCCTTCATGTAGAAAACCGATTCGAACGCGGTGCGAAAGTACGCCTTGAACTGAAATACCATGTCGCCCCCGGTTGGGTCTGTCTGGATTCGCCTCTTCCGGACACAAATCCCCCTCCGGACCGTCGCCCCCCGCACCCGGCCTCGAGCGGGAATGTCCGGACCAATATGTACCCGATCGAGAAGCTGGAACGCAACAACCTCCTGCAGCAGACCCAATTCATTCTCGAGCACGAGGAATGGCGTGCAGGCGCCCAAAGCGCGCGTCGCCCCGCTCGACTGAGGCTCCCCCAACGCCTGGCCGGCCGCACGCCTGCTCCGCCGACAACGGATCACGCCTGACGCCTCGGCTCATCCGTTGACATCGCAAGCGGTGTCAGCTATGACAGGAGTGTTCCTTCGCTGTCGTGAGACCCACCTGGAACGAGCACCGGCGGTTCGGGACGCCGGGGGGAGAACGGCCATGCATCCAGCCTGGAGGACCATTGTGAAGAAGATCAAGCTCTCGACGCTGCTGGCGACGCTGCCTTTTTCGTCTGCCAAGGGGGAGGACTACATCCAGTACGATTTCAGCAAGCCGGAGGAGGTGTACAAGGCGACCCTTGCCGAGAGTGTGACCAAGCTGGGCATCAGCGCCGGAGACCTGTACGAGATCATGCGGGCCGGCCAGATCGTCATTGTGAACGACCACCCAGCCAGCGACACGATACCCTGGTTGACCACCGCGGGATGTATCGTGAATGCGCCGCCGGAACATACCTTCGAGGTGGTCACCGACATCGGCAAGTATCCGGAGTTCATGCCCCAGACCAACAAGGCCGAGGTCACGCCGGTGGCGGACCACATCGAACGGATCGACTACGAACTCGGGATCAACGTGCTCCTGGTGACCATCGACGTGCCCTACTCGGTCTACCACTACCACCAACCGCCGCGTCGCACCGACTGGGTGATGGCCGGCGGGGACTTCGAGGCAAACTGCGGCGCCTACGAGGTCCTGCCCATCCCGGGCGACTCCAACCGGAGCCTCCTCTTCTACACATCCTACTCGTTGCCCCGAAATGCGCTGGTCAACTCCCTGTTCGACAAGATTCCCATGCTGGACATGATGATCAACCTGTCCACAGGAACCCTCGTCGTCCGCGCCATGAAGGGCCGCGTCGAATCGCTCTGGCGGCAGAAAGGCGGGAAAACTCCGGCCATCCCGGGCGGGGCCACGCCGCTCGGCAAACTGCTCGAGACCCGTTCCAGCCAACTGGCCCGGCTGGCCTCCCGGGGCAAGGTCGTCGTGATCGAGGACACCGACCCGCCCTACTACAGCGGCGGGATCGTGATCCACGCCCCGATGGCCGAGATCTATCATGCAGTCACACACCTCGACGAAATGTCCAAGGCCTCGCGATACTATTCCGCAACGTACCTCGAGCGTTCCGACTCGGGCGCTCGAGTCGACTACACGTCCATCATTCCGCTGATGGTCGATTTCAAGTCCCACTACGTGCTCAACACCCGGTTCTTTCCGCCTAATCGAACCACCTGGGTGGGAGAACCGGGAGGAGATATCGAGGGGATCGCCGGGTCCTGGGAACTGGTCCAACTCTCGGATGACAAGACCCTGGTTTTCTACCGCAACACCTCGGACCTGGGCAGTCAGGGATACATGATGCGCAAGATCCTCGCCGTGGAACCCACGTTTGAACTGGCCATCCAGGCGTGCCAAACCCAGTACCTGATCGCGGACCTGAAGCGGTGGTGCGAGGCGAGCCCGGAGCAACGGAAGCAGATGGTGGGAGCGAACTAATGTGCATTTTATTGCAATGAAATACACCTGAATGTCCTTAGTTGTCGATACCTGGAACAACATGACAGATGGGCCTTCTATTCGGGTAGGAATCCCTTTCTGTGCTTGACAGGAGCATGGAAAATGGCCTAAAAGAGTTAAGAAAGGAGGACGAGGGCGCCAGGTCTGCCGCCACTGGAATTTGCAAACGGATTTGGTTCGAGTAGGAGGTTCCCGGATGGAGGTATTGAAAGGGAAGGAACAGGCTGCCAGAATGCTCGGCCTTGCGATGGCCACTTTGCTGATGACAGGGGTGAGTCTCGGCGGTTGTGACGAGGGGGGCGATGACGACGATGCCACGGAGGCGACGCCGACCGCGGTGCCGTCGACGCCGACGCCCGAGGCGGGGGACGATGCCACACCGACGCCGACGCCCGAGCCCCAAGCGACGGGCCCGTTGTTGGAAGATGGGTACTATTTGTTGGCCGCGATGTGGGTGATGGACCTGACGCAGGCTCCCGACTTCCCGGTTACGAGTCCCTATTCATTCCTCACTTCGGAGGCGGTGATGGGGATCGAGAACGACGCCATCGTGGACGGTGTCCAGGTGTGGGTGGTCTATGGCTCTCAGGAAGACTACATGAACAACACGGACAACTACTGTATCATGCCGGAGTACTTCGATGGGGTCCGGAACGACGACTCCATGACGCCGAAGTGTGTCGACTGCCTGAGCGTGTGGGACATGGAGTTCCGTCCGATCGAGGAGGAGACCACCTGTGGGGAGGACCTGGTGGCGTTCTGGAACGGAGAGGATGTCATGTACGACCCCTGGTACGATTCCTGGGGCTTCGTTCCCACGCCGGAAGGGTACCCTTCGGACCTGTCTCCGAGCGACATCAAGTATCTGGAGTCTGTGGGAACAGCCTATGTGACCTACTCACCGTTCTACGCCGTGACCGAAGGTGCCCCCTGGGGTCCCGAGTATTTTGTCGTTCCCTACTGCAACGTGGTCGACGATCCCGAGATATGTCCTTGAGACGCCAGGTCCTTGAGACGGAACTGGGTGTTTTGGTTGCACAGGAGGTGGATGGGAGGAAGGGTCGGGAAGGAATTGCCGGAAAGAAAGATGGGGCGGGAGGTGTCGCGCCAACTTCTTGTTGTCTTTCCGCTGCAAGCGGGGCCGGAATAGTTGGTTGAACGAGGGAGTTGGGGTTGCGACAGAAGTTCGGGCGTCCAGTGTTTGGGGGTCCGGGAGTTGGCTCTAGAGATGGAGGTTGTTGAATGATGAAGGGTAATGCATGGAAATCGATTGCACCCATGGCGCTGCTTCTGCTGCTGGTGAGCGGATTTGTCACCTGGATGGGGTGCGACGACGGGGATGATGACGATGCCAGCGGCACGCCCACCACGGAGACCACCCCGACGCCGGCTGATGAAACCGAACCGCCGGGAACCCCCACGCCGACACCGGAGCCTTTCCAGATCGAGGATGGGCACTACGCCCTGTACGGTCCATATTATTTCACCCTTGACGGATCATCCGACGTGGATGGCTATGTCATTGCCATTGAGATGGCGTATGCCTATTTCGAGGACAACCAGATCGTGAACGGAAACCAGTACTTCATGTTCTGGAAATCGGAGACGGCGTACACGGAAGGAGCAGACCCCGATTGCGTGATGCCCGAGACCTTCGAAGGGACGTACAAGGCGGGGTTCAAGACGATTCAGTGCCGTCAGTGTGCTGGTTTCTGGGACATGGCATTTTATCCGATCGAGGAAGAGACGACTTGCAGTGACGTGGTGGTGGCGGCCTGGAACGGGGAGGATGCGATGTTCGACCCCTGGTTCGACACCTGGGGGCTGGCACCGACTCCAGAGGGGTATCCTTCCGATTTTCCTCAGTCTTTTATCGACCAATTGGATAGCATGGATGCCAAGTTTGTCACCTATTCGCAAATATTCGGGTGGGCGCCCGACTACGTGGGCATTCCCTATTGCAACTGGGAACCTGATGCCGAGGAATGCCAGTAGCAGCACTCCTTTCCTGTATGCGGTGTGCTGAATTCCTCGCACACTGTGTCCCGTACGCCCATCCCACCGCGGCCGGTTGATGTTCGTGGGCGATTTTTCGCGGGCCCGGTCGATACTTCCGGATCAACTTCATGGCTCTTCTTTCCTGTTTTGCCACCACGCCTCGAGGCATCGAGGGGGTTCTTTCGTCCGAACTTCGTCATCTGGGCATGGGGGCGGTAAAGGCATCCCGAGGGGGGGTGTTCTTCCGCGGGACCCTGCCTGATGTGGTGCGGGCCAACCTCTGGCTCCGGACGGCCAACCGGGTGCTGATGGTGCTCGAGGATTCGGTGGAGGTGCGGACTTACGAGGATCTGAAGGCGGCTGCGTTCGAGGTTCGCTGGGAGGAACACGTGGGTATGGACCAGAGCATCGCCGTCCTGGTGGAGCGGGGTCGTTCTCCACTCCGGAACTCGAAGTATGCGGCCCAGGTCATCAAGGACGGTGTGGTGGATCGACTTCGTGCCCGGACGGGCCGTCGTCCCGACGTGGACCTGGTGCAGCCGGATGTGCGCATTCATGTCTACCTCGAGGGGGACCGGGCGCGTTGGAGTGTGGATTTGTCCGGGGAGGCATTGTTCAAGCGGGGGTATCGGGTTCGGCAGACTCCTGCGCCGCTGCGCGAGACGCTCGCGGCCGGCATTCTGGGGCTCGCGGGGTGGAACGGGCGCACACCGCTGTTCGACCCCATGTGCGGCTCTGGCACCCTGTTGATCGAGGCGGCCATGATGGCGCTCGATCTGCCGCCGGGGCTTCGTCGTCGGTTCGCAATCGAGCGTCATCCACACTACGGGGAGGAGGCGGGCCGCCTGCTCGGCCGGTTCCGGGCGGAAATCCTCGAGGGGATGCGTGATGGCCCGCCCGCTGTGGTGGCTGGCGCCGATGTGTCGTGGGAAGCGGTCGGTGCCGCCCGCCGAAACGCCGAGGCCGCCGGCGTTGGTCGGTGGATCGATTTTCGATGTGCAGATGCGACCGAGTCTTGTCCGGTCGCACCCGGGGGAACCGTGATCGCGAATCCGCCGTATGGGCGACGGCTTGGTCGGGACGGGGGTGCGCTGTGGACCCTTTACCGGGCTTTTGGGGAGCGTGTCCGGCGCAGTGGAGCGGCGCATGCGTGGGTGCTGTGTGCCCATCCCACGTTCGAGACAGCGTTCGGGCTTCCTGCGACCCACCGATATCGGCTCTACAACGGGGCGCTCGAGACCTGGTTGTACGGGTATGCGTTGGAGTGGAGCGGACGCGGACGCAGGCGGCGGCGCTCGAGGCGCTGACCGGGGTGGAATTTCGGTGTTCGAGGTTCAAGGGGCCTTGCCTGACCGGGGGAGGGGTGGGAGCGGTTCCGGTTCCGGAGGGAGATTTTCGAGGTATTCCTCGAGAAGCAGTGCAGCCGCGACCTGGTCGATGAATTCTCGTTCTTGCTGAACGGAGCGGCGTTTCTTGGGAGCAGCGTCGGCGAGGCGGTTCCGGGCCTCGGCGGTGGTGAAGGATTCGTCGAGGCTGGTGACCGGGATCGGCAGTTGGTCTGCGAGTGCGTGTGCGAACGCGAGGACCCGGCGGGCGGTTTCGCCGAGGGTCCCGTCCGCCAGTCGCGGGATACCGACCAGGACCCGTTGCGCTCCCAGCTCGAGTGCGATGGCTGCGATCCGGGGCACCAGTTTGCGATGGCCCGGGTTGGGTACGGTCTGGTAGGGAGAAGCGAGGGTCCCGGTGGGGTCGCTGACTGCCAGACCGACCCGTTTCCTGCCGTAGTCGATGGCCAGAATCCTCATGGGAAAGCCGTGCCGGAAGGTTGTGGAAGCGTGGAAGCTTAGTATCCGTGCCGTTTGGCCACGGCCTCGTAGTAGTCGATCACCTGTCGGACGTAGTTGCGCTTTTCGTTGTAGCTTCCCGGGAAGAAGCTGCGCTTGAATCCGTAGATGATGATGTTCTTCAACTGATGTGTGTCGATGTTGAAGTTCTTCAGCGCCAGGTCGATCTCCCGTGTCACCGTGGTGTTGGACACGGTGCGGTTGTCGGTGCAGAGGGTGACCGAGAGCCTGGCGAGGAGCATTTTAGAGAGTGCATGCTCGCGGATCGCGCTGAGTTCGGGCATGGTCTGGAGGTTGGAAGTGAGGCACACCTCGAGCGTGACCCGCCGTTCTGCGATGTACTGGGCCAGACGGTGGATGTACTCCTCGCGGTCTCGAATGGCCGGGGACTGGATTCGTTCCGGGCTGAACAGATGGTACCCGTGGCCGATTCGGTCTGCATGGAGTTCGGTGATGGCCTGGAAGATACTCTCCGGACCGTAGGCCTCACCGGCATGCACGGTTTTGTTCACGAAGTGACGGTGCACGTAGGCGTAGGCCGCCTCGTGGTCTCCGGCCGGATATCCTGCTTCGGTCCCCGCCAGGTCGAACCCGACGATGGGAAGCCCGTGGTCGTTTCTCAGAGCGACCGCGGCCCGGGCGAGTTCGAGGGAAGCCATGGCATAGACGTTTTCCGGCGGCGAGAAAGCGTGTACCGCCATGAAGCGTCGGAAGTACTCCGAGAATGCCGCGGTGAACATCCGCATGGCACACACGATGATACCGAACTCAAAGCGTGGCTCGGTGCCCACCCGGATACCTTCCTTCTGGTTGATTTCGGCCCGGGCCCGCTCGAGCCCTCGGGCCACACTGCTGACCACGGTCTTGATGTCCAGGCCGGCATGCACATGGAGTTGAGGGGCGAACCGGACCTCGAAATAGCGGACGCCCTCGGCGAAGTTGTCCTGTGCCAGTTCGTAGGCAGCACGCTCGAGCGCCTCGGGGGTTTGGAGCACGGCGCAGGTGTACTGGAAGCCGTTGAGGTAGTCGTCAAGGCTCTCATAACGGTCCTTGAAGACGAGGTCGCGCAGTCCCTCCTCGGTATAGGAGGGAAGTTTGACTTTTTGTTCTTTTGCCATGTCGATGAGCGTGCCCAGGCGGATGGATCCGTCCAGGTGGACGTGGAGGTCCGTCTTGGGCAGCTCCCGCAAGAAGGCTTCGGGATACGCATTCATGGAAACCCTCTCCATCTACTTTCTGGGTCGTCGTGGTGGCAGCGGCACCTCCCACGCTTTCCTCGAGGCCTCGAGCAGCGTGTCGAAGTGCCATGGGCCAGCAGCCAGGATACCATTGTCGTTTCGCACGTCTCCATCGGGACGGCGGTAGGCGATGGGGTCGCCGAGAGCGGTTGTGAAGCGGCCTCCAGCTTCCTCGAGGATGACCTGGGGGGCGCAGGAGTCCCAGAGTTTGGTTCCCGGGGAGGGGTGGAGGTAGAGGTCTGCCTTGCCGGTGGTGACAATGGAGATTTTTCTTCCGACAGAGCCGGAGATGAACTCCTTGTGGATGCCCAGCAGATTGCAGAAGGTCTCCACACGGGGGCTCCGGTGGGATCGGCTGACCGCCAGCGTGAGTTCGGAGACCGGGTCCACCCGCTGAAGTCGAAGTTGCGTGGGTTCGGTGGCGCCGGGAGGGATGTGCCACGCGCCGAGTCCCTTGGCTGCATAGAGTTCGCGCCCGGTGGCCGGTTCGACCACGACGCCCACCACGGGGACGCCTACGTGGCAGAGTCCGACCATGACCATGAACTCGCCATTGGCCTTGATGAATTCCTTGGTGCCGTCGAGAGGGTCCACCATCCACGTCCAGTCTCCGCTGGTGACCCATGAGGAGGTCACCTCCTCGGACAGAAGTGCGTCTCTGGGGAACGCCCGGGCCAGTCCGTCCAGGATGATTCGGTTTGCCTCACGGTCCGCGATGGTGACCGGACCGTCGCCGGCCTTTTCCACGGCGCCGGCGTCGGCCCCGTGTTGATATTCGTCGTACAATTCTGCCACGCGGTCGGCCGCCTGCCGGGTAATCTGCCTGGCGATGGCCAGCACTTCCTTCAGGTCTTTTGACATGCCTTCCTCATGTTCAGTGCAATGTTGTCATGCGTTGTTTTTGTGGTTCCGGCGGCCTGCTGCGGTGTGGCGCGACAGGGGTCGGTGCTCGTGCGTCCGAGTGTAGCATCGACGTGCCGTCACGGATACCGAATTGCTATCCAGAGGTCCTCCCAGTTTTCTTCTTCCGAACCACCCGGTAGACGAGCCATGGTGCGACCATGGTGACGGCCAACAGGGCGGAGGCCAGGGCCAGACGCATGCCGGCGCCCGGATCCCCGGCGCCCTCCCAGAGCGTGTGGGCGAACCAGGTAACCACGGTCAGCCCGGGGAGGATGGCCAGACCGGTCGCGGCGGCATACTGCCAGAACCGGATACCCGTCAACCCGGCGGCGAAATTGCTCAGGTTGAAGGGGATGACCGGGATGAGCCGCATGAGGAAGATCGCCCAGAATCCCTCCCGGGACACGGCCTCGTCGATTTCGATCAGCCGTCCGCGCAGGAGCCGTGTCACGAAATCCCGCCCCAGGTACCGGGCGAGCAGGAACGCGGCGGCGGCGCCCAACATGGTTCCGAGCCAGTTGTACAGGGCGCCCGGCCAGACTCCGAAGACCACGCCGCCGACCAGTGTGAACAGGCTCGCAGGGATTCCCAGTCCCAGCGAGACAGCGTACACGCCCACGAATACCACAGGTGCCCACCGGGTCCCGGAGAGTTCCCGGAACCACTCCGTGAGGAACCGGCGGTCGAGATACTCCCTCGCAGGCGTGTACCGATAGATCAGGACCGCGGCCACGATGAGCACCACGAGCGCGATGAACTTCCAGACGGCCGACGTGTCGTTCCTGGGACGCATGCGCGCTCGAGATGGGAGGTTGCCACAGCGTGTGCTTCGTGTGCTTCCCGGCACCGGGTTGCGCGATTTGTCGGGGAAGTCTAACCCCGGAGCGTGCCCGGGTCAAGCGGTCCCTGGACGATGGGGTCTCTGTGCCTGCCTCGAGGCGGAAGCGGGGGAGCGTTTTCAGCAGGCGTTGGCCGGTCAGGCCTGTCCGACGCCCACCAGGGCCTGGGCCAGGCCGGCCCGTTCGAGGGGGATGTGCGTGGGCCGGAGCAGGAATCTCAGCACGTCTCCGCCCACGCGGGCGGCCCGGCGTACTCCCGGCCTGGTGCTGGTCCGAGCATGCCGTTCCAGTCGGCCGGCGAGGAGGTTTCCGGTCAGCAGCCGACTGTCCGTCCGGGTCTGGACCTGGTCGAATCCGGCCTCGAGGAGCATACGACCAAGGGTCTGGGCGGTGAAATGGGTGAGGTGGCGGGGCACGTCCAGGTGGGGCCAGGCCTGACCCAGCCACCGTGCTTCCAGGGATTCCAGGTTGGGAACACTCACCAGCACCTTGCCGCCTGGACGAAGCAAGTTTCGAGCCTTGCGCAGGGCCCCCAACGGGTCATGCAAATGCTCGAGGACATCCCAGAAGGTCACCAGGTCGTACTCGTCGCCGGAAATGGTCAGTTCTTCAAATGGTCCGACCAGGAGAGAAATACCAAGTCTTCGGGCGGTCATTCGAGCCGCGTCGGGGGAGACGTCCGTGCCGGAAACCTGCCATCCGGCGTGTTGCATGGCCTCCAGGAAGGCGCCCTCCCCCGCTCCCACATCCAGGAGCCGCCCGGGTTCGCCCGGACCCAGTGCCTGCACGATCCGCAGGCAGGCGGACAGCCGTCGGCGATTGGGGGGCGGAAACAGGGCAAGATACGATCGGGTGAGCAGACGCGGCGCTCGAGAACCCTTCGCGGCCTCGGGAGACAGCGAGGCATAGAACGCCCGGGAATAATACTCCGGCATGACTTCCCGGCTTGGCCTGGGAGACAGGAGCACCAGGTCACAGCCGAGGCACCGCACCAGTTGGAACGTGCCGCCCGGCCCTGCAAACCGGGTGGGCTCCAGGTGGTCGTGG
>Ga0256914_1002280_pt1 | contig 16202 bp, 16 predicted proteins | sample HulkmetaG_FD_191571 | JGI IMG/M metagenome (GOLD analysis project Ga0256914, IMG submission 191571) | Hydrothermal chimney microbial communities from Main Endeavour vent field at the Juan de Fuca Ridge, Pacific Ocean - Hulk | ecosystem: Environmental > Aquatic > Marine > Hydrothermal vents ... | reverse complement strand
AGGCGGGAGGATTGGGAGGTCCTGGCAGAAAACTAACCAGCCTGGGACAAGGGAAAAAAGGAAAGGGCCCGGGGGATTCGGGTTTTTCCGGGAAATCGATCGGTCGAGAAAACGAAATGAGGGAAAACCTCTCCTCCTGGAGGTCGATTTTTCCGGAAAGACGGGGAAGAAGACCCTGCACCGGATACTCTACTACGCAATCTCCGGGTGGACCGGAAACCTACTTGAAGTGCCTGGAGAGGGCCAGGCCCTGCTCCTGGTAGTGGGATCCCAGGGCGGGGTCCCCGTAGAGGTGGTCCGGGAGGGCGGCGGTCCGGAAGTACTGCATCTTGAAGAGCGCCTGGCCCTCTTCGACCAGGAAGGGGGCGTCATGGGCCCGGACCTCGAGGACGGCCCGGGCCGGACCGAAGCCGTTGTCGAAGAAACCCGCGTAGTTGGTGCGCAGTTCCCCCAGTCCCACGTCGAAGGGAAGCATCTCCGCCGCAAGATCGGGAGGGACCACGACCTTCTCCCGGGAGGCCAGGATGTAGAAGACCTCGGGCTCCAGGATGAGCCGGCCTCCCGGCGGGGGGGGGATGGGCTCCCAGTAGTCTTCCTTGGGGTGGGCTCCGGGCCGGGAGAGGTCCACCAGGCCGCTGAAGCGCCGGGCCCGGTAGCCCACGACGGGCGGACCCGCCGGCGGGGCTTCCAGGGAGACGCCCAGGATGAGCCCTTCTTCCACGGTGAGGGCCTCGGGGGCCAGGGGACGGCCCTCCGGGTCCAGGGCGAGAGGATCCCGGGCGGCCCGGCTTCGAAGCTCAGCGTCGGTGAGCCTGGGATCGCCCGTGAAGAACCGGACCTGGTTGAGGCTCAGGCCCTCTTTCACCCGGACACTGAAGGAGCGGGGAACGACCTCCAGGTAGAGGGGGCCTTTGTATCCTTCCGGGACTTCGTCGAAGCGGGGACACCTGTCCGCCAGGACCCGGACGAAGATGTCCAGCCTGCCCGTGGAGGAGCGGGGGTTGCACCGGGCCTTGAGGCCCGCCGGCAAGGAGAGCTTCTCCCGCACCTCCAGGATGTAAGGATGGCCCCGCTCCAGGACGGCTCCGCCTTGGAGGTCCATTTCGAACAGGGCCAGTTCCTCCAGGCGGGTGGAGACCCGCTCCTTCCCGGCGAGGAAGCCCGTGCGGACCCGCCAGGCCCGCCTTCCCACGGTCAGGTCCAGGCTCGCGGGCTGGACCTGGGCCGGGGCAACGCCGCCTTCCCGTCTCACCACGCCCCGGCGGACCAGGTCGCCGATCTCCTGCCAGACCAGGATGTGTCCTTCGTCGCTCGCCACCCTACCGCCTCCCTGACCAGACGAAAGAGGAACTCTGCCTCCTCCGTTCTTTTTGTCGGTTCCCGCCCCAGGCGGTAACATCCTCATTCCCTTTTTTCCACCCGGTTCTTGAACAGTGGGACGAACATGAAGATCCACGAGTACCAAGCCAAACAAGTTCTCCAGCGTTTCGGCGTCGCCGTCCCGGAAGGGAAGGTCTGCGCCACTCCCGAAGAAGCGGCGAAAGCCTTCACCGACCTGGGAGCTCCCCTGGCGGTGGTGAAGGCCCAGATCCACGCCGGCGGCCGGGGCAAGGCCGGAGGCGTCAAGCTCGTCCGGTCGGCCGACGAGGCCCGGGCCGCCGCCGAGGCCATGCTGGGCAAACCCCTGGTGACCCACCAGACGGGTCCCGAGGGCAGGATCGTCCGGAAGGTCTGGGTGGAGAAGGGATCCAAGGTGGCCAAGGAGTTCTACCTGGGCATCGCCGTGGATCGGGCCCAGTCGGCGCCGGTCATGATGGCCTCCAGCGAGGGCGGCGTGGAGATCGAGGAGGTGGCGGCCCGCAACCCCGAGGCGATCCTCAAGGAGAGGATCGACCCGGTCTTCGGGCTCTTCCCCTTCCAGGCGAGGAGGCTGGCCTTCGGGATCGGCCTGGGTGAACCCAAGGTCCTCCGGGGTGCCGTGGAGATCATGACCCGCCTGGCCGATGCCTTCGTGAAACTCGATTGCTCCCTGGCCGAGATCAATCCCCTGGTCCTCACCGAGGAGGGCCGGGTCCTCGCCCTGGACGCCAAGATCAACTTCGACGACAACGGCCTCTTCCGCCATCCCGACGTGGCCGAACTCCGGGACCTCAACGAAGAGGATCCCAAGGAGGTGGAGGCCGGCAAGTGGGACCTCTCCTATATCGCCCTGGACGGAAACATCGGGTGCATGGTCAACGGCGCCGGTCTGGCCATGGCCACGATGGACACGATCAAGCTCTACGGTGGAGAGCCGGCGAACTTCCTGGACGTTGGCGGCGGGGCCGACAAGGACCGGGTGACGGCGGCCTTCAAGATCATCCTCTCCGACCCCAACGTGAAAGGCGTGCTGGTCAACATCTTCGGCGGGATCGTCCACTGCGACGTGATCGCCCAGGGCGTGGTGGACGCCGCCAGGGAGGTGGGCCTCCAGGTTCCCCTGGTGGTCCGCCTGGAGGGAACCAACGTGGAGAAGGGCAAGGAGATCCTGGCTTCCTCAGGGTTGGAGCTGACGGCCGCTTCCTCCATGGACGAAGGGGCCCGCAAGATCGTGGAACTGGTTGCCGGCAAAGGGGGTGGAAAATGAGCATTCTCGTCGATCAGGATACGAAGGTCCTCGTCCAGGGGATCACGGGCAAGAACGGCACCTTCCACGCCCATCACTCCCTGGCCTGCGGCACCAAGGTGGTGGCCGGTGTGAGCCCCGGCAAGGGCGGCGGCGAGGTGGAGGGAGTCCCCGTTTTCGACACCGTGGCCGAGGCGGTGGAGAAGACCGGCGCCGAGGTGAGCGTGATCTTCGTTCCCGCCCCCTTCTGCGCCGACGCGATCTGCGAGGCCGCCGACGCTGGGGTCCGGCTGGTTGTGGCCATCACAGAGGGGATCCCCGTGATGGACATGGCCCGGGTCAAGGCCTACCTGGCGGGCAAGCCCACCCGCCTCATCGGCCCCAACTGCCCGGGGATCATCACCCCCGGCGAAGGGGACCAGGCCTGCCGCATCGGGATCATGCCGGCCTACATCCACAAAAAGGGGAAGATCGGCGTGATCTCCCGTTCGGGCACCCTCACCTACGAGGCGGTCTGGCAGTTGACCCAGCTGGGCCTGGGAGAATCCACCTGCGTGGGCATCGGCGGCGACCCGGTGAACGGGACGAGCTTCGTGGACCTCTTGGCCCTCTTCGAAGAGGATCCCCAGACGGAAGGGGTGGTGATGATCGGCGAGATCGGAGGGTCCGCCGAGGAAGAGGCGGCCAGGTTCATCCAGGAAAAGATGACCAAGCCCGTGGCCTCCTTCATCGCCGGGCTCACCGCTCCTCCCGGGCGCAGGATGGGCCACGCCGGAGCCATCATCTCCGGCGGCAAGGGCACGGCGAAGGACAAGATCGCCGCCCTTGAGGCCGCCGGCGTCAAAGTGGCCCGGGATCCTTCGGTCATCGGCAAGACCATGCTGGAAGCCCTTGAAGCCAAATGAAATCCGTCTCACCCCAGGCCCGGTGGCTCGAAGAGACCCTGGGGAAGGTCGCGGTCTGGTCCACGGTCTTCCTGGGGCTCCTCATCATCTTCCTTCCCTTCCTCCCGGGGTGGGAGGCCATCCGGCGCCTGGGGGAAGCGGGCTTCGTCCGGGTCCTGGTGGGCTTTCTTTTCTTCTACGTGGCGGCCATGATCAGGGAGCGCTACCGGTTGAAGTCCCGGTTCATGGACCTCATGGAGGCCTTCGACGCCTTCAACGCGGCGCTCTACGGAAAAAACTTCAAGGTCACCAGGGAAGCCGTAACGTACTTGGTGACGTCACTGGCCTCGTCCAATCCCTCGGTCCGGGAGAAGGCCCACGCTCTCCTGGTCAGGATGACGGGGCAGAACCTGGGCCCCGACTACGAGGCCTGGAAGAAATGGTGGGACAAGAACAGGCTGACCTTTACGCCGGTTCAGAGTGAATCCGGGGAGGCCAGGGAAAGGTCGGAGACATGATGGGGTTTTTCACGGGGATGCCGGGTTACCTGGAGGTTCTCGTTATCCTCTTCGTCGCCCTCCTGCTCTTCGGGAACCGCCTGCCCAACGTGGCCCGGTCCCTCGCCCAGGGCATCCGGGAGTTCCAGAAGGGGCTGAAGGGGGAACCCGACAGGGAGGACGAGAAGAAGGCCCTTCCCCCGGGGTCCGGCCAGGCTCCGGGGGTTCCCGGCCAGAACCAGGCCCAGGGGCAATCGACACAGCAACAACAACCGCCCTTCTGAGCCCGGGGCGGGAGGAGAGGACCGAGCCTAGACGTGGTGGGACTCGAAAAGTTGACGGCCTCCGTGGAGGCCGAATTGGCCCGGGTGGATCGTTTCCTGGCGGAAAAGCTCCGCCCGGGTAGGCCCGAACTCCTTCCCCTTCTCGATCACGCCGCCCGGTTCAAGGGCAAGCGCCTCCGGCCCGCCCAGGTCCTCCTGGCCGGGAAGGCCCTGGGAGGATTGGGGGAGGATCACGTCAGGGTGGCCGCCGTGGTGGAGTTGATCCACACGGCCACCTTGATCCACGACGACATCCTGGACGACGCCACCTTGCGGCGGAAGCTCCCCACCCTCCATACCCTCTACGGGATCGAGGCCTCCTTGCTCCTGGGGGACTACATCTACGCCGTGGCCTTTACGGTTTCCACGACCCTGGAGGATCAGACCTGCTCGCGGGTCCTGGGGGAGGTGACCCGGACGGTGTGCCAGGGGGAGATCAGCCAGGTCCTCTTCAAGGGGAAGACCGACCTTTCCGAGGAGGACTACCTGGAGATCATCGGTGCCAAGACGGCCAGCCTCTACGGCGCGGCCTGCGAGCTGGGGGCCCACTACGCCGGAGCCTCCCCGGAGACGCGGGAGAGATTTCGCTCCTACGGCTACAACCTGGGACTGGCCTTCCAGGTGGTGGACGACCTTCTCGACCTGGCCGGCGAGGAGGAGAAGGTGGGCAAGACCCTGGGGTCGGACATCGCCAAGGGGAAGATGACCCTTCCCCTGATCCGTGTCTTCCAGGCCGCCGGAGATGAGGGCCGGGCCGAGCTGGACCGGGTCTTCCGGGATGTGCCTCCCGGGGAGAGGCGGCGGATCCTGGAGGAAAAGTTTGACCTGGCCCAGGGTGTGGCCTATGCGAGAGAGAAGGCCCGGGATTTCGCCAGGGCGGGCCTGGCCGCCCTGGAGGGCCTCGGCGGGGAAGAAACCTCCCTGGAGGCCCTGAGGAGCATGGCCAGCTTCGTCCTGGAACGGGACTGGTAGCGGGCCGGCCCGCCGGCCCGGGCGGGGCGGTTTCTTTTCCTGGAGCAAGGATGGCGAACCCCGATCGATCCGAACCGGCGGAAGCGGCCCGGCCCCTGTCGGGCTGGAAGGCTTCCATCCTGGTGATCCTGGCCGGGATGGCCCTGGCCGAGTCGGCGGGCCTCTCCCTCTTCCTCGACGGCCGGCCCCTGGGGGCCGCCGGGACGGTCCGGCTTCTGGGGATCCTGGGGGGGACCCTGGCCCTGGCCTCCTTCCACTGGAGCCGCCTGAAGCCCCTCTTGAAATCCTTGAAGTTCGGTGTCTCCGTCCTGGTCTTCCTCTTGCTGGCCTCCATCCTGGGGACCCTCTTCGCCCAGCGGGAAGGGGCCGACGACGGGACCTTCAAGGCCACCTTCCTCCAAGCGGAGGCGGAGTTCGTCTGGAACCTGGCCCATCCCTTCACCCGCTTTTCCTCTCCTCCAAGGGAGAGGAAGGCCCTGGAGGCCTGGCTCCGGGAACGGGGCGTACCCCGGCCCGAAAGGGTGGTCTCCCGGGTCCTCCTGGATCTGGGCCCGGACCTGGAGGCCCAGGAGAGGATCTTCGGGAAACGCCGGGCCCGGGAGGTTTGGAACCGGACGAAGGCCCGGATCCTCCAGGCCGTCCAGGAGGCCGGCGTGCGGAGCCACCTCGCCCGGCACCGGTCCTTCTACGAAGGGCTCTACGAGACGGCCGAGTCCCTGGAGCTGACCCGCCTCTGGAAGTCCGACTGGTTCGCCGCCCTGGTGATCCTTCTCTTTGCGAGCATGGCCCTCAACCTGGTGCGGCCGGGCCGGATCACCTGGCGGAAGGTCGGCTTCTGGGGGGCCCACGGGGGGGTCCTCCTCTGCATCCTGGGAGCCGCCGTGGGCCGGCGGTTCGAGGTCCGGGGGAGCCTTCCCCTCCGGGTGAGGGACGGGAGCGACCGGTTCTGGTCGCAACGGCCCGACCCCGACCTTCCCGGGCGCTCCCGCTTCCGGGACGACCTGGCTCTAAGGCTCGCCGCCTTCCGCGCCCTTCCCCACTACCGCCTCCAGGTGGGGGTCCTTCCAGGCGGAGAGGCGGCCTCCCTCCTTCCCGAAGGTATCCTCTCCAAGGGATTCATGGCGGAGGAGAAGATCCACAGGGGCCGGGTCCTGGAGATCCTGAAGGACCGCGAGGGGAAGGCCAGGTGGAAGATCACCATGGAGGATTTTCTTCCCCGGGTGAAGGTGCGGAGGGTCTGGGAGCGCTCCCCGGGAGAGGGAAACGGCCCGGTGGTGGTCCTCTCCCGGGTTCCCTCCAGGCCCGGGGAGCCCGGGAGAGAAACGGTCCTCACGGCCGGTTCCTCCCGGCCCGCCCAGGAGGTCCTTCCCGGCGGGAAGCGGCTCGTCCTGGTTCCCTGCAAGGACCGGAGCGCCCTGGAGGCCTGGAAGAGGGGCAAGGGACTCGGTTCCTACGGCAGGCTCCGCCTGCAGGGCGAGGGGGGAAAGTGGGTGGAGATCCCCCTGGAGGAGGGGGCCCGGACGAAGCTGAAGACCTCCGAGGGGAACCTGGAGATCCTGGTCTGGAGGGTTATGCACTCCTTCAGCCTGGAGACCTGGGGCGGGAGGAAGGGGATCTTCGGGAATGCTCTGGACCGTTTTCCTGCAAAGGTCGATCCCGTCCCGGACAGGGAGAAGAACCGGGGCCTGCCCCCGGTCAACCCGGCGGCGGCCCTGGTCGTGAAGGGCCCGAAAGGTGTGGGGGGGCTCTACGTCTTCAGCCGGGGGGGGCACACGGAAGGACTCAACGCCATGCCCGTTCCGGGAAAGGCGGTCTACACCTCGGTCCGGGCACGGCTGGATTTCGATCCCCTCCGCGCCCCGGCCGAAGAGAGGCTTCTCTTCCTGGTGGGCCCGGCCGGTTCCTTCGCCGCCCGTTGCGCCGCCGACAAGGTCGTGGATGTCCGTCCCCTGAAGGAGGGGGGCGAAGTGGCAATGGGTGGAGAGCGGTGGAAGGTGGAGCGGGTCTTCCTTTCGGCCCGCCCCCGGTACGTCGTGGATCCCCTTCCCTGTGAAGGGCGGAAGTTCCGGGACGATCCGGCGGCCTTGAAACTGGCCGTGGAGGGGCCGGCCGGCCGGAAGACCTGCACCCTGGTCACGACGACGGTCTCCATGGAGAAGGAAGGGAAGCGGTCCCCCCTGGAGGAGTTCGTCTACGACAGGAACCTGGTGCTGCGCCTGGTGGAGAACCGGGCCATGCCCCAGGAGTGGTGGAGCCGTCTCCAGGTCTTCCGCCTCTCCGTGCCCCGGGGGATGACCAGGGACGGCCTGGTCCTGGCCGCTCCCGTTCTCGGGGAGGAAGCCTGGAAATCCTTCGTGCGGGTCCTCAAGGAAGTGGGGGCCGACACCGATCCCCTCCAGGCCGGCGCCTTTCGCTCGTCCCGGGAGAGGAAGGCCGCCCTGGAGGACCTCTGCAAGGCCCTGGACCGGGTCTTCGGCGAGAAGGAGGCCTCCTTCTGGCTGGCCAAGATCCCCCGGGAACTGACCCTTCCCCTTTCGATGTGGCTGGCCATGGGCAAGGAGAAGCTCCTTTCCCAGGACGACGTCCGGGTGAACGATCCACTCGTGATTCCGGTGCGGGGGGTTCCCAGGGTGCTCTGCGCCTACCAGGTCAACCAGAGCGACGCCAGGCCGGAGGACCCGGACTACTCGGGTTTCCAGGTGATCTGGGATCCTGGGGTGAACCTGGTGAAGCTGGGGCTCGTGCTCATCGCTCTTGGGACGGTCCTCTTGTTCCTGGCGATACCCATCAAGAAGGGCTTCGGGGGAAGGGAGGAGGCGGCATGATGGGATTCGGCGGAGCGGGAGTGACGGGGTTCCTGGTCGGGGTCTCCCTCTGGGTCTCCCTGGTGGTGGCCCTTTCTGCCCTGGGGGCGGCCGCGGCCGGGGCCCTGGGCCGGGAGAAGGGGGCCCGCCGGGCCTCCCTGGTCTCTCTCACGGGGACCTGGATCCTCCAGTTCCTCCTGGCCGGCGCCGTGGCGGCCCGGTGGGTGGAGGTGGGGCACCAGCCGTGGCAGACCCTCTACGAGGTGCTCCTCCTGGTTTCGGCCTTCCTGGTTTTCAGCTACCTCCTCGTCCGGTTCGCCCTCAGGGAGTTCCGGTCCACCAGGATCGCCGGGGCGATCTTCGATTTCTTCACGGCCCTGACGGCAGGGGCGACGGCCCTCCTCCTGGTCATCGGCATGGGCAAGGACGATTCGGCCTCGGTCCTCCCGCCCGCCTTGAAGTCCTACTGGATGGCACCCCACGTGGTGGCCTACACATTCGCCTACGCCACCCTGGCCATCGCCTGCGTGGCAGTGGTCACCTGGTGGAGCGTTTCCCTCCTCAAAAAGGTGAGGGGCGGGCGGGTCTCGGAGGAGACGGCCCGTTGGCTCCGGGAATTCGACCGGTTCGCCTACGCCATCGTGGCGGTAGGGTTCCCCTTCCTCACAGCGGCCCTCCTGATGGGCTCCCTTTGGGGCCAGGAGGCGTGGGGTAGTTACTGGGGCTGGGATTCCAAGGAGGTGGCGGCCCTCATCTCCTGGATCATCTACGTCATCTACCTGCATCTCAGGCTCGTGGCGGGCTGGCGCGGAGGAAAGCTCTATACGGTCCTCTTTCTGGGAGCGGTGAGCATCGCCGTTTGTTTCCTGCTGTTCAGCTATCTTCCGGCGAGCTTTTCGAGCCTGCACAAGTACGCCGGTTGAGGAGGAAGGCCGTGGCCGCCGTCGTCTGTCCCAAGTGCGGGAGGCTCACCGAGGGGAACGCTCCGACCTGCTACCACTGCGGCGCCAGGCTCGGAAGGGCCTGGGCCCTGGAGCGGGCGGCGGGGAGGTTTCTGGGGGAGGTGAATCTCACGAAATCCCTGCTGGGGTTCATCCTTCTGGTCTACGTCGTCCAGATGATTCTCTCCCTCCTCCAGAAGACGCCCTCCCAGCTGGAGAGGGGCGGCTTCTTCTCCCTTCTCTCCCCGGATCCGGCCGTCCAGTGGGCCCTGGGCATCCAGGATCCGGCGATGATCCTCAGGGGCGGTGAGTGGTGGAGGGTCGTTACGGCAGTCTTCGTCCACCTGGGGATCCTCCACCTCTTCTTCAACGGCCTGGCCCTCTGGTACGTGGGCCCCCTGGTGGAGAACCTCTTCGGCCCGGCCCGGGCCTTCCTTCTCTTCCTTGGAACGGGGCTGGCGGGAAACCTGGCGAGCCTCCCCGTCGGGATCGGGGGCGGCGGGGCCTCGGGGGCCCTCTTCGGCTGGATCGGGGCGGCCCTCTACTTCGGTTTCCGCCGGGGTGGGATCTACGGGAAGGCCTTGCAGAGGACCATGTTCGGCTGGGCCGCCTACGGCTTCCTCTTCGGCCTGCTCGTTCCTAGGGTCAACAACGTGGCCCACGGCGCGGGCTTCCTCTCGGGCCTCCTCCTGGCGGCCCTCCTGGGGGGTGAGGGGAGGAGGTGGTCCCGGGGGGTGAATCTCCTGGCCCTGGCGGGAGGAGTTCTCGTCCTGGCCTGCTGGATCCTTGCCTTCCTCTACTTCAAGAAGGACTATGGCCTGGTCTCCGGGGGATAGGAGAGGGGGAGCCCTTTTCCAGGAAACAGGAGGTCGCTCCATGGCGCTCACGGAATCCACGATGGGTCTTCCTCTCGGAACTCCGGCTCCTGGTTTCCGGCTGCCGGATACGGAGGGGAGGATGGTCTCCCTGGACGATTTCAAGGGGGCCGAAGCCCTTCTGGTGGTCTTCATGTGCAACCATTGCCCTTACGTGATCCACGTGAAGGAGGGGATCGCCGCCTTGGGGAGGGATTACATGCCCAAGGGGGTGGCCATGGTCGGCATCAATCCGAACGACGTGGAAAACTACCCCCAGGACAGCCCGGAGAGGATGAAGGAGGACAAGGAGAAATACGGTTATCCTTTCCCCTACCTCTTCGACGAGACCCAGGAGACGGCCAAGGCCTACAAGGCGGCCTGCACGCCGGATTTCTTCCTTTTCGACAGGGATTTCCGCCTGGTCTACCGGGGCCAGATGGACTCCAGCCGGCCCGGAAGCGACATTCCGGTGACGGGGGAGGACTTGAGGCGGGCCCTGGACGCCCTCCTGGAGGGCCGGCCCGTGCCGGGGGAGCAGAGACCCAGCGCGGGATGCAACATCAAGTGGAAGCCGGGCAACGAGCCGGACTACCTGTAGGAGCCGAGGCCGGGTTTCGCGGGATCGGGGCGGATCCCCGCCCGTGGCGGGCCCTGGGTCATCCTCCGTCCAGTAGCCAGCCTTCGTCCTGCTGGTGGAAGGAGGCCGGGTCCTCCAGGTAGAGGAGGGTGTTCTCCAGAAGGTGCTCGTGGAACTTCTCCACCTCTACGAGCTTGGCCAGGAGTTCCTTCAGGGCGGGATCGTCCACCAGCCCGGCCCACTCCCCGTAGGCCCGCCAGGTCTGCTGTTCCTTGCCCATGGCGAGGCGAAGGGGCTCCAACTCGTCCCTGGAGAGGTGGAAGGCCTCCTTCGAGCCTTCCGGGGCCTGGGCGAATACGTGCTTCACCCGGCCGTAGGACTCCTCCTTCAGCTCCCGGGCGCTCTTGTCCACCCCCAGGGTGTCACGGATCCAGCGGATATGGTTCTCTTCGTCCCTGGCGAGGGTTTCGAGAACCTCCCTGACCCTGGGATCGGCGGCCCGGGCGGCGGCGTCGAGATAGAAGGCCCGGCCGTCCTCTTCCAGGCGGACTGCGGCTTGGATGATTTCCTGTGGATCCATGTTCATTGCGATTCCTCGAATGTTCCGGGCCCTGGTTCCACCCGGCCGGAACTGGTCGATTCCGGTCCCGGCGGGCTTTCCGGTTCTTGTGCCTGGGGGACCTGCTCTTTCCTTTTTCCCGGGGAGGGTTTTTTCCCAGGAAAGGCGGAAGGAGAAGGGAACCGAGGGGACTCCTAGGTCCTGGGAGGAGTGAGATCAAGGGAAAAGGAGGGATGTCCGGGAAAGGGGGGCCGGGTCCCGGCCGGGGCGGGCGTATTCTTGTGTTCTCATCGGCCCCTGCGGTCTGGGATTACTCTCTGTCGGTTCGCACCCAGGAGGTTTCCTTTCCGAGAAAGAAACCCAGGTAGAGGCCCATCTTGGAAGCGATGTAGATCGGTGTGGCCAGGAGTTCCTTGAAAGTCAGGATCTTCCTTCCTTCCTTCCACCACGCCAGGATCACCGTCCCGGAAAAAAGGACCGTTTCCCCCGCCGCCGCAAGGATGGGACCCCGGTCCCCCGTTGCGGCCAGGATCCCTGCGGCGACCAGGGCGGATCCCAGGAGAAGGGCCAGGAACGCCAGGGGAGGTACTGCCATGTCCATGGCGAAGGCGCAGGAACGAAAATCTCCTGAAAAGAGGGATTTCAGGAGAAATGCGGGAACCTTCCTCAGGATGAGGCCCAGGTGGCCGTGTTCCCAACGCCTTCTCTGGATTTTCGAACTCTCCCTCCTGGAGGGGAAATAGCTCACGACTTCCGCCTTGGGATGAAAGCAGGCGGGCCTTCCCTTCTCAGCCAGCTCCACGCCGAGTTTCATGTCCTCTGCCAGCTCGGCGCCGCCCAGGTCCACTCCCTCCAGGTGTTCCCAGAGAAACCCCATCCCCGTTCCTTGAAGGTGGCAGGGGAGACCGAGTCTTTCCAGGCCTCTCTGGCGGATGGAGCACTTGAAGAGCCAGGCGAACTCGGAGACCCGGCAGAGGGGCGGTGATCCGGGGGGAGCCTTCATGAGGTTCAGGGCCTGGACGGGACGATTCCTCGTGACCAGGGCCTTCTTGATCTCCACAAGGAATCCTTCGTTCGGGATGCAATCCGCGTCCAGGACCACCAGGGCCCGGGGCGGCGAGTCCTTCAGGGACCGGAAGCCGAACTCCAGGGCGTATCCTTTGCCGCGTTTCTCCGGATCCTTTCTTTCCACAAAATCGACGCGGTGGGAGGCGACCGCCTCTTTCGTGCCGTCGTCGCAGTTGTCCAGGACCACGAGGACCCGGTCCGAAGGCCCCAAGGCTTTCTCCAACGCCGAGAGGGTGCGGCCGATCACTTTTTCCTCGTTGTGGGCCGGGATCAAAACGACACAATCCATCTCCTCGAGAGAGGGAGGGAGGTTTTCCCGGTTTTCCTCGTCCGGAAGGAAGGCCGCCACGGTCTCCACCAGTAGAATCGTGACGGGCGCCGCCAGGGCAAGGATCAACAAGTATGCGATTCCATCCATCAGGCAGGAGTTTTCTTCTCAGTAAGGAGTCTGTCGAAGGGCGAGGCCGGGACTTCCCTGCAGGAGGGGGGGATTCCTTCCGGTCAATCCTCTTGGCAGCCCTTTGGGAGTTTCGGCCTTTTCCCGGAGCATCCTTGACGTCGCCGCTCTTTTCCACCTTCCTTCTGGGGGAAAGACGCCTCTTTCCGTGTCTCTCCCCTTTCCGTCCGGTATACCGGAAGGAATCCCGTTTTTCCTCGTGAATTTCTTTTCGGACCCGAAAACCTGAGGTCAGGCTCATGAAAACCTTTCGAAAAGAACTTTGGTTCCAGACCCCCACCCGCCGGGCCTTCGTCCATATCACGCCCCAGGTGGAGGAGGCCTTGAGGGAGAGCGGGATCCGGGAGGGCCTTTGCCTGGTGAACGCCATGCACATCACGGCCAGTGTCTTCATCAACGACGACGAACCCGGCCTCCACCAGGACTACGAGCGGTGGCTCGAAGAACTGGCCCCCCACGAGCCTCTGGACCGGTATCGCCACAACCTTACGGGGGAGGACAACGGCGACGCCCACTTGAAGCGCCAGGTCATGGGCCGGGAGGTGGTGATTGCCGTGACGGAGGGGAGGCTGGACCTGGGCCCATGGGAGGCCGTCTTCTACGGGGAGTTCGACGGGAGGCGGCGCAAGCGCGTCCTGGTGAAGATCATAGGAGAGTAGTCCCGCCGGGCCGGGGATTGTCTCCTTCCGGGAGGGAAGGGATACTCTTTTCCCAGTCCCGCCGGGCGGTCCTTGGAAGGACCCTGGAAAGGAACTCCCCTTGAAGAAGATCGCCGTCCTCCCCAGCCTCCTCACCCTGGGCAACACCTTCTGCGGCTTCCTGGCCATCGTGAAGGTGGCCGACGCGGCCCAGGCCTTCGCCGCCTCCGATTCCGCTCTCTTCAATTCCCGGCTGGAGACGGCCGTGGGCCTCATCTTCCTGGCCATGCTCTTCGACGCTCTGGACGGGAAGGTGGCCCGCCTCACCCACCAGGCCACGGATTTCGGTGCCCAGCTGGACTCCCTTTCCGACGCCATCACCTTCGGCGTCGCCCCGGCGGCGGCGGCCAAGGTCCTCCTGGAGACGGAGGGGGGGAAGATCATGCCCTTCCTGGTCCGGCACCCCAGGGTCCTCTTCATGACCGCAGCGGTTTACGCCCTCTTCGCCGTCATGCGCCTGGCCAGGTTCAACGTGGAGACGGCCGACCACGAGGAAGAGTCCCACTACCGCTTCAAGGGCCTTCCTACACCAGCAGCGGGAGGACTCGTGGCTGCGGCGGTCCTCTTCTGGCTCCACAGGGGAGACGAGATCCTCTCCTCCCTTCCTCCCTGGATCTTCGATGGCGTGCTCCGCCTCCTTCCCTGGACCCTGGTGCTCCTCGGGCTGGCCATGATCAGTCCCCTTCCCTATCCACACCTGGTGAACGTCCTCTTCAAGCGGAGGAAGTCCTTCCCCTTCCTGGCCGGCCTGGTGCTCGTAGTGGTCCTGGCCACCATCTCCTACGAGATGGGGCTCCTGGCCTTGTTGCTCGTCTATTTCCTGGCCGGGCCCATCTGGGGGGCCTGGGAGGCCGCCCGAACCCGCCGGGCCAGGCGGCGCAGGGCCCGCCTCCTGGAGGGCCCCCCCCGCTCCGCCGCCGGGTGAGGGCCTCATGGGCGCTTCCCACCAGGTCTACCTGGGGTTGGGTTCCAACATGGGGGACCGGTTGGGGAACCTTCGAAGGGCACTGGAACTCCTTCCCCGGGAGGGGGTCCAGGTGGAGGCCCTTTCCTCCTTCCGGGAGACCCGGCCCGTGGGGGGGCCGCCCCAGGGCCTCTATCTGAACGGGGCTCTCAGGGGCAGGACCCACCTGGGACCCTTCGAGCTCCTCAGGGTGCTCAAGGACATCGAGCGCCGCCTGGGGAGGGACCTGGAGGGCCCCAGGTGGGGGCCCCGCCCCATTGACCTGGACATCCTGCTTTTCGACGATCTCTTTCTCGTGACCCCCGAACTCGTCCTCCCCCATCCCAGGATGGGGGCCCGGGCATTCGTCCTGGAACCCTTGGTGGAGGTGCTGGAATGCAGGTGGTCCGCGACGGCCGCGCCTTGAGGGGCAGGATCGACGTCTGCAGGAGGACGGGCGCCACCGTGGGCTTCGTGCCCACCATGGGCGCCCTCCACGAAGGACATCTCTCCCTGGTCCGGAAGGCAAGGGAGGCCGTGAAATGCCTGGTCGTCTCCATCTTCGTCAATCCCTTGCAGTTCGGCCCTGGAGAGGACCTGGACCGTTATCCCCGGGACGAAGAGGGGGACCTGGCCCTGCTCGAGAAGGAGGGGGTGGATTTCGCCTTCCTCCCCGGGGAGGAGGAACTCTATCCCCCGGATTTCGATACCAAGGTCCAACCCGGTGCGGTGGCCCGTGACCTGGAAGGAGCCTTCCGGCCCGGGCACTTTACAGGGGTCTGCACGGTGGTTCTCAAGCTCTTCCACCTGGTGGGCCCCCACGCGGCCTGGTTCGGGGCCAAGGACGCCCAGCAGTTGGCGGTGATCCGCAAGATGGTCCGGGATCTCTCCATGCCCGTGAGGATCGAGGTCGGCCCCACTGTGCGGGAGCCCGACGGACTGGCCCTTTCCAGCCGGAACCGCTATCTCTCCCGCGAGGAGAGGGAGAGGGCCCTCTCCCTCTCCAGGGGCCTCTTCGCCGCCAGGAGGGCCCACGAGGCCGGGGAGCGGTCCGGGGCGGTCCTCCTCGACCTGGCCCGGAGGGAAATGGAGGGCCTGGTGGACCTCGACTACCTGGAGATCCGGGATCCCCATACCTTCCGGCCCGTCCCCGACCCGGTGGAGAACGGCCTACTCCTGGTGGCGGGCAAGGTGGGATCGACCCGCCTCATCGACAACACGCCCCTCGGGAAAGAGGCGGCCCGGGCCGCAGGGGAGGAGGTTTGAGGGGAGAGGCCCGGAAAGGGGGAGGGCGCCTCAGGATCCCCTCCCCCGCCAAGGTGAACCTGCTCCTCCGGGTGGCCGGCAGGAGACCCGACGGCTACCACGAACTCGAGACGGTCATGCAGACCCTGGAGTTCGCCGATACGGTGGAGTTGGAAAGGATCCCTTCGGGGGTCGAGCTGGTGTGCGACTCCGCCGGCGTTCCTTCGGGGCCGGAAAATCTGGCCTGGAAGGCCGCCGAGGGGTTCTTCGCCGCCTCGGGGGCCCCGGGAGGAGTGAGGATCGTCCTTCACAAGCGCATCCCTCCCGGAGGAGGCCTCGCCGGGGGCTCTTCCAACGCCGCGGCCGTCCTGGCCGGGCTCCAGGAGTTGTATGGAACCCCTCTCCCTCCCTCGGATCTAGCCTCCCTGGCGGCCGGGATCGGATCCGACGTGGCCTTCTTCCTCCAGGGGGGAACCTGCCTGTGCCGCGGAAGGGGGGAGAGGGTCGAGCCCCTTCCCGACCCGGGTCCCCTCTTCTTCGTCCTTCTTCTCCCCCCTTTCTCCTGTCCAACTGGAGAGGTCTACCGCCGTTTTCGGCCCTCCGATTCCACACCTCCCGCCGCCTTCCGGGAAGCCCTGAACCGGATGCTCGCCGGCGGGGAGGATCCCCGGGCCTGGCTCCTGAACGACCTGGAGAGAGCGGCCCGTAGGGCCGTTCCCGAACTGGACCGGTTCATGGCGGAGATCGAGGTGGCTGGCCTGGAGGGGTTGCG
>Ga0256914_1002279_pt1 | contig 16204 bp, 13 predicted proteins | sample HulkmetaG_FD_191571 | JGI IMG/M metagenome (GOLD analysis project Ga0256914, IMG submission 191571) | Hydrothermal chimney microbial communities from Main Endeavour vent field at the Juan de Fuca Ridge, Pacific Ocean - Hulk | ecosystem: Environmental > Aquatic > Marine > Hydrothermal vents ... | reverse complement strand
GCCTCACCACGGCCTGGCCTGAGCGTTCTGCCTACGCTGGCCCAAAAGCCTTTTGGCTATACGAAGCGCGGCGCACCTCTATTGCCGCCGGTGCAAACGCACATACATCGAAATGCCCAGCGACCCGATAAACAGCCCAATCACCGATGAAAGAAACGCTACACTGTTGAGCAGCCACGTCGATGGCAACTTGCCGATGACCATCAACATGGGCAAAATCACGCCTATCACTTCCAATACCGCGGCGACTCCTATCAAGCGCCAGGGCGAAACAGGACGCATCAGGCAACCCGCCCTTCTTCCTCATACAGCCAGCAGGCCACTTCGTGGTTGCCTCCCAAGCGGAACTCGGGGGGCACCTCCACGTCGCACTTCCCTTGCATGGCCTTCTCGCAGCGCGGATGGAACCGACACCCCGGCGGCGGCGTAATCAGCGAGGGCGGCTCACCAGGGGGAATTTCCCGCAGCTTGGTGGCGTTTTCGGCCAAGGGGTCGGAAATGGCGTTCAAAAGCGCCCAGGTGTAAGGATGCTTGGGGTTGCGCAAGATCTCGTACGTCTCGGCCTTTTCGATCAATTTCCCGGCATACATCACAAAGATGCGCTCCGAGAAATAGCGCACGGTCGAAAGGTCGTGGGTAATGTAGATGACCGAGAGATGGCGCTCTCGCTGCACTTCATCCAACAGTTTTAAGATTTCCACCCGCACCGACGCGTCGAGCATCGAAACCGGCTCATCGGCAATGAGCATCTTGGGGTTGCGGATGAGGGCGCGGGCAATCACCACGCGCTGTTGTTGGCCGCCGCTCAGCATGTGGGGGTATTTGTTGAGGAAGTCGCTCGGCGGCGTCACTTTGACCTCTTCCAGGCTGCGGATGACGCGTTCCAGGCGCTCTTCTTTGTCTTTGACGCCAGCCAGGATGAGCGGCTCTTCCAAAATGCGGCGGATGGTCATAAAAGGCGGCAGCGCGCCGTAAGGGTCTTGCTGAACGTAGCCCACTTTCATGCGGTAGGCGCGCATGGCTTCGGCGCCCCCTTCCCAAATGTCACGGCCTTCGAACAAAATTTGGCCGTCGTAGGGATGCACCAAGCCCAAAATGGCCTTCATCAGGCTGGATTTTCCGCAGCCACTTTCGCCAACCACAGCGATGGCTTCGCCCCGGGGCAAATCAAAGGAAACATCGTCTACAGCCTTGACGTAGCCCGCGTGGAGGAAGCCAAAACGCTTGAGTTCATACCAAATGCGCAAATTACGCACCGAAAGCAACGGTTGCTCCTGGGTATCCTTCTCCTCTCCAGGTTGCGCGGTGACCGCGACTTGTTGTTCACTCATACCATACTCTCCGTGAGCGAGTTAGGAAGAAACGCCCGCTAAGGCTTCGGGGGACGAGACGATTTCATCGGCTTCCTTTTCATAAAGCCAGCATTTCACCAGCCGATCGCCCATCCGGAAGGTGGGCGGCTCCAATTTGCATTTGTCCATTGCAAAGGGGCAGCGGGCTGCAAAGCGGCATCCCTTAGGCGGGGAAAGCAGGCTCGGCGGTTTGCCAGGGATGAATTGCAGTTCTTCGTCGCCATGCAATTTGGGCACCGCGGCCATGAGCATTTTGGCGTAAGGGTGCAGGGGCTCGGCGAAGAACTCGGTCGCGGGGGAATGCTCCATCATCTGCCCGGCATACATCACCAACACGTCGTCGGCCAACTCGCTGGAAGTGGCAACGTCGTGGGTGATGAGCACGAAACTGGTGCCCTTTTCCCACTTGATGCGCTTGAGGACGTTGTAGATGTTGGCTTGGGTGAGCACATCCAGCGCCGAGGTCGGCTCGTCTAACACGATGACCGTGGGGTTGGTAATCAAAGCCATCGCAATGACCACCCGCTGGCGCATGCCACCGCTCAGCTCGAAGGGGTAGCGTTCGATGAAGCCTTCGGGCACGCCCACAAAGTCAAACACCGCGTGCACGCGCTCCAAGGCTTCTTCTTGCGTAATGCCCTTTTCGTGGAGCAAAAGGGGCTCCATCACCTGGTCTTTGAGTTTCAGAACCGGGTTGAGCGAATTCATCGCCGCCTGGGGCACTTGGGAAATTTTGACCCAACGGATTTGTTGCCGGTAGGTTTCCTCGTCCAACGCCATGGTTTCCAGGCCGTCAATGTACACCTTGCCCGAATAGCGAGCGACGTTGCGCGGCAGCAAGCGGGTCAACGCCCGCCCCATCGAGGTTTTGCCGCATCCTGATTCACCAATCACCACCACGGCCCGGTTTTTGGCGAGCGAAAAACTGACGTGGTCAACAGCCTGCACAATGCCGTGGGTCAGTTGAAAATAAAGCACCAAGTCTTCGACAACCAAAGCCTTATCGCTGAAATCTTCAAAGGTCATGGTTCCATTACTCCTTGAAAACCGCCGGCGTTTACTCTTGCCGCAAGCGCGGGTTGAAGATACGGTCCAGTGCGAAGCCCAACAGGGCGAAACCCAAGCCGGTGACCATCAGCAAGGCTGAGGGTTCCAAAATCCAATAGTAATACCCTTTGTAAAGGGCGCTATTGGCTTGAGCGTCTTGGATGATTTTGCCCCACGTCGGCAAGACGGGGTCGCCAATGCCCAACACGGCCAGTGAGGCTTCCAGGAAGACGAAGCTGGGGATGGCGCTAATGAAGCCGGGAATTAGCATGGGCAAAATCCGCGGGATGAGGTAGAGGAAGATGATCCGGGCATTGCTCGCGCCGTAGGCTTGAGCGGCTTCGATGTAAGGGGACGCTCGCAATTGCAAGAACATGGCGCGGTACGACTTAATACCGCTCCCAAAGATGCTAAGGGCGATGGTTACCAGCATGATGGTCCAAAGGCTTCTGGAGATGAAAATACCCACCATGATCAAAATGGGCAGGAAAGGCAACACCATGTTGATTTCGGTCAAGCGCTGGATGAGGTCATCCACGATGCCGCCATACCACACGCCGATGGCAGCAATCACCATGGTGGAGATGCCAATCACCAAAGCCGAGATCAACCCAAAAGCCATTGCCACCGGTGCGCCCCAGAGCAGCCCCACCTTCAGGTCGCGGCGCAGATGGTCGGTGCCGGCAATGCCATACACCTTTCCGTAAACCAAGAGTTCGGCGTCCACGTCGTCGTTTTTCTCAAAGGTGGTGATGGTCAGGTGAACGGTATATTTGCCCTTCAAGGGGCGGAGGTCTTTGTTTTCGACCTGGGCCTCAGGGTCTTCCGGCAAGGATGCTGGGTCCACGAAAAGGCCCACTTCTGCCGGCAGTTCGCGTTTGAGCACCCGCTTCAACCGCCGGGCCAGGTCTTTATCCTGGGTAAAGCGGAAGGTGTAGCCCTGGTTGATGGCAAAATTCCCTAAGCGGATTTTTCGCCCGTCAGGGGTGTACCATTCGCCGGTGACGAAGGGTTGTTTTTCCTGGTAGGTTGGGAAGAAATACAACACCAAATCGTCGGGGAATTCGTCGGCCTGATAATCAAAGGTGTAGGTCAACTCAATTTGTTTGCCGTTGCTCAGTGGTTTTTCCGTGCGTTCAACCACGCCCTCTTGCCGCGAGTCCAAGTCAATGGTTTCGGGCAATTTCTTGGTGCGGAAGTAATTGACCCACGCGGGGGGGGCGTTTTTGGGGTTGCGATACCAAATGTCACTGCTCCCTCGCCACAACACGATGGCCTTGCTGTAAGGGATCGCAATCACCGCATAGATTGACAGCACGATAAGGAAAAGGATAATCAGCAACCCCACAATAGCCGAGGGGTAATATTTTATCTCTCGAAAAAAGGATTTCAAAAATCCCATGCTTCACCTCTCCGGCAAGATTCCCTATGTTCAACCCTGTTGGCTACTACCCACACGCACTCGCGGATCCAAAATGGCGTAAATAATATCCAGTGAAAACACGGAAATCGCGAGCAAATAGGCGTAGATGATGGTATTGCCCACAATGACGGGGACGTCTTTCAAACCAATGGCCTGGTAGTAGAGCCGACCATTGCCCGGCCAATTGAACACGGTTTCAAAGATGATGGCGCCCATCCACAGGGTAATGACGCTGAGCAAGAAGTTGGTCACGATGGTGGGGAGGGTGGGGCGCAAAATGTAGCGGCGCTCCAACATGCGCTCGGGCAGGCCTTTGGCTTTGGCCAGTTCCACGTAATCTTCGCTGGAGTAGATGAGGAAGAAGGTGCGGTTGCCATACACGCCAATGAAATGGGAACTGAGCAACATGGCCGCCAGGGGGAGCACCATATGTTTGGCGACGTTGAGGGCGTAGGCCACCGCGCCTTGGGGTTTGGGCGCGTCCACCATGCCGCCAAAAGGTAGCCAGCCCAGCCATGCGGCAAAAATCAAGATCAAGAAGATGCCATAAAACCAGGCTGGGGCAGCGGATAAGGGAGCCAATGCGACGTAGATTTTGTCAATCCAACTGCCATAACGCCGTGACAACGCCAGGCCGATGAACAAGTTGAGGAAAAATATCAGGAAGAATGAAGTCCCCATCAATAAAAGCGTCGGTGGGAGGCGCTCTAAAATAATCGCCTTCACCTGTCTTGAGCCCGAGTCGCTCACCATATATTGAGCCCGGCCGAGGTTCAGGGTCATGGCGTCGCGCAAGAAGTACAAACTGCGGACCAGGAAGGGTTTATCCAAGCCCAGGCGTTTTTCTTCCAGCCGAATTTTCTCTTCAATCATTGCCTTTTTCTGCTCGGTGGGCACGTCGCGCAAAGCCGGGTCGCGCATGATTTTCATTCCGATTTCTTCCCGCAACTGGCTGATGCGCAACTTATCCACATAGCCCCCCATATTTGCCACCAAAATCGTAATATAAACACCGATGACCGTCGTGATAAAGAGCAACACTACCTTGATTAGAAGGTAACGCATGAAACGGCCAGCACCGCCCATAAGGTTCTCCTCAAAGACTTTTTTGAAAAAGAAAAAAGGCCAGTGGGGGCACAACCCCCACTGGCCTTGAGACAACTTACTTACGGAGCAACAGCCACGAAGTCAAAGGTGGCCACGCCAGGCACTGCCACGGCCTTCGAGACCGCAACGACCTGGAGTTTCAGGGAGCCAACGGAGAAGTTCGCAGTGGTGTCGCCAGGGATCGTAATGGTGTACGTCCCTTCTTCCGCCATCTGCGCTTCGCCTTTGGCCAGCAGGTTGCCGTCTTGGTCGAAGACCATGTACAGCACCTTGCTGATTTGGTCAGCAGGATAGGGCTTGCCTTTGAAGGTCACGTAAGCGTCGAAGGTGGCTTCTTGCCCTTTGACGACCTGACCGTCGCCGTCAATCTCCACCTCGGCCAGCATGGGCTCACCGAAGATCGCCCACTTGTCGGCCGAATCAGGATAGTCGGCGTACTTCTTCAGCACCGCGGTCTTGTTGGTGGTGTCCACCTCGGTGAGGATGAACGGACCGGTGCCGATCCAGAAGTGGCCATATTCGTCGTAGAACTTGAGCAAGTTCGCGTAGCGAGCTTTGGCCTCGTCGGTGGTGATGTAGTCTTTCAGGACGTTTTCGTAAGGAATCGTGCCCTGATCCACAGCCTCGGTGAGGTACTTATGCAGGATCTCCAGGCTGGGGCCAGCCACGAAGGAGGTCCATTCCACCTTGTTGGCGTCGGCTTTGTCACTGGAGAAGGCCAACTCGTTGTTGGCTTCCGCAGTGGCGGCCACCGACAGCAGGTGCCACGCTTGGGCGTTCTGCGGCCACCAGGTGCTCACCAGGTTTTCGGCGTCCAGCTGGCTCACACCATCGTCGTAGGTCTCGATGACCAGCGGGTCGGTGGAGACGATGCGCACGCCCTTGAAGTGCTTCAGGAAGGCATTCAGGTTGGAGGCAGCCGCTTCGTCGTACAGCGGGCTGGCTTCCTTACCACGGTCAAAGGTCAGGATCATGTTGTACACGAAGTCGGCCACGGAGAGGTTGCTGCCGTCTTGCCATTTGATTTCGTCAAACATGCCCTTGGGGTAGTACACCACGGTCTTCATCTTGGCTTCGGTGATGCCAGCCTCTTCCGCGGTGATCCAGCGCTGATTTTCAGCGTCCCAGTCAACCCAAGCATCGCCAGGAACGTCAACCTTGTCCACGAACTTCAGGTCAACCCAATCCAGGGTCTTGTTCACCGGCGTGCCCTTCTCCACGATCACTTCGGCTTTCTCAATCCGCTCGGGGCGAGCCAAGCCGGTGTACGGATCCAGGAAGACGCCTTTGTCGTTCGTGGCAGCCTGGATGGACATGTCGTATGCCCAGTTACTGCCAGCGACCGGGTTCCACGGGTCTACGAACAGGCTCTTCTGAGCGAATTTGACGGTGCCACCCACCTTGTCCTTCCAGCGGAGGGTGTAAGGCCAGAGGTCAGAACCGCCAATGCCCGAGGCCAAGTCGTAGGCCACGCTGATGCCCTTGCGGTAGGGCTGGAAGCCAGGCAGCTCGACCACGAACATGTGGGTGTTCCACGCGGTGAAGAATTCCGCGGCTTTGCGCATCAACTCGGTGCGTTCTTCAATAGTGTTGAAGTCGCCGTTCCAGAGTTTTTCGGCAATTTGATAAGCGTCTTCGGGCACTTCATAGGCCTGCCACAGCGGCACACCCAAGCCCAGTTTGGTGTAGAAGAAGGCCCACACCCAGGATTCGTCGCGGGCCAAACCTTCGGAGCCCCAACCACCGATGTAGAGGTTCCAGGTCCCTTCGGTGGGGTCGCTACCGAAGACGATCGGGCTGGCTTCGTCGCGGGTCTTGTACATGCGATCCACGGTGAAGCCGGCGGCTTCCAGGTTGTCGGAGAAGTAATCGCCGATTTCCTTGTTCTTCCACAGGTCGGTGCGGATGATAAAGTGGACCACCACGGGTTCACCGTTGATTTCCCACTTGCCATCCGCGTTCTTGGTCGCGCCCATGGCTTCCATGCGTTCGGCGACCAGTTGTTTGCCCTTTTCGAGGTCAAACTTGTATTTGGCCTCGATGGCCTTCATCGTGTCAATGATGTTCACGTAATCGGGCAGGTTCACCGAAAGCGCGGTGTATTTGGGGTAAGCCAAACCACCGTGGATTTCTTTAGCCACATATTCGCGGTTCAGCAGGTAGTGCAGGGCTTCGCGCAGTTTCGGGTCGGTGAAGGGGTTGAAGCCTTCTTTGAATTCGGTCGGGTTGACGTGAATGTCCACCGACTTACCGGTCACCGCCACCGCGGCTTCCAGGTTGGGGTCGCTCTTCACCTCGTTGAAGGTGTCGGCGTCCACCAGCGTGTCGGCGTAGATATCCACGTCGCCGGCCTTCAAGCGCGGGATCGCCTGCTCTTGGTCGAAGGTCGAAACCACGACCTCATCCACCCAGGCGCCCTTGGGGGCGGGGATGGGGGTCGGGGTCGGCGTGGGCGCTTCGGTCGGCGCCTCAGTCGCCGCCTCAGTCGGAGCCTCCGTCGCAGCCGCCTCAGTGGTCGCAGGCGCTTGCGTCGGGGCCGGCGTCGCCGTCTGGCAGGCGGTCAGCACCATCGAGGCTGCCACCAGCACGGCAAACACCGTAAACCAAAAACGCTTACTCATGCTTTCTCCTCCTTTGTAGGATTCTTTGGGGAAGGATTAAGAACGATGGGGAAGCAAAGTCGGCAACTCTCGGGTTGGAACATCACCTCCTTTCATCGTGCGAATAAAAATAGCATAAACACGGCTTTTCGTCAAGAAAAGGCGCTGTTGTCTCGGCCAACAGCGCCTTTTTCCATGCTTTATGGCGGCGGCAAGACCGTCCACGGATTGATAAAGCCACCGTGGTAACGCACTTCAAAGTGCAGGTGGGGCCCTGAGGAATTGCCCGTCGAGCCGCCTAAGCCTATCAGTTGCCCTTGATAGACACTCTGCCCGCAATGGACGTTGACCTGGCTCAGGTGGGCATACAAGGTCTGGTAACCATTGCCGTGGTCAATCATAATCATGTAGCCATACCCCACGGTAGACCAGCCCGCAAACACCACCACACCCGAATCGGCAGCATAGATGGGGCCGCCAATCCATGTGCCCAAATCCACGGCCAGGTGGCTGGGGCCGTAGTTGTTCCCCACCAAGCGGTGGATGGACGTCGGCCACACGAAGGTGCCTGTGCCCACGGCCCCGGTGTAGCCGCCAGGGCAGGCGCCCGGCCCCAAGTAGCCCAGCGAAACGCCGGCTTTGCCGCGCGGGATGGTCGGCACCACCCATTGCTGGAAGGCGCGTTCGCCGCCCGGCACCATGACCCACTGCCCCGGCTCGACTTTGGGGTCTAAGGGGTCAATGTGGTTGCCTTCGAAATCTACAATGGCTTTGGGGTCGGCTTTGAATTTGCGGGCAACACTTTCGAAGGTGTCGCCTTTTTCCCATTTATAGAGCACGCCATTGACAGGCGGCACCTTCAATTTTTGCCCCGGGGCCAACAGGTCGGGGTTGTCGTGCAACACATCGTAGTTGGCCCACAAGAGCGTTTCAGGGGTAATGCCAAAACGGCGGGCAATGCTAAACAGTGAGTCGCCCGTTTGGACGGTGTATTCGATGACATCCACCCGCGAGCGCGAGGGGATGATGGTGTGCAAAACGAAATCGCGGCGCACGGCGTCGGTGGTTTGGGTGTCGACGTAGGGCGGCATCACCACCGGCACCGAGCCACCATCTTGGCGGTCGGCTTGCCGAGGTTGCGCAGGGGAAGCCGCTTGCACGGTCTGGCTGCGGTGGGTGTCGTGCCACCAGATCCCACCGAGCACCAGGGCCGCCACAACGACCAACCACCCAACATGCTTCCGAAGCATCATGCTTAAATCTCCTCGTGCAACGTTTCTAAGAATTCCATGTTGTTTCTGGTCTTGCGCAGCCGTTCCAGGATGGCCTCGGTGGCCATCGCGATGTCCATGCCCGCACCGTGGGGCGGCGGGGTAATCATCTGCTGGAACATGCGGCGCATCAACCAGACCCGTTGCGTAATATCCGGCCCCAGAAGCACCTCTTCTCGCCGCGTGCCTGAGCGTTCAATGTCAATGGCGGGGAAGATGCGGCGTTCCTGTAAACGCCGCGAGAGGTGCAGTTCCATGTTGCCGGTACCTTTGAACTCTTCATAGACCACGTCATCCATGCGGGAGCCCGTATCCACCAAGCAGGTTGCGATAATGGTCAACGAGCCACCGCCTTCGATGTTACGGGCTGCCCCAAAAAACTGCTTAGGCGGATACAAGGCCGAGGGGTCAATGCCGCCCGACAGGGTGCGCCCCGACGGGGTCACCACTAAATTATAAGCCCGCGCGAGGCGTGTAATGGAATCCAACAAAATGACGACGTCGCGCCCGATTTCCACCAGGCGCTTGGCACGCTCTAAGGCGATTTCCGCCACGCGGACATGCTCGGTCACTGGCTCGTCAAAGGTCGCGGCGATGACTTCGGCGTCCACTGAGCGGTCCATGTCGGTGACTTCTTCAGGGCGCTCGCCAATCAGGGCGACCATGAGGTGGACGTCGGGGTAGCGTTGCGAAATCGCGTTGGCGATTTGTTTCAAGATGGTCGTTTTACCGGCTTTTGGCGGCGAAACGATCAAGCCACGCTGGCCTCGGCCGATGGGGGCGACCAAATTAATCAACCGATTGGCCAACGCGTAGCGGTCGGTTTCCAGGTCAAAACGCTCTTCGGGGTAAATTGGAACCAGCGATTCGAACTTGGGGCGGTCGAGGGCTTCTTCGGGGGGCAAACCGTTGATGCTCTCGATGCGGCTGAGCCCATAGTAACGGCCGCTTTCTCGCGGCGGGCGCACATACCCAATGATCAAATCGCCATTGCGGAGGTTGTAACGCCGAATTTGCGTCGGCGAAACGTAAACATCATCCGGGCCGGCGCGATAATGTTGCGTCCGAAGAAAGCCTACGCCTTCGTTCATGATTTCCAAAATCCCGCCCCGAATCTCCAGGCCTTGAGCCTCGGCTTCGGCCCGGCGAATGGCAATCAAGAGTTCTTCTTTTTTCATCCGCCAGGCTCGCGGGATGCCCATTTCACGGGCTTTTTGGCGTAGATCGGCCAGGGTGCTTTTTTGTAGTTCTAAAATTTCCATGTTGTCAATCCGTCAGCGATGAGAATTCACGGCTCCCCCTGCCGCCGCAAGGCGCGTCCCAACCTGGGACAAGCCGCACTAAGGCCCGCCAGGGCCGCTTGACCAAAGGGTTCACTTGCATCCGTAGCAAAGGGGGAAACAGAATTTGACCATAAGAACACAAGAGGGGCGCGTACACGTCCACCACCGCGCGCCTGGATTATAGCACGGCCTGGGAAGTTGTGCAAGCGCTTTTCAAAGCCGCGAAGGTGCGGCTTCCTGCAGGTTACGCCCGCCAAAGGGCTACGGGCTGACGGCGCAAGCTGCTTCCGCTGCCTGATGGCGCTTTTGCCCTTTTGCGTTTTGCCCCAGCCGCGCAACAAAAATTTCCGCCCCCTGCGAAAGACCAATTCAAGGTATAATGGCTATAATGTCGGAAAGCACACCTCACCCACCCTCAAAAGAGTTCCTTTTAGGCGCACGTGCCGGCTTGCCGGTCGCAATCGGTTACTTGCCGATTGCGATTGCTTTTGGGGCGCTGGCCATCGAGGCCCATCTTTCCCCTCAGGAAGCCGTGCTCATGTCGGCGCTTGTCTTTGCCGGGGCGAGCCAATTTATGGCCGTCAGCATGATGTTGGCTGGCGCCGGGGGGCTGCAAATCGTGATTGCGACGCTGTTCATCAACCTGCGCCATTCGGTGATGAGCATGGCCGTGCATCACACCGTCAAGGAACCCAAACAGTCGTGGCGCGCTTTGCTTTCTTTTGGGATTACCGATGAAACCTTTGCCCTTCTGACCCTGCAAGACGCCAAAGCGCCCACCCAGGCCAACCGCACCCGCTTTTTCGCGGTGGGCCTGATTGGCATTGCCTACGCCGGCTGGGTTGTCGGCACAGCCATTGGCAGTTGGGGGGCCCGCGTCATCCCCTCTGCGATTAGCGATTCGATGACCATCGGCCTCTACGCCATGTTCATCAGCCTGCTGGTTCCCCATGTTCGCCGCTCGGTGCGGGTGGCGCTCATTGCCGGCGTCAGCATGGCGCTCAATGCGGTCCTTTCCTTATTTATTAGCCCAGGGTGGGCGATTGTGCTCGCGACTATCTTGGGGGCTTCTTTTGGCCTCTTGCTTGGGGAGGCAGAGCCGTGAACCTCACCACCGTGGGCATCATCATCGGCATGATGGTGGTAACCTACATCCCTCGCGCCCTGCCAGGGCTGCTGTTTGGCCGCTATCAATTGCCCAAAGCTGTCGAGCGCTGGCTCCAAAACATCCCCTACGCTGCGCTGGGGGCCTTGATCTTCCCGGGCATCATCCGCGGCGAGACGCCTTCGCTGGGCGTCATTGGCGGCGTGACCGCGGTGCTCTTGAGCCTGTTGGACCTCCACCTCGTGTTGGTGATGGTGCTCACCATCCTGACGGTTTTCGTCGCGTCGCATTTTCTGTAGGCCGCAACGCCAAAAACTTTTCGCTATTCAAATTCACTGGAGCCGCCGCCGCTGCTTTCCCCGCTGGTGAAGGTGCTGCCCGAGGTGGTGGTGCTGTCGAAGCCAGAGCGGGAAGGCGTCCAACCCCGCGCGCGGCCGGTCTGGGCGGCAGGCCCTTGGCCGGCGGCCGCGTCGAGCGCGGCGAGCAGAGCCGCGCCTGCGGCGTTTAGGGTGGCAAACGTGGCCGCGGCTGTGGCGTTCAGGTCGAGGCGCGGGCGGGAAGCGCCACGGCTGGCCGACGCGCCGCTGAATTGGGCTTCCACCGTCGAGGGGCGCACCCACTCGAATGGCTGCGCCGCGGCGGCCCGCGGGGGATGGTGCTGCCAGCGCCGCAGCAAACGCGGCCCCAGGCCAAACGCAGTGGCATAGGCCAAAGCCTCGGCGGGGGAAGAAGCGTCCTTCCCCAACGCGCTTTTGTGCCACCGCAGCGCCATCCGATACGCCAGCCAGCGCCGCGCGGCGCGCCAACCCGCCCACGTGCGCGGCGGCATCCGCCGTGGCAACACGATGGCCAAGGTCGCCATCAGGCCCAAAAGCAGCGGCCACAGCCCATAGACGATGGCCTCTTTGCCGGATGGCGGCTCGATGAGAAAGCAGCCCCCCACGAAAACGAAAGCCCATACGCCAGTCAGGCCCCACAGCGCCCGCCGGAGATAGACCCGCGAACGCCAAGGCCAGCGGAACCAGCCCTGCCGTTGCACCTCGATGGTGAGGGCTTCGAGCAGGCCGGGCCACTGCTGAGCGAGGCGGGTTTGCGCCACTGCTTGCGAGGCCGAGGTCATGTCGGCTGCGGGGAAGAGCGCGGCCAGCACGGCCTGTTCGTAAGTGCGCAAGGCCGCGTCGGGTTCGCGGCCCCGATACCAGCGAGCGTTTTGCCCCGCGGGGTCGTCGGCCGCGGGCTCGAAGCGCAAGTAACCACGCCGCGCCAAATCCCACAGGGTGGCGACGAAATGGCGCGGCCGCACTTCCCGATCCAGCAGCACGCCCGCCAGCGCGGGGGGAAGGTCTTCCGGCGGCCGCGGTTTGGGCCGCGGCCAAGGCCACAAGGGCGGCTCCAACAGCCACAGGAACCCCAGCAGCGCCAGCACCAACAGCACCCCGGGCGCGGTCAGCAGGCCGAGCCGCGCCAAACGGCGCAGGAAGGCCGCTTGCTCTGCATCCTGCGCTTGTTGCCACGCCGGGCGGGCGACCGAGAGCCGCTCTCCCGGCCACGCGGCTTCCAGCCTTAGGGTGCCGTTGGCCGGGGCAGGGCCGGGCGGCCAGGCAAAGCGCCACGTGCGCGCTTCGTGCTGAGGCGGAATTTCCCAGCGCGCATCGCCCATCCACAGGGTGGGCTGGGCTTCTGCCGCGATGGCCGCGGGCAGGGTGAGGCTGACTTCCACCGTTTGCGGCGGCGCGAGGCGGGTGAAATCGGCCAAATTCCAGCGCAGGCGGGCTTGCCTTCCCGTGGCGACCGCGCCCCAAACGGTGTATTCCAGCGTGAAGGTGTGGGTGGCGTCGGTGGTTTCCGGGAAGTACCACACCGCACGATAGCCAGAGGTGGGCTGCGCGTCGTCGCTGCCCGCGAGCACGACCAGCGTGCAGCCCGAGCCAGAGGGATACGCTGCACGCGGGCACGCCGCGCCGTCCATGCTCAGGCGCCAATCGGTGATGCTATCCCATGCTTTTTGGGGAAACTGCCGCGTGAAGTTGGTAAACGGCCCGGCCACAAAGCGCAGGCGCCACGTTTCGCGCACGTGCAGCGCGCCTCCGTCTTCCAGCTGCAGGGCAGCCTGATAAGCCAGGGGCAGGATGCGCTGCATTTCGGCCTGCTGCCAGGCCGGGGGCGCGGCATGCACCGCGCCGTGGGGCCAGGCCACGCCCACTTCCCACGCGTCGCCCGCCGCCAGCCCGCGGGTGCGAAAGACCACGGTGGACGCATCGGGGAAGGTGACTTCGTCGTGGGAAGGCTCGGCGTTGCGGAAGGTCGCGGTTTCCAGCGCGGCGCGGGGGAACGCCGCCGGCAGGTGGACGATGGCCTGGGCTTCTTCGATGGGGTAACTGCGGTCGGCTTCGATGAAGGTGTAGAAAAAGCGGTCGCCTGCGGTGGCAAGCCGCAGCGCGCCCTGCAAGGTGTAGCGCAGGGTGAAGGTGCGGGTGGCGTTGGTGGTTTCCGGGAAGACCCACACCACGCGGCTTTGGGTGGCGGTTTCCTCTACCCAAAAGGTGCCGGGCGCGGCTTGGGCGCTGTTTTCGACTTGGCGGTAGGGCTGGCCCCCTTCTGCAATTTGCCAATCGGTAACGCCATCCAGGCGGTTGAAAGGGATGGTGCGGGAGGCCCGATGGAAGGGGCCGCCCCGAAAGCGGACTTCCCAGGTTTCGACCACCTGCACCTGGCCGTTGGGGGCGATGAAGAATTCACCCGAGCGGCGCAGCACCTGCACCGACTTGGCGCGGCAGCCGGTCAGGGCAACGAGCAGGGCTGCCCCCAGCAGGATGAGCAGGAAACCTCGGCGGGAAGTCCAACGGCGCGGCATGGCTCACCTGCTTTCGGCCTTGCGGAAGAGCATTTGGAGCAGCCCCAGGGCGATGAAGGCCGCGCCGACGCGCACCACCGCGGGGTCGGGGGCGAGGGTGGGGTCTGGTTCCAGCAGTTGGAAGGCCTCGACCGTGAGGCCAACGCCCAGCGGCACCCAGCCCAAGCCCGGCAGGCGCAACACGCGGCCGATGAGCGCGACCGCAGCCCGCAGGCGGCTGGTGGGGGTGGGTTTGCGGCGGATGGTCTGGAGGGGGGCTGAGGTTTCCAGGAACGCGCGCGGGCTGGCCGTGGCTGCCCAACCCATGCCGAGCCAGGCCCGCAGGAAGCGGATGGCGCCCACCAGGGCGAGCACCAGCCCCAGCCCGGCCACCAGCACTTGGGCTGCGAGGAGCGCGAGGGCGTGCCACTGCCCGGCTTGAACGGCGGGGCGGATGCTTTCGGCCCACAGCGACCACGCCACCGCGGCCACGGAAACGGCCACGCCGGCCCACCCCAGCCGCCGCGCGGTGGGCGAAAGGGCGTGGGGCGCGAGGGCCCACACCAGCAGGTACAGCGTGCTCCAAACAGCCACCAACGTCAGGGGGATTTCCAACCAAGGGGGCATGTTTCCCTCGCGAGGGCAGGGGCAGGCGCAGGGCGCCGCGGCAGAGCGCCGTTGCGGGCGTTTGAGTTTATCTTAGCACAAAATGCGCGCTCGCGGGCGCGCGGGTTAGGGGTTTTGGCGGGGGGAGGGTTGCAGGAGGTCATCCAAGGGGCTGCGGACGGCATAGGGGCCGCGCTGCATGACGTGGGTGTAGATCATGGTGGTTTTGACGTCTTTGTGGCCGAGGAGTTCCTGCACGGTGCGGATGTCGTAGCCGCTTTCCAGCAGGTGGGTGGCGAAGGAGTGGCGGAAGGTGTGCGGGGTGACGTGCTTGGTGAGATGCGCCAGTTGGGCGGCGCGGCGCACGGCGCGCTGGATGGTGCCTTCGTGGAGGTGGTGGCGGCGCAGCAGGCCGGTTTGGGGGTCGCGGCTGAGGCGCGGCGCGGGGAAGACGTATTGCCAGCCCCATTCTCGATGGGCGCGCGGGTATTTGCGTTCCAGCGCGTAAGGCAGATAAACGCGGCCATAGCCGGCGGCGAGGTCGTGCTGGTGAAGGAGTTTGACACGCGCGAGGTGGGTCTGCAGGTCGGGGATCAGGCTGGCAGGGAGCACGGTGACGCGGTCTTTGAACCCTTTGCCGTCGCGCACGATGATTTGCTGCTGGGCGAAGTCGAGGTCTTTGACGCGGAGGCGCAGGGCTTCCATCAGACGGAGGCCGCTGCCATAGAGCAGCTGCACGACCAGTTTGGGGGTGCCTTCGAGGGCGGCGAGCACGCGCTGGGCTTCCTCGCGGGTGAGCACGGTGGGGAGCCGCTGGGGGCGTTTGGCGTAGAGGAAGCGCAGGCGGTCTTCGATGGGGCGGTGAAGGACTTCCCGATAGAGGAAGAGGATGGCCTGGAGGGCTTGGTTTTGGGTCGAGGCGGCGACGTGGCGGTCGACGGCGAGGTGAGTGAGGAAGGCTTCGATTTCGGGGGCGCCCATTTCGGCGGGGTGGCGCTTGCCGTGGAAGAGGATGAAGCGGCGGACCCATTGGGTGTAGGCTTCCTCGGTGCGGCGGGCGTAACCTTTGCGGCGGATGACCTGGCGCATCTGGTCGAGAAGTTTGGGTTTGGAGGAAGGAGGCATGGTTTCCCTCCGTTGCGAAAGGCGTTTTTTGGAAAAGGGTGTATAATGGAAGCAATGGAGCCGTTGGGGCAGGCAAGGGCAAAGTACGGTTTTTATAGAGTATACAACCAATTGGGCAGAAAAAGCGGCGATTGAAGCGGATATATCCCCAAAAGGCGGCGGTTTTACACGCGAAACCCCGGTCTCAGGTGCATATCCTATCCTTTCACGCGCGAAGGTGGCGTGTAAGGGGGGAAGAGGCGGGGTAATTAATAGTTGGGGCAAGGGAGCGGAAGCAAGCGGCGGTGTAGTTGGTTTGAAGGGAGCGGGAAGGGCTGGCAAGCGAAGGTGCGAGCAAGAAAGCAAAGGCGCGTGTTGGCCGTGCACAGCATGGCGAGCGTGGGAGCGGGTCGAACCGCCAGGCAGAGGCAGGCCGAAGGCAAGAGCGGCACATTTCCAAGGGGCTGGGAGGC